>VFQO010000889.1_pt1 | contig 27676 bp, 30 predicted proteins | sample 3512331 | NCBI WGS metagenome assembly VFQO01 (sample SAMN10412371, study PRJNA504923) | tailings metagenome | isolation source: Replicate 3 from Balatoc abandoned mine | place: Philippines: Itogon, Benguet | collected 2017-08-28 | reverse complement strand
GATGTTGGGCTTCAGGCGAAAGCGCACCAATCTGCACGAAAAGTACGACTACCCCAATCTGCAGTATCTGACCGACGGCGGCAGCCTGTCGCCAGGCGCCTTCTTCGGTGCAGCCTTCGCAAACGCGCTGACCACCGCCATCACGATCGACGTGTACATCGCCGCCGCGGCCTTCTCCATCGGCGTTGCGCGGGACTGCGCAGCCGGACCGCGGCGCTGGTGGGCGGTTCCGCTGACGTTCGGCGTCGGCCTGTCGTTCGCGCTGCCGCTCTACCTGTGGTGGCGAAGCGCGCCTTCGCGGCCCTGACGCGTCACATCCGCCGTGCCGTCAACCGCTGCGACAGCAGCGGCCACCAGGCCCCATCGGCACGCGCTTCACGCAGCACCTCGCGCAGCGTCGCACCCGTCAGCACGCGCACATCGTGCGCCATGTGCGACTGGTCGTAGAAGCCCGCAGCCAGGGCGGCGTCGGCGTCAGGTGCTCGCCGTCGGCGCAGCGCGTCCGACAACAGGCCGTGCAGCCGGGCGATACGCTGCATCTGCTTCGGCGCCAGGCCAAGCCATGCACGGCAACTGCGCTCCAGCTGGCGCTCGCTCATCGCCAGCGTGGCTGCCGCTCGTGCGCCGTCGCGGCTGACGGCAGCACACAGCCGCTGCAGCTGCTCGGTGCGCGCCCGCTGGACCCGCTCGGGCCCGCGTGCGAGCACCCGCATCACACCCGCCTGCAGGGCTGCCAGCCTGGCTGCATCGCCGGTGGCACGGTGCAGCGCCTCGTCCAGCCGCTCGGCCTCCGCGGCGCCGGCGATCTCTGCCCACGGCAGCGAAGCGTCGACCAGCACACCGGTGCGCATGCCGAGCAGCCTGCACGCGGTGACCGGCAGCAGCACCAGACCGAGCGCACGAACAGGCTCCGGGTGCACATGCGTGGCGGCCTGCGTGCTCAACGCATGGAAGACGACCGACGCGGCGCCCGCGCCGGCAGGCGCCCAGGTCAGCATGGCACGCGGCATGGCCGGGAATCGCGAGAGCGAACCGGCCGCCCGCTGGACCACGACGCCGCACTCGATGTCGCTTCGCAGCCCGGCGCGAGGAAGGAACAGTTGCACCACGCTGCAAGGCTAGCGCAAGCGGGTGGGGGAGGGTGCGCTGCCGTTCGCCAGCGGCAGGTTCGTCGGTGTCTTGGTGCAGCGCCGGTGGTCATGGCACTCGCGACAGCCTAGGAGGACCGTGAGACATTCGTCTTGCGGCCCGAACCTCCGGTCTGGCCAGACGGAAGGTTGCGCCGGGGATCCGCCTTCTTCTCGTGGAACTTCATGGCGGGGCCCCGCGCCCGTGCGTCGGGCCGGAGACGGGAAGCGTTCCCTGGCAGATTGCCTGCCCCGCCGGGCTCACGTTGTTGCGCGAGGGCATCGGCACGCTTGTGCTGCTTCGACATTCAAGGCTCCTGAAGGCGCATGCACACGGGCGCTGCCGACATGTCGGTCCGCAGACGACCCGCCCGTGTCGGACGAAAGGTGCTTCGCCGGAAGAGGTTGTACCAGCCGAACCGGTCTTGTACGCCAGCCGCTGCGGCGAAGGATCGCCTTCGGCCAGAAGCGGTCGAGGGCAATGGGCGGCGCTGGCCCCTGGCGCCCGGAGGGTTCATGGACGAGTTGATGCAACTGCGCTACTCTGATGTTGCAAATGAACGAAACACCGGAGCTCCTGATGTCCTCGACCGCCGCTTCCCCTCTGCACAACCTCTGGTCGATTGTCCTGTCCAAGGTCGGTGGTGCCCGCATCGAGGCCGGCGACAACACCATCATCACGAACAACGAGGCAGGCCCTGCGCCGCGGGCGGGTGGCAAGGCTGCCGCCAAGGGCGTCGTTGGGGCGTTCAAGATCGACTCCAAGCCTGGTCGGCACGCGCACGTGCACCGCAAGTCTGCTGTCGAGCACTTCACGATCCCTGACCACCTGTCGGCCAAGCAAGCCTACGTCATCGTCAAGTTGGGCATCCCTAGCCGCAGCCTGGAGCCGCTCAGCGACCACTTGGGCATCGGCAAGGGCGCGGCCGCAGGTGTCCTGGGAATGGACCGCGCCACGGCCAACCGCAAGGTGGCCAAGGACGACGTGCTTCCGACCTACGCGGCCGAGAGCATGCTGCGCCTGCTCGAGCTCGACGCGAAGGCACGCGACACCTTCGAGACTGATGAAGAAGCGGCTGCGTGGCTGCGCCAGCCACACCCGATGCTCGACGGGGAGACGCCGCTGGACTGCGCCAAGTCCGGCTTTGGCGCCGAACGCGTCAAGGACATCCTCAACGCGGTCAAGTACGGTGGCGTCGTTTGACCACGGTCTACCGCATCGGCTACTGCGACACACCGGCGCCAGCGCTCAACGTCCTGCTCATGCGTCTGGGCTATGGCTCGACGCAGGGCAATGGCCGCTGGCACACCAAGGGGCCCAACCAGGTCGTCTACTGCGGCTCGAGCCGGGCCCTGTGCCAACTCGAGAAGCGCGTGCACGCCAACGGCGCCAACCCCAAGAACCAGGCGCTCATGCGGTTGGAGACTCCCGCGGCCGCCTCCCTGATTGAGGTCGGGACGCCAGGCCTGCCCGCGAACTGGCGCGACGACGAGACGGCCACCCAGACCATCGGCAACACCTGGGTTGCCTCGGGCGCGAGCCTGGGGCTATGGGTGCCGTCCTACATCGAGCCCGGCGAGCGGAACCTGCTGCTCAACCCCGCGCACCCAGCCTACGCCACCGTCACCCTCCACATCGAGCGCCACCCGTTCAAGTTCGACCCGCGGCTGTTCATCGCGCCGGCGCCCGCAGCGCCTGGCGGCACCTCGCCCTGAAGCGCGAACTTCCCGACCCCAAGAGAGTTCTCTGGCTGTCTTGCTGAGGCGAGCGCCAAAAGGGCTTGGAGCGTCCGCTTCGCGGCGCCGAGATCAGCCGACTCGAAGACCGCAAAGGGTCGGCACTTGCCAGCCGCGTTGCCGAGTTCGCCGCCGCACAGCAGTCGTTGCCAGTGGGCTACCAGGGAGCGGTCTTTCATCAACGGGTGGACTCGACCCAGAAGAGGCGCTCACCGGCCTGACCTATCCGTCCTGAAGCCGCCGGCGGCACTCCCGCAGGCGGGGCCGCGCGATTTGGTCTCAAACGCGGTGCTTCTTGAACCAGTCGCTGGCCAGCTTCTGCGCGTAAGTCGCCGCAGCCTTGTCGTAGCTGGGCCGATAGTCGGCATTGAAGCCGTGGTCGACGTTCGGGAAGACCACGATCTCCGAACCACTACCGCCTTGGTTCATCAGGCCACGCATCTTCGCGATGGTCTCCTGCTTAACGAAGGCGTCTATGCCGGAATAAAGCCCCAGAACCGGCACCTTGATCTCACTGGCAAAGTCGATCGGGTCCTGTGGACGCAGTTCGGGCGCCTTCAGTCCTTCGAGCAGGCCGTAGTACGCAACGGCCGCGTTCAGCTTGCCGTTGTGGCGGGCGTAGACCCAGGCCGTCCGGCCACCCCAGCAGTAACCAACCAGGCCGGTGCGCTTGGCGTCGGCATGGCCACTGGCGCGGGCAAACGCCAGTGTGGCGTCAAGGTCGGCGCAGACCTGCGCGTCGGGCACCTTGGACACCACTTGCGACAGGATGGTGGAGATGTCAGTCATCTTCGACACATCGCCCTGGCGGGCGAACATCTCAGGCGCGATGGCGTAGTAGCCCATCTTGGCGTAGCGGCGGCACATGTCCTTGATGTGCTCGTGCACGCCGAAGATCTCCTGCACCACCAGCATCACCGGGAACTTGCCCGTGCCGGCAGGCATGGCGCGGTAGGCCGGGATCTTGCCGTCGGCGACTGGGATGCTGACCTCGCCGGCCACCAGACCCTTGCTGTCCGTGGTGATGGCCTGGGCCAACACCGGGTTGGACGCGACGGCAAAGCCCGAGGCCAGCGACGTCATCACGAAGCCGCGCCGCGAGAAACCCGAGTTGGTTGGGTCCGATCTCGTGGCGGGGTCGTTGAAGTCGATCGGCTTGAGTCCGTAGTCCATCAGTTTCATGAAGTCTCCTGTCGGGGTTGAAATGGCGGGTTGAAAGGGGTTGGGCGCCTGGCCTGTCAGCCTGGCAGCTTCGCTGCCAGCAGATCGATCTTCTCGATGCTCGGCGGCGCACTCAGCAAGTTAGCTGCGTTGGCCATCAACGCCGCGGCGATCGGACCGTCCAGGTGGGCCTGGCGGCCAGCCTCGTCGGCAAAGGCGTCGAACACACCAAAGGTCGACGGGCCGAACTTCAAGGCGAACCAGGCGGTGGTGCCCGACTCGGCATTGGCAAGTGGCAGCGCCCCAGCCAGGAAATCGGCCACGGCGGTCTCATGACCAGGTTTGGCTTCGAGACGGACGAACAGGGCAAATCGGGTCATGGCGATCTCTTCTTGGGTTGGACGGGTGAGTGCTTGAGCGAGTCAGGAGAGTAAGCGGCGCAGGCCCAGTTCACGAGTGGCAGGAAAGTCAACATTGATATCATTTTCGCCATGCGAATCCACTTGCTTGTTTTGGACGGCGTCTTCGATCTCGGTCTTGCAGCCCTCGCCGACACGCTGAGTACAGCCAACCAGTTGGCAGGATCGCTGGGTCAGGCGCCAGCCCCCATCGAGGTCACCTTGGTCGGTGTCAGACGGCGCGTGCGCACGGCGCAAGGTTTGACGGTGCCCGTGGTGGCGATCGACAAACTGATGAGCCCCGACGCCGTACTCGTGCCCGCGCTCGGCGCCAACATGCCGGACACGCTCGCGGCGCGCCTGGCCCAGGCGGACGTGGCCGACGCCGCGGTCCTCCTGCAGCGATGGTCCGGCGCCGGTGCGTTGGTCGGCGCTGCCTGCACCGGCACCTTCTTGCTGGCGGAGAGCGCACTGCTCGACGGTCAACGTGCCACGACGTCCTGGTGGCTGGCGCCAGCGTTCCGGCAGCGCTATCCGCGCGTGTCACTCGACGAGTCCCGCATGCTCGTGAACTCGGCCGGCATCACCACGGCCGGTGCCGCGCTGGCTCACCTCGATCTGGCCCTGGGCATGGTGCGTGCTGCCAGCCCGACGCTGGCAGCGCTGACGGCGCGCTACCTGCTGGTCGAGGGGCGGGGTTCGCAAGCCGAGTTCGTGATCCCAGATCACCTTGCGCACTCAGACCCACTGGTCGAGCGCTTTGAGGGCTGGGCCCGGAAGCAGCTCGCGCATGGGTTCTCCCTGACCCAAGCGGCCGTCGCCGTGGGCGTCAGCGAACGCACCCTGGCGCGGCGCCTGCAGGGGGTGCTCGGCAAGTCGCCCCTCTCCTACTTTCAGGACTTGCGTGTCGAGCGCGCGGTACACCTGCTGCGCACCAGCACTGAAAGCGTCGATCAGATCGCAGCGCAAATCGGCTATTCGGACGGCGTGACGCTGCGTGCATTGTTGCGACGCAAGCTGGGCCGCGGCGTGAGGGAGTTGCGCGCCGGAGCCTGATCGGCTTTGCGCGGAGCAACCACTGGGGCGTTCAACAGCGCCAAAGCTGTCTTTGCCAAACGTCTGCAGATGGCCGAGTCAATCCACCATCGTGCTCGAATTGCCCGCCAGAAACCTGCCGTTCGCGGCGCTTCCGCGACCGAAAATCGGAGCGCAGGTTGATCGTCTGCTCCTGGCCGGGTTGAGCCACAGCCGGTCCCAGACTCAACGCCGTAAACCTGTCGTTCAACTTCTCGCCGAGGCCACGAACGGGTGCGCGGGGCCACCGACCGGCAGTGGCCGACTCTGCCAGCAGGCGAGCGGCAGCAACGCGACAACCTGGATGGAGTACCACCTGACGGGCAACCAGTGCGCCAAGGTCAGTGGCTCGGCCCGGCCCGGCGGCGCCTCTCGGCTTCCTGCCCAGGGCTAGACGACCTGCTTCAGATCTTGTCGATCTGGCCGACCCCGGGGATCACGAACGGGGGCCGGGTGTAGGTGCAGCCTGCCCATGCCTGGCCCGTCTGGGTGCCGCCGAAGACGTTGGCGCCGCTGAAGTGGCCGCGAACGTCGCCGCTGGCCGCGACCGCACCACCCGGGTAGACGGCCTGGGGATCGGGCATGCCGTCGGCCGACCGCGCTGGCGCGGTGACCCTGAAGATCGTGTTGTTCATGGAAGCTCTCCTTTTCTCCGGCCTTGCCGGCAACCCTTGCTCAGGCGCCAGGGCAGGTGATGCCCTGCTCCGTGAAGATCGCTTGCTGCAGACGCTCGACGGCCGCCTTGCCGCTCCAGACCGACCGGTCGATGCCCTCCGAGACGGCGCGCAGCTGTCGCACGGCGCGGCGCTTCTCGTCCTCCGACGCCGCGGTTCTGGTGTTGTTCAGCACATCTTCGATCGTGGCCACCACGGACCGCACCGGCGAGATCAGCTCCCGCGTCGTGAAGAGTGACCGCTTGACGCCGGTGACATCGGTGTCCTTTTCGTTCTTCTCCTGGCTCGTGGCGGCAAGGCTCTGGGTCGCCTTGTTCACCTGGCTTTGGGCTGCTGCCAGCGCGGCCTGGTTGGCCTCCAGCGTGCCGCGGGCCGTTTCCACTTGCCTTTGCAGGCCTGGCAGTTCGGCTTCGGCTTTTGCAATGGGAGCGAAGACGTTGCGATTGCCGTAGCTGCAGACATAGAGCGAATAGTCGTTGGACCGTGTATCGCAGGAACGTTTCCACCTCTCGTAGGCCTCGCGGCCCGGCAGGCTCTGCAGGCTCTGGCTCGCCTGTGCGAACCTGCTCTCTGCTTCCCTGAGGCTGGTCGTGTGCAAGGCACTGGCGGCTTCGTGCTGCGTCACGGCGGCCGCCTGCATCTTCGCCTCGGTTGCCAGGCTGCCCAGCAGCGTTTCGAGATCGGTGATGCGCTTGTCCAATTCAGCTTCGCGCTGCACCAGGCAGGCATTCATCTGCTTCAGAGCCGTGTCGGAAGCCCGGGCCGTCTGCAGGTGCAGCGCGTACCAGCTCAGGTAGCGCTGGAAGTCCGCCTCGGTGTCCGGCTGCGCGAACGCCGCCCCGGGCAGGACAAGCGCCGCCCACAGCAAGGACACGCCGGTCGCGATGCGAACCAGCAGAGCGTGCAGGGTTCTCATGTCTCCGTGCTCCGTTGCGCAGCCGTGGGGTCACGAACGCTCAGGCTGCCGCCGCCGTGCGCGGGCCATCGCTCAGCTGCGTGCGGTACGCCTGGATTTCCACGACCTTGGCGCTCGCTGCCGCCTCACGCTCGGCGACGATCTCGTCGATCAGGTCCTTGGCCTTCTCGAGGTAGGCCGTCAACGCATCGCCGACGATGTGCTGGCTGCTCAGCTTGTTCAGTTTCGAGTAGCCGTCGGCGAAGGATTCGCTGAACAGGCCCGACACATGGTCGACGGCGTGCCACTCCGCCGTCACCCTCATGAAGAACTTGTCGGTCCGGTTGGCGATGGCCACGATCGACGACCTGGAGCCGGCACTTTCGAAGAGCGCGATGTCGAGGCCCGCTTCGGTGCTCATCTGGCCCATGAACGCGGCGAAGGAAGCGAAGAAGCCGGCAATCTCGGTGATGATTTCCTGCGTCCGTTTCAGTGCGGACTGGCTGACGTTCAGGCACTGGATGCTCAACTGCATCGTCTCCTGCGCGTCCATCTGGCCTGCCAGCAGGGCGGTGATCTCCACCAGTTCCGCGTTCTGCGCGCGACGTTCCTTCTCGTAGGCTTCGACCTTGTCGAGCATCTTCATCTGCAGCTGACGCAGGCCGGACGCGGTGTCCTCGGCCTGCTTGCTGATGCGGCCGAGGCCCTTGTCCAGCGCGGTCATCGCGGCCTGCAGGCCCGACAAGGCGCCGGCCAGCACGGCGTACTTGTTCTCGTCGGCTTCGAGCGCCTTCTTCTTCGCGTCGATGCGCTCCTGGAGCTTGGCCGCGGCGGCACTCGGTGCCTCCGCCTGGGGCTTGCCGTCCTTGTCCTGCTGGGCCTTCAGCTCGCCCTCCAGCGCTGCAATGCCGTCCTTCTGGTCGCCGATGCTCTTGGCCAGGGTCTGCGCTTCGACCGTCTTGTCCAGCAGTTCCTGCTTCTTCTTGATCAGCTCGGCATCCGTCGGATCGGCCTTGGTTTCGGTGCCGTTCTTGTCGCCGACCGCGCGGCTCACGGTGTTGGCCGCGGCCGCGGCGACGACCGAGGCGCCGCCGGTGGAAGCGGCCGTGAGTGCCGTCACGATGGCAGGGATGGCCGCTGAGACCATCTGGGCACCCACCTGCACGATGGACATGATGAACGCACGCTCTTCGGCGGTGCTCGCCGCCGTCGCGTAGCGCTGCGCCTCCTTTTCGTACTTGTCGACGGAGGCGGCCAGTTCCTTGACCATGTTGTCGAGCGCCTTGCGTTTCGCGTTCGACTTGTTGATCTGGGCCGCCATCTCCGCTGACTTTTCCAGGCGCCGCCCGAGCGCCGTCTCGCTCGCCGCCGTGACGTTGCTGGTTTCGAGGATGAGGCTGTCGTAGCTGGCGGCGACGCGGTCGAGGTTGGCCTTGACGCCCAGCGCCTGCGCCTGGAGCGGCTTGGCCAGAGCTGCCAGGTCCTGGGTCAGAAAGGCCTTGATCCTGGTGACGCCGGGCTCGCTGCCCGCGCCGGCCCGGACCGACAGCCATTCCTCGAAGTCCATCTCGACGATGGTCTGCGCGTTGACCGTGGCGTCCATCGCGGCTTGCATGGCCTCCCTGCTGACGCGCTGGATCATCACCAGCTTGGTCATGATCTCGCGGATCTTGTTGCGGATGGCAGGCTCGGTTTGCGGTGTCGTGTGGTAGCCGATGGACAGCAGGTCGATCGCGTTGTCGGTGTCGTTCTTGGCGCGTCGGACGTCGTACTTGCCCTGGAGCTTCTTCACATACAGGGCCGTGGCCTGCGACTCGCGTGTTGCCGGCGCCAGCGGCTGCGCGGCGGCCAGCTTGGCGATCTCCGCCTCGATGGCGGTCTTGAGCAGGCTGTCGTTGGTCTGTTCGATGGTCTGACCCATGGTGGTGTCCTCGATGCGATGGGGCGGGGTGGCGAACGCCTTACCGCGGGTGCGGCGCTGAGCGCAATGGCCTTGTGCGCATGCATGCCGCCGTCGTCACGACAGCTTCTCCTCGCACAGGGCGATGAGGTCGTCCAGGTCGGCAGAGACGCCGTAGAGCTCCTTCAGCCGCCGGCCCAGATCGCGGTAGCTGCTGCTGCGCTGGATCTGCGCTTCGATGTCCTCGGCCGAGACGATCGTGTCGAAGCCCAGCGTCAGTGCGCCGACGAGGGCTCTGACCTTTTCCGTGGGGTAGGCGGTCTTCCAAGGCATGGTTTCGCTCCTGTTCAGGGTGTCGTTGCCTGTGCGCCGGGGTTCTTGCAGGCCCGTTCACGAGGAACGGGAGAGGGGCAGCGACGAAAGCAGTGTCGGCCGCCGAGCGGCGGATCCATTGCTGCCGTTCAGTAGTGAACGCAAGGCCAGACGCTCTGGCACGCAGTTCGCCCTTGTGAATGAGGGACGGCAGTCCGCCGGGTCAGGCGCTGCGTTGAGCCTCGCCGGTCGAGCCAGTCCAGTGCGCCGTGTTCGCTGCGCACTTCAATAGACTGCGATACTCATTATGTAAAACGCTTGAGACGACCGAACTTCTCCGCTTGGCTCGACACAGCCGCAACCCCTACACCATCCGTTCTCCGTCGACCATGTCCGGTCAAGCCCGCGCCATGGCATCCCGCGCCACGGCCTTGGCTGCCGGACATGGCGTGCACGCGCCGCGCGAGCTGGTCGTGAAACACGAGGTTCAGCCGCTGTTTCCGGGCTGGACATCGCACTCCCCAGCGAGAGATGCAGCACTGATGCCACGGCCTGCAGCCTGGAGTTGCAAGTTGCCCGGATCGCCTGGCAGCGCTGTTCGCTGCTCGCAGGCGGCCCTTCGCACTGCACGGGCGACGCGCCAGTCGTCATCAGGCAGCTGAGATCTTCTGCGTCCAGGCTGGGTGGGATGCGGCCGACGCTGGCGCGACGCGCACTGGGAGCCCGTCTGCTGCAATGCCCAAGACGTGATCCCGCACCGCAGGGCTGTGACACCGGCGTGCTCCTTGTCATACTCCGCGCGTTACCGGTCCCCTGGTGCATTCCGACCGCGGCAGTTCCCTGACTCCGGACCCACGCCCATGCGCTTCTGGCCACTTCTCGCTGCGTCGGCACTCGTCGCTTCCTGTGCCTGGAATCCCGTTCTCGTGCCCTACGGCGTCGGGGTGCCCGAGCAAGCCGCGGCATCCGCCGTCGCGACGGTCTGGGGCGTTCGCGAGGGCGCGACACTGCACTTCACGCATGTCAACGGCGACGCCTTGCCCTCGCGTGGCGGTGGCGGCTATCCGGTGTCCTTGCGACTGGCTCCAGGCAAGCACGTGCTGCGCGTGGTCTACGCAACGCCGGATCGCCGGTCCGCCGACCTCTCGCTCGCAGTCATGGTCGAAGCCGGGCATACCTATGTCGTCGAACACCTGGTGATCCCGGGGACCTCGGCCGTGGCGCTGAAGCTGTCGGACCGGGGCAAGGACGAGCTCTGCCGCTACGAGCGGACCGATGAACTGCGCGGAACTGCCGTGTTGCGGTGTTCCCGGCCTTGACGGCACCTGTCTGGCCAACGTCCGGAACGGTTGGCCAGCCGCGCGGCAGAGCGCCAGGGCCGTCTGCATCGACACGCTCTTCGACCTGATGGAGGCACGATGACCAACTTTGCGGTGTGCGACGCCAATCCGAATCACGCCGTGAAGGGTCGCGCAGCAGACATCGACGGCAAGCCTTGCCAGAGCTCAGGATGCGGCGGTCGGTACGTGGTCATCGTCGTGAAGGGCACTGGAGCGCCGCGCGAGTACAAGGGCAGCACCGTCACGGTCGACATGAACGGTCAGCGGGTCGTCGCCAAGCCGCTGATGCTCTCGGACCGGCAACTGATGAAGGACAGCCTGACGGGCGGCAGGCAGCGTCAGCGCGAGGAGCAGTTGGAGCGCCTGCGCAAGCAGGCATTGGCGGAGTCCCAACCGCAGAAGAAGACGAAGCTGGAGATCCAGAGAGAGGCACAGGGCAAGCCGAGGAAGCGACCGACCGATGTCGACGACGGCGGTGACTACATCGGCGAGGCCGCGCCCTGGAAAGGCGTGCACTCGCGGTTGTCGGTGAACGGCAGCTACGTGCCGCGAGCCAACCTGGAAACCCTGTGCGCCGCCAGCACCGTGCACAAGATCAAGATGAAGCATGTCGCCGTCTCGGGCACGGTCCATCGCGGTGCCGGACAGCGGAACGCCAAGGGGAACCGCTCCGCGGAGGATGCCAGCGGGCGCACGCTGCCGAAGACCAGTGTCTCGGATGCCAGGACCAAGGGCTCGAAGCTCGCTGCCTGTTCGGAAGAGTGGTGCCACCTGCAGGCCTCTTCCCTGGGCGGCCCGACCGTGTCGACAAATCTCGTGGCTGCCAGCTTTGCATGCAACACGTACATGATGGCGATCGAGAGCTACATCAAGAACCGCAACGAGCTGAGCGTCACGGTCAGCGCCTACTGCACAGATCCGGCCTGCGAGGTGGCCGATGCCATCCGCTACAAGATCTACCGCAGAGCCGGCACCAAGCTGATCGAGCTGTTCCGCGTCGTCATCGATGCCACGGCCCAGCACTTCAGCAAGGACGACCTTGAAACGCTCAAGCGCGCACTGAAGCAGCAGGTCCCGGTCACGACGTTTGGCGTTTGAACGCCTGCAGGGCAGCCTGATCGACGCGCAGGTGATTGCCGACGTCCTGACCAAGGTCTCGCGCCGCTTGGAAGCCTGCCAGGACAGCCGTGTCTCGGTGCACATCTCTCACCTGCGGCGCAAGCTCGGGGCAGCCAGCATCGAAAGCCGACGGGGCATGGGCTACCGCCTCGCCGATTGATCGTCTTCCCGCGTGCGCGGCCCGCAACGCGCATGGGGCCCATGGCATTGCCGGGCCGGCTCGACCACCAGCGCCTGTTGCAGGCCCGATGCGCATCCGCACGCAGGCAGGCCGGGTGGGCGGTCGGGTTCGGTCACTCACTCGGATCGCAGAGGAACCCACCGTAGATGAAGAAGTCTTCATCGAGTGGCTGTTCCGCAAAGACATGGCCGTACGAACGTGACCGCGGGATGCGGGGGCACGGCGTCACCGGTTGCTGCTTGGCCAGCGCAGACAGCCTCTGCCCGAGCTCCCGGATGGTGTCGTTGCGCTGCTCGACGTTTGCCGGCATGTAGATCGAGATGAACTTGCCGGCCTGGTCGCCATAGGTCTTCTCGTCCTTGTAGGTCTGCCGGACGAGCAGGCTGCGCGACTGCACGACCTTGTGGAAGATCCGTCGCGCCGCCAAATACGGGAGCACCAGGCCTGCGACCGACTCGGCACCGTCCACGGCAGTACTGACGTGGTACTTGCGGCAAGGATTCGGGCAGTCCCCGAGGTATTGGGCATAGATCGTTCCGGGCACGGCGACATAGGCGCCGTTGGCGGGGAAATAGCGGGGGTCGGTGGCCATGACAGCAGGGTCCGGTTGGTGGATGCGTGGCAGCGCACCTTACGGCGACCGATGCAGCGTGGCATCGCTGGTCTGCAGGAGAAACGGCCTGCGGCGAAGGCAGCCGTACGGTAAGCGTGGTCTCACCACCCTCTACCCGTTAACCGGAACAGTCGGCATGCTCGCGTGAGCATGCACGCCGCGATGGTGTGCATCAAGACCGATCATGCACATCATGTCCGTAGCGATGCAGTCCTCATCCAAGCCCCGGCGGCGGCTTCACAGCGATACCTTCAAGCGCAAGTTGGTGGAATTGAGCTTGTTGCCCGGCATCTCGGTGGCCGCCATCGCGTTGGAGCATGGGATCAACGCGAACCTGCTGTTCGGCTGGCGCAAGGCGCACCTGAAATCGCGAGGGGATGGTCAGACCGATCGCAGGAACGCTCAGTTGCCTGCGACCTTGTTGCCGGTCGATGTCGTCGCCGCGACCGTGCCTGTGGCCGCGCCTGCGGCCACGATCAGCCGCAGCGGCTGTGGTCCCGGCAGCATTGAGATCGAAGTGGCCGGTGCGCGCGTTCGCGTGCGCGGCGCGGTGGACGAGGCCAGCCTGCGCAGCGTGGTGGCGGCGCTGCGCGGATGATCGGCCTGCCCTCGGGAACGCGCGTGTGGCTGGTGGCCGGCCACACCGACATGCGCAAGGGCTTCGACGGTCTGGCCGCGGTGGTGCAGGCGGCGCTGGCCGCCAACCCCTTCGATGGCCACGTGTTCGTCTTCCGCGGCCGGCGCGGCGATCTCATCAAGGTGCTGTGGTTCGACGGCCAAGGCCTGCTGCTGTTGGCCAAGCGGCTGGAGCGGGGCCGCTTCGTGTGGCCGCAGGCCAGCGACGGCCGCGTGGTGCTCAGTCCGGCGCAACTGTCCATGCTGCTGGAGGGCATCGACTGGCGCATGCCGGTGCGCACTCACGTGCCAGAACTCGCGGCTTGAACTGCTGATGCGTACTGTATGAACTGCGCTCCGGTGCAGCACCGATGACGAGTGGCTGAGGCTAGGGCACAGTGGTGTTCGTGCCGCACGACACCGACGCCATCAGCCAACTGCCTGACGACGCATCCCTGCTCAAGCAGCAGCTGCGTGCCAGCGAGGGTGAAGTGCGGCGCCTGAAGCTGATGGTGGACAAGCTCACGCTGCAACTGGCGCGGCGGCTGCGCTCGCAGTTCGGCGCCAGCAGCGAGCGCTTCGAGGACCCGCAGACCAGCCTGATCGAGGCCGCAGTGCTGGATGAACTGCCGGCGCGCCAGCCCGCTGTGCCAGCGGCCAACGCCGCTCAGCTGGACCGCAGCCTGCCAGATCACCTGCCGCACGAGCAGCAGTTGATCCGCCCCGAGGCCACGCCAGCGCATCACGATGCGCAAGGCCTGGCCTGTGGCTGCAAGGCCTGTGGCGGCCGCTTGCGGTCCCTGGGCGCGGACGTGTCGCACCAACTGGAGTACGTGCCTGGGCGCTTCAAGGTCATCCGCACGGTGCGGCCCAAGCTGGCCTGCACGAACTGCGAGACCATCTTCCAGGCCGAAGCCCCGAGCCGCCCCATCCCGCGCGGCCTGGCCGGCCCGGGGTTGCTGGCGCATGTGATGGTGGGCAAGTACTGCGACCACCTGCCGCTGCACCGCCAGAGCCGCATCTACGCGCGCGACGGGGTGGAACTGGACCGCGGCACGCTGGCCGGTTGGGTCGCACAGGTGCATGCGCTGCTGGATCCGCTGGTGGCGTCCCTGGGCCGCTATGTGCTGCAGGCGGACAAGGTGCACGCCGACGACACGCCGGTGAAGGTGCTGGCCCCGGGCCGGGGCAAGACCCGCACGGGCCGGCTGTGGGTGTACGTGCGCGACGACCGCCCGGCAGCCGGCCCGCAGCCGCCGGCGGCCTGGTACCGCTACACGCCCGACCGCAAGGGCGTGCACCCGGACACGCACCTGCGCAAGTTCAGCGGCATCTTGCAGGCCGACGCGTACGCTGGCTGGGGCGGTGTGTACGACAGCGGCCGAGTCACCGAAGCGGCCTGCTGGGCCCACGCCCGACGCCCATGGTGGGATCTGCACGAGCAGCATCAGCGCACGCAGCGCGGCGACGAGCAGGGCCTGGCAGCCCAGGCGCTGCGCCGCATCCAGGCCTTGTACGCCATCGAGGCCGAGGTGCGCGGCAAGCCGCCAGACATCCGCAGGCAATACCGGCAAGCCCGCGCCGGCCCGCTGCTGGTCGAGTTCCACCAGTGGTTGCACGGCGTGTTGACGAAGGTCTCCACCAAGTCGGACCTGGCCAAGGCCGCGCGCTACAGCCTGGTGCGCTGGCCAGCGCTGACGCGCTACGTGGACGACGGGCGCATCGAGATCGACAACTCGGCGGCCGAGCGAGCCCTCAGAGGTGTGGCCCTGGGGCGCAACAACTACCTGTTCATGGGTTCGGACGAGGGTGGCCAACGCGCGGCCAGCTTGTACAGCCTGGTGGAGACGGCCAAGCTCAACGGGCTTGACCCCGAGGCCTACCTGCGCGAGCTGCTCACGCGCATTGCCGAACACCGGATCGACCGCGTCGACGAGTTGCTGCCGTGGAACATCCACCAGCAGCGCGATCAGCAGCAAGACCAGAGGAAGAAGGCTGCGTGAGCGCACCAGGTATTGACACGCGACTGCTGGAGGTGTTGAACCAGGCCAGCAGCCTGCAGTTGTTCCAGCTCAACGCCGTGATCGAGCGGATGCTGGCAGACCCCAGACGCATCCTGCAGGTGCGCAAGGATCTGCACGTGGGCCAGACGGTGCGCTTCATGGACTGGCGAGATGGCCAGATGCGCACGGGCAGGATCATCGCGATGAAGGACACGCAGCTGACGATCCACGAGGACGGCACGCGCAGCTCCTGGGCCGTGCCCTACACGGCGGTGGAGCCGCCAATGCCAGCCGCACCCCAGCCCGCGGTTGCACCCGAACCCCCGCCCGCGCCGCGCGCCACGCGCAATGACTTCCGCTGCGGCGAGAAGGTGGCCTTCGAGGACAAGTACCTCAACACCGTGGTGGGCACCATCGTGCGCATCAACCAGCGCACGGCCACCATCGACCCCGGCGACGGAACCTCCTGGCGCGTGGGCTTCGGGCTACTGCGCCACGTCGTCGACATCTGAGGCGGCCCAGGCATCGTCAAGAGGGCCGTGAGGCCACGCTTACGATCGTCGCCGCGCAGGTCCAGCAGCGCGCCGGGCGGGCGAGGCGCCCAGCCCCGGGGTCTCGATCACGGTGAACAGCCACGCGGCCTAGCCCGAGGGTGCCAGGGACGTGGCTGGGTCAGGACTTGGAGCTCGAGGCTGTCCATGCCGCAGTTCCTCGTCCTGTTAGTCGGTGATGAACTGCGGGGGTGGACGGCCGTCCAGGCGAACCAGCCAGGCGCAAGGCCCGCGCCAGATCGGCCAGGCTGTCCAGGTTGTGCATCGGCAGCATGCGGTCGGCGTGTTGCAGCAAGGTCTTCACGCCGGGCGCTACAGGCTCGAAGCCGTCGAAGCGCAGCAAGGGGTTGAGCCAGACGATGCGGTGCGCCAGCCGGCGCAGTTGTGCGACCACGGCACCCAGGTCGCCGCGCTCGTCGCCGTCCAGCCCGTCGGTTGCCAGCAGCAAGGTGGCGTTGCCGCCCAGCACGCGACGCGCCCAGTCGCGGTTGAAGCGGTCCAGGCTGGCGGCAATGCGGGTGCCGCCCTTCCAGTCGCGAACCCGCTGGTCGGCCTGCTGCAGCGCGATGTCGGGGTCGCGGTGGCGCAGGCAGTGCGTGATGTGGCTCAGCTCGGTGCCGAACGTGAAGGTCTGCACCCGCACATGGCGCCGCGTCAGGCCGTGCACATAGTGCAGCAGAAGCCGGGTGTAGCGGTCCATCGAGCCGGAGATGTCCAGCAGCACCACCAGGGGCGGCAGCACCTCGCGCGGCTCGCTGCGACGGGGCAGCAAGCTCAGCGGCTCGCGCAGCATCTGCTGCATCGTGCGACGCAGGTCGATGTGCCCTTGCGCCGCCGGTTGCGTGCGGCGCCGTCGCACCGGCGCCATCGGAGGCGGCAGTTGTTCGGCAATGTGCCGCGCGAGTTCGTATTCGGCCGGTGTCATGGTCGCGAAATCGGCCCGCTGCAACTGCACGCGCGGCGAGGCGGTGAGCTGCGTGTCCTGCACCCGTTGTTCGCGTGGGGCCGGCGGGGGCGCCGCCGAGGGGCCGGAAAAGGCGGCGGCGAGGCGGTTGTGGTCCGCAGGCTGGTGCTTCTTCTGCCTGACGCTGAGCGTGGGCAGCAGCGCGTCCATCAGTCGCTCGACGAGCTTGGGGTCGCGGAAGAAGGTGTCGAAGGCGATGTCGAACATCGCCTGCTGCTCATGGCGGTCCAGCATCACAGCCGACAGCGCTGCGTGCACATCGTCGCGCCGCGCCACGCCGACCTGCTGCAACGCCGCCAGCGACGACAGCACCCGCTCGGGCGAAACCGCGAGCCCGGCGCGGCGCAGCACGCGCGCGAACTCGACGACGTTGGTGGCCAGCATGGCAGGAGCGTCAGTCGAGCCAGCCGCGGGCGCGCAGTTCGTCCAGCAGGCGCGCGGTGTCGCCGCGCTGCAGGCGCACGATGTCGTCCTGGTGCTTCAGCAGCACGCCCAGCGTTCGGTCCACCGTCTCGGGGTCGAGCCGGATCGTGTTCAGCGCGGCCAGGGCGTTGGTCCAGTCGATGGTCTCGGCGACACCGGGGCGCTTGAACAGGTCGATCTCGCGCATGCGCTGCACGAAGGCCACGACCTGGGTCGACAGCGCAGCCGGGGCGTGCGGCGCCCGCAGGCGCACGATCTCGAGTTCGTGCTCGCGGCTGGGAAAGTCCAGCCACTGGTAGAGGCAGCGGCGTTTCAGCGCGTCGTGGATCTCGCGCGTGCGGTTGCTGGTGATGATGGCGATCGGCGGCGCCTGGGCGCGCACCGTTCCCAGCTCAGGGATCGTCATCTGGTTCTCGGCGAGCAGCTCGAGCAGGAAGGCGTCGAAGGGTTCGTCGGCGCGGTCGAGTTCGTCGATCAACAGCACCGGCGAACGCGTTTGCGTCAAGGCCTGCAGCAGCGGGCGCTCGATCAGCATGTCGCGCCGGTACAGGCTGCGCTCCATCGCCTGCTCTGCCGCTTCGCTGTCGATGCGCTGGCCCGCTTCTGCCAGGCGAATCCTCAACATCTGACGCGCGACGTTCCATTCGTAGGCTGTCTGGGCGAGGTCCAGGCCTTCATGGCACTGCACGCGCAGCAGCGTGCTGCCCAGCAGGCTCGCCAGCGCCTTGGCCAGTTCGGTCTTGCCCACTCCGGGCTCGCCCTCCAGGAACAGTGGGCGCTGCAAGCTCAGCGCCAGGAAGACCGTGGTGGCCAGCCGCCGGCCGCAGACATAGCCCTGGGCGGCCAGGCCCGAGACGACCGCGTCGACGGATTCGAACTTCAAGGGTGCTGCGTGCAGGGCCTCAGACATGCACGGCTTTCGCATGCACCTGGAACGCGTGGCTGGACGCGGTTTCGCGCATCACCGCCTCGGGGGTGCGGTAGCGTTCGGCCGCTTCACGCTCGGCCGCGGTGTGCAACTGCGCCTGCATGTAGGCGCCAAGGTGCCGAGCGTGGCCGACCACGGCAGTGCCGAACGCGACCCGCTCGGCTTCATAGCGACGCAGAGCCTGCGCAACGTCGGGCTCTGCGTCCAGCGCCTGCACCAGGGCCAGCGCGTCGCCGGCCGCCTTGGTGACGCCCATGCCGCAATGCGGCCGCGCGACGAAGGCGGCGTCGCCCAGCAGCGCGACGTGGCCGAAGGCCAGGCGGGGTGAGCAGAGGTCGTAGATCGGCTGGAAGAAGGGCTGCGTGGTGCAGCGGATGACTTCGGCAAACTGCGGCGCCAGCACCTGCTCGGCAGCCCTGCGCATCGCCCGCGCGACATCGGCACGGATGCGCTGCGGCGGGATGCCACCGTCGTGCGTGCGGCCGTCGACATCGGTCAGCAGGTCGATCAATGTCGCCTCTCCAGCCGGGCGGTACCAGACGAAGTTGAAGCGTCGACTGCCCACGGCCACCGTGTCGCCGGCTCCGGCCACCGGGTAGCCCAGCATCTGCTCGTGCGGCGGCAGGCAGAACGCGAACTTGTCGAAGATGGCCTCGCGCGTGGCCGGGCTGAGATCGGCTTCGTCGACCAGGCCGCGCCAGGCGACGTAGCCGGCGTATTCAGGCCGGACATCGGGCAGCAGAATGGACCGCAGCGTGGAGCGGATGCCGTCGGCAGCCACCACGAGTTCACCCTCGATGCTGCGGCCATCGGCCATCTGCAGCGTGGCGCCACTGGCGGTCGGGTGGACCGCCAGCACCTGGGACCCCTGCGCGTACGAGGCATCTGGCAGGTGGCTGCGAAGCACCTGGTACAAGCGGCCCCACGAGGTGAGCACCTGCGGCATTGCCGCCTCAGCCAGCACCGAGCCATCGGCCGCGAGCGTGACGCGCGACCGCACCGCCACGCCGATCGTGTCGTCGAGCGCGACGCCGCAGGCCTGCAGCGCCGCGAACAGCTCCGGGTGGGTGACGATGCCCGCGCCGCGTCCGGCCAGTTCACCGGTCACACGTTCGTGCACCTGGACTTGCCAACCTGCGCGGTGCAGCAGCAGCGCCGCGAACAAGCCGCCGAGCGACCCGCCGACGATGTGGGCCCGCTTCATGGCTGGCCCTGTCCGGCCAGCGCAGCGGCCTCGGCCGCGGGAAAGTTCAGCTCGACCGTCACACCCGACGGGTCCTCGACAAAGACCTGGTGCAGTCTCAACGTCGGCACGGTGCGGTCGCGCCAGGGGAGTCCAGCCGCCCGCAAGGTGTCGTGCATGGCGGCGAGCCCGGTGGCAAGGAAGGCGATGTGGTCGACCACGCCGGTGCCCACGGCCGCAGCGGGGCGGTCGCCCAGGTAGCCCACCAGGCCCGATGCGTCGTTCGCGTCGACGCCGATGATGTGCACGATGCCGAAGTCGCCGTCGTCCGGGCCGTTGTACAGCCACAGCCCCGGGAACGGGAACTCGGGCCGGTAGCCGACGCGGAAGCCCAGCACCTCGGTGTAGAAGCGGCGCGAGGCTTCCAGGTCGCTTGTGCGGATCGAGTAGTGCGCCAGTCGGGTGATCGCCATGTTTGCTCCTGTTGATCACACGATAACTACTCTCGGGAAGGACGGGATATCAGTGAAAGCACCAATCCTAACTGATCAAGCGATCAGTTGACAGCCGCCTGGAGCCGTACCAACAATTGAGCGGTCGATAACCAGACGCCCCGGCACCCGAGGAGACCATGAAGCCTGCACCGTTCGACTATGTGCGCCCAGCCACGCTGGACGAAGCCCTGGACCTGCTGGCCCGCCATGGCGCGGATGCCCGCGTGATCGCTGGCGGCCAAAGCCTGGTGGCGATGATGAACCTGCGCATCGCGCGTCCCCAGCTGCTGATCGACATCAACGGGCTGAAGGAGCTCGACTACCACCGCCGCGACGGTGACGTGCTGCGCATCGGCGCGCTGGCGCGCCATGCGGTGCTGGCGGCGTCGCCGCTGGTGCGCGGGGCGGCACCGCTGATGGCCGACGCGTACCCGCATGTGGCCCATGCCACGGTGCGCAACCGCGGCACGCTGGCAGGCAACCTGTGCCATGCAGACCCTGCCTCGGAGATGCCCGCAGTGGTGCTGGCATTGGATGGGCGCCTGCGCCTGCGCAGCAACCGCGGCGAGCGCGAAGTGGCGGCGGTCGACTTCTTTCTCGGCCCGTACACCACCGCCGCCGCGCCGGATGAACTGCTGGTCGAGGTGTGTCTGCCGGTGCGTCGGGCCGGACACGGCTTTGAAGAGTTGGCGATCCGCCAGGGCGACTTTGCACTGACGTTGGTGGCATCGACCTTGTCGGTCAGCGGTGGGCACATCCAGGCGGCGGCACTTGCCTACGCCGGGGTCGGCGCGCATGCGCTGCGGCTGCCGGCGGTCGAGCAGTTGCTGGTCGGGCAGGCTGTGTCGGACGGTCTGTTCGAGCGTGTCGGCGCTGCAGCGGCCCAGGCCATCGAGCCCGGCAGTGACCAGCACGCCGACGCCGCCTACCGGCGCGACCTGATCCGCACGCTGACGCCGCGCGCATTGCGCCACGCCGCCGCCACCGCCACCGCCTGAAACTTCCAGGAAGACAAGACCATGAGCCAAACGATTCACGAACTGACGCTTCGCGTCAACGGCAAGCGCGTCGAGAAGCGGGTGCCAGCGCGCCTGCTGCTGTCGGACTTTCTCCGCCAGGACCTGCACCTGACCGGTACCCACGTGGGCTGCGAGCACGGCGTCTGCGGTGCCTGCAACGTGATGGTCGACGGTCAGACCGCGCGCTCCTGCCTGATGTTCGCCGTGCAGGCCGAGGGTGCCGACGTGTGCACCGTCGAGAGCATGGGCACGGCGCAGAAGCTGCACCCTCTGCAGCAGGCCTTCTGGGCCAAGCACGGCCTGCAGTGCGGCTTCTGCACGCCCGGCATGCTGCTGACGGCACAGGAACTGCTGGCTGCCAATGCCAACCCGACCCGCGAACAGGTGGCCGAGGCGATCTCCGGCAACCTGTGCCGCTGCACCGGCTATGAAACCATCATCGACGCGGTGATGGCCGCCGCCCAGGCCATGCAAGAGCAAGGAGCAGCGGCATGAACACGCGCTACGTTCCCGACCTGACGATCCCCGCCTCGTCGCGCAAGCAGGCTCCGCTGGAGGAACACCGCTGGATTGGCAAGAGCATGAAGCGGGTGGAAGACCCGCGCCTGCTGACCGGCAAGGGCAAGTACCTCGACGACGTCGTGCTGCCCAACATGGCGCACGCCGCGCTGCTTCGCAGCCCGCACGCCCACGCCCGCATCAAGTCCATCGACGTCAGCAAGGCGCGCGCACTGCCGGGGGTGATCTGCGTCGTCACCGGTCGCGAGATGGCCGAGAGCACAGGCCCGACGGTCAGCTTCTCCAGTCCGCCGGTGGTGCAACGGGCGCTGGCCGTCGACAAGGTGCGCCATGTCGGCGAAGCCCTGGCTGCAGTGGTGGCCGAAGACCGCTACATCGCCGAAGACGCGCTCGAGCTGATCGAGGTCGAGTACGAGGAACTGCCTGTGGTCACCGACCTGGAGCAGCAGGAGTCTGCCAGCGGCGACGCCGTGCTGCACCCCGAGCGCGGCGACAACAACGTGGCGATGGACCGGACCTTCACCTTCGGTCCGGTAGACGCCGACTTCGCCCGCGCCGACATCGTGATCAAGCGCCGCCTGCGCTGGGGCCGCTCGGCGCCGCAGCCGCTGGAAACCGCCGGTGCCGTGGCCGATTTCGACGCCGGAACCGGCAAGTTCACGGTGCACTGCAACACCTCGATGTACACCTATGTCGGCTGGCTGTGTGCGGTGTCCTTGAATGTGCCCGCCACCCAGCTGAACATCGTGCCCACCCTGGCTGGCGGCAGCTTCGGATCCAAGCTGTTCCTGCACCGCGTGATCGTGCTGACGGCGGCGTTGTCGCGCATTGCGGGCCGCCCGGTCAAGTACGTCGAAGACCGGCTCGACAACATCAGCAACGCCGACGCGCATGGTTCCGACCGCCTGTACGACGCCGAACTGGCACTGGCCAAGGACGGCACCATGCTGGCGCTGCGCTACCGCGTGTGGGACGACTACGGCGCCTACCTCCAGTATGGCTACGGGACCCACGGCAATGCCTTCTCGCAGGTGGTCGGGCCGTATCGCATCAACAGCGTCGAGGCGCGCATCACTGCGGTGCTGTCCAACAAGTGCCAGCAAGGCGCCTACCGCGGATTCGGCTCCGAAGTGACCAACTTCGTCATCGAGCGCATGGCCGACGCAGCGGCCAGGGAGCTGGGCATCGACGGCGTGGAACTGCGCCGGCGCAACCTGATCCGGCCCGAAGAGTTTCCTTACGTGATCCCGTCGGGCAACGTCTACGACATCGGCAACTACCAGGCCGTGCTGGAGGAAGCGCTGACGATGTTCGACATGGCCGGCTGGCGCCAGAAGCAGGCCGAAGCCAGGGCCGAGGGCCGGCATATCGGGCTGGGGCTCGTGACCTGCCAGGAGCGCAGCGTGTTCAGCTCGACCGAGTTCTGGTCGCTGAACCCGCCGGACCAGCCGGGCTTCCCGTTGACGAGTTCGCCGGAGGCTGTGGCGATCCGTCTCGACCCGACCGGCAAGGTGTTCGTCCAGCTGAATGCGCCGTTCTGGGGCAACAGCCCCGAGACGGTCGTGACGCAGATCGTCGCCGAGGCCCTGACGGTCGAGCCTTCCGACGTGTCGGTGGGCTACGTAGACACTGACGCCGGCTTCAACGGCACCGGCCCCGGCGGCAGCCGATACACCGTGATGGTGGCCGGCGCCGTGGTCAAGGGCGCACGCACCTTGCGAGAGAAGCTGTTCCGCTTTGCCGCCCACATGATGGAGTGCGGCACCGGCGACCTGGAACTGCGTGGCGGCAAGATCGGCGTGAAGGGTGTGCCGGAGATGGAGAAGTCCATCGCTGAAGTGTCGACCGCAGCGCACTACTTCCGCCTGAACTTCCCCGACGAGCCCGGCTTCGACAGTGGCTTGGAAACCACCGCCGTCTACGACCACCCGCTGACGACGATGCCAGCCAAGGACCGCAGCCATCTTGGCATCTTCTACCCCATCATGGGTCACATGGCGCATGCCGTGGCGCTGGAGGTGGACGTGGACACGGGCAAGGTGAAGATCCTCGACTACGTGGCGGTGCACGACTGCGGCACGGTCGTCAACCCCATGACCCTGGCCGGCCATGTGCGCGGCGGCACCGCGCAAGGCATCGGCACGGCGCTGTACGAACACATGCGCTACGACGAGCGCGGGCAACTGCTCAGCGGTTCCTTCGCCGACTACCACATGCCCACCGTGCACGAGGTGCCGGAGCACATCCGCGTCGGCCATGTGGAAACGCCGTCTCCCTACACCGAATACGGCATCAAGGGCGGCGGGGAAGGCGGGCGTATGGCCGCGCCGCCGGTCATCGCGCAGGCGGTCGAAGATGCGCTGAAGGACTACGGTGTGCAGATCTCCGAAGTGCCGCTGACGCCGCGGCGCCTGCGAGAGATCGTGCGCGATGCGCGTGCCTGAGCTGCAGCTTGCGCGGCTGCCCGGAAGGTCCGGGCAGCCGGCGGAGCGGCCTGCACGGCCACTGTCGGGCGACGGCAGCGGCGCGGCGGACGGCTAGCCACTCATAATCGTTCGATCAACGGGGGGCACCCGTCTCCCGGCATTGCCTCGAACCATGTCCACATCGCCACGACCCCCACGCAAGACGCCCGCCGCCGCACCCGCGGGCCAGCGTCTTTCCTCCGAGGTGCGCGAGCAGCAGATCGTCGCCAAGGCGGTCGAGCATTTCACCCGCCACGGGTTTTCCGGCAGCACGCGCGAACTGGCTCGCGAGATCGGCGTGACGCAGCCTCTGCTGTACCGCTACTTCCCGAGCAAGGAGGCTCTGGTCGACCGCGTCTACGCCGAGGTGTTCAGCTGGAGCCCGGCCTGGGAGGCGGGCCTGGCAGACCGCAGCGTGCCGCTGGTCGAGCGGCTGTACCGCTTCTACGGCGAGTACTCGAAAGTGGTCTTGCGCGAGGAATGGATTCGCATCTTCATCTTCGCCGGGCTCACACGGGAAGGCATCAACACCAAGTACCTGAGCAAGATGCGCTCGCGGGTGTTCCTGCCGCTGCTCGAAGAGTTGCGCGCCGAGTTCGGCATCCCCGCACCGCGCTCCGCGACCGAGCTGGAGGCTGAAATCGAACTTATCTGGGGCCTGCACGCGGGCATCTTCTATCTGGGCGTGCGCAAGTGGATCTACGGCATGAAGATCCCCAAAGATGTCGATGCGCTGGTGCGCCGCAAGGTCGACGCACTTCTGCACGGTGCGCCGGCCGTGATGGCCGCGCTGCGGCGCGAGGCCTCGCTTGCGTGAACTCTTCTGGTTGTTGATGGCACTGGCCATGGGCGCTGTGTTGCCGCTGCAGGCCGCTCTGAACGCCAATCTGCGAGCAGGCCTGGGCAGCACCTCGGTGCTGGCCACGCTGGTTTCGTTTGCGGGCGGCACGCTGGTGCTGTTGGTGGTCACGCTGTCGCAGCCCGGCAGTCTGGCGCCGCTGGCCAACCTGGGGCAACAGCCGGCTTGGAAGCTGCTGGGCGGGCCGCTGGGGGCGGCGTTTCTGTTTGGCATGACATTCCTGGCCCCACGCCTCGGATTGACCACCTTGCTGTCTCTGGTCATCGCCGGACAACTGTGCGCGTCCATCGGCTTGGACCACCTTGGGCTGGGGGCCGTTGCCGAACGGCCGGCCGGTGGAGCGCAACTGCTCGGCGCCAGCCTCGTCGTGGCCGGCGTGCTCCTGCTCAACATGGGCCGCTGAGGTCACGATTTGTCGGCTGTATCCGAACGGATCACTGGCCCGTCAGGAACACCATGGAAGTCAGAATCGATAGACGGTACCCGCTGAAAGCCAGCATGCACCAGGCTTGGGTGGTGCTTGCGGACGTCCGGGCCACAGCGGCCTGCATGCCCGGCGCACAGATCACCGATCAGACTGACGCCACGCGCTACAAGGGTGTCGTCAAGAGCAAGGTCGGGCCGGCCGTCATGAGCTTCACTGGCGACATCGAGGTACTGGAACTGGAGGCAGCGGGATACCGCCTGCAGTTGCTGGGCACGGGCGCCGACAAGTCGGGTTCATCGGCATCGATGAAGCTGACGGCGCAGATCGAAGCAGGCGAGACGCCGGACAGCGCCGTGCTTGTGGGCCGGGCGCTGATCACCGTCAACGGGAAGCTGGCGCAGTTCGGCAGCCGGCTGCTGGTGCCGGTGTCGGACGCGATGCTGGCGCAGTTCGCCGACAACTTTCGTGCCGCTGCTGCCGCAGCGCAAGCCGGGGCGAGCGCGGCTCCGGCGACCGAGCAGCGCCCTGCTGTACGGCCGACGCCCGGGCTTGCGCCGCCGGTCAAGGAACTCAACGCGCTGGCTCTGCTGTGGTCCGTCATCAAGGGCTGGTGGGCCCACCGGTTCACGAAGAAGACCTGACGGCGATCAACTCGCGGCACCCACTCGGCGCCGAGCGCCTTGTCAGGCACCGCAGCGAGCTGCAACAACCAGGCGACCTTCGGATACCTCAATACGTACCTGAACCGCAAACGTTTTGTGCCCCGCGCCCGCCGGCGCCCAGACATGGCGTACGAAGGCTCGGCGATCGCCGCCACCGTCACAGGCACCGTTCACGAGCTCACTGTGGTGATGCGCAACGTTGTCGACGTCGCGAACTTCGACGTGCACAGGTCCTGAACCCGTTCAAGTTTCTGAAGGCTTTACTTCGGGCGGTCGGCCCCTTCGCGGCACCGTGATTGAAAACCTGAGCGATTCGCAGCCCCCAGTTCTGCGGGCTACCCGTGGTCAGCCCCCTCTGCGTACCGGAGCGCCTGTCAGGCGACATGAAGAACTGGCCCCCTTCGAGGACGAACGAGGTCCGATGGAATTGGTGTTCCAAGTTCCGCAGGTCGCAGCAGGTCGGCGGAGAGACACGATGTTGGCGCCGCAGGAGGTGCTGTAGATAGTCGCGCTGCGGGCACTGGGCAGGGGAACCAAGTGCATCAGTCGGGAGCTGGGCTGCGGCCGCAACACGGTGCGCGAGTACCTGCGGCGAGTGGGCTGGTGCGCGATGGACGTGCCGCTCGCACGGGCGCGCTGGAGCCTCACCGCGTGCGGCTGGCCGATGCGCTCCGTCGGTGGATGCGTCAGAAGCGGCAAGTGATCCCGAACGGCTCGGCCACGGCCCGAGCGATCGACTACACCCTCAACCACTAGGTGGCGCTGACGCGCATCCTGAACGGCGGCGAACTGACGAGGCTGATGCAACATCTGCCCGGACGCAGCGAAGCAGCGCGACCGCCTATCCGCGACGGCAGGTGTCACATAAGCCTTGACTGAAGGGGGTACCCAGGTGGCGCGGGCCAAGGTCAGCTCATGGCCGTTGTGCAGACCTATGTACGACGGCCTTGTGCAGTCTCTCGTCACGAGCAGGTTCCGGACATTTCAGAACTGTTCGGGCGGTGGACTCGCGCTGCGCATCTCGGCGCGACCGGGTGCCTTGTCGCCGGCGCACAGCGGCGATGCGCCTCCTGCCATCCGATGGCATTCCGCAGGCCCGACGCAGGCGCAGGAGTCCACGCTCAGCTGGCTGTCCGGCGACCACGCGACGCAGTCCCGATGCTTGCATCCGGCCGAACTCCAGTTTCCACCGGATCCGGCACTACGGCCTGCTGGCCAACAGCACTCGGCGGGACATCCTGGCGCTGGCGCGCCAGTTGTTGCAGGTGACACCGCCGCTGCCCGACGCGGCGACCGACGATGTGTCGGACTCGCCAAGGCCGACCTTTGTCTGTGCGCATTGCGGCCATGCGATGAGCGTGCTGCAGGTCTTCCTGCGCGACTGCTCGATTCGCGCACCGCCAGCACCATGACCGCGCTTGATCACCGTCGACCAACTCGACGCTCAACGTGGCGTCCAATGAGCTGCTGCGTGCATCGCGACATCGGCGCTCGTGCAGGCCCGGCCACCAGCCGCTACCCCATCGGAACGGCACACCGTTGGGTGCTCGCGGTCGTCGCCATCGTGTCGCAGGTATGCCGTGCGCTGCCGGCCTGCAGCGCCGGCGCAGACCAATCGCCAAAGCCGCTGCGCGCAACACCTACCGTGGCGCTCGCCGCGGTTTCCTCCCTCGAGGCTTATGCAACACCTACCCGGACGCACCGAGCTAGCGCGACCGTCTGCGCGCGAGGGCAGGTGTCACACAAGCCTTAACCAAATCAGGCAAGCTGCTGGGCGGGCCGACTGACTGCATTGATGTTGAGCTGCCGCTGCCAGCATGCGTTGCGGACCTACGGGCGGGGTTGAAGCGTCGAGCCGAGGCGGGACGATGGCTCGTCGGAATCCCCCGACGCCCACCGAGGAACGCCGATGGCCTCTTCTCCACCCCCCGATCCCCGACCCGCCGTCGTGCTGCACGGCGGGCCTGTCGCTCTGCCCACCCTGCTGGGCAACGGTACGAACGGAACGCCCCGCCTGCCCACGGGCGGCAAGA
>VFQO010000888.1_pt1 | contig 27679 bp, 16 predicted proteins | sample 3512331 | NCBI WGS metagenome assembly VFQO01 (sample SAMN10412371, study PRJNA504923) | tailings metagenome | isolation source: Replicate 3 from Balatoc abandoned mine | place: Philippines: Itogon, Benguet | collected 2017-08-28 | reverse complement strand
ATGTCCATGCGTTCGCGGTTGTCGAACCAGTCGCGCGAGCGCAGGCGGCGGGGTGAGGCTTGGTCGGTCATGGGCTCCCTGGGGGCTTGCTGAAGGATGCCGCGAGGCTGGGCCCCGCGTCGGAATTGCGGCGGATCAGCTGGTAGGCGAGCGTCAGCTGTTCGGGTTTGGCCCGCCCGCCGCGCGGCTTGTGCTTGTGGACGCGGGCGATCATCGCCACCGCCTCGGCGGTCATCTCGCGGATCGGCTGACGGATGGTGGTGAGTTCCGGCCAGATCGAACTGGCGAGCTCGGTATCGTCGAAGCCGCAGACGGTGACGTCATTGGGAACGTCGAGATGGCGGCGGTGCGCCATGGCGACGGTAGCGGCGGCCATATCGTCGTTGGAGGCGAAGATCGCAGTCGGCCGGTGCGCCGCGCCAAGCAGCTTTTCCGCCGCAACCATGCCGGACCGGTAGGTGAACTGGCCCTGCGCGATCAGCCCCTCGTCGATCGAGAGTCCCGCGTCGCCCATCGCCTTGCGATAACCTTCAAGGCGCTGACCGCTCGCCACCTGTTCGGGGTTGCCGATGATGAAGCCGATGCGTTCGTGGCCGAGCCCGATGATGTGCTTCGTCATGTCGTATGCGGCCTGGAATTCGTCGATCAGCACCGCCCCGTGGCTGCCGCTCGCCCGGCCCGGGCCGACCGCGACCGCGATCCCGCCCGCAGTGCGGATCAGGTCGAGCACGTTCTGGTCGTCGCACAGGGGCGGGGGGAGGATGTAACCCTCGATCCCGCCGTCGAGCAGCTTGCGGATCACCTTCTGCGCCTCGGCGACATTCTCGCAGGCCTGCACCACGAGATAGATGTCCTGCCGGCTCGCCTCTTCCAGAGCGCCCATCAGGAATTCGGAGAGGTAGGAGGCCGAAGGGTTATCGAACAGCAGGGCGATCCGCAGCTGCGATCCCGCCGCAAGGGATCGTGCCGCGCGGTTGGGGACGTAGTTGAGCTTGGCAATGGCGCCGAGCACCTTCTGCTTGGTGTCCTCGCGCACGTTCTCCTCGCCGTTGATCACGCGGCTCACCGTCATCGGCGAACACTGTGCCTCGCGGGCGACATCGGTGATCGTGGGCGCGGCATTGGAACGCCGGGCGGCGCGCTTGCGGCCTTGGGTGGGGTTGTGGGCGAGGGTTTCGGCCTGCTTGGTCATGGCGCCCGCCATACTGCGAGCGCGCGAGCGGCGGCAAGCGCGATGATATGCGCTATCATCCGCGCTAACCCCCGCACTTCGCCGCAAGCGTGATCGCAAGCCGGTTGACAAGCTGCCTCCCTCTCATCATGGTAGCGCTACCACAAACAGGGGGCCAGTCAAGCCGCCCTGCCCAGGGAGAGGGAATCTGATGAACGGGATCAAGCGGGCCGCGCTGGCGGCGGGGGTGTGTCTGGCGGCTTTCGGGATCGCGGCAGCCCCTGCGGCAGAGGCCCAGAACCGGCCGGCAGCCGTCAAGGTCCAGCGCGCGATGAAGGACGCGCCTTACTGGAACGCGGCCCTGCCCACCGAGCAGCGGGTCGAAGACCTCCTTGCCCGCATGACGCTGGACGAAAAGGTCGCGCAGATCATCACCGTTTGGGACAGCAAGGGCAAGATTCAGGGCCAAGGCGACGTGTTCGACCCGGCCAAGGCAGCGCAGGTCTACCCCCACGGGATCGGCCAGATCGCCCGGCCCTCGGACCGCAACGGGCCTTCCTCGCCCCGGCAGGTGGGGCGGCGCTCCATTGAAGAGTCGATCGCCTATGTCATCGCCGCCCAGAAATGGGCGATGGAGAACACCCGCCTCGGTATCCCGATCCTGTTCCACGAGGAATCGCTTCACGGCCTTGCCGCCAAGGACGCGACCGCCTTCCCGCAATCGATCGGCCTTGCCAGCACCTGGGACCCGGACCTGATCCGCAACATCAATGCGTTGATCGCCGAGGAAACCAGCGCGCGCGGCGTCCACTCGGTCCTCTCTCCCGTGGTGGATGTCGCGCGCGATCCGCGCTGGGGCCGGATCGAGGAGACCTTCGGGGAGGACCCCTATCTGGTCGGCGAAATGGGCGTTGCCTCGGTCGAGGGGCTGATGGGCACCGGCACGACCCGCAAGCTCGCGCCGGGCAAGGTGATGGCGACGCTCAAGCACATGACCGGCCACGGCCAGCCCGAAAGCGGCAACAACGTCGGCCCCGCCCAGATCAGCGAGCGCACTCTGCGCGAGATGTTCTTCCCGCCCTTCGAACAGGTGGTGACGCGCACTGCCATCGACGCGGTGATGGCAAGCTATAACGAGATCGACGGTGTGCCGAGCCACGCGAACAAGTGGCTGCTTCAGGACGTGCTGCGCGGCGAGTGGGGTTATCAGGGCGCGGTGGTATCCGACTATTACGCGATCGAGGACATGGCCCGCCTCCACCACATCGCAAAGGACAATGCCGCCGCGGGTGAGCGCGCGCTGCTGGCGGGCGTCGATGTCGATCTGCCCGAGGGTGCCGGCTTCAAGGACCTCGCCCGTTCCGTGCGCGAGGGCCGCGTGCCGCAATCGGCGGTCGACAATGCGGTGCGCCGCCTGCTGACGATGAAGTTCAACGCCGGGTTGTTCGACAATCCCTGGCCCGATCTTGCCAAGGCGAAGACCAGCAACGGCCCCGAAGGCGTGGCACTGGCGCGGCTGGCGGCAGAACGCTCGCTGGTGCTGCTCAAAAACAACGGCGCGCTGCCCCTTGCCCTGCCGGACAGCGCCTCGGCGAAGAAGCCGACCATTGCGGTGATCGGCCCCAATGCGGATGTCGCCCGCCTCGGCGGCTATTACGGCGAACCGCGCGCCAGCGTCACGCCCTTGCAGGGCATCCGCGCTGCGGTCGGGTCACGCGCAAACGTGGTCCACGCATTGGGCGTCGAGATCATCGACGGGGACAGTGACTGGTGGGACGATACCGTCGTGCTCGCCGATCCGGTGAAAAACCGCCAGCGCATCGCCGAGGCGGTCGAAGTGGCGAAGAACGCGGACACCATCGTCCTTTTCATCGGCGACACCGAAAAGACCAGCCGCGAAGGCTGGGCCGCGAACCATCTGGGCGACCGCACCAGCCTCGACCTCGTCGGCGAACAGAACGATCTGTTCCGCGCAATGAAGGCGCTGGGCAAGCCCGTGGTCGTGGTGCTGATCAACGGCCGCCCGCCCAGCTATCCGACAATCGCCGCCGAGGCCGATGCGATCCTTGAAACGTGGTATGCGGGCGAACAGCAGGGCACCGCGATTGCCGACGCGCTGACGGGCAAGGTCAATCCCGGCGGCAAGATGCCGGTTTCGACCGCGCGCAATGTCGGCCAGCTGCCGAACTTCTACAACTACAAGCCCAGCGCGCGGCGCGGCTACCTGTTCGACGAGGTGACGCCGCTGTTCCCGTTTGGCTGGGGCCTCAGCTACACCACCTTCAACCTGGCCGCGCCGCAGTTGTCGGCTACAAGCATCAAGGCGGGCGAAGGCGTGACGGTGACGGTGCGCGTCACCAATACCGGCAAGCGCGCGGGCGACGAAGTGGTGCAGGTCTACCTGCGCGACGAAGTCAGCTCGGTCACCCGCCCGGTCAAGGAACTGGTCGGCTTCAGGCGCGTGACCCTCCAGCCCGGCGAGAGCCGCGATGTGAGCATCGCCATCGAACCGCGCGCCTTTGCCATGTGGAACATCGACATGAAGCGCGTGACCGAACCCGGCACCTTCCAGATCATGACCGGATCGAATTCCGCCGAACTCCAGTCCGTGAAGCTGGAGGTGACGCCGTGACCATCACCCGCCGCCATGCGCTCGAAATGATGGGGAGCACGCTCGCCGCGCTGCAACTGGCAGCCTGCGGCGGCGGTTCATCCACTCCCGCCCCCGCGCCGGTCAGCGCACCGCCGCCCCCGCCCGCCGGACCGGTCGGCGCGCCCGTGCCGGGGCTCAACACCCTGGCGGCAAGCGGGAAGCGCAGGTTCGGCAGTGCCATCGCCTCGACCCCGGGCAACGCCAATGCGGGTTCGATCCAGAACCCCGATTACACCGCCATCATCAAGGGCGAATGCGGCCTTGTCGTGCCCGAAAACGAGATGAAGTGGCAGGCACTGCGCCCCTCGCCCAGCGTCTACAATTTTGACCGCATGGACGAGATCGTCCGCTGGGCGCAGGCCAATTCGCTCGCCGTGCGCGGTCATACTCTGCTGTGGCATCGCCCGCAGTGGTTCCCGAACTGGCTCAACACCTATGATTACGGCGCCAATCCGGTGCGGGAGGCCGAACGGCTGCTGACAGAGCACATCCGCACCGTCACCGGCCGCTACAAGGGCATCATCCAGAGCTACGACGTGGTGAACGAGGCGATCGACCATGATCGCAACGCCCCCATCGAAACCAGCATGAGCCGCGCGATGGGCAGCCCCGAGGCGGTGCTCGATCTCGCCTTCCACACCGCCCGCGCCGAACTGCCGGACGCGCAGCTCGTCTATAACGACTACATGAGCTGGGAACCGCAGCATGCGAAGCATAACGCCGACGTGCTGCGCCTGCTCGAAGGCTTCAGGAAGCGCGGCACCCCGGTCGATGCGCTCGGGATCCAGTCGCATATCGAGATCTTCGCGATCGATCCGGCGACCGGCAACGGGCCCTATGCGGAGCGCGAGTGGCGGCGGTTCCTCGATGAGGTGACAGGCATGGGCTACCGCCTGCTGATCACCGAGTTCGACGTGAAGGACAAGGCGCTCCCCGCCAACATCGCTCAGCGCGACGAGAAGGTCGCCGATTTTGCACGGCGCTATTTCGAGGTGATGTTCGATTACGACCGGCACCTCGACGATATCCTCGCCTGGGGCATGGTCGATCGCTTCAACTGGTTGCAGGGCTTCAACCCCGCCAAGCGCGCCGACGGGCTGGAAGTGCGCGGCACGCCCTATGACAGCACGTACCGCGCCAAGCCGCTGCGCGATGCACTCGCCAAGGTGATAAGCGCCGCCGGCTGATCCTCTCGCCGGCGGTATTCCTCGCGGCCCGGGCAGCAATGTCCGGGCCCTTTTTTGTGCGCGCCCCGCGCTCCCGTTCCGGCAAAGGAAAAGGCCCCCCGGCACGAACCGGAGGGCCTTGTTCCCGCAGGGCTGCTTTTGCAGCAGGGGAGCGTTAGAAGTTGCCCCGCAGGATGACCGAGAAGCGGCGGTCGTTCATGAAGAAGGAACGCGGGGCCAGATCCTCGCGGTTGCCGGTGAAGGCCTGCGTGGTCTGCGTCACCTCGTCGAGCAGGTTCACACCCTGCACGCCGACCCGGATGCTCTTCGTGACATTGAAGAAGATCGAAGCATCGAGCTGCCCGGTCGCCTCGTTGAAGATCGAGTAGAACGGGAAGATCACATCCGCCGGCGTGAGCAGGAAGCGCGAACGCCAGTTGTAGGCGGCCCGCAGGGAGATCGGCCCCTTTTCGTAGAACACCGTCGCGTTGACGTTGTGCCTGGAGAGCTGTTCCAGCGGCAGATTGCCCGGCGGAATGGTCGCCTCGTTCACCGGCTCGCCGGTGTTGAGGAAGGTGTTCGGCAGACCGCTCGAACGGATGTGGGTGTAGTTGGCCGCCACCCCGAGCCCGTCGAACGGCTTGGGCAGGAAATCATAGGTCTGCTGGTAGGCGACCTCGAAGCCCTTGATCTTGCCCTTCCCGTCGAAGTTCGCCGGCCCGCGGACCAGCACATCGCGGGTGACGCCGTTGCTGGTGACCTGGCGGTTCGAGATTTCCTGATAGAAGAAATCGTCGATCGATTTGTAGAAGCCGTTGAGCGTGAGCGATCCGACCGTGTCGAAATACCATTCGGCCGTCACGTCAAACTGCCACGCCGTCGCCGGCCGGATGAAGGGGTTGCCCGCTTCCGCCGTCAGCTCCCCGCTTCCGCCCAACCCGATGTTGAGGAAGTTGCGGACATAGGAGTTTTCAGGGCGGGTCAGCACCTTGGACCCGGCAAAGCGCAGGATCACATCATCGGTCACGCCGAACTTGAGGTTGAGGCTCGGCAGCCAGAAATCGTAGCTGACATCGGCCACATCCCGGAACGCGGCGCCATCCCCTGCGAACTGCTGGAGCTGGGCATATCCCGCAGCCCCGAGATTGCAGACCCCGCCCGGCGTTTGCGGCAGCGTGCCCGGAGGCGCACCCGGCGGCACCGTGGCGGCGCAGCGCACCGCGAAGGGTTCCTGGATGTTGAGCGCCTGCTGGCTCGGCACCCCGATCGACCCGCTCGAGACAATGGCAGTGTCGACATAGCGCAGACCGACATTGCCCGAGAAGCGGATGCCGCCGAACAGCTCGTCACTGCCGAATTCGAGCTGGAGATAGCCCGCGGTATCACGCTGGGTGATCGGCTGGCGATCATTGGCGATGAAGCCTTCGGCATCGGCGGCCTGCGCCGTTCCGGCGTTGCGCGCGGCCAGCGGCACCCAGGTCGGCGAACCGCCAAGCGCGCGTGCCTGACCCTGCACCGACTGGAAGAAGTTGACCGCCCCGGCATAGTCACCGGTCAGATCGCCCGCGTAGTAGAACGCACCCGGAGGTCCGGGAACGCGGCCACGGAAGAAGTTCGGGAATTCGTAGCGCTGCGACGCATCGGCAGGGGTGTCGGCGAAGTTCACCGGGCGGTCGCCCGACCAGGTCTCGCTCAGCATGCCCCAGTTGTAGGTGGTGTAACGCACCAGCTGCTCGCGGTCCTGATAGCGCGCGCCCCACTTGACCTTGCGCAGGAAGGCATCGTCATCGAACTCGTAGGCCATGTCCGCCTGGAAGGCGTACTGCGTGCCGCGCGAATCCTCGATGTGATCCATCGCCGCGCGCCAGAACTGGAAGCGCGGATCGGTGAAGTATTGCTCCTCGGTTGCCCCGGCAAGAGCCGCACCCGGTGTCGACCAGGTGTAGCCGAGGAACTGGGGCTTGCGCGGAACGATCACCGGGAGGTTGCCCGAAATGTCGAGCTCCTGATCGGCGAAGGACGATCCGAACACGCTGAAGTCGAGGTTTTCCTTGTGCGAGGTCGCATATTGCGCGTCGAGTTCGACCGTGAAGCGGTCGGTCAGCTCGGTGCGCAGATTGATCGAGTAGTCCTCGTTGGTGATCCGGTCATCGACCTGACGACGGGCGAGCGACTGCTGGAGGCCGCCGATCGGCACGAAGGGCGACGTATCCGGGTTGCCGCGCCAGCCGTTGCTGGCGTTGACGATGTAGCCCGACTGGAACAGCCCCTGCTCGTTGTAGATATAGTCGGTGAACCCGCCGACCGGGCACTGTGCCCGCGCGGTCGGATCGCCGAGGCTGCCGTCCGGATTGATGCGGTTGGGCCCCGCATCGTTCTGCTGGCAGCCGATCGGATAGGTCGAATATTCGGCGAGGTCGGGGGCGGTTTCGAAGGTGTATTCGCCCCACTTGTTCTTGGATGCCGAACGGATGAATTCCGCCGTGATCAGCGTCTTGCCGTCGATCGATTCAAACTGTGCCGAGGCTGCGAAGCCCTGCCGCTCGCGGTCGAATTCCTGCGTGCGGAACTGGCCGCCGACCGGCGCGACGCGGCTGGTGGCGTAATCGGCAAAACCGTCAGCACCCGCGGAGCCGAAATTGCCGCACAGCGCGCCACCCGGCGGCAGGGTGAAGGTATCGCTAGAGCCCGGCAGCGGATTGCGGCACACGCGCACGCCATCGGTGTTGGCGGCATTGACCAGCGCTCCGTCACGGGTCTGGTAGTTGGCGACCTGAAGGCCATCGGCACGGCTCTTGATCTGCGAGAACGAGCCGCTCACCAGCAGGCCGAAGCGGCCCTTGTCGGTGTCCCAGGTGTTGCTGATCAGGCCCGACAGCGTAGGGGTCCATTCCTTGCGGAAATCGCCATAATTCGCCTCTGCGGTGAAGGCGATCTTGAAGCCGTTGTTGTCGAAAGGCTTGCGGGTGACGAGATTGACAGTGCCCGCAAGGCCGCCCTCGATGGTTTCGGCGGTGGCGTTCTTGCTGATGATCACCGAGCCGAGCAGTTCGGCCGGCACGTCGGCGAAGTTGAGCGCCTGACCGCCCACACCGGCAGCAAAGGCCGAGCGGCCGTTGAATTCCGAACGCACGAAGTTGAGGCCGCGCACCACGACGCCCGAACCTTCGACGGAGAAGTGGTCGGGATCGTTCGAACCGGCGAAGCGGTTGATCGAAATGCCGGGGACGCGCTGGAGCGCTTCGGTCACCGAACGGTCAGGCAGCGCGCCGATATCCTGCGCGGTGATCGCATCGACGACAGTGTCGGCGTTGCGCTTCACGTTCTGCGCGTTGGCGAGCGATTGGCGCAGACCGCTGACGATGATCTCGTTGGCCGGTTCCTCGACGGTCGCGGTGCCTTCGACATCGGGTTCCCCCGCCTGGTCCTGGGCAAGGCCCGCGCTGGCGGTGATGGCGCTGCCGACGACCAGTGCCGAAGCCCCGGCGCGCAGCACGCTCTTGTACCACGGATGTCGACGTCCAACGCCGATATCCTGCGGCTGCATCGAAGTGCGCATAAGATCCCTCCCCATGTTAGCGCTATCATTTATTCGTAGATAGCTTGCTCTCTTGTGGGGCATTGGCTTATCGGTCGCGGCGCGCCTTGACAATAGGTCTTCGCATTTTTGCAGGGATACTGTGGCAATTTGCCAACAATCCTGCATAATGCCAGCATCGAGGGGAGGATAATGGCAGTCGATGGTATCGGTAACGCGCGCCGCTTGAAGCGGGTCGTGATCGTCGGCGGCGGCACCGCCGGATGGATGGCGGCCGCCGCGCTTTCACGCTTTTTCGACGATGGGCACCGCACCATCACGCTGATCGAATCCGATGCCATCGGCACCGTTGGTGTGGGCGAGGCGACAATCCCGCCGATCCGCAGCTTCAACGCGATGCTCGACATCCCCGAAGCCGAATTCCTGCGCGAGACGCGCGGCACCTGCAAACTGGGGATCGAATTCGTGAACTGGGGCCGGGTGGGCGACCGCTATTTCCACCCTTTCGGCACCTACGGGCAGGATCTCCACGGCATCGCCTTCCACCAGCTGTGGCTGCGCGAGCGCGCGCGCAGCGGTGCGGCGGCAGCGGGCGAGATCGGCGCCTATTCGATGAGCACCGCCGCCGCACAGATGCGCCGATTCGCGCGGCCCGCCGCCGGCGCGCAATCGGTGGTGCGCGAGATCGCCTATGCCTACCATTTCGATGCGGGGCTATACGCCGCCTATCTGCGCCGCATCGCCGAGAGGCAGGGCGTGACGCGCATCGAGGGGCAGATCACCCGCGTCACCCGCGACGGCGAATCGGGCGATGTCGACAGCGTCACGCTGGAGAACGGCACGACCATCGCGGGCGATCTGTTCATCGATTGCTCGGGCTTTCGCGGGCTCTTGATCGAGGAAGCGCTCGAGACCGGATACGAAGACTGGAGCCGATGGCTCCCCATGGACCGCGCACTCGCCGTGCCCAGCCGCTTGCCCGGCCCGCCCGATCCGTTCACCCGCGCCACGGCGCACACTGCGGGGTGGCAATGGCGCATCCCGCTCCAGCACCGCACCGGCAACGGCCATGTGTTTTCCAGCGCCTTCATGGACGAGGACGAGGCGCGCGCAATCCTGCTCGCCAACCTCGAAAGCGAACCCCTCGCCGAACCGCGCGGCCTGAAGTTTCTCACCGGCATGCGGCGCAAGGCGTGGAACCACAATGTCATCGCGCTGGGCCTGTCGAGCGGGTTCATCGAGCCGCTCGAATCGACCTCTATCCACCTGATCCAGAACGGCATCCAGCGTCTGTTCGCGCTGTTTCCCGACCTGCCGATCCGGCCTGCCGAGCGGGACGAATACAACCGCGGGATGCACGCGCTCTACGAGGACGTGCGCGATTTCGTGATACTCCACTACAAGGCGACACAACGCGAGGATTCCGAGTTCTGGCGCTACGTCCGCCACATGGACATCCCCGAAAGCCTCGCGCGCAAGATTGACCTGTGGCGGCACCGGGGGCGGGTGTTCCGCGAGAATGCCGAGCTGTTTGCCCAGCCGAGCTGGATTGCGGTGATGCTGGGGCAGAACATCTGGCCCGAAACGCACGAACCCATCGCCGACACGCTCGATCCCGACAAGGTCGCTGCTGCCATGGCACAGATGCGCGCCGCCTATGCCGATGTTGCGGCGCGCCTGCCGGGGCATGACGATTTCCTGCGCCAGTCGGGCAGCTGGCACCATGATCCGCAGGCCGCTGTCGCATGAGCGCGCCCCCCCCTGTCACGAAAATCGTGATCGTCGGCGGCGGCACTGCCGGGTGGATGGCAGCCGCCGCGATCGTCCGCGTGCTGGGCGACATGCCCGGGCTGTCGGTGACGCTGGTCGAAAGCGAAGCGATCGGCACCGTCGGCGTCGGCGAGGCGACGATCCCGCAGATCATCGGCTTCAACCGCCTGCTCGGCCTCGACGAGATGCAGTTCATGCGCGAGACCCGCGCGACCTACAAACTCGGCATCGAATTCGTCGACTGGCTGCGGCCCGGGCACAGCTACGTCCACCCCTTCGGCAGCTTCGGTATCGCCATGCTGGGCATCGAGTTCCAGCATTTCTTCCTGCGCGGCCAAAGCCTTGGGGAGGAGGCGCGGATCGATGACTATTCGATCGCGGCGATGATGGGCAAGGCGGGCCGGTTCAGCTGGCCGCGGCCCGACAACCCGCGCTCGCCGCTCTCGAAGCTGTCTTACGCCTTCCAATTCGACGCGGGCCGGTATGCCCGCTTCCTGCGCGCCTACGCCGAACGCGCCGGGGCAGTGCGGGTCGAGGGGCGGATCACGCAGGTGATGCAGGATGGCGAAACCGGCTTCGTCACCGCAGTCCGCCTTGAAGACGGGCGTGAGGTGGCGGGCGAGCTGTTCATCGACTGCTCCGGCTTCCGCTCGCTGCTGCTCGGTCAGACGCTGGGCGTTCCGTTCATGGACTGGAGCAAGTGGCTGCCTTGCGACAGTGCGGTGGCGATCCCCTGCACGCTGGGCGGCGCCAACGAGCCGCTGACCCGATCGACCGCGCGGACCGCGGGCTGGCAGTGGCGCATTCCGCTCCAGCACCGCATCGGCAACGGGCATGTGTTCTCCTCAAGCCATATCGACCGTCAGGCGGCGACCGATCTGCTGCTGGCGAACCTTGACGGCAAGCCGCTTGCCGACCCCAACCAGCTCGCCTTCCGGGCGGGGCACAGGGCGCGGACGTGGGAGAAGAACGTCGTGGCGCTGGGGCTTGCGGGGGGGTTCCTGGAACCGCTCGAGTCGACCTCGATCCACCTCGTGCAATCGGGCATCGCGCGGCTGATGGCGCTGTTTCCCGACACCGGCTTCTCGCCCGTCGAGATCGACCGTTTCAACCGCGATACAGCAGGCGAATACCGCGACATCCGCGATTTTCTGGTGCTCCACTACAGCGCCACCGAGCGCGAGGATTCGGAATTCTGGCGCTATTGCAAGAATCTGCCTGCGCCGGACAGTCTTGCCGAAAAGCTGGCGATGTTCCGTTCCTCGGGCCGGATTATCCGCGAGAACAACGAGCTGTTCACCGAGGATAGCTGGCTTTCGGTGATGCTCTCGCAGGGCGTGACCCCGCAGGGCTTTCATCCGGCGGCATGGATGCTCGATGCGGACGAAACCCGCACCCGGCTCGCCCATATTCGCGGGGCGATTGCGCAGACCGTGGCGCAATTGCCGACGCAGGATGAATTCCTGCGCCAGAACGGCGGGGCCATCGCCGCCGAAGACGCGCTCACCGCATGACCTTACTCCCCGCCCCGCGCGCGATGGAGGAAATCGCAGGGCCGGTGGATGCCCCGGGCTTCGCGGCGGTCCGGTCGGCTGCGCGGCCCGTGATATTGCGGGGGCAGGTTGCCGATTGGCCTGCGGTCGCGGCGGCGCGGGAGGGAGACGCGGCAATCGTCCGCTACCTTGCGCGTGAACCTTCGGCCCGGCCCGTGCAGGCGATTGCCGCCGCTCCAACGGAAGGCGGGCGGTTCTTCTACACGCCGGACCTCACCCGGCTCAATTTCGTGCGCGGCAACGGGCGGTTCGAGACGTTTCTCGACGATTTGCTGGGTGCCGCCGCAATACCCGATCCGCCCGCTCTGGCCGTGCAGTCCGAGGACCTCGCCAGCCTGCTCCCCGGCTTTGTCCGCGACAACCGGCTTGCCTTGCTGTCGGAGGTGCCGCCGAAAATCTGGATCGGCAACCGCATCAAGGTCGGCACGCATTACGACGCCAAGGAGAACATCGCCTGCTGTGTCGCCGGAGAGCGACGCTTTACGCTCTATCCGCCGGACCAGATCGCGAACCTCTATCCAGGCCCCTTCGAGCTCACCCCGGCGGGGATACCGGTGAGCATGGTCGATCCCCACGCGCCCGATCTTGCCCGCTACCCGCGCTTTGCCGAAGCCGCGCGCCATGCCGAGGCGGCAACACTGGCGCCGGGCGATGCAATCTACATCCCCTATGGCTGGTGGCACGGGGTGGAAAGCCTCTCACCGGTCAGCATGCTGGTCAATTACTGGTGGACCCCCGGCCAGCCCGAAGGGATCGGCAATCCCTATGAAGGGCTGCTGCACGCGCTCTATGCCTTCCGCCATCTGCCGCCCGAACAGCGCGCGGTGTGGCGCGGGATCATCGATTATTACGTGTTCGAGGCAGAGGGCGATCCGGCCGCGCATTTGCCCGATCATGCCAAGGGGGTGATCGGTCCGCCCTCGCCCGGCCTGTTCGCACAGATGAAGGCGGTTATCCGGCGGGCGCTCGGCTAGCCTGCAGGGTGCGTGCCAGCCACTGATCGTAAGGCGGCGCAAAGGCGAGCGCGGCCTCGGCTTCAGCGGCAAAGGCGGCGCGGGCCTGCGTCTCGGCCGTGGTATCCGCCGCGAGAGCTGCGGGGGCAAGACCCGGAGTCCAGCCGAGCGCAACGAGCAGGGCAAGCTGTTCCTGCGCCAGCAACGGCAGCTCCTCGCGGAACGGGATTCGCCCGCGCCGTTCGAACTGGTCGATCACCGCGGCGATCCGGCCGGGCAGCGGATGGGTGCCGAACACCTCCTGCGCGGCGGGTGCAGCGAAGTGCAGGGCAAGGATCTCATGCACGCCCTCCATCATCAGCGCAGAGCGGCGGTTGTATTCGGCGCGTTCCAGCGCGGTGATCTCCCGCCCCGGCAGCATCTCGATCAGCAGCGCCAGCTGGCGATGCGCGAGGTCGATATGGAGCGGCCCCAGCGGCTCGAAGCGCGCGGCGGCATCGCCCAGCGCGACGACATTGCCGAGCCACGGCTGCGCCGCGCGCCCCGGTGTCATCGCCACCGCCCCCAGTGCCCGCCCGCCAAGCAGCACCTCGGCCTCGGCGCGGGGGAGCGGCGCGGGGGTGCCGAGCAGCACATGACGCCCGTCGATCCCGGCAACCTCGCTGACCCAGCCCTTGCCCGTCAGGGTGAGGCGGTCCTCCAGCGCGATCATCGGCGCGCCCGGCTCGCCGATATAGACGTGGCGGGTCGGCAGGCTGGCCGACCAGTCGGTGAAGGCGAACCCCGGATGGCTGGCGAGCAGCGCCGCCTGCGGGCCAGTGCAATCGAGGAACAGATCGGCCTCGATCAGCCCTTGCCCGGCGATGCCGACTGCGCGGATGGTGTCCCTATCGCCCGGCTCGATCCGGTCGATCTGGCCGGGGACATAGCCGATGCCGAGCGCTTCGGCCTGCGCGATCAGGAGGTCGCGGTAGGCGGGCGGATGCCACCGCAGGGCATAGTCGACCGTGGAAATCGGCGTCGGCTCGCCCGGCGGGGGCGGAGCGAAGCGGCGGGCTTCGGCGAGCACCTGGGCAAGGCTGCCCACGCTTGGCGCGCCCTCGCCCGGCAAGCGGACCTTGCCCCAGTCGCGCGCAAAGGCGGTCTTGAGGGCGGGATCCAAGGCCTCGCCATAGGCGACCACGCCCCCCTGCCCTTCCCCGCCCCACCCCGATAGCCGCGTGACCAGCCGGTAGGAGCCGCCCGCGCGGGTGACGATATCCGCCTCCGCAATCCCCAGCCGGTCGTGCAGCTTGTTGGTGAAGGGCATGGCGGTTGGCGCGGCATCGGCAAAGGCCGCCGGGCCGGGGTCGCCACCTGCCACCACCACCTCGCAGGAAGGCAGCGCGCGGCGCACGGCGATGGCCGCGAGGATGCCGAGCGGCCCGCCCCCTGCCACCAGCACCCGGCGCAGCGGTTCGCGCGGGGCGCTCATGCCGCCTCTGCCAGACGCGCCGCTTCGCGCATCAGGTAGTCGCGGTGGCCGGGCATGGTCGCCACCTCGCCCGTGACTGCCATGCGCAGCCGCTCGGTGGCGCGGGCAAGCGCATCCGGCGCGATCATCGCGGTGCGCGGATCATGCGCCTCCGGCAGCATCCCCTGCCCGAGATATACCGCGATCCAGCTGGCATCGTAGAACAGACCGTCGGAGTATTTCTCGATCCGCCCTGCCCTGCGCCACAGCTCCAGCTTGCCTTCGAGGCTATCGGGCACCCGCATTGTCCTGACATGGTTCCAGAACTCGGAATCATCGCGGGTGGTGGCATGATAATGGAGGATCAGGAAGTCGCGGACGCGGTCATATTCCATGTCGACCAGCCGGTTGAATTCGTCGCGGTCGCGCGGGTCGATCCGGCCACCCACCGGGAACAGTTCGATCAGATAGGTGATCGCCATCTGGGCAAGGTAGATCGAAGTCGATTCCAGCGGTTCGAGGAACCCGCTCGCCAGCCCCACGCCGATGACATTGTGGCTCCATGAACGCGACCGCCTGCCGGGGCGGAATTTGAGGATGCGCGGGGTCGCCAGCGGCGTGCCTTCGGCAGCAGCCATGATCGCCTCGCAGGCCTGCTCCTCGCTGATGTGTGCGGAGGAGAAGACATAGCCGTTGCCCATGCGGTGCTGGAGCGGGATCTGCCAGCGCCACCCCGCGGACATGGCCGTGGCGGTGGTGTAGGGGCGCAGGTCGTCGGTCGCATGCGTGCAAGGCATGGCCGCCGCACGGTCGCAGGGGAGCCAGTGCGTCCAGTCGTCCCAGGACTCTCCCAGTTCCTGCCCTAGCAGGATCGAGCGGAAGCCCGAGCAATCGACGAACAGGTCGCCTTCGATACGGCGTCCATCAGCAAGGATCAGCGCAGTCAAATCGCCGCTGGCGGGATCACGCTCGACACTGACCACCCGGCCCTCGTGTCGTTCCACCCCGATCCCCCGTGCAAAATCGCGCATGAAGGGGCCGAACAGCGTGGCATCGAACTGGTAGGCATAGCCATAGGTCGAACCGAGCCCTTCGCCCTGAGCGGGAGGGCGGAAGCGGTTGGCCTTCGCCGCCGCCACGGCGAGCGAATAGTCGCCGATCTCGCGCGCCATGCCGTGCCTCGCCAGTTCAAGCCACCAGTGGTGGAAGCCGACACCCGCGACCTCTTCCCCGAATGACCCGAAGGGGTGGATGTAGCTTTCGCCGATCTTCCCGAAATCGCGGAAATCGATCCCCAGCTTGTAGGTCGCATGGGTGGCCTTCATGAAGGCCGCCTCGTCGATCCCGAGCTTTTCGACAAAGCCGCGGATGTGGGGAAGCGTTGCCTCTCCCACTCCGACGATGCCGATCTCCTCGCTCTCGACCAGCGCGACGCTGGCGATACCGGGGAGCAGCTTTGCGATACCCGCAGCGGTCATCCAGCCTGCGGTGCCGCCACCCAGAACGACGACACGGACCGGCTCGGGAACATCTCGCATCACGTTTCCCCTGCTATCATCGGAGGAGACGGGGGGCCGGCCAGTGCGACCCTAGCCCTCCATCTCCTCCAGTTCCTTGCCCTTGGTCTCGACGATGAACCGCTGGACAAGGAAGAAGCTGATGACAGCGCACACCGCGTAAAAGCTGTAGCTGGCCGCCAACCCGATCCCTGCCGCCATCAGCGGGAAGGACTGGGCGATAAGGTAATTCGCGAACCACTGGAAGAAGCCTGCCACCGCCAGCGCCGATCCGCGGATCTGGTTGGGGAACATCTCGGCCAGCATCACCCACATCACCGGCCCCCAGCTGACGTTGAAGAAGATGACATAGAGGTTCGCCGCGATCACCGCCGTGGTACCGAGCCCGGCCGACAGCACAAGGTTGCCCGCCCCATCGAGCCCGCCCTGGCTGAAGACATAGACCATGACGAACAAGGTCGCCGCCATCCCCGCCGATCCGATCAGCAGCAGCGGCTTGCGCCCGACCTTGTCGATCACCGCGATGGTAACGAAACACGCCGCAATCGACACTGCGCCGGAGACAATGTTGATGAGCAGGCTGTCATTCTCGGTAAAGCCCGCCAGCTGCCACAGCGTCGCGCCGTAGTAGAAGATCACGTTGATCCCGACGAGCTGCTGGAAGACCGCCAGCATGATCCCGACCCACACGATCGAGCGCATCCCGAGGAAGCTCGGCGCACCGGCAGGCGCAAGCACATCGGCAAGGCGCGGGCGGTGGTCTTCGGAAAAGCTGGCGCGAATTTCGGCCAGCTTGGTCTCGGCCTCGCCGGCTCCGAACAGGTCGGTCAGCACTCTCGAAGCCTCGTCATGTCGGCCTTTGGCGACAAGATATCGCGGGCTTTCCGGTATGAAGAACAGCGCGGCGAGGAAGATCGCTGCGGGCACGGCCTGCATCAGATACATCCAGCGCCACGCGGCAATCCCGCCCCAGAAGGCGCCGGTCGAATCCCCCGCCGCCGCGGCCAGCGCATAGTTGACGAGGAACGCCAGCGTCAGGCCGGTGATGATCATGATCTGCTGCACGGTCGTCATCCGTCCGCGGATGTTGGCGGGAGCAACCTCGGCGATATAGGCGGGCGAAAGCACGCTCGCCGCACCCACCGCCATACCGCCGGCGATCCGTGCGATCACGAACAGTTCGTGGCTCGCGGTCAGGCCTTGGACAAGGGCACCGACGAGAAACAGCAGTGCCGCAACGCGCATCACGTTGCGGCGCCCCATCTGGTCGGCCAGCGTACCGGCGAAGAACGCGCCGATGAAGCAACCGATCAGGAGCGAACCGACCGTGAAGCCCAGCCCGCCCTCGCTCAAGGCGAAGGCCGCCTTCAGCCCCGGCTGCGTGCCGTTCACCGCGCCGCTGTCATAGCCGAACAACAACCCGCCAATCGTTGCCACAGCGACGATCGCGGAAATCAGCACCATGTTGGTGCCGCCCCGTGTAGTTTCCAAGATCCCTCTCCCCGGCTGCTTGTTGCAACCCGCGCCATTTATGGTAGCGCTACCTTTGACCGAAAAACGCGCTATGGCAAGCGCCGTTTTCACAGATGAGATTCGCGGAATGGTGTTCTGCGGATGCGGGAGAGACTGACGATGTTGACGGGCAAGAACATGATCGCGGGCGTATGGCGCGCGGCGACGGAGCACTTCTCGGCGGTGGACGCGGCAAGCGGAGCGGCGCTCGAACCGGCCTTCGCGCACGCCACCGCGCAGGACGTGGCAGACGCCTGCGCCGCCGCAGCCGCCGCACAGCCGGCCTATGCCGCGCTTCCCCTGTCCCGGCGCGCCGCCTTCCTGCGTCTGGTCGCCGACAAGATCGACGCTCTGGGTGATACTCTGACACAGCGCGCGATGCAGGAAAGCGGCCTGCCCGAAGCGCGCCTCAACGGGGAGCGCGGGCGCACCGTCGGCCAACTGCGCCTGTTCGCCGACGAGGTCGAGAACGGCGCATGGCAGGGCCTGCGCATCGACCATGCCCAGCCCGACCGCGCGCCCCTGCCCAAGCCTGATCTGCGAATGCGCAATATCCCGCTCGGCCCCGTGGCCGTGTTCGGCGCTTCCAACTTCCCGCTGGCCTTCTCGGTCGCGGGCGGCGACACCGCTTCGGCATGGGCGGCAGGCTGCTGCGTGGTGGTGAAGGGCCATCCGGCGCACCCCGGCACCTCCGAACTGGTCGCTGGCGCGATCCTCGAAGCGATCCGTGAGGCGGAGATGCCCGAGGGGGTGTTCAGCCTCGTGAACGGCACCGCGAACGCGCTGGGTGAGGCGCTGGTCAATGACCCGCGCATCGCCGCGGTCGGCTTCACCGGATCGCGCGCCGGGGGCCTTGCACTGATGGGCCACGCCGCCGCCCGCCCGGTGCCGATCCCGGTCTATGCAGAGATGAGCAGCGTGAACCCGGTGGTGCTGATGCCGCACCGTCTGGCTGAGGCTGCCGAAAGCCTGGCTGCCGCCTATGTCGGCTCGCTGTCGCTGGGCGCGGGTCAGTTCTGCACCAATCCCGGCATCCTGCTCGCGGTCGAGAGCGAGGCGACCACCCGCTTTATCGGCTCAGTCGCCGAGGCGCTCGAAGGCATCCCTGCCCAGACGATGCTCACCGCTGGAATCCAGAGCGCCTATACCAAGGGCATCGCCGCCATTGTCGAACAGGGCGCGACAATGGTCGGCACCGGAGCGGAGGGCTCTGCCGCCTGCGGCCGGGCGCATGTGTTCACCGTCAGCGGCGCGAGCTTCCGCGCCAATCCCGCGCTGGGGCACGAGGTGTTCGGCCCCTCCTCGATTATCGTCACCTGCGCCGATATCGGGGAAGTCGCAGCGATCCTCGAAGGGATGGAGGGTCAGCTCACCGCCACCCTGCATATGGCGCAGGCCGATTACGATGCGGCGCGCACCCTGCTGCCGATCCTCGAAAACCGTGCCGGGCGGATCATCGCCAATGCCTGGCCGACTGGTGTGGAGGTGACCCACGCGATGGTTCACGGCGGCCCCTTCCCCGCCACTTCGGACGGGCGCAGCACTTCGGTCGGCACGCTGGCGATCGCCCGCTTCCTGCGGCCTGTCAGCTATCAGGACCTGCCCGCCGCATTGCTGCCCAAGGCGCTGCTCGATGGCCCGAGCGCGGTGCTACGGCGGATCGACGGGCGCTATCAGGTGCAAGGGTGAGGCTCCGGCGATGGGAGAGCGCGGCATGACGAGGCGGCAGGCGATTGAAGCGGGCACTGCGGCCGCTGCGGTCATGGCCGCAAGCGGTGCGCTGGCGCAGGGCCCCGCCCCTGTCGCGAAAGGCCAGCCGCTGCCCGGGGGCGTGACGCTCCCCGCCTCGCCTCCCCGGGCACCGCGACCTGACACCGTCGGCATCGCGATCATCGGCCTCGGCGATTATGCGCTCAAGCAGATCATGCCGCGTATCGCCCAATCAGGGCGCACTCATATCGCTGCGCTGGTTTCGGGCAATCCGGACAAGCTCCGGCAGGTGGGCGAGGCCTACGGCATCCCGCCTGCGGCGCGCTATTCCTACGCAACCTTTGCCGAAATCGCCGCCAACCCTTCGGTCGAGGCAGTCTACATCATCCTGCCCACCGGCCTCCACGCCGAATGGGCCGAACGGGCATTTGCGGCAGGCAAGCATGTGCTGTGCGAAAAGCCGATGGCGCTCTCGCCCGCCGAATGCACGCGGATGATCGCCGCCAGCGAGCGCGCGAACCGCAAGCTGATGATCGCCTATCGCTGCCATTTCGAACCCTTCAATCGCGCGGCAATGGACCTGACGGCGAGCGGCACGCTCGGTGATCTGCGGCTGATCCGCACCGAGCATTCGTACCGCCTCGGCCCGACCACCCCGGCGACCAACTGGCGCGTCAACCGCGCGCTGACCGGGGGCGGTCCTTTGGAGGATTACGGGATCTACGGGCTCCAGGCCGCGCTGTACCTGACGGGCGAGATGCCCGAGCGGCTGAGTGCCTCGGCCTTTCGCCCGGCGGACGATCCGCGCTTTGCCGAGGTTTTCGCCCATGTCGCGGTGCAGGCCCATTTCCCGTCCGGTGCAGTGGCACAGATCGTCACTTCCTACGATTCGGCCGGGATCAACATGGTGGAGGCGCGCGGAACCAAGGCGGCGCTGATGATGCAGCCGGCGACGGGCTATGGCGGCAACACGCTGGTCGTCGATGAGGGGCGGACGTCCCGCACACTCGAACCCGGCGATCCCGAAGTGCAGTTTGCGGCGATGCTCGATCATTTTGCGGCGGCAATCCGTGACGCCGCACCGATCATCACCCCGGGCGAAATGGGCTTGCGCGACATGCGCCTGATCGAGGCGATCTACGCCGCCGCGCAGAGCAGGCGGATGGTTGCGCTGAACCCGGACGGGACGATGCGCGGCTGAGGCCCTGCCCTCGCCGCCTTCGTCCGAAGTGTTGCAAAATCAATACACGGCGCAAGAAGCGTGCGCCGTGCAGGGTATCTTGTATCCTTTTTCGTTGACCCTTTCGGATGCGGACGCAAGATTTGTCCGGCAAGCCGGGCGCACAGGGTCGCGTCCGTCCGATCGCGGGGAGGGGCGCGCCAATAGGGGCCGCAAGCATCTTCGCGTGACATCACATTGACGCCACAAGGCACCCGGCTTCGGGAGGAAGCAGGGCGCTGCGTGACCGGCAACCGCATTTCCGCCCGGGTGCTCTCGCCCGGTCGCGGGCATATCTGCGCAAGACAACATGAAAGGGGTAACCCCAATGCGAAAGATCACCACGAAGCTTCAATCGGGCTCCACGCTCGCACTCGGCGCGGCGCTTCTGACGGGCATGGCCGCGGTTCCGGCCCATGCCGCCGAAGCGGAAGAGGCAGAGGCCCCCGTTGCAGTGGCACAGGTGGCCGGCACCGAAGTCGCCGATGATGTCGTCGACAGCGGCGAAGTGCTCATCGTCACCGGCACCCGTCGTTCCAACCGCACCGTGTCCGACAGCCCCGTGCCGGTCGACGTGATCCCTGCCGAACAGCTGCGCCAGTCGGGTCTGGTCGAAACCGCGCGCCTGCTGCGCGATCTCGTGCCCTCGCTGAACTTCCCCCAGCCCTCGATCACCGACGGCACCGACGCGATCCGCCCCGCCACGCTGCGCGGCCTTGGCCCTGACCAGACGCTGGTGCTGGTCAACGGCAAGCGCCGTCACGTCGGCGCGCTGCTGAACATCAACGGTTCGGTCGGGCGCGGATCGACCGCAGTGGACCTCAACCAGATCCCCGCCTCCTCGATCGGCCGCGTCGAAGTGCTGCGCGATGGCGCGGCGGCGCAATATGGTTCGGACGCGATCGCGGGCGTGATCAACTTCCAGCTCAACGATGCGCGCGAAGGCGGCCGCTTCTTCGTGAACTACGGCGGCTTCAACACCCGCATCCAGGGCGTGCAGGAAGTGACCGGCGTCAACGGCACCGCCGGCGCCGTGCCGACCCTGACGCCGGACGGCGTGCTCCAGCTCAACACCACCGGCCGCGACCTCAAGGTCACCGACGGCGAGGTGCTGACGGTGTCGGGCAATATCGGCCTGCCGCTGGGGCCGGAAGGCTTCCTCAACATCACTGCCGAATACCGCGACCGCAACGACACGAACCGCGCGGGCTACGATCCGCGGCGCAACTATTCGCAGTCGGGCGGGCTCGATGCCCGCGAACTGACGCTCGACCGGCGCTATCACCGCTACGGCGACCCCAAGACCGAGGATCTCAACATCGTCGTCAACATGGGTATCCCGCTTGACGAGCAGGTCGAATTCTACGCCTTCGGCAGCTACGGCACGCGCGATGCGGAATCCGCCGGCTTCTACCGTCGTGCCGCCGACAACCGCAACGTCACCGCGATCTACCCCGACGGCTTCCTGCCGCTGATCAACACCGACACCAAGGACTTCAGCATCGTCGGCGGTCTCAAGGGCGATTTCGGCGGCTGGAACTGGGATGTCTCGATGTCCTACGGCGACAACGAGACCGAATTCCTCATCACCGAAACCCTCAACGCCTCGCTCGGCGCGGCCAGCCAGACCGAGTTCGATGCGGGCGCCATCGCTTACAGCCAGCTGATGGCAAACCTCGACGTCAGCCGCGAGATCGAGATCGGCGGGATCGACGAGATGAGCATCTCCTTCGGCGCGGAATGGCGCCGCGAGGAATACCAGCTGACCGAGGGCGAGCTGAACAGCTACATCGCAGGCCCTGTGCGGGTGGGTGCCAACAACCCGTTCATCACCGGCGCGGGCGCAACCGCCTTTGCCGCGCCCGGATCGCAGGTCTTCCCGGGCTTCCAGCCGGTGATCGGCGGGGTCGACGTGACCAGACCCAACAGCCGCGAGAACGTGTCGCTCTATGCCGAGCTTGATGCCGACATCACCTCGGGCTGGAACGTGCAGGTCGCCGGTCGCTTCGAGGATTATTCCGACTTCGGCTCGACCTTGAACGGCAAGCTCGCCAGCCGTCTGGAACTGGTGGACGGTCTTGCCCTGCGCGGCGCGGTCTCGACCGGCTTCCGCGCACCTTCGCTCCAGCAGCAGTTCTTCGCTGCGGCGGCCACCAACAACATCGGCGGCGTGCTGGTCGATGCGGTGACCCTGCCGGTCAACAACCCGGTCGCGATCGCGCTGGGCGCCACCCCGCTCAAGGCCGAGAAGTCGTTCTCGTGGTCGGCGGGCGCGGTGTTCGACATGGTCGACGGGTTGAACTTCACCTTCGATTACTACCAGATCGACATCGACGACCGGATCGTGCTGACCGACAACCTGACCGCCAACCGCAATGCGGCCGGTGCGCCGACGGGCGGGAACCCCGGTTTCGGGATCGCACAGATCCTGAACAATGCCGGCTTCACCAGCATTTCGGCGGCGCGGTTCTTCTTCAACGGGATCGACACCCGCACCCGCGGCTTCGATGCCATTGCCACCTATCGCACCACGCTGGGCGATCTGGGCTCGCTGTCGCTGATGGCCGGTTACAACTGGAACGATATCGACATCACCGGGCGGCGCACCACGCCGGGCAGCCTTGCGCAGGTGCCGGGGATCGATCTGTTCGGCCGTCTCGAATCCCTGCGGATCGAGCGTGGCCAGCCGCGCGACCGCATCAATCTCGGCGCGGACTGGGAATGGAACTGGCTGAGCGCCACGGTCCGCACCAACCGTTTCGGCGAGGTCTTCTCGGCCGGTGCCACCCCGATCAACGATCTGCTGCTTGAACCGCGCTGGATCACCGATCTGGAAATCCGCCTGCGTCCCGAAGGCACCTTCGCCGACGGGCTGGAGCTGGCGATCGGGGCGAACAACGTCTTCGATCAGTACCCGACCGTGAACCCTGTGGGCCGCACCACCGATCCGGTGACCGGCCAGCCGGGCAACCTGTCGGTCAACAACTACTTCCTGCCGTTCTCGTCCTTCTCGCCTTTCGGCTTCAACGGACGCTTCCTCTACGGCCGGATCAGCTTCGCCTTCTGAGGCACGACTGCGCGCGGCGCGCGGGGAGCATCGCTCCTCGCGCGCCGCTGCAATCATCGATTTGGTGAAATGGCGCGCCCGGCAGGACTCGAACCTGCTGCCTCAAGATTAGAAGACCCCATAGTTCGTTGTTTTTGCTGCGAATCTGAGCGAAATTAGGCAGAACGAATCAGGATCAAGCGACTACTTTGGGTCCAAAATGTGCCCAAAGTTTGGGTCCATTGCGAGCGCCCTCAGGTGGGTGAAAAGCTCATGAAGCTCTTGGTCACTGACTGCCAGCCAGTAGGGCAACCAGCGCTTAGTATGCTTCTGGCTCTTCGATCTCAGATGCGGGTATTGATGGCTAGTTAGAGATCGGTCGAAGAGGGTCTCTTCAACGGCTCTTCGCCAGTATCTCACGCAACTCTCGCGAGCATGGTCAGAGCCACACGCTGCTAAATCGGTTTGGAAGTGGTCGATGAGACGCATGATCTATTTAACGGGTGTGGAAGGTTCATGCGCCAGCCCGTGCAAAAGATTCACGGGTGGATTCGAATGATTCAAACCACATATTTTTCTTCACAGTTTCAGAATGGGGCTTGCGCAGGGCGCGACTCAAGCTTGGTCCACGCGTCGCTGGTTTGTGACGGGATAATAAAACCCCGATGATGGTAACTAGGTGCTTAATCCCCCGTTGACGGGATTCCCCCGTTGACCCATCCTCTAGTGGTTCGGCGCAAATCGGACCCCGCAAGCAACCGCCCTGTGGCTAAGGTTGTGGATGAGTCGGTATAGAACAGAATCGGAACATGGCCTCTTGCGTCATTACCCCGATTCGGGCGACACAGTTGGGGTTCGGTGCTCTTGCATCGGATGAAGGCAAGACTTGCAGCCTTCCGAAACTGCAAGTTGGAGCGGGAAGCTATCGGATGGCGCACCCAAGGTCGAAAGACCGCATCGAGAGCCCCACCACGGGCTCTCAACAAAAACTTCCCGCTCCTGCCTTCCATTATGCATCGCACATTTTCAAACTCAACAGCCTTGACGCGGTAAAAAACCGATCACTGATTCAAACGGCTGAATTCAGCCAATCAGAATGGTGGATATTTTTTGCGGCTCTGGTGGCTCGCGCCTAGCCCCTGATCGATCATCGGGAGATCGATAAATAGGGGATGACCAAGACAACCAAGCTCCCAACCATCAAAGCCAGCGTTGAGATCAATGAAGGCGCTGACCAAGAGCCCGTAGCGGGCATTCTGAGCCGTTCTGAGGCTCTCAAGTTTCTCGGGGTAGCCGATGCCACCCTCACGGCTCTGATCGATCAGAAACGCATCACAGAGGGCGCTGAGGGCTTCTCGCTCGATGATCTAAGGAACCTATGAGCGGGTATCCTTGGTATGAGGAAGCTCGCAGGCTGATTGGCACCCGCGAGATCGCAGGAAGCAGGCACAGCCCCATCATCATGGGATGGGTGAAGCGCCTATCGCCCCAAGCCAGCCTTCACCACCAACACTGAGGGGAGAATGGCGCGGCTCAATGAGAAGCTCGATGAGATCACAGGCACCGATCTTCATCAGTCAGTGATCTCAGCGGCAATGTCCTACGCGGCGATGTGGGGAAGAGATCGCGATTACAATGAAATATACGATCTCCTGCATGAGCGAATTACAAGATGCTCACGCAAAAACTCTCGGGTGAGAGATGAGATCAGAGACCTCAAGAAAATCATCAATTCGGCTTTCAGAAAAGCATAAAGGAGCAAAATGGAAATCAATAAACTACCAACTACACTGAGAGTGCTTGCAGATGCGCTCTATGAGCAAAAGAACGTGCCACATAACCTCACGATCACCAGCGCCCTAGGGCTGATGGGGCTCGCGGTTCAAGGGCGCTACGTCATCGATACCCAACACTTCGAAGGCTATCGCCACCTGTGTGCCTACGCGATGTGTCTGGTGCCATCAGGCGGCATGAAGAGCGAAATCTTCAACCCGCTTATCAAGGCGGTCAGGGATTTCGAGACCAGCGAGCGTGCCGAATACGAGATCGCGATCAAGAAGTATGAAGACGCGATGGAGCGGCATAGGGCGAAGATCGCTGATGCTCGCAAGGAGAAGGATGAGATCACCTCAAAGAAACGTCTTGAGGAAATCCACGCCGAAGAGCCCAAGCACCCCAAGATTCCCACCCGCATCTTCGAGACGATCACCAGCGCGGGTCGCGGCACGTGCGCTAGAAGCATGTCCATCGCTTCGCTGGAAACGTGGAATTCATCGCGACCGCGAATGTCATTGATATGGCTGACACAGGCGGTGCGGAAATCGTGAAGACCCCAATCATCTAGCTTTCCACCAGCGTGAAGATCGACCTCATCGCGCATCTTATCGTAGATGCGACCACCCGCGCTCAACCCCTTGAAGACCTTATCGGTGGGCTTCGCGTTCTCAGGGCGCTCAGGTATGAATTTGCGAGCTTGGGGTGCCAGCCACGCGATGTGAGGAACACCCGCCTTGGTCATTTCGATGTGAAGCTCGATATCGTCACCGCGCTCTACAACCTCACCCCAAGTCAGGTTGAAAATATCAGAGCGGCGGGTTGCGGTGTAGAGCAAGAGCGCGATGGGTGAGCCGTAGTTGCCGTAGAGGTCAGGGACGGAATGCAGGATAGCCGCTAGCTCATGATCGATCAGAAGACGATCACGCGGCTTCTCTTTCACCAACCGCTCGATGCCAGCGGCGGGGTTCACATCGATCTCACCACGCTTAGCGAACCAGTTGAGAAACGCCTTGGTGTTGGCGAGAACGCGGTTGAGACCCGCGCCTTTGAAACCATCGGTGTAGAGCTTTTCGAAGTGGGTGATGATTTCCCGCTTTGTCAGGCTCGCGAGATCGCGTTTTCCAAACTCAGGTAGAAAATAGGTGGTGATCATGGCGCGGGCTTGCTCGCCACTCGCAAGGTTTTTCAGCTTCATATCATAGTAGCGATCAAGCGCATTTGAGACGGTTAGCTCTGGTGCTGGCAGATGGTGCGGGTGGATACGCGGGGCGGGCTTTTCCAGCTTACTGGTTTCCCGCGCTTCGCGCTTAAGCTTCGCGGCTTCGAAGCGAGCATCATCGAGACGCACATCGGGATACTCACCGATAGCTACCTTGGTCTGCTTGCCGTGAACCCTAATGCGGGCGAACCAGAGCTTCTGACCGCTCTTTTTGACCCTGAGGAAGAGCGGGCTTCCCGCGTCACTGAGATCGTAAAAGCCGTCTTGCGGCTTCGCGGCTCTGATAGCTGCATCAGTGAGCCTTTTCATAGATTACCGTCCTTTGAGCTTTATGGGTGAATTCATAAAACATCGGGGCTGCTTCGCGCATTAATTTTCGGCCCAAACCTTCGCGAATGTGCCCAAATGTTGCCAAAGGGGTTTGAATCAGAGTTCGCGCCTTGGCAACAACCAAAGCGTAAATTCTTGTTTTTGTAGGGAAAGTTGGCGCGCCCGGCAGGACTCGAACCTGCTGCCTCAAGATTAGAAGTCTCGCGCTCTATCCAGATGAGCTACGGGCGCGCAATGCGGGCACGCCAATAGCGTGCTTTGCGGCTCAAGGGAAACAGGCTAACCGATCGGGCGATGGAAAACACCACTTCGGCCGCACAAGCCCAAGACCCCGCTGCCGCCTTCGACCGCGATCCCGCCGACGGGATCGTCGCCACCAGCCATGCGCCGGTCACTTTCCGTTACTATGATCTGGTGATGGCCGGCTTTGTCGCCATCCTGCTGCTGTCGAACATCATCGGCGCAGCCAAGCTGACCTTCGTCGAAGTGCCCTTCTGGCCCGAAGGCTGGTGGCCCGCACCCGACGGCACATTCATCTACGGCGCGGGAATCCTGTTCTTCCCGCTCGGCTACGTAATCGGCGATGTGCTGACCGAGATCTACGGCTTCGCCAAGGCGCGCCGGGTGATCTGGGTGGGCACGGCGGCGATGCTGTTTCTTGCCTTCATGTCCTATATCGTCACCGCCCTGCCCCCGTTCGGCGGGTGGGAGTGTGCCGCAAGCGGCTTTGGCGGCGAGCGTCCGGTCACGTCCAGCACCGATCCGGCAATTCCCGGCGGGGCGATCTGCCAGATGACCTATGAAAGCGTGTTCGGCAGCACCTGGCGCATCGTCGTCGCCTCGATCACCGCCTTCTGGGCGGGGGAGTTCGTCAACTCCTTCGTGATGGCCAAGATGAAGGTCTGGACAAAGGGCCGCGCCCTGTGGACCCGCACCATCGGATCGACCTTTGTGGGACAGGGCGTCGACAGCCTGATCTTCTACCCCGTCGCCTTCTACGGCATCTGGACGACCGAGGCGGTGCTGACCGTGATGGTCACCAACTGGGCGCTGAAGGTGGTGTGGGAAGCGGTGCTGACGCCGGTCACCTATG
>VFQO010000887.1_pt1 | contig 27714 bp, 29 predicted proteins | sample 3512331 | NCBI WGS metagenome assembly VFQO01 (sample SAMN10412371, study PRJNA504923) | tailings metagenome | isolation source: Replicate 3 from Balatoc abandoned mine | place: Philippines: Itogon, Benguet | collected 2017-08-28 | reverse complement strand
CTTACGCGGGCTTATGCACTTTTTTATTGCTTCTCGTTGAATTTGAAATTGGTGGTGTAGTTTAACAGAAAACCAAACCCACATATCAGCAGTCTCTCAGCCCCGGTCGGAAGCCTTGAGACCTTCGCGCGATTCCGGGGAAGGATTTCGCGCAACCGCACATGCCCATGATTGTAAGTTCAGAGAGGCAGATTGGCACTCGCAGTTGCCACGACTGCCGGGGAATCTCGGGGCCGCAACTTGGCTTTCCTCTCGTTTGTCGCCGTAATGCCCGGCACGAACGACGAAAGGAAATGCCATGCAAACCGAACCCGCCTTCACCGAAACGGAGCTTGCACATCGGTGGAACGTCAGCATCAAGACCTTGCAACGCTGGCGCAGCGAAGAACGCGGCCCGCCGTACATCAAGCTCTCAAAGGCCATCCGCTATCCAGTCGATGAGATCGTCACCTATGAGCAGGCGATCCGCCAGGGCATGTCCAACGAAGCGCCGTTGCCATCCTTATGCGACTCGCAGCCCGTTGTCGAATCTCCCGCGCCCGCCGCCCCCGAACCAAAGCGGTACTACTTGAGCGAGGCCTTCGCACTCATCGCGCAGTACGGCAGTCTTGAAGCGGCCGAGGCCGCGCTGACGGAGGCGCGCGATGAAGCCCAAGGTTGATGCCAACAAGCAGGGCGTTGCGCCCAGCCCGGATGAGCCAGTCATCACATATCCGGTCCTCGATGAAAACCAGTTGTCCTCGAGGTGGAATCTCTCACCCAAGACGCTGCAAAAGTGGCGCTCGGAAGGAATCGGCCCGCCCGCCTGGCACCTCAACAGATCTGTCCGTTACCTTCTGATGGAGGTTGAAGCCTTCGAGCGCAAGGCTCGTGTCACTTGGAAATCCCCTGCCGGACGCCCGTTGTCCGAATCATCTCCCACAGCACGTGAAGACGCCATCGAACAGATGATGCTGAAGCGGCCTGAACGCCGTGATCGGGTTTTTTACTCCGCCAAAGATGTGGTCGACATCACTGGCTTGCCCGGTTACTGGATTCACCAGAATCAGGAACGCCTGCGGCTCGGCATTCCGTTCTACCGGATCGCAAACGGTGACGTCATCCGCTTCAGCATCGAGGAACTCTTCCTCTGGGAGATGCATCACCTGCGCCCATGCCGGTACCCAGCAAAAGGGAATGCCGACGCCCCGTAGTTGGGGCGGTCGTGGCGAAGTGTGTTGCCCTGCGTTCCGATATTTCGTCGATTAATTGAAATTGGAGAACAAATGGAACACACTCCATCAATGCTCTCCGAGACCCATACCCAGCGCATCCTTGATCTGGCCAGCCAGAGAGGACTGCTGCGTGCCAGCGATTTGGGCGCCATCGGCTCGCCCCGGGTCATCCTGACGCGCATGACTGCAGCAGGACTGCTGGAACGCCTCGGGCGTGGTCTTTACCGTCTGCCAGGCGCACAGGTGACGGAATTTGAGAGTCTTGCCCTTGTCGCCACCAGGGTGCCACAAGCCGTGTTCTGCCTGCTCACCGCACTCCAGTTTCACGGGCTGACCACCCAACTACCGCGTCAAGTCTGGATCGCCATGCCACGCGGCAGCCACTCACCCCGGATCGACTATCCGCCGATCCGGATGGTTCAGATGGCCGGTAGCGCTCATCTGGCAGGCGTCGAGGAGCACTTGTGCAACGGGGTGAAGGTGCGGATCTACAGCCCGGCCAAGACCGTGGTCGATTGCTTCAAACATCGCAACAAGATCGGTCTGGATGTGGCGCTGGAGGCCTTGAAAGACGCCTGGAGGACGCGCAAGGCCTCTGCAGACGATCTGTGGCGCTACGCTCAGGATTGCCGCGTCGCCGCCGTGATGCGCCCCTACATGGAAGCAGTTGCCCACGACTGACGCCACGGCCGCCGAGACGGGCGGGCTTCTCTTTGGTTTAAAAATTTGGTAGGATGACGGTTGTTTTAAACCCAACCCAAGGAGGCGTCATGATTGCAGATCGCATTCGTCAAGCACGATTGGCGGCAGGTCTGACCCTGGGTGCGTTGGGCGAACAGGTGGGTGTTTCTCACACCGCCATCCAGAAGTACGAGAAGGGTCTGCTGACGCCGTCGTCGACTCAGCTACTCAAGCTGGCCCGCGCCTGCGGCATCCGGACCGAATACTTCTTTCGCACGCATACGGTTGAACTGCTGCAGCCCGAGTTCCGCAAGCTCTCGACCTTTGGCAAGACGGCGCAGGATGCGCTGAAGATCAAGGTCGTCGAGTTGGTGGAGAAGCGCGTGGAGTTGCTCGGCGCATTTCCCGAACTGCCGTTCCCAGCTTTTGCGCCGCCCGCGAATCTGCCCGAGCACATCACCTCGCTGGATGAGATCGATGCGTTCTCGGATTCGGTCCGCAACGCTTGGCAGTTGGGGCTGAATCCGATTGCTGACCTCACCGACACCCTCGAAGGCCTTGGCTTGCTGGTCATCGTGGTCGATGAAGAGAACCCGGGCTTCTCTGGCTTGACGGCCAAGGCACGGACCGAAGATGGCCGGGAGTACCCGGTCGTGGCTGTTTCCAAACGCTGGCCCGGTGATCGGCAACGGTTCACCCTGGCGCATGAGCTGGGGCACCTACTGCTCGAAGGGCGACTGGCTGACGGCATCAACGAAGAGAAAGCCTGCGACCGGTTCGCCGGTGCCTTCCTGGCTCCGCGTGTCGCGGTGTTGCAGTTGCTTGGGGCGCAACGCCATGCGCTGGAATGGCAAGAGCTGTATGTGCTCAAGCACGAGTTCGGTCTGTCGATGACCGGATGGCTGCAGCGCGCCAAACAGTGTGGCGTGATCACCGAGGCCGCTCACCTCTCCATGTTCAAGCGGTTTTCGGCCAAGGGCTGGCGCAAGACCGAGCCTGGCCAGCCACTGCCGCAAGAGCATCCACGACTGTTTGATCAGTTGGTGTACCGCGCCTTGGCCGAGCAATACATTTCCGAAGGCAAGGCGGCGGAACTGCTGGGCATCCCGATGATGCGCTTCCACAAAGAACGCCAGCTGGAGTCATCGGATGCGGTTGCTCATCAGTGATGCGAACATCTTGATCGATATGGAAGCGGGAGCGTTGATGGAGACGCTCTTCCAGCTTCCGATGCAGTTCGGCATCCCTGATCTGCTGTACTACGAAGAAATTGAACCGGGCAGCCCTGGCCTTGAAGACCTGGGCTTGCAGGTCATGGAGGTCAACGGCGATTTCGTGGCGTATGCCCAGCAGTTGCCAGGCCAGCACAACCATCTGCTTCCCGCTAAAAACGGTCCCAAACCCAGTCACAACGACTACTTGGCACTGGCGCTTGCGAAGCAAGAGACTTGCACTTTGCTGACCGGCGACGCCAATTTGCGGATTGTTGCCAACAAGGAGCAAGTCAACGTCATGGGCACCATCGGGCTGCTGTGCGCCATGATCGAGAACCAGCTGCTGTCAGTCGACGAAGCCTTCAAGGCACTTGACCGAATGAAGTCTGGCAAGCGACGGCTGCCCTGGCCGGAAGCCGAAAAAGTGCTGAACGCGCTGCGCTGATCAGGTTCTGCCATCGGCAGGCAACCACTGCGGGCCAGTGGCTTTAGGCCAATGTTCGCTGCAAAACGCTCCATGCGGTAGCCCAGTCGATCCGCTCCTGCTCCAAGCGAACGTTTTGCCCCCAGCGCTGCTGCTTGAGATCCCGATAGAGTTGCTGCTCTTGCTCCGTCAGAAGCGTCAGTTCCGTTGATGGATGCTGCGCCGATTCATCCCCCCAACAGTGCTTTTTTGGTGGTGTCATATCGACGTCACATTCGCTCTATAAAGTCTGGACTTATTACATGTCTAGATAACCACATATGAGCCTTTACGCTGTCACCCGAGATAACGGGGAAGCACTGTACGCACAAATTGCTCGCCATCTGGAGCAGGAAATTTCCCGCCTATATATGCCGGGCGATAGTCTGCCATCTGAGGGAGATCTGGCGATTCGTTTTGGAGTCAACCGACACACCCTTCGCCGTGCCATCGACGAATTGGTGGACTCGGGTGTGCTGGAGCGTCGGCATGGACGTGGCGTTTTCATCCTTGATCACCACCTCGACTACCAGATCGGTTCAGGCACACGCTTCACCGAGAATCTCGCCGCAATGGGCGTGCAATCGGAAAATCGTGTATTGCGCATGCAGGCCCTGCCGGCTATCGAGCGAGTTGCCGAGCGGCTGAACATCCAGGAAGGCGATGGGGTGGTGTGGATCGAAACACTCCGCTCGACTGATGGCCATCCCTTGTGCGTGATCTCTCATTTCCTACCAGCCGATCGCTTTCAGGACATCGAGACACGTTACCGCAGCGGGTCGTTGCACGCGTTGCTGTTAGCCGAATATGGGTGCCAGATTCGCAGAACAGAAAGTCTGGTGACCTCGGTGCTCCCGCAAGGGGATGACGCCAGGTTACTGGGAATGCCGCAGAACCGACCAGTGCTGCGCGTCAAGAGTGTGAACGTAGACGAGCGGGATGGAGCCCCCATCGAATACGCCATTACCCGGTTTCGCGCAGACCGGATCCAACTGCGAATCAATCCCTAACGGTCTCGCAAACCTTTTAACCCTTTATTCCACTTGCAGGAGCCTTCAAAATGTACCTGAAAAACCCACTTCGCAGAACCCTGCTGGCGCTTGCCATGGCTGCAGCTTCAATCGTGCCGACCATCGGCCTTGCCCAGCAAAACGATGGCAGTGCAGCGAAACCGCTGCGCGTCGTGCTCGTCCCGGCTGACGGCGGCACCGAGGACGGCACAAAGAAAGACTTCCAACCGATTTTCTCCGCCATCGAACAAGCCTATGGCCTGAAATTCGACATCAAGGTAGGGCAGAGCTATGGCGCAGTGGTCGAGGCCATGTGCAACGGTGCGGCAGACATTGCCTGGTACGGTCCGGCATCGTACCTGCAGGCGAGGGGACGCAGCTGTGCCGAGTTGCTGGCCCTGGCCGTACGCCACGGTGACTCGGTGTACTACTCCGGAATCTTTGCTCGCAACGATGCAGGCATCAATTCGATCAAAGACCTCAAGGGCAAGCGCATTGCTCTGGGTGATGTGAATTCGACCTCGAGCTTCAACGTTCCGGTGGCGATGATGTTGGATGCCGGAGTACCTCCTGCGCGCGATGCAGCCGCAATCAATATGGCCGGTAGCCACGCCAACGTGCTCAAAGCACTGTCCGAGGGATTGGTCGATGCCGGTGGCGCATCTTTTGATTCCTTTGAAAAGGCTGTAAACGCCAAGGCTATCGACCCAAGCAAGATCAAGGTGGTGGTCAAGAGCGCCCCGATCCCCTATCCCCCATTGGCCATGCATCCCAAGCTATCCGATGGCGTGAAGGCGAAGCTTCGCTCCGCCTTTGAAAAGGTGAACGAGCTGCCTGGTATTTCCAAAGACCAGATCCGTGGCTACGGCGGCGGAAAAGTGGATGGCTACACCACAAAAGTCAGCGAAACCGACATGGCCAACGCGGGCAAGATGTTCGATCTCGTCACCGATCAGGTGAAGGCGGACATTCTTAAAAAGGCTGGAACGCGCTGATTTCGCGTCCACCTCCACACAGGGACTACGGCATGAGTCCGGGGCCCTGTGCTTCACCGATTGGAGATTTCATATGATTCGTTTTGATTTACTGGGCAAGACCTGGCCGGATGGCACACGCGCACTCGCCGAAGTCACGCTGGACATTCCTCGTGGCCAGTTCTGCGTGATTCTTGGCCCCTCCGGCGCAGGAAAGTCCACGCTGCTACGCGCGGTGAATGGTTTGATGAAACCTACGCAAGGCCGCGTCTTCATCGACGGAACGGAATTCACGTCCGCCACGGAGAAAGTGCTGCGCCGCCGTGTGGCCATGGTACACCAGCACTTTAACCTGTCCCCTCGGATGAGTGTGGCGGGTAACGTGTTGGCTGGCTTGCTGCCAGCGGTGCCGACGCCCCGTGCCCTGCTGGCCTGGTTCAAGCCTGAGCACCGCAGCAAGGCATGTGCCATGCTGGAACGCGTCGGCCTGTCGCCCGAACATCTGAAGCGTCGTGCAGGAGACCTCTCCGGAGGACAGCAGCAACGCGTCGGCGTGGCGCGTGCTTTCATGCTTGACCCCGAAGTGGTGCTGGCCGACGAGCCCGTGGCCAGTCTGGACCCGAAGATATCCCGCGACATCCTGAGCCTGATCCGAGATGCAGCGCGCGAGCGCAACGCCACGGTCGTCTGCACCTTGCATCAGGTCGATCTGGCTCGCGAATTCGCCGACCGCATTGTCGGCATGCGCGATGGTCGAGTGGTCTTCGATGGCACGCCAGCAGAGTTCACCGACGAGCGCATGGATGCACTGTATCAGGGGGCGCATTGGGAAGACCAGCAGACCGAAAAGAACGGCTTGTCAGAACCCCTACTGCAAGTGGCATGAGGAGCTGACGATGGACGCAAAACCCATTCCTGTTCCCAGGCCCGGCAGCCGCATCGACTGGCACCTCGATCATCCCTACAACGCACGACACCTCCTGTGGCTGATCATCCTTCTGGCGGCCGTGCTGTTCACCGGCCATCGCGTCGAAATGGACAAGATGGTGGTCATGACGGGCCAAGCCGTCGGCAATCTGGTGGGAATCAATGAGGATTCTCAAGTAGTGCGGGGGCTGTCCCGCGTCGCCAGTTCCATGTGGCCTCCTGTGATCGGTGAGAAAGAAGAAATCGGACGTCTGCCGAATCTGGATCGAAACAACCTGCCGTGGCTCAGTCGCATCGAAACGCAAGAAATTAGCGAGCAAAAGCTCAATCCGGATACGCTGCAACTGGAGAGCCACAGCGAAACGATCGAATACCTCGTCAAACCTGTTGGCTATCTCTGGACTGTGCTGATCAAGATGCTGGAAACCTTCGAGATCGCCATCTGGGGAACATTGCTCTCTGTGCTGCTTTCGATCCCACTGGCTTATTACGCCGCGCGCAATTACAGCCCGAACGGATTCACCTACACCACGGCGCGGGGTTTTATCAGCCTGCTTCGCTCGATGCCTGAACTGATCGTTGCGCTGTTTCTGGTGCTGGCCTACGGCTTTGGCCCCATCGCGGGCGTATTGGCCCTGGGGCTTCATGCGGCCGGTTTCCTGGGCAAGTTCTACGCCGAAGACATCGAAAACGCCGACAAGAAGCCGCAAGAAGCTCTCGAAGCCATCGGAGCCGGCAAGCTCAAGACACTGCTTTACGGCGTTTTCCCGCAGGTGGCGCCGCAATATGTTGCCTACACGCTCTACATCCTGGATCGCAATCTGCGCATGGCGACGGTAGTGGGACTGGTCGGGGCAGGTGGCATCGGGCAGGAGTTGAAAGGTCGTTTTGACATGTTTCAGTACGGCCACGTCATGACCATCCTAATTGCCATCTTCCTGGCGGTCTTCCTGCTGGACAAGCTCGCAGCCCGGATGCGCGCCAAGCTCATCTGAGTCACGCTGGATATTGGGAGGTTTCAATGCACAACTTATCTAGACATCCAAACAAACCCATAACACTGATTCGAGGTCGGTATGAGTATTAATCACATCGTTCCGCCGGCAGACAGCCCAGGCCGCGCTCAGTGGCCGCGCCTGCTAGCCGCCCTGCCAGCGCAAGAAGTGCGGGACTGTGCCGAGGCGCTGACATCCGATTGGCAAATCAGCGACGTGGCCATGCCGCAATCCGGCCTGGGCCTGCTGCAACTGCGCGACAGCACCTTGGGCGACAACTACTTTCTGGGCGAAATCCCTGTTGCCCGAGCGCATGTGCGCCTTACCCGACAGGACGGCGCGAGCATCGAAGGAGCCGCGCAGCTGTTGGACGACCGTGTCAGTCTGGCACGCGCCATCGCCATTCTGGACGCGATCAAGGCGGCGCAATGGCCAGGTCATGAGCACATCGATCCTTTGCTCCAGTCCGGCGCGGCACGTATCAACGCCGAAGCATCGACTCGCCGCGCAGTACTGGCGCACACCCGGGTGGATTTTTCCCTGCTGGGGATGACAGACGAGGAGGACGCCGATGCCGCACGCTGAACTTCGCATTCCCACAGCATCGGCCTGGCAGCCGGCGGCTCAACAACAGGTTTTTCGTTGCCTGATGCATGCCTTTGCCTACCCAGGTCGCGTGCTACCCCTGCCGGACAGTCACGCCGGCGAACCTGCACTCATTCGTGTGCTGGCCACATTGCTTGATGGCGAAGTCGGGTTTGCCGATCCGGATACGCTGATTCCGCAAGACGCGCGCTCAAGGCTTGAGGCTCGCGCCATGGCACCGGAATTTGCCCCCTTCATTGTCGCCCGCGCAGAGCGCACACCCGACTTCCTGCCCAGCCTCGGCTCGCTTGAGAACCCCGAGCATGGCGCAACCCTGATCCTGAAGGTACGCGCCTTGGGTGTCGGGGCTTCGCTGCGCCTGACCGGGCCAGGAATATGCGGGCAGGCGGAGTTTGCCGTGCAAGGACTCGATCCCGCCTGGCTCGCGGCGCGTGCTGAGTGGAACGTTGCGTTTCCGACCGGCGTAGACCTGCTGCTGGTCGACGAAACGCAAATCGTGGCCCTGCCCCGCACCACGCACATCCAGACAAAAGGAGAAAACTGATGGGATACGTTGCCATCAAGGGAGGCGGCAAGGCCATCGAAGGCGCGGCTGCTGCCACCGAAGCCCTCCGCACGGCGGAAGGCCAGAGTGGAACACCACTTGCCTTATCTGCCATCGAACATCAATTGCGCCTGCTCACCTCGCGCGTCGTCTCCGAGGGCGGCCTGTACCACCCCCGCCTTGCCGCACTGGCGATCAAGCAGATGCAAGGCGACACACTGGAAGCGGCATTCGCCCTGCGGGCCTATCGTTCGACCAAACCCCGGCTGCTGGAAACGCCCGTTCAAGACACCTCGACTATGCGGGTAATCCGCCGCATCTCCAGCGCGTTCAAGGACATTCCCGGCGGGCAGATGCTCGGCCCCACCACGGACTACGCCCTGCGCCTGATGCGCCTGGAACTGGCCGACGAATCGCCTGAGCATTTCCGCAGCATCGCCCGCCACTTTCTGAATGACGCGCCACAAGACGCGCTGCCGGACAGTTTCCCCAAGGTGCTGGACGCCCTGCGCGCCGAAGGGCTGCTGCCCCCTGCCGTCCCTCGGCCGGCCGCCGCATTCGACATCACCCGCGACCCGCTGGTGTTTCCCGTGCAGCGCTCGGCAGCACTGGCCACGATGGCGCGGGCCGAGACCGGTTCGCTGCTGGCGATTGCCTATTCCAACATGCGCGGCTACGGCGACGTGCACCCGACGATTGCCGAACTGCGCGTTGGCTACCTGCCGGTGATGCTGCCGCACCCGATCACGGGCGAGTCCGTCGAGGCCGGGGAAGTGTTGATGACCGAATGCGAGGTCGTGGCCATGTACGAGGGCGAGCGCGCCGACGGTCCGCCGGTGTTCACGCTGGGCTACGGCGCGTGTTTCGGGCACAACGAAACCAAGGCCATCGCCATGGCGATTCTCGACCGCGCCCTGCAAAAAGGCATGAAGGATGGCCCGACCAATCCTTCGGAAGACCCCGAGTTCGTGCTGCTGCATGTCGATGGTGTCGACTCGATGGGCTTTGCCAACCACTACAAGATGCCGCACTACGTCACCTTCCAGTCCGATATGGACCGCCTGCGCACCACGCAAGCCAAGGCGATGCATGCCGAAGGAGCCCGCACATGAATAGCAGCTACGAATTGCCCCAGGACGAGGCGGCTTACAGCTTTGGCTTCCTCGATGAATATGCCAAGCGCGAGGTGCGCCGCACCGTGCTCAAGGCCATCTGCATCCCGGGTTACCAGACCCCCTACGCCTCACGCGAAATGCCGATGGGGCGCGGCTTCGGCACAGGCGGGCTGCAGCTCACGCTGTCGTTGATCGGCCCCGACGACACGCTCAAGGTCATCGATCAGGGATCGGACGACTCGGTCAATGCGGTCAATTTGCGTCAGTTTGTTGAACTGACCTGCCCGGGTGTGGACACCACTGAGTCGACCCGTGAAGCCACGCTGATTCAGTCGCGTCACCGCGTTCCCGAAACCACGCTGACAGAAGCCCAGGTGCTGGTGCTGCAAGTGCCGTACCCGGACCCGCTGGTTGTGGTGGAGCCGTCCGAGGCCAAGCGCAAGATCATGCACGGCGAAGGGGACTACTCGCGCCTGCTTACCAAACTCTACGAAGACATCGTGAAGTTCGACGAAATCACCATCTCGCACCGCTACCCGACGCGCATCAACGGCCACTACGTGATCGACCCCAGTCCGATCCCGCGCTACGACGTACCCGGCCTGCATCAATCTGCCGCATTGATCCTGCTGGGTGCCGGGCGCGAGAAAAAGATTTACGCCGTGCCGCCCTACACGGATGCCGTACCGCTGGCCTTCGATGACGTGCCTTTCCGCACGGAAGATTTCCGCGACCGCAAGGGCCAGCGCATCGCCTGCGCGCGATGCGGATCAACCGAATCTTTCCTCGACGAGTTCACCGATGACCGGGGCCGCAAGGTCCACCAGTGTTCCGATTCTGATTACTGCAATGAGCGCCTGTCCACACAGGCATTTGCAGGGGAGATGGGTGCATGAAAAAAATTCTGGAAGTCTCCCGCCTGAGCAAGATCCATGGAGCAGGTTGCCCGTTGTGTGTCGAATCCACGGGGCCAGAGATGGATACCAACATCTGTCCGCATTGCGGGGCCGTGGTCGCCGCCCACGACGTCAGCTTCGATCTCTTCGAGGGAGAAATCCTCGGCATCATGGGCGAATCTGGCAGCGGAAAATCAACGCTCGTCAAGACCCTGTTCTTCGACGAAACACCCAGCAGCGGCGAGGCTTTGTTTTTTGATGGCGAGCGCCAGTGGGATCTGTTCGCGCTCAACGCCGCGCAACAGCGCTGGCTGCGCAATCACCGCTTTGGCATGGTGTACCAGAACCCGCATCTGGGGCTTAACTTCAATGTTTCGGCCGGTGGCAACATTGCCGAGCGCCTGCTTATGAGCGAGGTGTCGCACTACGGTGAGATTCGGGAACGGGCGCGCGATCTTCTCTCGCGCACAGAAGTCCTGCCTGAGCGCATGGACGAGTCGCCAAAGAAATTCTCGGGCGGCATGCAGCAGCGTGTGCAGATTGCCAAAGCCTTGGCCACTCGGCCGCCGCTGCTTTTCCTCGATGAAGTCACCACTGGACTGGATCTATCGGTTCAGGCACGCATTCTCGACCTGATTCTCGAAATCCAGCAGGAGCTGGGCACCGCCATGGTCGTGGTGACTCATGACTTGGGCGTGATCCGGCTGCTGGCCGGTCGCACTATCGTCATGAAATATGGTCGAGTCATCGAATCCGGCCTCACCGATCAAATCCTGGAAGACCCCCAGCACGCCTATACCCAGCGGCTGGTGGCCTCCGCACTCTGAGGAAGCACGCATGCAACCTATTCTGAAAGTCGAAGGGCTTTCCAAGCACTTCGAATTGCACGATCAGCACAAGCTGATCCCTTCCTGCAGCCAGGTGTCCTTTGAAATCCATAGTGGCGCGCTGACCGCGCTGATCGGTCCGACCGGAGCCGGAAAATCGTCCGTGCTCAAGAGCATTTTTCGGACCTACCTACCTAGCTCCGGACGCATCCTATACCGTGATGGCGAAGGCCACGTCACCGACCTGGCCGTTGCCAGCGAACACCGCATCCTGGAATTGCGGCGCGACGACATCGGCTTCGTCACCCAGTTTCTGCATTGCCTGCCACGCAAGAGCGCGCTGGATGTGGTGTGCGAACCCCTGCTGCGGCGAGGCATCGGCCGCGATGCGGCACAGGCTCGCGGCAAAGAACTTCTTTTATTGCTCAATGTGCCGGAGCGCCTGTGGAGCGTGCCGCCCGCCACCTTCTCTGGTGGCGAGAAACAGCGCATCAATCTGGCTCGCGGCCTGATCGCGCGTCCTCGACTGCTGCTGCTAGACGAACCCACGGCCAGCCTCGACCCGGCCACCACCGACCGAGTGGTCGACCTGCTGAACGCCATCAAGGCCGAAGGCGTGGCCATGCTGGCGATTTTCCATCACCCCGAATTGGTGCAACGCCTGGCCGACCAAGTGGTTGAACTCCAGCCACCTGTTGCCGTTGCCGAACTCCTGGAGGTCGCATGACCATCAATGCTTTCTTGTTGACCCACGCCCGTGTCGTCTTTCCCGGCGAGGTACGCGACGACGTGGCCGTCCTGATCGAGGACGGCGTCATCACCGCCATCGACCCCACGAGCACGGGCAGCGCAACGCCGATTGGTCTGTCCGGTCGCTTGCTGATGCCGGGCCTGATCGATCTGCATTGCGACGCGCTGGAAAAAGAAGTCGAACCCCGTCCCGGCGTGCATTTTCCGCTGGACTTCGCTTGCGCCCAGGCCGACAAGCGCAACGCAGCGGCGGGTATCACGACCGTCTTTCATGCGCTGTCTTTCGCCAACCACGAACTGGGCGTGCGCAACAATGCCTTCGCCGCCGATATCGCGCGTGCCGTGCACGACTGGCAGCCGCACGCGTTGATCGACAACCGGGTGCACATCCGCTACGAAATCACCGATGACACGGCGCCGCCCGTGATGACTGAATTGCTGCAGCATGGCCATGCGCACCTCATGTCGTTCATGGATCACAGCCCGGGGCAAGGACAGTTCCGCGATGTGGAGGCCTATCGCCAGTATCTGGCTCGGACCTACAAGACCGATGAGGCGGCCCTGGACGCCTTGCTGACCCGCAAGGCAGAAGCAGCACAAGGGGCGATGGCGCGAATGGAATCGCTCGCGCGCATTGCCCGCGAGCAGGGCGTGGCACTGGCCAGTCATGACGACGATTCCGCTGCCAAGGTAGCCACCGTCAAAAGCCTTGGGGCCGTGATTTCGGAATTCCCGATCAACCTGGAAACCTCCCAGGCTGCCCGTGCAGCGGGTTTGTCCACCCTGTTCGGTGCGCCGAACATCCTGCGCGGAAAGTCCCAGTCCGGCAACATGCGAGCGCTCGACGCCGTGCTGGCCGGCGTCGCCGACTGCCTGTGCGGAGACTACTCGCCCGCCGCGCTCCTGCCTTCGGTCATGCGCCTGCCCGAATTGGCGGGTATCGGTCTCGCCGAGGCGGTGGCCCTGGTGACTCGCAACCCTGCGCGTGCGGCGGGGTTGAACGACCGGGGAGAAATCGCTGTAGGCAAACGCGCTGATCTGGTGGCTGTCAAGCAAATGGGGGGGCTCTTTCAGGCCGAGCACGTCTGGTCGCGGGGCCAGCCGGCACTGACAGCCCACTTCGATCACACTTAAGGAGAAGCGCATGCCACCCAGATTGATATACGTCATTGGCGCCTCCGGTAGCGGTAAGGACAGCTTGATGCGCCATGCACGCGAGCGGCTGGCTCACGATCCCGGGGTGGTGTTCACGCACCGCTATATCACTCGCCCGGCCGACGCAGGCGGCGAGAATCACGTGGCGCTGACGCCGGACGAATTCGCCGCCAGGAAGGCAGCCGGACTCTTGGCCATGCACTGGCGCAGCCATGGGCTCGAGTACGGTATCGGAATCGAAATCCATCAGTGGCTGGCCAAGGGCATTACCGTAGTCGTCAATGGTTCGCGTGAATACCTTGACACCGCCCGAACCAACTATCGCGAGTTATTGCCTATCTGGATTGATGTGGCTCCAGAGGTATTGCGCGAGCGGCTGCTCGCACGCGGGCGCGAATCCATTGAAGAAGTGGAAGCACGGCTCGCCCGACACCGGACGCTGCAGAACGCGCCACGTCCAGGGGAAATCATCCAAAACAACGCATCTATCGAAGAAGCAGGCGCGCAACTTGTCCTGCTGATCGAGCGGCACGTCGGGGCGAGAGCATGCGCGTAACATTTCTGGGCACCGGGGCCGCCGGCGGGGTTCCTTTGTACGGGTGCGACTGCCGGGCTTGCGAACGCGCGCGTGCCGAACCATCGCACCGGCGGCTCCCCTGTTCCGCACTGATCGAGTCAGGCGACACCCGCATCCTGATTGATGCGGGTCTGACCGATCTGCACGAACGCTTTGCACCTGGTTCACTCGCGGCCATTGTGCTCACGCACTACCACCCGGATCACGTGCAAGGTCTGTTTCACCTGCGATGGGGACGGGGCGCAGCGGTCCCCGTGTATGGCCCACCCGACTCAGAGGGCTGCGCAGACCTCTACAAAAACCACGGTTTGCTGCAATTCCGTCCACAGGCAAAGTTCGAGACCTTCGCCATTGGAATGTTGCGGCTAACGCCTTTGCCGCTGATTCACTCGAAGGTCACCTTTGGCTATGCCATCGAGGAAGGCGGCGGCCATCGCTTGGCTTACCTGACAGACACTGTCGGTCTGCCACCCAAGACAGAGGCTTTCTTGCGGAATTGGGCTCCGACCGATCTCGCCATCGATTGCACCGATCCCCCGAGAACCCCGCTAGGCAATCACAACGACTGGAGCAAGGCACTTGAGGTGATTCAAACCATTGCACCTAGTCGCGGCTGGCTCACGCACATTGGACATACGCTCGATGCGTGGCACATGGACACAGCGCCCGCTTTGCCTGCACACGTGCGCGTTGCCAAAGATGGGGATGTCATCAGCGAAGTGGCAGGCTGACCGTCATGGGTGCTTTTCTGGCGATCGGTCTTTCCGTGCTAATGCATGTGGGCTGGAATCTGATGGCGCGCCATCAAAAACCGGAGACGTTCGCCTTGTGGTGGGCGCTTCTGGCCCATTTAATCATTCTCGCTCCTTGGGGAATGACTATGATGTTGAGCGAGGTGGTGTGGACGTCGTCGATGCTGGGTCTGGTCATCGTTTCGGCCACTGCAAACGCAGCCTACTTCATAGCACTCCGACAGGCGTATCTCCACGCGCCAGTCGCCTTGGTATACCCCCTTGTACGCAGTTCCCCGATCCTGATCGCACTTTGGGGCCACTGGATATTCAAAGAGCAACTTGGTGCTACCGCATGGGCCGGTCTCGTTATCAGCTCACTTGGGTTGCTACTGCTTGCGCTGACCGGCCGTAATGGTAGTGATCGGAAGGCGTTGCCCTGGGCGGCACTGGCCATGCTTTCGACAAGTCTCTATTCGCTGAGTGACAAGGCGGCCACGGCCCACATCGACAGCTTCGGTGGTTTGGTCGGCTTCATCTCGGTTGGTTACTGCGCAGCGTGGGTGGCGCTCACCATAGACTTGAAACGCCGTGACGGCGTCTGGATGCCGCGCCAACGACTGCGATGGCCGTTCATGCTCATCGGCGGTCTGAGCATCGGCCTCGCCTACGCCTTGGTGATTCATGCCATGCGCACCCACTCAGCAGCAATGGTGGTGACATTCACCAACGCGGGAATCGTACTGGCAACCGTGGTTTCTATTCTGATTTTCAAGGAAAAACAGCATTGGCCAACAAGGATCGGCGCGGCGTTTGCCATCTGCTTGGGAATTGTTGTGATGGCCTCATCTAAGTGATGGGGTGGAATTCAACTCCCATGGCTGCTTCCTCCGTATTGTTGTAGTGCAAGTTGTGGCGCATAATATCATCAGTTTGATGATATTAACCGCCTGACAATGGACAAACATAAAACCAATCTCAGTCTTTCGGTCGTCCGTCTTGGATGAGGAGCCTTCGGTGACTCAACCCCAGCGCGTCGAGAGCTTGAGCCACGCCCAGCGCGAGCGGCTGGCCTACATCGACTTCCGGCTCTACTTCTTCGGTGAGATCGGTCGCCCGGACCTGATTGAGCGCTTCGGTGTGGCTCCGGCAGGCGCGACACGCGACTTGGCGCTGTACCGGGAAGTCGCGCCGCAGAACATCACCTTTGACGGTAGCAACAAGATCTACCGGATCGGGCAGGCGTTCTCCCCGCTGTTCGACCACGCATCGCAGCGCGTGCTGTCGGCCCTGGCTCTGGGCTTCGGCGATGGTGTGAACGGCGCAACGCAACCGCTGCTGCCGTGCGAGTCGCCCACCGCCCTGAGCAACCCCAGGATGGATGTGCTGGCCCCGGTCTGCCGAGCGATCCACGCCAAGCGGCCAGTTGCTATCCGCTACCACTCGATGAGCAGCGGTGAGTCAGAGCGCGTCATCGTGCCCTTTGCGCTGGTGGACACCGGGCTGCGCTGGCACATCCGGGCATTTGATAGGAAGAGCGGCGAGTTCCGGGACTTCGTCGTCACCCGTATCGAAGCGCCGACGCTGCTCGATGAGGAGCCGCAGGCGAACGAGCGTCCGGACAACGACATCCAGTGGACGCGCATCGTCGAGCTGGACTTCGTGCCGCACCCGCGCCTTGAGCGCCCCGAGATCATCAAGATGGACTACGGGATGACCGACGGCTCGATCCGGATGCGCGTTCGCGCCGCCGTCGCGGGCTACATGCTGCTGCGCTGGAGCGTGGACTGCTCGCCCGACCATCGTCTCAAGGAAGAACAGTACCGCCTGTGGCTCAGCGATCCGCTTGCGCTGTACGGCGTCGAGAACGCCAAGCTGGCTCCGGGCTACCAAGCCCCAAGCAGCCCAAAGAAAAGATAGGAAAGAAGAAAACCAATGGCCAAGACACTTGAAGCCCACGACAAACTGATCCGGGAGATTTTCGAAGGCAGCTACCAGTTCGAGATTCCGGACTACCAGCGCCCCTACGCCTGGACAACCGAGCAGGCCACAGAGCTGTTCGATGATCTGTACTCGGCGATGCAGGACGCGCGTGTCTCGGGGGCCAGCAGCCAATACTTCCTGGGCAGCATCGTTCTGATCAAGAACGACCGGGACCCGAAGTCATCGGTGGTCGACGGCCAGCAACGCCTGTCTACGCTCACGATGCTGTTCGCCGTGTTGCGCACCGTGATGCCGGACGCGGCAGACGACATCACTGACTTCCTCTACAAAAAGGGCAAGGTCAGTCTTGGCGAGAAAAACGAGTACCGCCTAACCGCCCGCGAGGAAGATGCCGACTTCTTCCGCACCAATATTCAGGAGCCGGGTGGCATCGCACAGTTGGTCGCCAGTACGGACAAGCTGAAAGACAGCCGTCTGCGTTACCGTGAAAACGCCACCCTGCTGCTCGAAAAGGCCAAGGCGCTTCCGCCTGCCGACCTCATTGCGCTGTGGCAGTTCCTCGCCAACGACTGCTCGCTAGTTGTCATCTCCACGCCCGACCTCGAAGCCGCATACCGCATCTTCTCCGTACTCAACAACCGGGGACTCGACCTAGCGCCTATCGACATCATCAAGGCGCAGGTCCTTGGCCTGATCCGCACTACGGCAGGCGACGTCAAGAGCCGCGCCTACGCAAAAGAGTGGAGCCGGATCGAAAGTTCGCTGGGCCGCGGCGCCTTCGGTGACCTGTTTGGCCACATCCGCAGCATCTACGCCAAGAAGAAGCAGAAGTACATCCTGGTCAAGGAGTTCCAGGAGCACGTCACCGAGTACAAGACCCCCATCGACCTCGTCGACAAGGTCATCAAACCCTATGCCGAAGTGTGGGACTTCGTGCGCGATGCAGACTTCGAGGCCACCGAACACGCCGAGACGATCAACGAACACCTGTCTTGGCTCAACCGCGTGGACTTCAAGGACTGGGTGCCCCCGGCACTGGTCTACTTCAAGCGTTTCCGGCAGCAACCCAAACTGCTCGCAGAGTTTTTCCAGTCACTGGAACGCCTGACCTATTTCCTGTTGGTCACAAAGGTGGGCATCAACGAGCGCATAGAAACCTACGCTGCGCTCACCAAGGAAATTGAACCGGAGGCCTTCAAGGGGGATCTGGCTGCGCTCACAACGCTGACACTGACAGACGCGCAAAAGCGCAAGTTCGTCGCGGCACTCGATGGAGACGTTTACGACGATCTGCCCAAGGCACGGATGGCGCTGGTCTTGCGCCTTGAGTCCTTGGTACGCGCCCCCGGCGTGCAGCTTCAAGATGCCGTGTCTCTGGAGCACGTTCTGCCGCAAACCCCGCCCGACAGTTCGGACTGGATCAAGTGGTTCCCGGATGAAGACGAGCGTGATGGCTGGACGCACCGTTTGGCCAATTTGGTTCCGCTGGATAGGAACAAGAACTCGTCTGCCAGCAATTACGACTTTGCCAAGAAGAAAGATACCTACTTCAGAGGCAAGGGCACCGCATCACCCTTCGTGCTGACGCAGGAAGTCAGATCGGAAAGCGAGTGGACGCCCACGCTGCTGACTGCTCGGCAAAAGCGCCTTGTAAACGTATTGAGCACGCATTGGAATCTTGAGATTGCAGCTGACAACAGCCTTCCTGCTGCTGCGGTAACGGCGGGAGGTTTGACATCGTGAGCAACAACAAAGAACTCGAACGCGCCGAGCTGCACAAAACCATCTGGCGCATCGCCAATGACCTGCGCGGCAGCGTCGATGGATGGGACTTCAAAACCTACGTGCTCGGGATGCTGTTCTACCGCTTCATCTCGGAGAACCTGACCAGCTACCTCAATGAGCAGGAGCGCCGCGCGGGCACCCCGGACTTCGACTACGCAGAACTCTCGGATAACGATGCCGAATTCGGTCGTGCCGAGACGGTGAAGGAAAAAGGCTTTTACATCCTGCCGTCCGAACTGTTTGCCAACGTGCGCGCCCGCGCCCGGCATGATGCCAACCTCAACGAAACGCTCTCACGCATCTTTGCCGACATCGAGGGCTCGGCCACGGGCAGCGATTCAGAGGACGACATCAAGGGCCTGTTCGACGACCTCGATGTCAACAGCAGCAAGCTCGGCCCCACCGTGGCCAAGCGCAACGAAAAACTGGTCAAGTTGCTCGACGCCATCGGCGACCTGCCATTGGCCAGCAGCGATGGCGGGTTTACGGAAAACACCATCGACCTGTTCGGCGACGCCTACGAATATCTGATGCAGATGTACGCCTCCACCGCTGGCAAGTCGGGCGGTGAGTTCTACACGCCGCAGGAGGTCTCCGAACTGCTGGCCCGCATCACCGTGGTCGGCAAAAGCGAGGTCAACAAGGTCTACGACCCTGCCTGCGGTTCCGGCTCGTTGCTGCTCAATTTCGTGAAGGTCTTGGGCCATGACGCCGTGCGCCAGGGCTTCTACGGGCAGGAGATCAACCTGACCACCTACAACCTATGCCGGATCAACATGTTCCTGCACGATGTGAACTACGAAAAGTTCCACATCGCCCATGGCGACACGCTTACCGATCCAGCGCACTGGGATGACGAGCCGTTTGAAGCCATCGTCTCCAATCCGCCGTACTCGATCAAATGGGATGGCGATGCCAACCCGCTGCTCATCAACGATCCGCGCTTTGCCCCTGCGGGTGTGCTCGCCCCCAAGAGCAAGGCCGACCTCGCCTTTACCCTGCACATCCTGAGCTGGCTGGCGGTCAACGGCACGGCTGCGATTGTCGAGTTTCCCGGCGTACTCTATCGCGGTGGTGCGGAGCAAAAAATCCGCCAGTACCTCATCGACAACAACTATGTCGATGCCGTGATCCAGCTGCCGCCCGACCTGTTCTTCGGCACCACGATTGCCACCTGCATCATTGTCCTAAAGAAATCCAAGCACGATAACGCTACGCTGTTTATCGATGCCAGTGCCGAGTTCGTGCGCAGCGGCAACAAGAACAAGCTATTGCCCGAACACCAGCAAAAAATTCTCGATGCCTTCACCGGCCGCCAGAGTATTGAGCACTTCGCACGGCTGGTCGAGAACGGCGATATCGCTGCCAACGGCTACAACATCGCCGTGTCCAGTTACGTTGAGCAGAAAGACGAGCGCGAGGCAGTGGATATTCGGGTACTCAACGCCAAAATCAGCCGTATCGTGGCACGGCAAGCGGAATTAAGGGAGCAGATCGATGCCATTGTGGCCGATCTGGAAGGAGAATAAGTATGAGCCAGATCGACGACCTGATTGCAAAGCTATGCCCAAACGGCGTTGACTTCAGGGCTATTGGTGACTTCGGCGAACTGGTGCGCGGCAACGGAATGCCGAAGGCCGATTTCGTGGAGTCTGGGGTTGGGTGCATCCATTACGGACAGATTTACACCTATTACGGCATCTGGACAGCGGAGACAAAGTCCTTTGTCCCGGCAGAAAAAGCCGAAAAACTCGCCAAGGTCGATCCTGGCGATCTGGTGATTACCAACACCAGCGAGAACATCGAGGATGTTTGCAAGGCGGTTGCGTGGATCGGAAAAACGCAGATCGTCACGGGCGGGCATGCCACGGTCCTGAAGCACGACCAAGAACCGAAGTACCTCTCTTACTACCTACAAACACCACACTTTTTCGCAGAGAAGAAAAAGCACGCAACAGGCACGAAGGTCATCGACGTTTCGGCAAAGAGTCTTGCAAAAATCAGGATTCCAGTTCCGCCGCTTGAAGTGCAGCGCGAGATTGTGAAAGTGCTTGACACCTTCACCCAGCTGGAGGCGGAGCTGGAGGCGGAGCTGGAGGCGGAGCTGGAGGCGCGTCGGCGGCAGTACAAGTACTACCGCGACGCGCTCTTGACATTCGGCGAACGCACGGACGCTGAAGCAAGCAAGCAAGCAAGCAAGCAAGCAAGCAAGTATAAGGTGGATGACCATGGGTGAGATTGGAAAATTCACGCGCGGCCGTCGATTCACCAAGGACGATTATGTCCAGGAAGGAATCGGCTGCATCCACTACGCTGACATTTATACCCGACACGGAACCTCGGCGTCGGCGGCTGTCTCGCATGTGCGGCCGGACATGGCGTCGAGCCTGCGCTTTGCAAAACCGGGCGACATCGTTATCGCTGCGGTCGGTGAAACGGTTGAGGATGTCGGCAAAGCGGTTGCTTGGCTTGGCACCGAGCAGGTCGCGATTCACGACGACTGCTTTACTTTTCAGCACTCGATGAATCCGAAGTTCGTGTCGTACTGCTTCCAGACGGAACGACTGAATGCAGAGAAGAACAAGTTTGTCGCCCGCGCAAAGGTCAAGCGTCTGTCTGGCGAGAGCTTGGCAAAACTCACGATTCCCGTTCCGCCCATTGAAGAGCAGGAACGCATAGTCGCCATTCTCGATAAATTCGATGCGCTGGTGAATGACCTGACGAGCGGCCTACCCGCCGAAATCAAAGCCCGCCGTCAGCAGTATGAGCATTACCGCGACCGGCTGCTCACGTTCAAGGAAGCAACATGAGCGAAGACCTCATGCCCTTTCGCTACGAGCCGATTGCGCTGTCTAACGAGAGCACGGTTGTCGCCGAATTTCAGCCCGAAGCTCTGGGAGTGCGCGAAGCGGCATACCAGTCCGAAGCTGAACTGGAAAAGGAATTCATCAAGCAGCTCCAAGTGCAGGCCTATGAATACCTGCCCATCACATCGGAGGCTGAGCTGGTAGCCAATCTTCGCCGCCAGTTGGAAAAGCTCAACAAGGTCACCCTGTCGGATGCAGAGTGGGAGCGATTCTTCAGCACCTGCATTGCAGGCGCGAATGACGGCATCCTGGAAAAGACCGCACGCATTCAAGAAGACCATGTACAGGTCTTGAAGCGCGACGACGGCAGCACCAAGAACATCTACCTGATCGACAAGGCCAACATCCACAACAACGCCTTGCAGGTCATTAACCAGTACGAAGTCGAAGGCGTTCGTGCCAACCGTTATGACGTGACGGTGCTGGTCAATGGCCTGCCAATGGTACATATCGAATTGAAGCGTCGGGGCGTGGACATCCGCGAGGCCTTCAACCAGATCAACCGCTACCAGCGCGACAGTTTCTGGGCGGGCTCGGGCTTGTTCGAGTACGTGCAGCTTTTCGTCATCAGCAACGGTACGCTGACCAAGTATTACAGCAACACCGTGCGTGACGGGCATTTGAAGGAGCAGTCCGCCAAGCGCAGCAAAAGCAAGACCTCCAACAGCTTCTCCTTTACCAGTTGGTGGGCCGACGCGAAAAACCAGCCCATCACTGAGCTGACAGGCTTCACGAAAACCTTTTTCGCCAAGCACTCGCTGCTCAACGTCCTCACCAAATACTGCGTGTTCGATGTGGATCGCAAGCTGCTGGTGATGCGGCCCTACCAGATCGTGGCGGCCGAGCGCATTTTGCAGCGCATCGCCACAGCCACCAATCACAAGCAGCTCGGCACCGTCGCGGCGGGCGGCTACATCTGGCACACCACCGGCAGCGGCAAGACTCTGACCAGCTTCAAGGCAGCGCAACTTGCCCGGGGCTTGCCAGATATCGACAAGGTGCTCTTCGTGGTGGACCGCAAGGATTTGGACTACCAGACCATGCGCGAATACGAGCGCTTCGAGAAGGGCGCAGCCAACTCGAATACATCCACGGCTGTGCTGCAAAAGCAGCTGGAAGACCCGAACGCCCGCATCATCATCACCACCATCCAGAAGCTTTCCCGCTTCGTCGTCAAGAACAAGAAACACCCGGTGTATGACGCGCACGTGGTGGTGATCTTCGACGAGTGCCACCGCAGCCAGTTCGGCGACATGCACGCCGAAATTACGCGGGTGTTCCAGCGCTACCACCTGTTCGGCTTCACCGGTACGCCGATCTTTGCCGAGAACTCCGGCACCACAGGTAACCCGCTACGACGCACCACGCAACAGGCCTTTGGCGACAAGCTGCACACCTACACGATTGTCGATGCCATCAACGACAAGAACGTGCTGCCGTTTCGCATCGACTACATCAATACGGTCAAGTTGCCTGCAGGCATCAAAGACAAAAAGGTGTCGGCCATCGACACCGAACGGGCGCTGCTAGCGCCAGAGCGCATCACACAGATCGTGGGCTACATCTGCGAGCACTTCGACCAGAAAACCAAGCGTGCCAGCACGTACCGCCACGATGGCAAACGGCTGGCTGGTTTCAATTCGCTGTTCGCCTGTGCGTCCATTGATGCCGCCAAGCGTTACTACGCGGAATTCGTTGCACAGCAAAAGGAGTTGCCCGAGGCCCAGCGGCTCAAGGTGGGCTTGATCTATAGCTTTGCCGCGAATGAAGAGGAAAGTGATGGCCTGCTCGGCGAGGAAGACTTCGAAACCGAGGGGCTGGATCAAGGCTCGCGGGATTTTCTGGATGCCGCGATCCAGGACTACAACGCACTGTTCAGCACCAGCTTCGACACCTCGGCAGACAAGTTCCAGAACTACTACAAGGACTTGTCGCAGCGCCTGAAAAAACGTGAGCTGGACATCGTCATCGTGGTCAACATGTTCCTGACCGGCTTTGATGCCACCACGCTCAACACACTGTGGGCGGACAAGAATCTGAAGGCTCACGGCTTGATCCAGGCCTATTCGCGTACCAACCGCATTCTCAATTCTGTCAAGACCTACGGCAACATTGTTTCCTTCCGGAATTTGGAGCAGGAAACCAACGACGCGCTCGCCCTGTTTGGCAACAAGGACGCCAAGGGCATCGTTCTGTTGAAACCTTACGCCGAGTATTACAAGGATTACGAAAAGCGCGTCGGAGAACTCACGGCTGGATTCCCACTCGGAAAAGCCATTGTTGGAGAGGCAGCACAAAAGGCATTCATCAAGCTGTTCGGCTCGATTTTGCGGCTGAAGAACATCCTCACGGCCTTCGATGATTTCGCTGGCCAAGAAATCCTCTCCGAGCGCGAATTTCAGGACTACCAGAGCCTGTATTTGAACCTGTACGCAGAATTCCGGGCGACGTCGGCTGCCGAGAAGGAGTCAATCAACGACGATGTGGTGTTCGAGATCGAGCTCATCAAGCAGGTTGAAATCAATGTTGACTACATCCTGCTCTTGGTCGAGCAGTACCTGAAGAAAAAGGGTTCGGGCGACGATAAGGAAATTCGCGCCACCATCGAACGCGCCATCAATTCCAGCCCTGGCCTGCGCAACAAGAAAGACCTCATCGAACAGTTTGTCGATTCGGTGAACACCAAGGTCAAGGTGGACGCGCAGTGGCAGGCCTTCGTTGCGGCGAAAAAGACCGAGGAGCTAGAACGCATCATTGCGGAGGAAAACCTCAATGCCGAGGCGGCACGTGAATTCATTAGCAATGCCTTCCGCGACGGCAGCATCTCGGCAACCGGTACTGCCATCACCAAGATCCTGCCGCCGGTATCGCGGTTTTCCAAGAACAATGGCCACGCAGCCAAGAAGCAGACGGTGCTGGACAAACTTGCAGCTTTCTTCGAACGGTATTTCGGATTGGCGTGATGAAGGGAATTCCGATGAACCCGATCCAAATAACCGATCAAGCCAAGATTTCTGCGCTTTGCAGAGAGGCTGAGCGGCTGGAAGAAGACGCACTGTATTCGAGCAAGGGGCATTTCAACGCCGAAGACACATGGGTTCGGCGCAACTACTGGCTGGGTGTGCCTGCAACCGCCCTGGGTGCGATTGCAGGTGCCGCTCTGGTTAAAAGCCAACCCGAGTGGGCCAGTGCCTTCACCTTGCTGGCGTCGCTGCTGACGGGGTTGATGACCTTCCTCAAGCCGAACGAGCGCGCTGCAATGCACCGGGCAGCTGCCGGACAGTTCTTGGCTCTTCGAAATGAAGCCCGTTTTTTTCGCGAAATCGAATTGCTTGAGACCGATCGGCTGGGAGAGCTTCCTGAGAGATTGAAGGCACTTTCCTCTGCACGCAATGAGCTGAACCAGAAGAGCCCGAGCATTCCACGGCGCGCATTTGTGGCTGCACGCAAAGGCATAGAAGAAGGCGAAGCCACCCACAAAGTGGACAAGGAGAAATGACAGGATGTCGGTATTGAGTTTTCTGACGGACACGGCCAGCAGTGCCGTGCTCTCCGCAACTGAGCAGTCGTCGATCACGACTTCGATCACAACACTTCAATCGCGGATGGCGCTGCACTTTGACAGCGGCGTAATTGCGCAGCATTTCCGATTCGGCTCTTCAACGCGAGGCACGATCCTGCCTCGCTCAATGGACGAACAGTCCGATATAGATTACATGGTGCTCTTCAGCGATGGCAGCGCCACGCCGCAGACTTACCTGAATAGGTTGAAGACTTTTGTCGAAAAACGGTACGGCTCATCGGAAATCTATCAGTCCAGCCCGACCATTGTTCTCGAGTTGAACCACATCAAGTTCGATCTGGTGCCCGCGACAAAAACGTGGCTCGGCGAGCTTCAGATTCCCAACGGGTCAGGCGGTTGGATGACCACGAATCCGAACGACTTCAACGCCACGCTTGAAGCAAAGAACAAGGACAACAACTCTTTGATCAAGCCAACTATTCGTCTGATGAAATATTGGAATGCGGCCAGCGGATTTCCATTCGATTCATTTGCGATGGAGAAGTGGATTTGTGGTCAGGGCTTTTGGTTCCAGTCGAATCAAAAGGACTACCTGTTTTCGGTAATCGACAATCTGAGCACCGACTCGTCTTACTCGCAACGAGTCAATAATGAAATCACGCGTGCAAAAACTATTGTGGCCAAGGTCAGGCAATGCGAGAAAGACCAGATGCCGGTAACGGCTGAGAATGAGGTCAAGAAGTTGTTCAGGCTCTGAGGGGGTATTGAAATGGCATTAAATCTCGCAAAGGCCGTCATCGGCTACCTGAAGGAACGCCCCGAGGAAAAATTCACTGCTCGGCAAATTGCAGAATGGGTATTTGCCACTTATCCGGATGAGTGCCAGGAAAAGCGGGCCAACAGCCGTGGGGACTACATCAAGTCTGATGCGGATTTGGTGCAGCAGCTCGTCGCAGAAATCAGTTCGCAGCGCCCGCGCATGCAAACGAAGCACCCAGAGCTGAAAACGACAGAGGGACGGCCGCGCAAGTACTACTACTCGGAGCGCTCGGACAGCGCCGAAGTGGCGGCGGTGGAAAGCGAAGGTACGTCGGCGGCTGCAGATGCCAGTGCGTTAAGGATTGACGAACACGCGCTGTACCCATTGTTGTCGCAATACCTGTGGGAGGAGTTCGGCGTCTTCTCCAAACGCATCGACGAGAAGCGTTCATCCAACAAGCGCGGGCCCAATGGCAATCGCTGGCTGTACCCGGACGTGGTCGGCATGGAGGATTTGGGCGCGGACTGGCATCAGGAGGTGCGCGACTGCGTCAACCAGTATTCCGACAAACGCACTAAGTTGTGGTCGTTCGAGGCCAAGCTACTGATCAACCGTTCGAACGTGCGCGAGTGCTTTTTTCAGGCTGTGTCGAATTCGTCGTGGGCCAATTTCGGCTATCTGGTCGCGGCGGAAATCGGTGGCACAGACACGCTGAAGGAGCTGCGAATGCTGTTCGCCGCCCACGGCATCGGTTTCATCAAACTGGACGTGGACAACCCTGCCGACAGTCAGGTGCTGATTCCTGCCCGCGAGCGTGACGAAATCGATTGGGACATGGCCAATCGGCTGGCCACAGAGAACCGTGATTTTCTCGAATACGTGAAGCTGGTGAAGCAGTTCTACCAGACCGGCGAGGCGCGCCCGGCGGACTGGGATGTTCCCGAGACGGGGGACTGACGGTTTATTCCAGATGGCCGATCACGTCGAGGCGTTCATCGCCACGCTGAAACGCCCCGAACCAGCCATCGCGCGAGTCGGCGCGCGTGCGGCTCACCAGCAACGTGAACCCCTCGCAGCCGCGCCCCTTGGCGGTGGCGAAGTCGGTGGTGTCGAATTTGGCCTCGCGCACCAGCGTCGTGGCCACCGACTTCATGGCCGATTCGAACAGGTCGAGCAGATGTTCTTGCAGGCTGGCGTCGATGTTGCGCGAGGTCACGTCGTCAATGACGGCGTGCTTGAATCGGTTACTCATGGTCAATGCTCCGTGGTGGGTACGGATGTCATGAACGCGCTGTTCGGGCTGAAAGCCAAGCGCATTCGGGATGGAACGATCAGATGTTGCGAAGTCGTCAAGCGCTGACTACTTGGTGGTGGATGCCATCTCGCTGACCCAAGCCTGCAACGCCCTCAGTTGCTCGGCGTTTTCGTGGCAGGTTTGGTAGTTGGCGGCAAGGGTTCCGGCGACGGCAGAGAGCGCAATGCCTGCGGCGGCCGCATCAGAATCTCGGGCGGGCTCGGGCAGGTCACCTGCGGCGGCAGCGTCGTGCAGGCGCACAAAGCCACGGTTGATAGTGCAAGCAGCATCGGCTTGAACGGGCACATAGACGGGAACCTCCTTGATGATGGTGTCGCCCTTCTCGCGGACGACGCGGACGCGGTCGACGTACTGCGTAACGACCTTGACGGTGGCTTGCGCCTGCCGTTCGCGGACGGCGGCGGCTTGCAGGGCTTGTTGCTGGATGGCGGCATCCCATTGCGCTTGAACGTGGCTCGCACCCTTGATCCAGCTGAAGCCGACCAGGGCGACGCTGAGCGCCGCGAGGGCCAGCAGCCGGTACGGCCACGGAATCACGCTCACGACGCCTCCCCGATGCACTGCCGGTATTCGGCTTCTCGCCGAGTAGCCAGCCCGCCGCACAGCCGCGCGTTGGTAGGCTGCGCACAGTCATTGCCCTGGAAGAAGCGCCAGCGCAGCAGCTCGGCACAGGCTCCCGCGTAGTCCTCGGAGTTGAGTTTCCTGACCAGCGTGGACTGGCAGAATGCGCGGCTGCCGACGTTGTAGGAGAAGCTCACCAGCGCGTCGTACTCGTGCTGGGCCAGCGGCACGGTCACGCATTGTTTGAGCGCCCCCTCAAACTGCTGCACATCGGTGAGCG
>VFQO010000886.1_pt1 | contig 27727 bp, 23 predicted proteins | sample 3512331 | NCBI WGS metagenome assembly VFQO01 (sample SAMN10412371, study PRJNA504923) | tailings metagenome | isolation source: Replicate 3 from Balatoc abandoned mine | place: Philippines: Itogon, Benguet | collected 2017-08-28 | reverse complement strand
CCGCGTGGGACCGGATCGAGGAGCCGGTCTCGATGCAGCTGGTCGGCTGCGATCCGCACTCGATGGCCGAGGCTGCCAAGCTGCAGGAAGGCAACGGCGCGGCGATCATCGACATCAATTTCGGCTGCCCGGTGCGCAAGGTCGTCGGCCAGTTTGCCGGTTCTGCGCTGATGCGCGAAGTGCCGCTGGCGGTGCGGCTCATGGAAGCCACCGTGAAGGCGGTGAAGGTGCCCGTCACCGTCAAGATGCGCATGGGCTGGTGCCACGACAGCCTCAACGCGCCCGAACTTGCCCGCATCGCCGAGGATCTCGGCGTGCAGATGGTCACCGTCCACGGCCGCACCCGCAACCAGATGTACAAGGGGCATGCCGACTGGGCCTTCGTGCGCAAGGTCAAGGATGCCGTGAACATCCCCGTGATCGTCAACGGCGATATCTGCACCATCGAGGATGCGGCCAAGGCGCTCGAACAATCGGGCGCGGACGGGGTGATGATCGGGCGCGGCGCCTATGGCAAGCCGTGGCTGCTGGGGCAGGTGATGCACTGGTGGCGCACCGGCGAGGCGCTGCCCGCGCCGGGCCTTGCCGAGCAATATGGCGTGCTGGTGGAGCACTATCACCGCATGCTCGATCATTACGGGCGCGAGACGGGCGTGAAGATGGCCCGCAAGCATCTGGGCTGGTACACCAAGGGGCTGCACGGCTCGGCCGAGTTCCGCAACAAGGCCAATTTCATCGACGATCCCGATCAGGTGCTCGGCGAGATCGAGCGCTTCTACACGCCGTTCCTGCTCCAGCAGGCGGCCTGAGGCGTGGCGACGGCCGGCACGGCGAGCGGCCCTGTGCCCGATGCGCGCTCGCAGATCGCGGGGCTGATCTTCGCGGCGCTGCTGATCGATGGCGAGGGGGTGATTGCCGAAGTCAATCACGCCGCGGAAAGCCTGCTCGGCACCAGCGCGGCGCGGTTGCTGGGCACGCCGCTGATCGAGCGCATCGGCCCGCTCGATGGCCGGGTCGAGGCGCGGCTGCGGCAGGCTGACGAAGCGCTGGTCGCGCGCGATCTGGTGATCCGCACAAACGCAGGCGAAGCGCGGGTCAATCTCACAGTCTCCCCGCTTGGCAGTTATCCGGGTTGGCGGGTGGTGACCCTGTCAGAGATCGGCCACGATGACCCGGTCCACAACCAGGGCGGCGAGGCGATGCTGGGCGCTCCGGCGGTGCTGGCGCACGAGATCAAGAACCCGCTCGCGGCGATCCGCGGGGCTGGGCAGCTGATTGCGCGCAAGCTTCCGGAGGCCGACAAGAAGCTCGCCCGCATGATCACCGATGAGGTTGACCGCATCGCCCGCCTGATCGACCGGATGCAGCAGCTCGGCAGCACCCGCACCGGCCCGGTCGAGCCGTGCAACCCGCACGAGGCGATCCGCTCGGCGATTGCCACCATGCGCGCCGCCAGCACCGAACTGGGCGACGTGGCGATCCATGAGGAGTTCGATCCCTCGCTCCCCCCGGTGCTCGCCAATCGCGATGCGCTGGAACAGGTGCTGATCAATCTCGTCTCGAATGCCCGCGATGCGGCGCTCGCAACGGGCGGACCGGCGGAAATCACCGTGCAGACCCGCTTCGTCAGCGGCCTTGCCTTCAGCGCCATTCGCCATGGGCGGGCCGTGCCTCTGCCGATCGAGATCACGGTGAGCGACAATGGCACCGGGATCGATCCGGCTCTGCGCGATCACGTGTTCGAGCCGTTTGTCTCCTCCAAGCCCTCGGGGCAGGGGCTGGGCCTATCGCTGGTGCGCAAGCTGGTGCGCGACATGAACGGCAACATCAATCACGAGCGCGACGCCCGCGCGGGTCTCACCCATTTCCGCCTGCATCTGCCGCAGGCCCCAAGGCCGAGATAGACCAATGCCGACAAGCGCCCGCAACATCCTGCTGGTCGAGGACGATGCCGCCATCGCGACCGTGATCCGGGCGGCGCTGGAGGATGAGGGCTTCACCATCGTCCACTGCACCAGCATCGCCGCGCGCGACCGGCTGCTGGAGGATGAACGCTATGCGGTGATGCTGACCGACGTGATCCTCGAGGATGGCGACGGGCTCGCCAGCCTCGGCGCGGTGCGAGAGCGGACCGGGGACATGCCGGTGATCGTGCTCTCGGCGCAGAACACCCTCGATACCGCGGTGCGCGCAAGCGAAAGCGACGCCTTCGAATATTTCCCCAAGCCGTTCGATCTCGACGAACTGGTTCACGCCGTCCGGCAGGCCGTATCGAGCCGCGCGAAGCTCGAAACCGCCGAAGCCGAACGCTCGGGCGAGGGCGAGAGCGAAGGCGCGCGGATGCCGCTGGTCGGTCGCAGTCCGGCGATGCAGACTGTCTACCGCATGATCACCCGCGTCCTGCGCAATGATCTGACCGTGCTGATCACCGGCGAAAGCGGCACCGGCAAAGAGCTGGTGGCTGAGGCGATCCACGAACTCGGCAGCCGCCGCACCGGGCCATTCGTCGCGGTCAACACCGCGGCAATTCCGGCTGATCTGGTCGAAAGCGAGCTGTTCGGCCACGAAAAAGGCGCCTTCACCGGCGCGGTTGCGCAGGCGATCGGCAAGTTCGAACAGGCCAATGGCGGGACGCTGTTCCTCGACGAGATCGGCGACATGCCGTCCGAGGCCCAGACCCGCCTGCTGCGCGCGCTGCAATCGGGACGCATCCGCCGGGTCGGCGGGCGGCAGGAAATCGCGGTCAATGTCCGCATCATCGCCGCGACCAATCGCGACCTTGGCCCGATGATCGCTGCCGGCACGTTCCGCGAGGACCTGTTCTACCGGCTCAATGTGGTGCCGATCGAACTGCCGCCCTTGCGCGAACGGCGCGAGGATATCGGCGCGCTGGCGCAGCATTTCCTGGTGCTGGCGGCGGAGGACGGCCTGCCGCGCCGCTATCTGACGCCCGAGGCGATCGCCCGGCTCGAGATGCGCAACTGGCGCGGCAATGTGCGCGAGCTGCGCAATGTCGTCTATCGCCTCGCGTTGATGGCGCGCGAGGAGCGGATCGATGCCGAGAGCCTCGTCGATCTGATCGGCGAAGAAACAGCACCGCTGTCGCAGGCAGCCAGCGGCGAGGGCGAGGGCTTCGAGGCGGCGCTGGCAGCATGGCTCGCGCGCGAGGCCCCGCCCGCAGGCACGCTTTATCACCGCGCGCTGGCCGCCTTCGAAAAGCCGCTGATCGAGCACGCGCTCGGGCGCACCGGAGGCAACCAGCTGCGGGCGGCGCAGCTGCTTGGGATCAATCGCAACACCCTGCGCAAGCGCATCGGCGAGCTCAGTCTGGAGCCCGACCGCTTCTCGCAAACGTCCTGACGCAATCGGGGTATTTCCACTCCGTTTCGGCTTGCACAATTACCACACCACTGTTGTAAAGGGGCAACGATGGATGCGCCCCTGTCTCCCAATCAGCAAGCCAGGCCAAGCCTGTTGCCGCGGCAGTCACCGCGCTGGTGGCGCTCCTTCATCCTGGCCTCGCGCCGCGCCAATGTCTTCCTGTGGCTCGAAGTGCTGTGCGCTGCAGCGCTGCTCGCGGCGGTCGGGGCGACCTGGCTGACCTATTCGCGCGCGACTGCGCCCGATGCCCTTCTGCCTACGATGCAGGTCTCGCTGCTGCTGATGGCAACGCTGGTGCCGGCGATGGCGCTGCTGGTGCTGATCGGCCGCCGCGTAGCGCTGCGGCGCGCGGCGGGCAGCACGGCGCGATTGCACGTGCGGCTTGTGTTCTTCTTCTCGATGGTCGCCGCATTGCCGACGCTGCTGGTGGCAGGCTTTGCCGCGTTCCTGTTCCAGACCGGGGTGGACTTCTGGTTCTCCGACGATTCCCGCGGGCTGATGGAAAATGCCAACGCGCTGGCGCAGAGCTATTACGACGCCAACCAGCGCGACGTGCAGCAGGAAACGCTGGCGATGGCGGGCGACATGCGCTTCATTCTCGAACGCGTGTCGATCACCGACGGGGACTTTCCCGATTTCTACGCACTGCAGGCCAAGGGCCGGAAGATTTCCGAAAGCGCCATTCTCCAGCGCATGCCTGACGGCTCGCTGCGCACGGCGGCGATCCTCAATCTGACCGAGGACAACAGCCCGCTCGATTTCGTCGAAACGGCGCTGCCGCGGCTCGATCAGGGGGAATTCGTGGTGGTGGTCGGCACGCCCGAGCGGATCGAGGCGCTGGCACCGATCGATCCGAACAGCGGTGTCTTCCTCTACAACTCGCGCACGACCGAGGAGACGATGTTCAACTCGTGGACGCGCGCGCAGTCGATCGTGTCGTCCTATGAACGCCTGACGGGCAGTGCGCGGATGCTGCAACTGCGCTTCAACATCGCGCTGGTGGCGGTCAGCCTGCTGCTGGTGGGGGTGGCAATCTGGTTCGCGCTGCGCTTTGCCGATCGGCAGGTGAAGCCGCTCACCGATCTGGTCGGCGCGGCGCGCAAGGTGGGGCAGGGCAATTTCGCGCTGCGGTTGGAAGGGCGCACCGGGGCAGACGAAATCGGGCTGCTCAACCGCGCTTTCAACCGCATGACCGCGCAGCTCGAAAAGCAGACGCAGGCGCTGGTCAACGCCAACCGCCAGATCGACGATCGGCGCGCCTTTACCGAAGCCGTGCTCGAATCCGTGACCGCAGGCGTGATCTCGGTCGATGCCGAAGCGCGGGTGACGCTGATGAATTCCTCCGCGCAAGCGCTGCTCGCGCCCGAGGGCGAGGCGAGCATGATCGGCCAGCCGCTCGATGCGCTTGCCCCCGAACTCCAGCGTCTGATCGGCGAGGGCAGGGAACGTGCGATCATCACCCACGCCCATGGCACGGAAATCCTGACGCTTGCGGTGAAGGTCGCGCCGGGCACGGGTTCGGGCCACGTGATCACCTTCGAGGACATCACCCGCCAGCTGCTCGATCAGCGCCAGGCTGCGTGGTCGGACGTGGCGCGGCGGATCGCGCACGAGATCAAGAACCCGCTGACCCCGATCCAGCTGGCTACCGAGCGTCTGAAGCGGCGTTACCGCACGCAGGTGGGCGATGAAGACCGCGATCTTTTCGACGATCTCACCAACACCATCGTCCGGCAGGTCGGCGATCTTCGCAAGATGGTCGACGAATTCTCCTCCTTCGCGCGCCTGCCCAAGCCGGTGTTCCGCGACGAGGACGCGCTCGATCTCGTGAGGCAGGCGGTGTTCCTGCAGGAAGTCGCCCATTCCGGGATTGCCTTCAGCGTCAGTTCGACTGGCCTGCTCGACCGCGAGGTGCGCTGCGATCGTCACCAGTTCGGCCAGGCGATGACCAACGTCCTCAAGAATGCGGTCGAAGCGGTCGAAGCCCGCGCTGCCGAGGCCAAAGGCCAATATGCCGGCGCGATTGCCGTCACCATCGCCGATGCGGGCGAGGCAATCACCGTCACCATCGAGGACAACGGCATCGGTCTGCCCGCCGATCGCGAGCGCATCACCGAACCCTATGTCACCACGCGCGAGAAAGGCACGGGCCTTGGCCTTGCGATCGTCAACAAGATCGTCGACGAACATGGCGGCGCGATGAGCTTTGCCAGCACGCCGGACGGGGGGACGCGCGTCACCCTGCGCTTCGCTCGCAATCCGCAACCGGTGGAAGGGAGCGCCGCCTGATGGCCTGTCCCCTTCCGCGCCTGTCACCACACGAACCGTTCACCAAGGGACCCTAGCCGATGGCGCTCGAAATCCTGATCGTCGACGATGAACGCGACATCCGCGAACTGGTCGCGGGCGTGCTGGGCGATGAAGGCTATGTCTGCCGCACCGCGGCCGACAGCACCGAGGCGCTGGCTGCGATCGACGAACGCCGCCCCAGCCTCGTGCTGCTCGACGTGTGGCTCCACGGCAGCCAGATGGACGGGCTGGAACTGCTCGATGCGATCAAGGCGCGTGAGCCGGGGCTGCCGGTGATCATCTTTTCGGGCCACGGCAATATCGACACGGCCGTTGCCGCCGTCAGCCGCGGGGCGATGGACTTCATCGAAAAGCCGTTCGAGGCCGAACGCCTGTTGCTGCTGGTCGAACGTGCGACCGAGACCGAGCGGTTGCGGCGCGAAAACAGCCGGCTGCGCGAAGGCAGCTGGGGCAGCGCCGAATTCACCGGCAATTCGCCCACCATCAACGCCGTGCGCGCGACCTTGAAACGGGTTGCCAATACCGGCAGCCGGGTGCTGATTTCCGGCCCTCCGGGTGCGGGCAAGGAAGTCGCCGCGCGCTTGCTGCATGGCTGGAGCGGGCGCGCCAACGGGGCCTTCGTGCTGGTCAACTCGGCCCGCATCACGCCCGAGCGTTTCGAACAGGAGCTGTTCGGCGAGGAAGTGAACGGCAAGCAGGTGCGCCCGGGCCTGCTCGAACTCGCCGATGGCGGCACACTCTACCTCGACGAAATCGCCGACATGCCGCTGTCCACGCAGGCGCGCATCCTGCGCGTGCTGACCGATCAGAGCTTCGTGCGCGTCGGCGGCACGCGCCAGATCGGGGTGGATGTGCGGGTCGTCTCCTCGACCACCCGCGATCTCACCGTCGAAATGGCCGAAAAGCGTTTCCGCGAGGACCTGTTCTACCGCCTCAACGTGGTACCGGTGGCGATCCCCTCGCTCGCCCAACGGCGCGAGGATATCCCGGCGTTGGCCGAGCATTTCTTCACCCGCTATTCCAACGATCAGGGCTTGATGCCGCCCGATATCTCGTCGGAAGCGATGGCGGCGCTGCAGGCCTATGACTGGCCGGGCAATGTCCGCCAGCTCAGAAACGTGGTCGAACGCACGATCATCATGACCCCCCGCGAGAAACTCACCACGGTCGAGCCTGACATGCTGCCGCCCGAAATCACCGGCGGGCAGATCGGCATGACGGGCGAGAATCTCTCGGCGATCATGGGGGTGCCGCTGCGCGAGGCGCGCGAAAGCTTCGAGCGGGAGTACCTCTCGATCCAGATTCGGCGCTTTTCCGGCAACATCTCCAAGACCGCGAGTTTCATCGGGATGGAGCGCTCGGCCCTGCATCGCAAGCTCAAGCTGCTCGGCATGGCAGACCGCCGCGACGAGGGCGAGGGCGAATGATCCGCATCACCCCCTGACAGGCCTGATAAATCAAGCCTTGTCGCGCGGGGCGGCAATCGCCATTATACAACGTGGAAACCCGTCGCATCCCCGAGCGGCGCGGCAAGGCCAATTGCGGACCGGAAGAACCGGCCGCCAAAAACAGGAGCCAAGACCATGTCTAGCGGGCGAACGCTCTCTCCCCGTCCCGTCACGCGCAAGCCTGCGCCGACTGAGCAGCGCGCCAGCGACAGCGGCAGCGCGGGCAGCCGGCAGGGCAATCTGCAGGATGCTTTCCTCAACCTGCTGCGCAAGAACAAGATTCCCGTCACCATGTTCCTCGTGAAGGGCGTGAAGCTGCAGGGCATCGTGACGTGGTTCGACAACTTCTCGATCCTGCTGCGCCGCGATGGCCAGTCGCAGCTGGTCTACAAGCATGCGATCAGCACGATCATGCCCGGACAGTCGCTCGATCCCGCGCAGTTCCAGAACCGCGCCGGCGGCAAGAAGCAGAAGCTGCTGCAGGACGTGTTCCTCAGCCGCGTCACCGAGGCCGAGGTGCAGGTGACGATGTTCCTCGTCAACGGCGTGATGCTGCAGGGCCGGATCGCCGCCTATGATCTGTTCTGTATGCTGCTCGAACGCGATGGCGCGGTGCAGCTCGCCTACAAGCACGCGGTTTCCACCATTCAGCCGGCCGGCCCGGTCGATCTCAGCGTCGGCGACGAAGACGATAGCGACGATGATTTCGACGATGACGGGGCGGACGACTGAGCTTCGACCGCGAATTCGACGACGAGGTGACCCGCGGCGCGCGGGCGCTGGTGCTGTGCCCGGATATCAAGGCGCTGCGCTATGATCTCGACGCGCGCGAACGGCTCGCCGAGGCCGAGGGGCTGGCGCTGGCCATCGGTCTGGTAATCGAGCATTCCGCGATCCTTCCGGTGCGCAAGATGCAGCCCAACACGCTGTTCGGCTCGGGCCAGGTCGTCAATATCGCCGTCTGGTGCGAGCAATACGAAGCCGATCTGGTGATCGTCGACGGTGCGCTCACCCCGATCCAGCAGCGCAATCTTGAAGACAGGCTGAAGCGCAAGGTGATCGACCGGACGGGTCTGATCCTTGAAATCTTTGGGGAGCGTGCGGCCACCGCCGAAGGGCGCCTGCAGGTCGAACTGGCGCATCTCGATTACCAGCAGAGCCGGCTCGTGCGCAGTTGGACCCACCTTGAACGGCAGCGCGGCGGCTTCGGCTTCCTTGGCGGCCCAGGCGAGACCCAGATCGAGGCTGACCGGCGGATGATCCGCCAGCGCATGGCACGGCTGCGGCGCGAGCTCGAACAGGTGCGCAAGACCCGCGCGCTCCACCGCGAGCGGCGGGGCAGGGCACCCTGGCCGGTGATCGCGCTGGTGGGCTACACCAACGCCGGAAAATCGACGTTGTTCAATCGCCTGACCGGGGCCGAGGTGATGGCCGAGGACCTGCTGTTTGCCACCCTCGATCCGACCATGCGCGCGATCCGGCTGCCGGGTGTGGAAAAGGCGATCCTTTCAGACACTGTGGGCTTCATCTCCGATCTCCCGACGCAGCTGGTCGCCGCGTTCCGGGCGACACTCGAGGAAGTGACCGGCGCCGATCTCATCTGCCACGTCCGCGACATGGCGAACCCCGGCCATGCAGCGCAGAAAAAACAGGTGATGGAAGTGCTCGGGGATCTCGGCGTGGTTGCCAAGGATACCGGCGAAAGCTCTATCCCGATCCTCGAAGTCTGGAACAAGTGTGACCTTCTGGACGCTGAAAGTCTTGGGGAATTGCGAGAGACTGCCGAGGCGCAAGGGGCGGTGATCCTGTCCGCCGCAACGGGCGAGGGTGTGGATGCTCTCGAAGACCGGATCGCGGGGCTGCTAACCGGAACAGCGCGGGAGGTCTCGTTCATTCTGCCGCTAAGTGACGGGCGGCGGCTTGCCTGGCTTCACTCGCATGGCGACATCATCAGCGAGGAAGATGCAGGTGAGGGTGAGGCCGGCCCCTTGCGCCGTGTGACCGTGCGCCTGAACCCCAAAGAGCTGGGGCAGTTCGCTACTTTGGGTCAATGAATCCAGCGACCTATTCTGCTTTCTTAACTTCCTGCCAGAGCGCTTCCTGAGCTTCGAGCGCGAGGGTGGGAAAGGTTGGTCCAGCCAGTTCTTCCATCGCCCGGAAGCGCCGCTCGAACTTGGCATTGGCGGCCCGCAGCGCGTCTTCGGCGCTGATACCGTGAGCGCGCACGAAATTGACGGTCGCGAACAACAGGTCGCCCGCTTCCTCGAATTTTGCCTGATCGTCGGGTGCGGTGTTGAGCTCTGCAATCTCTTCGGCAATCTTGGCCTCGGAACCGGACGGATCGGGCCAGTCGAAGCCCGTGCGCGCGGCGCGTTTCTGGAGCTTCTGAGCGCGCATCAGCGCCGGAAGGGCAAGTGCAACGCCGTCGAGGGCGCTGCTTATACCTTTCGAGGCGCGTTCATCGGCCTTGATGTCTTCCCAGCGGGCTTCGTCCATCGTCCCGCCGGCCGCGGCGAAGATGTGCGGGTGGCGCGCTTCCATCTTGTCACTGATCGCGGCGGCGACATCGGCGAAGGCGAAATGGCCGGCTTCTTCGGCCATGCGTGCGTGGAACACGACCTGGAGCAGCAAATCACCAAGCTCGTCGCGCAGGTCTGCCATGTCATCGCGGGCAATCGCATCGGCGACTTCGTATGCTTCCTCAATGGTATAGGGCGCAATGCTCGCGAAATCCTGCGCCAGATCCCATTCGCATCCGATCGCCGGATCGCGCAATCGCGCCATGATGGCCAGCAGTCGGTCGAGAGGGGGCTGTCGGGGGGTGTCGCTCATCTCGATCCTCAAGATGGATAATATATATTATGTAAAATCTAGAGAAGTGCGCTGGTGGTGCTCTGGGCAGTCTGGAACCACTCCACCAGCACAAAAAGCCCCGCGAAAATCGCGAGCCACACCAGCGCCATCTTCACCATCTGGCTCCATTGCAGCCGATAGGACGCCAAGGCCGCGCCGCACAGGATGAGCCAACCGAGGCTCGCCACAACCGGGATCACCAGATCCGGTGTCACGCGATCATCTCCAGCCCGTCATAACCCACGGTCACAAATTCCGGCACTTCGGCACACAGCGCACGATAATCCATGCTTTTGTCGAGGTGGCTCAGCACCACACGCCCGGCACGGCAACGTTCGCCAAGTTCGATGGCCATGGCAAGATGAGCATGGGTCGGATGCGGTTCGCGCCGCAGACAATCGCTAACGAGGATGTCGACCTTGTAGAACAGGTCAATCATCTCATCGGAAATCGCACTGAAATCCGTTGCATAGCCGATCGACTTGCCATCCGCATCGAAGCGGTATGCGGTTGTCTCGCCCGGACCATGCGCCATCTGGCACCAATCGACGCCGAACCCGGCGATCATCCGCAACCGATCAAGCGTGTCGATCGTGCAGATCGTGGGATAGCCATCCTGCCCGGCGAAGACATAGCCGAACCGCTGCCGCAGCCGCCGCACGGTTTCCGTCGCGGCAAATCCCGGGATCGGCCCGGCCCGGCCGTACCGCAGCACCCGCAGATCATCGATGCCGTGGCAGTGATCGGCGTGATCATGCGTCCAGAACACCGCGTCGACATGACCAATGCGGTTGGCCAGCAGCTGCGCACGGCAATCGGACGACGTATCGACCAGCAGCCGCCGGCCTTCGTCGCTCTCGACCAGGATCGAGACCCTTGTGCGGCGGTTGCGCGGCTCACTGGGGTCGCAATCGCCCCAGTCGCCGGTGCCGTCCGGCCCGCCCAGCCGTGGCACCCCGGTCGAGGTGCCCGAGCCGAGCATCACCAGCTTCATGCCCGCGCCTTGCTGAAAAGGTTGAAGAAATTTGCCGTGGTCAGGGCTTTCAGCCGTTCCGCATCCGTTCCGCGCAGGCCCGCGACAAAAGCCGCGGTGTCGGCGACGTAGGCAGGCTCGCACACCCGGCCCCGATGCGGCACCGGGGCAAGAAACGGGCTGTCGGTTTCGACCAGCAGGCGATCCTCAGGAATGGACTTGGCAACCTCCTGCAAGTCCTTGGCGTTCTTGAATGTCACGATCCCGGAAAGCGAGATCGTCAACCCCAGCGCCAGCACCTTTTCGGCGAAATCGGCCGAAGCGGTGAAGCAGTGGATCAGCGCGGGGAAAGCGCCCTTCCCCATCTCGTCCGCAAGGATCGCGTGGGTATCCTCCTCGGCATCGCGGGTGTGGATAATAAGCGGCAGCTGGGTTTCGCGCGCGACATCGATATGCATGCGGAACAGGGACTTCTGCACGTCTCTGTCCGACTTGTCATAATAGTAGTCGAGGCCCGTCTCGCCGATCGCGATGACTTTCGGGTGCCGCGTTGCCTCGAGCAGCGCGGCACGGCCGAGATCCTGATGCGCGTCGGCCTCGTGCGGGTGAATGCCGACGCTGGCGAATACATCCGGTTCGCGCGCGGCGGTGCCGACCACCTGATCCCACTCGCTCTGGCGGGTGGAGATATTGAGGAACGCCCCCACCCCCGCCGCTCGGGCGCGGGCGAGCACGTCTGCCTGATCCTCGACCAAGCCCTTGTATTCCAGGTGGCAGTGGCTATCGACCAGCATCAGGCGCTCGCGGTGTCGTCAGCGGGCAGTTCGAGCCGGGGGAAGAGCGGGGTCGGCGGGGCGACGGTAAAGCCGCTGGCGACGAGGCGGTTGAACCAGTCCGCGTCCGAAAGCGCGGCATAGCTGCGCTCATCCGCGGGAATACCGAGCTGGTCCAGCAAGGCCGCGGCCTTGGCGGGCACCACGGGTTGGATCGCGATGGCGAGATCGCGCAGCGCCACGAAGAGCGTTTGCAGCACCGCTTTCATCCGCTCGGGATCGGTCTTCTTCATGCCCCAGGGCGCCTGTTCGTCGACATACTGGTTGCAGGCATAGACCGCCCGCATCCATGCCTCGATCCCGGTCGAGAAGCTGAGATCGTTGAATTCGCGCGGCAACTCCGTCCCGCACGCAATCTTGACGGTCGTCAACAGCGCAACATCCGCATCCGCCTGTTCAAACGCCTCAAGCCTGCCGTCCATGTTCTTGGCGATCATCGACAGCGTGCGCTGGGCGAGATTGCCGAAGCTGTTTGCCAGTTCCGCGTTTGCCCGCAAAACAATTGCTTCCGGCGAATAGCTTCCATCTTGTCCAAAGGCGACTTCGCGCAGCAGGAAGTAGCGCAGAGCGTCGACGCCGAAGCGCTCGGCCAGTTCGAGCGGGTCGGTCACGTTGCCGAGCGACTTTGATTCCTTCTGCCCGCGATTGAGCAGGAAGCCGTGGCCGAACACCTGTTTGGGCAGCGGCAAATTCGCGCTCATCAGGAAGGCCGGCCAGTAGATCGTGTGAAAGCGCACGATGTCCTTGCCGATCAGATGCAGGCTGGCAGGCCAGAACTCGCCCATGTCATCAGGATAACCGAGGCCCGTCAGATAGTTGGTGAGCGCATCCACCCACACATACATCACATGGCCTTCGGAGCCCGGCACCGGCACGCCCCAGTCGAAGGAGGTGCGGCTGACCGAGAGATCGCGCAATCCCTGCTCGACAAAGGCAATCATCTCGTTACGGCGGCTTGCTGGTTCGAGAAAGCCCGGTTGCTTAAGCAATTCAAGCAGCTGGTCCTGATACTTCGAAAGCCGGAAGAACCAGCTTTCCTCGATCGTCCACTCCACCGGTGTGCCCTGCGGGGAAAGCTTCTCGCCCCCCTCGCCTTCCACAAGCTCGCTCTCGTCGTAATAGGCCTCGTCGCGCACCGAGTACCAGCCCTCATAGCGATCGAGATAGAGATCGCCTGCGGCCTCCATCGCCTGCCAGATGGCCTGGCTGGCGCGGTGGTGATCGGGTTCCGAGGTGCGGATGAAGCGATCATAAGATACGTTCAAAGCATCGCACATCTCACGGAAATAGCCGGACATTTCGTCCGCCAGATCGCGCGGGGTGCGGCCCTGTTCCTCGGCCTTGCGGGCCATCTTCAGGCCGTGCTCGTCCGTGCCGGTCTGGAACCGCACGCGGCGGCCCTGCAACCGCTGGAAGCGGGCGATGACATCTGCGGCAATCGCCTCGTAGGCGTGGCCGATATGCGGCCGCCCGTTGGGATAGGAGATTGCGGTGGTGATGTAGAAGGGGGTGGTGTCGGTCTCAGCCATGGGCGGTTTCGCTAGCGGGGGCGGCCGCGACAAGCAAGCTGCCGATCTCGAACGGCAGCATCCCGGGATCGAAATTGGCGGTGGGGGCCTCGGCGGCAAGGTCCACCAGCGCGCCATAGGTGTCGATCAGGCGTACCCTTGCCGCATCGTTCGCGCTGGCGCGGGCGGCGCGCGCCACCAGCGACTGTGCGAGTTCGAACACGGCCTGCACCCGCTCGCGGTCGGCGCGCGGGCCGATCAGCCGGGCGAGTTCGCCGCGTCCTGTCATGCCGCTGTCGCCGCCGGCCAGCAGCGCCGAAATGACCCGCGCAATCGGGGTGAGCTCCTGCTCGGCAAAGCGCAGCGCCGCGCCGAACGATCCTTCGGCCGCAGCAATCGCGGCAGGATCGGGCGCAAGGCCTTGCTCCTCCAGCATCGCCGCCAGCTGACTGTCCGACAACGCCGGAAAACGCAGCGTGCGGCAGCGCGAGCGGATGGTCGGCAGCAACCGCGCAGGCCGGTGCGTCACCAGCAGGAAAAAGGTTCCTGCGGGCGGCTCCTCAAGGCTCTTGAGCAGCGCGTTGGCTGCGGGCTTTTCCATGTCGTCGGCCGGATCGATGATGATCGCCCGCCGGCTCCCCAGCGTCGGCCGGGTGTTCAGGCGGCGCTGCATCGCGCGGATCTGCTTGATCCGGATCGAGCGCGCGCGTTCGAATGGCTTGCCATCGGCCTGTGCCTTTTCGGCCTTGTCGTCCTTGGGGCCATAGGTCAGCACAATGATGTCGGGGTGCTCTCCCGCGGGCTGCGGCACGCCCGGTTCCGCGACCAGTTCGCGCGCGGCCGCGAGCGCGAAGTCATGTTTGCCGAGGCCCGCCTTGCCTGCCAGCAGCCATCCGTGATGCATGCGCTCACTGCCCAGCGCATCGCGCCATTGCCGCCAGGCCTCGCCGTGATTGGGCCAGTCGGTCACGCGTCTGCTCCGTCAAGAAGATCGCCGAGCGCGGCCATGATGCGGGCGTGGACCTCAATGGGTGCGCCGATCGCGTCGATCCGGGCAAAGCCTGCCGGATCAGCCTCGGCCAGAGCGCGAAAGGCGGCGGTGACGGCGCGGTGATAATCGGCCGGACGCCCCTCGATCGCATCGGCGACCTCACCGCGCGCGGCGACCCTCCCGGACAGCGCGGCTTCGTCCGCTTCGAGCAGGATCACCCGGTCGGGCCGCAATCCGTCGCTGCCAAAGGCATGGAGCGCGGTGATTGCCGCATCGCCAAGACCGCCCGCCCCGCCCTGATAGGCCCGGCTCGAATCGACGAAACGGTCGCACACCACCCATTCCCCGCGGGCGAGCGCCGGGCGGATCAGGTGCGCAACATGATCCGCGCGGGCGGCAGCGAACAGCAGCGCCTCGGCCTGCGGTGGCCAACCCGTCTCCCCCGGCGGATCGAGCAGCAGCGCGCGGATCGCCTCGGCGCCCGGCGTGCCGCCCGGCTCGCGGGTGACGACAACGGTGAGGCCGCGTGCGCGCAGCGCCTCGGCCAGCAGCCGGGCCTGGGTCGATTTGCCCGCCCCTTCCCCGCCTTCGAAGGCGATGAACCGGCCCGAGGTGAGGTGGGACGCGCCGCTCATGTGAACAACCCGGCGACGGCGTTGATCACCCGGTCCAGCGGCCCTGCCACTTCCACTGCCTCGGCGGCGTAGAGCGGGATGCGGGCGGGCGCGATGCCGGGGGCGGTGACTTCGAGTACGGCGACTTCCTGACCGGCCGCAATCGGTGCGCGAAGCGGGCCTTCGTAGCGGATCGTCGCAGCGAGCTTGCTTGCGCTGCCGCGCGGCAGATTGACCGCGACCGCACCCTTGCCGACCAGCCCGACGCGGCGCGCATCGCCATTCTGCACCCGCGCTTCACCCACCACGGCCTTGGGCGCGAACAGGTGGCGATGCTCGAACGCCGAAAAGCCCCATTCCATATAGGCCCGCGCCACCCTCGCCCGCAGCCGACCATTCTCGACCCCGCCGAGCACCAGTACCAGCCGTTGTCCGTCGCGCTGCGCGGTCCCGAGGTAGGAGAAGCCGGATTCATTAGTGAAGCCGGTCTTGATCCCGTCCGCTCCGGCCACGCGCCCGATCAGCGGATCGTGATTGACCTGCGCGATGCCCTTGTAGTCGAAGCCCATGCGGCCGATGTAGTAACCGAATTTGTCCGGATGCCGCGTGATCATGGCGCGGGCGAGCCGGACGAGATCATTGGCGGTGGTGAAGGTGCGCCCCTCATCCGGAAAGCCATTGGGCGTGCCGAAATGGCTGTTGTCCATCCCGATCCCGCGCGCGGTGGAATTCATCAGCCGGGTCCAGCCCTTGACTGATCCAGCATAGCCCTCGGCCAGCACCGCCGCTCCGTCATTGGCCGAGACATTGGCAATGCCGAGCAACAGGTCATCAACCCGCACCCTCTCCCCGCGATCGAGGAACATGGTCGAACCCTTGCGCCGCCATTCGCGCGCCACCTCGGGGCTCATCACGAAGACCTGCGCGGGATCGAGCTTGCCCTGCGCGATCAGCTCGAAGGCGAGATAGAGCGTCATCACCTTGGTGACCGAAGCAGGCATGAAGCGCCGGTCGGGATTGCGTGCGTGGAGCACTTGCCCGCTGGTGATATCGACCAGCAGCGCCACCGGCGCCTCATCGGCGCGAGGGACGGCCGGAACAATCCGCTCGCCCACAAGCTGTGCACGCACCGGGAAGGCAAGTGCGGCGATAAGGAGCAGGAACAGAGCGAGGCGGTGATGGAGGCGGCTTGTCACGCGAGCGGCTATAGCCCTGCACGCCCCACTTGGCGAGGCGCGCATGGCCCTCAGTTCACGATTTCGTCAGCCAGCAGTCCGACGCTCATCGCGTAGTAGTTGGAGCAGTTATATTCGAGGATCGCGCGGTAATTGCCGGTGAGCAGCCATGCCGGCGTGCCCGGCCCATCGGGCTGGAACAGCGAGACCATCACGTCGTCCGCCAACCCGCCTTGCGCCGAGACGCCAAGCGCGCGCCATTCGGCGACGGTCTTCCATACGCTCAGCCGTTCATGCACCCGCGGGCACTGCGGAGCGACAAGCCGGGTCTTGTAGGCATCTACGCTGAAGCCCTCCGGCACAACGGCACGCACGCCCCACGGCTGCCCGGCGCGCCATCCGGCATCGCGGAAATAGTTGGCGATCGAGGCGAAGGTGTCGGCGCGGCTGGAAAAGATGTCGGCGCGGCCGTCTCCGTCGCCGTCGGTCGCGAGGCGCAGATAGACGCTCGGGAGGAATTGCGGATTGCCGAAGGCTCCGGCGTAGCTGCCGACCAGCGTCGAACGGGGGTAGCCCTTATCGGCAATCTTCATCAACGCGACGAATTCGCTGGCGAACAATTCGCGCCGCCGCCCTTCCCAGGCCAGCGTGGCAAGGCTGCGGGCAAGATCGAAGTCGCCTTTCACCCGGCCATAGCTGGTCTCGTGCCCGAAGATCGCGACGATGATCGCGCCCGGCACGCCCGTCTCCCGCTCGATCCGGGCGAGCTGATCACGGGATTGCGCATAGACCGAACGCCCGCCACCGATCCGCGCCGCATCGACATGGGTGGCGATATAAGGTGCCAGCGGGGGATAGCCGCGCGAAGTGGCGCTGCCGGGCTGGTTGCGATCGAGCCGGATGACCCGTTCGTTCGGGGTAAGCCCGGCGGTCATACGCTCGATCGTCGCCTCGCTCACGCCCTCGCCGCGCGCGCGCGCCTTGAGCAGTTCGAGATAGGCCTCGAAGGCGATTCCGTCGCTCGCCCCGATCTGTGCCGTGGCCGGCGTCTCGGCCGTCGGCGCACCGCCCAGCAGGAGCGCGGACAAGGCAAGGGCGGCGGAAGGAAGCAGACGGGGAATCATATGACTAGGGATGTCACACCTTGGCTGAATTCCCAACAACGGAAGGGTGGTGACTTGGGCAAAGTGTGCCGCTAGAGGGCCGAAGTCGCGGACAGGTGGCCGAGTGGTTTAAGGCAGCGGTCTTGAAAACCGCCGTAGGTGCAAGCCTACCGTGGGTTCGAATCCCACCCTGTCCGCCAATACCTTCCCCATTCACCCGCCATCGCCGAATTCCGCCAGATCGGTCAGGTAGTCGGGATCGCGCAGCACCAGTTCGCGGCCTTCGCGCGCAACGATGCCCTGGGCTTCCCATTCGGACAGCAGGCGGCTGACATTCTCGCGCGCGAGGCCCGCAAAGGCGCCCAGATCGCTCTGGCTGAGGTTGAAGCGCAGCCTACCCCCGCCCTGTTGGTGATCGATCAGCCGCACCAGAGCCCGGGCCAGACGCGGGGCCATCGAGAAGGTCCGGTCGCTCTCGATCACGAGGTTGAGCTGCCGCACCCGCCGCGCCAGTTCGCGCATGATCCCTGCGACCGATGCCGGGTTGGCCATCGCCGCCGCCAGAAAGGCATGTGCGGGCAGCAGCAGCACGGTTGAAGGCACAACCGCCGTCACCGTCGCAGTGCGCGGCCCCTTGTCGAGCATCGCGATCTCGCCGACCAGTTCGCCGGGGCTGCAATAGTTGAGGATGATTTCGCGCCCGCCCGCGCTCACCATGCTGATCTTGAGGCCGCCGCTGATCAGACACACAGCGAAATCGCCATCCTCATCGCCCTGCGTGATGATTGCCTCGCCCGGTTTCAGATGACGCGGTGCAGCACTGCGCAGCAGATCGTGCAGCTGGGCAGGCTCAAGCGCGCGCAGCAGGGTATCGGGCGCAAGTTTCGCGATCAGTTCATCCAGGCTGTCCAACGCTGCGTATCCCCCCTGTCGCCCCATACCACTGAATATTTGGCGAACGTGATGCCTGTCACAGATTGCCGCGGCGGACAGGGTTAATGCCATCTCAAGACGACGGCCAGACCCGATGCGGCCGGACGACACCCAGTTTCCGAGGCGACCCGGCGGAAGGGATTTCCCTTCCGTGACCCTGGGGGCCCACCTTCCTTGAAAAAAGGATGTGGGCCCTCTTTTTATCCCCGGTCAGGCAACCGCGCTGACCAGCCAGGCCTTGGCCCCCAGCATCACGCCCTCGCCCTCGACGTGTCGATCGGCGAACAGCGCGATCAGATCGGCGCGGGCAGCTTCGCGGATGGCAGAGCCAGCCTCGTCAAGCACGCGGCCCACTGCCATCGATGCCAGTACGAAATCGGCTGCGGCGGTGGGCGAAGCGCCTGGCCCGCCGACAGGCTGAAGGCCTTCATAGGCGGCGACGTCCATGCCCGTGAAGCCCGCGCTGGTCAGGATTTCCTCGAGATAGCCGAGATCCTCGAAAGCAAACGGCCCCGGCGCGCGCGGCACGGCGGGCGGGATGTCGACGTGGCGGCGCACCACGCCCATCACTTCCATCATCCACAGATTGTCGCGCGGGGCCGCCCAAACCGCAAGATCGATCCGCGCGCCGGGCTTCAGCATCGCTTTGAGGTTCTGGAAGGCGGCCACAGGCGCCTCGAAGAACATCGATCCGAAGCGCGAAAACAGCCGGTCGAAGGGCGGCGTATCCAGTTTCGCTGTGGCGGCATCGGCGCAGACGAAGCGCGCTGTGCTGCCGGCACCGGCGGCCCGTTGGCGCGCGCGCTCGACAAGCATCGGCGCGACATCAAGTCCGAGCGCCGCGCCCGCAGGCCCGACCCGTTCGGCAATCGCCAGCGTCGTCGCCCCGCCGCCGCAGCCCAGATCGAGCACGCGCTCGCCCGGCTGATTATCGGCCCGCGCCAGCAGCGCCGCGCCGATGGGCGCAATCATGCCCTCGAACCGGTCGAGACTGGCGAGCCAGCGCGCGCCCATTTCGCCGGCCCAATCCTCGCCCTTCAGTGCCTCGGGGCCGGTCTGTGTCATTGCGAAGGTTCCCTAGAAGTGCAGCGCCCGCCCATAGGCGTCGAGCACGCTTTCATGCATCATTTCCGACAGGGTCGGGTGCGGGAAGACGGTCTGCATCAGTTCCGCCTCGGTGGTCTCCAGCGTCTTGCCGACGGTGTAACCCTGGATCAACTCGGTCACTTCCGCGCCGACCATGTGCGCACCGAGCAACTCGCCGGTCCTGGCGTCGAAGATCGTCTTGATGAACCCTTCCGCCTCGCCCAGCGCGATCGCCTTGCCGTTGCCGATGAAGGGGAAGTTGCCGACGCGGATTTCGTAACCCGCTTCCTTCGCCTTGGCTTCGGTGAGGCCGACGGATGCGACCTGCGGGTGGCAATAGGTGCAGCCCGGAATGTTGTTGCGGTTGAGCGGGTGCGGATGAACCTCGGAGTTGCCCATTTCCTGCGCGATGGCCTCGGCGCAGGTGACGCCTTCATGGCTCGCCTTGTGCGCCAGCCACGGCCCCGGGGTGCAGTCGCCGATCGCCCACAGGCCGGGGGTTTTGGTCCGGGCATAGGGGTCGATCTGGATGAATCCGCGGTCCATCTCGGCGAGGCCCTCGATCCCGATATTCTCGGTGTTGGGCACGATGCCGATGGCGACGATCACGTGGCTGAAGTCGCTGGTGGCGGAATTGCCGGCCTTGTCCTTGATGGTGGCGGTGATGCCGCTGTCCGACACCGTGATCGCCTCAACCCCAGCGCCCGTCATGATGTTGATGCCCTGCTTGCGGAGCGACTTTTCGAGGAAGCTGGAGACATCCGCATCCTCGACCGGCACGATCCGGTCGAGCATTTCCACCACGGTCACTTCGCTGCCGAGGTCGTTGTAGAAGCTCGCGAATTCGATGCCGATAGCACCCGATCCGATCACCAGCAGCTTGCTGGGCAGTTCGGTGGGGGTCATGGCGTGGCGATAGGTCCACACCCGCTTGCCGTCAGCGGGCGCGAAAGGCAGATCGCGGGCCCGTGCGCCGGTGGCGACGATGATGTGCTTGGCGGTGAGAGCCTCCTCACCCTTGTCGCTTTTCACTGTGAGGCTGTTGGCCCCTGTCAGCGTGCCGGTGCCCATGTGCACGGCGATCTTGTTCTTCTTCATCAGGTGGCCGATGCCCTGATTGAGCTGCTTGGCCACGCCGCGGCTGCGCTTGACGATGGCGGCAAGGTCCGCCTCGATGCCCTTGGCGACAAGGCCGTAATCGCCTGCGTGCTGCATGTAGTGGAAGATCTCGGCCGAACGCAGCATCGCCTTGGTCGGGATGCAGCCCCAGTTGAGGCAGATGCCGCCGAGGTTCTCGCGCTCGACAATCGCGGTCTTCAGCCCGAGCTGCGCGCAGCGGATCGCCGCGACATAGCCGCCGGGGCCGGAACCGAGCACGATCACATCATATTTAGTAGCCATTTCAACGATCCTTGGGGAGGAGAAGTGGAGGATGGGCGGCGAGCGCGCGCGGGCGACCGTCCTCGCCGATCAGAACGAACTTGAAGGTGCCGCGCGCGACGGCGATGGTCGCTTCGCCATTGCGCTCGCGGGCAATGGCCTCGGCGGCGATGGTGAGCGAGGTGGTGCCGGTGGCGACGACGTCGCAATAGACGCTGAGTTCGTCACCCACCGCCATCGCGCCGGGAAAGGCAAAGTCGGTCGCCGAGACAACCACCGCCTTGCTCTGCCCGACACGGCTCGCGAGGCTGCCCGCACCCAGCGCCATCTGCGCCATCAGCCACCCGCCGAACACCCCGCCATAGGGGTTGGTGTCGGCGGGCATGGCGGTCGCCCGGATGGTCAATTCGCCCGCGGGCATGGTGCTAGACCACCAGCCCCATCGGGTTTTCGACCAGCTGCTTCAATGCCTCCATCAGCTGCGCGCCGTCCGCGCCGTCGATGGCGCGGTGGTCGAAGCTGCCGGTGGCGCTCATCACTGTGGCGGGTACGATCTGGCCATCTTCCACCCACGGGCGCTGCTCGCCCGCGCCGACCGCGAGGATCATCGCCTGGGGCGGGTTGATTACCGCGTCGAACTGCTTGGTGCCGAACATGCCGAGGTTGGAAAGGCTCGCCGTGCCGCCCTGGAATTCGTGCGGTTGCAGCTTGCCGTCCTTGGCCTTGTTCGCGAGCGTCTTCATCTCGGTGCTGATCTCGGCGAGGCCCTTGCGGCCCGCGTCGCGGATGATCGGGGTGATGAGGCCCGAGGGCGCGGCCACTGCGACCGAAATGTCCTGCCGGGTGAATTGCAGCAGCGTATCGCCCTGGAAGCTGACATTGCACTTCGGCACGCGCTGGAGCGCGCGGGCGAGCGCCTTGATCAGCAGATCATTGACCGACAGCTTCACCCCGTCGGCCTCCAGCGACTTGTTCAGCTCACCGCGCAGCTTGAGCAGCGCATCGAGCCGGATATCGACCGTGAGGTAGATGTGCGGGATGGTCTGTTTGGCCTCGGTCAGGCGGCGCGCGATGACCTTACGGACATTGTTGAGCTTCTGGACTTCGTAGGGCGCATCGAGATCGCCGCCGAGCGACGGGACGGCGGCCGGTGCGGGTGCAGCAGCGGCTGCCGCAACCGGAGCAGGTGCCGCCGCCACAGGTGCCGCCGCGCCAGGGGTGAAGTTCTCCACGTCGTCCTTGACGATCCGGCCATTGGGGCCGGTGCCCTTGACGAGGGCCAGATCGATACCCTTGTCCGCCGCAATCCGCTTGGCGAGCGGCGAGGCAATGATGCGCTCTCCCGAAGCTGCCGGCGCGGAAGCCGGTGCCGGTGCCGGGGCAGGCGCAACAGGGGCAGCCGCAACCGTCCCGCCGCTCTTGAGGATCGCAGCCTCGACATCTTCCTTGGTGATCTTGCCCTTGGGGCCGGTGCCGGTGATGCCGGCGAGATCGATGCCGTTCACTTCGGCCAGCTTGCGCGCCGTGGGCGTCGCGGCAGGGCCGTCGCTGGCAGGCGCAGCCGCCGGAGCGGGCGCAGGGGAAGCCGCCGGAGACGCCTCTTCGCCTTCCACCGCAAGCCGCGCGATCACCGCGCCGACCTTCACGCCTTCGCTGCCTTCGGGCACGAGAATCTCGGCGATCACGCCTTCATCGACCGCTTCAAACTCCATCGTCGCCTTGTCGGTCTCGATCTCGGCCATCACGTCGCCCGAGGCGACCGTGTCGCCGACCTTCACCAGCCAGCGCGCAAGCGTGCCCTCTTCCATGGTGGGCGACAAAGCCGGCATCTTGATATCAACGGCCATGATCAGCTGAACTCCCGTAGTCGATCCTTGGGGCGTCTCTGGCCAATTCGGAAGCGGCGGGCAAGGGCCAGAAGTGGGGGGACTTGCCATTCCATACGAATGCAACGATATCCGCGGGGCAAGCGGGGCACGACAATGCGCACATTCCTGGTCATCATCGACGAGAGCGAAGAGGCAACCGCCGCGCTGCGCTATGCCGCCCGGCGGGCGGCCAATGTCGGCGGTGCGGTGCATCTGCTGGCGCTGGTGCCGCAGCAGAATTTCTCCGCCTTCGGTGCGGTGCAGGCCACGATCGAGGCCGAGGCGCGCGACCGCGCAGAGATGCTCGCCCACGGGGTTGCGGGCAATCTGCTGGCGACCAGCGGGATCATGCCGACCATTTCGGTCAAGATCGGCAACGGCCAGAAGATCGTCAGCGAATTCCTCGCCGAGCATGCCGAAGTCGCCGCGCTGGTGCTCGGCGCGGCCAGGGGCGCGGCCCCCGGCCCGCTGGTTACCCACTTCTCTGCCGCTGCGGGCACCCTGCCCTGCCCGCTCTATGTGATCCCCGCCGATTACGACGAGACCAAGAGCGACCATCAGGCATAGGGCGCACTAGCCTATTTCTTGCGCCCCTGATGCCGGATGTTGCCCGGCCGGCCGCGTTGGCCGACCATGAACTTGCCCGCTTTCTTCGGCCCGCGCTGCCGTTCATCGGGGCGCCTGCCGCGTGGTTCGATCACGTGCGCATCGGCATCGGGCAGCACGAACTTCAAAGCCCCGGTAAGCGCATTGGCCTCGGCCAGCCTGAGCTTCAGCCGGTCACCCGCGGCATAGGTCGTCCCGCTGCCTTCCCCCACCAGCGCCTGTGCCGCCTCGTCATGGCGGAAATATTCGCCCCCCAGCGTCGAGATCGGCACGAGGCCATCACCGCCAAGGCCGACAATGGTGGCGAAGAAGCCGAAGGCCTGCACGCCGGTGATGCGGGTGTCGAACACCTCGCCCACACGCCCTGAAAGCCACGCCGCGACGTAACGATCGATGGTATCACGCTCGGCCTCCATCGCGCGCCGCTCGGTCTGGCTGATTGCGTCGGAGACCTGTTGCAGGCTAGCCCGGTCGCGGTCCGACAGCCCGCTGGTCGGCGGCAGCGAACCCGGCGGCGCGGGCTGCTCCAGCTTGTAGGCATCCACCAGCGCGCGGTGCACCAGCAGATCGGAATAGCGGCGGATCGGCGAGGTGAAGTGGGCGTAGGAGCCCAGGCTCAGCCCGAAGTGCCCGGCATTGGCGGGGCCGTAATAGGCCTGCGTCTGGCTGCGCAGCACCGCCTCCATCACCAGCGCCTTTTCGGTCTCGTCGGTGATGTCCTTGAGCATCCGGTTGAACAGCCCCGGCGTCACCACCTGACCCAGCGCCAGCCGCTTGCCCATGGTGGCGAGATAATCGCGCAGCGCGATCAGCTTCTCGCGGCTCGGCGGTTCGTGGATGCGATAGACCACCGGCGCGGTCTTGGCCTCCAGCGCCTTGGCTGCCGCGACGTTGGCGGCGATCATGAAATCCTCGACCACGCGGTGCGCATCGAGCCGCTCGCGAATGGCGATCTCGGCGATCTGGCCCTTCTCGTTGAGCACCACGCGGCGCTCGGGCAGTTCGAGCTCCAGCGGATCGCGGGCATGGCGCGCCGCGGCCAGCGCCTTCCACGCTGCCCACAGATTGGCGAGGAATTCGGGCGGATTGCCGCTATCCACCGCCTTCTGCGCGTCCTCGTAAGCGATGTTGTGCGCGATCCGCACCAGCGCACGGGAGAAGCAGAAGCTGGTGACCTTGCCGTCGGCGTTGATGTGCAGGTGACAGGCCATGGCCGCACGATCGACGCCTTCCTTCAGCGAACAGACATCGGCGGACAGCACCTCGGGCAGCATCGGCACGACGCGGTCGGGGAAATAGACCGAGTTGCCACGCTTGCGCGCCTCGCGGTCGAGCGACGAACCGGGGCGGACGTAGAAGGACACATCGGCAATCGCCACCACGGCGTTGAACCCGCCCTGCCCGTCAGGTTCGGCCCAGATCGCATCGTCATGGTCGCGCGCATCGGCGGGGTCGATCGCGACGATCGGCAGATGCCGCAGATCCTCGCGCGCCTTTTCCGACAGCTTGAGTTTCGCTGCGCGCGGGGCTTCCTCCAACGTATCTTCGGGGAAGATATGCGGGATGCCGTGCTTGGCAATCGCGATCAGACTGAACGAGCGCGGCGCGAGCGGATCGCCCACCACCTCGATCACCTTCACCCCGGCGCGATCGGAGCGGCCCACCCGCTCGGCAATCACCAGCTGGCCCGGTTCTGCCTCGCCGCGATCGGCAATCGGCGCGGACTGGCGCACGCGTTTGTCGATGGGTGCGAGCCATGCCTTGCCGGTCTTGTCCACCTCGACCACGCCCATCAGCCCTTCGGTGCGTGCGGGGAGTTTCTTCATCACGTGGGCGATCCACCCGCGCTCGGTTTCCTCGGTGCGGGCGAGCACCCGGTCGCCGCGCCGCAGCGCCGGCGGGCGCTTGGCGCCCCGCACGTTGGGTTCGCGGATGATCAGGCGCGGCGGCTTGCCGGGTGCCTCGGGGTCCCAGTTGTCGGGCTCGGCGATCAGTTCGCCTTCGTCGAGATCGACGATTTTCAAAGTTGTCACCTTGGGGACGCCGCCCATGCGGTGATAGGCGCTTTTCTTGCCGTCGATCAGCCCCTCTTCGGCCATGTCCTTGAGCAGAGCCTTGAGCTTGATCTTCTCCTGCCCCTTGAGCCCGAAGGCCTTGGCGATCTCGCGCTTGCCGGCGGGAATGTCGGAGGACTGGATGAAATCGAGCACCTGTTGCGGCGTCGGCATTCCCTGCGGGAGTTTGGGCGGTTTGGGCATGGGATAGCCCTAGCCCATCAATCTCGTCATTGCGAGCCGCAGGCGAAGCAATCCATGGATTGACCTTGGACGCTGCCTTGCGGCCGGTCCATGGATCGCCGCGGCCCTGACGGGCCTCGCAATGACGAAAACTATTCCTTCCCCACCGGCTCGAAGGCTCCGCCCGGGACTGCGCTGGCCACCGGCGAGCAATATTCGCCCGCGCAAGCCGCGACGCCGAACATCCAGTCATCGCCGCGCAGATTCTTGACGTGCTTGAACTCGCGCCCCTCGGCCGCCGCCTTGGCATTATCCGCCTGCGAACCGTCGATGTAGACCAGCGCGAAATCCTTGCCCCATTCGGCGGCATCGGTGGGGCGGGTGACAACCGAATAGACCATCGCGCCGGGCACGGCCTTCCACTTCAGTTCGGTGTCCACCCGCACCGCCGCGTCGACGCTGACCTTGGGCGGCATCGGCGCACGGGCGAGCGCATCAAGCGCACGCACGTTCAGCTTCGTCACCCCGGCGAGATAGGCGAAGTCCATCTCCTCAATGGTGTCGCCGTAGAACACCCCGTCCTCGGTCCGCAGATCCTGATGCTGGTGGTCGTAATCCTCGACCCCGACGGAAAAGCGGATCGCGGGGTAGCCCTTTTGCAGGAACGGCACCTGATCGCCGCCGCGGCCCATGCGGTCGGTGCGCCAGATCTGTCGTACCTGAAGGCCGTCGGGGTGCTTGGCCGCCAGCCCCGCCACCCAGCGCGAAAGGTTGCGCGAGGGCGTGTCGTTCTCGCCGCCGAAGCGCGTCTGTGCGGCGCGCAGGGCATCGGTCAGATCGGCGCGCGGACCTTCGGAGAAGACGCGCACCATGTCGGGCACGCAATACCCGTCCTTGCCACAGGAATTGCCGACGATATCGTTGTTGAGCACCGCCTTGACGGTGAAGCCCTGTGCCGCGGCCCAGTCGGCCAGAATGCGGCCGCCGTGAAGGCCCTGCTCCTCGCCCGAAAGCAGTGCGTAGATGATGGTGGTGGGATATTGCGTGCCCGACAGCACCCGCGCCGCTTCGAGCACCAGCGCCGATCCCGAACCATCGTCATTGGCGCCGGGGGCATCGGAGGCGGCATCCATCACGTCGGAGACACGGCTGTCGATATGGCCCTGCACGATCACGACTTCGTTCGGGCGCTCGGTGCCGCGCTGGATCGCGACCGCGTTGCGCACCAGCGTGGGCGCGGGGATACGCGGGCCGGTGACGGTCTCGCCAACCGGCAGCACGTCGAGGCAATTGCCGCAGTCCGCGCCGATGCGGCGGAATTCATCGAGCGCCCAGTTAACCGCAGCACCAATCCCGCGTTGCGGATCGTCCTGCACCGAGAGCGTGTGGCGCGTGCCGAAACTCACCAGCTTGGCGACATCGGCGTGCAGGCGGTCTTCGGAGACCTGGTCGGCGGGGTGAGTCTGAGCGGCGAGCGGAGCAGCAACGAGGGCGGCGAGCAGAGTGAGGCGCTTGATCATGCGCCTTCCCTGCCCCGCCTGCCGGACGGATGCAAGTTTAGTAGGCGCGCGCGATCAGGATCCGCTCGACCGCCGGCGCGCCGGTGAAGATGCAGGTGCCGGTGGCAGGCGCACCGCCGCGCGGCACGTTGCGGATGGTGAGCTTCACCGCCTTCAATTTCTCGACCACGGCATCGAGCGCAGCGCCGGTGGGCTTGGCCCATTCGACCTCGACCCAGCCGGGATACTTGCCGCCCTTCTCGAAGTGATTGGCCACGGCCTGCCAATCGGTCACGCCGCGCGTGATGTTGGCATCGCGCCGCGTGCGGGCTTCTTCATAAAGGCCGGACTGGATCGCTTCGAGCAGCGCCCCTGCCCCGGCCACGAATTCGCCATGCGCGGGATAGGTGAAGGCGGGCTTGCCGTTGGCGGCGTTCCACAGCTGGTCGCGGCGCAGCACCGCGATCTTGCCCTCGGCCATGTCGCGCGGGCCGACTTCGATGATGACGGGGGCCCCTTTGCGCACCCAGTCCCAGCGCTTGGCCGCGGCCTTGCCCGGCTTGGTGTCGAGCAGCACGCGCACCCGCTCGCCAAGCGCGGTCTGGGCGGCAAGCGCGGCGCGGATGTCTTCGCAATAGGCGATCAGCTCGGCATCCTCCGGCGCCTCGCGCAGCATCGGGATGATGACGATCTGCTGCGGTGCGATCGCGGGCGGCACGCGCAAGCCGTCATCATCGCCGTGGGTCATGATCACCCCGCCGATCAGCCGTGTCGACACGCCCCAGCTGGTCGTGTGGCAATATTGCTGCGTGCCCTCGCGATCCTGGAACTGGATGCCCGCGGCATGCGCGAAATTGGTGCCGAGATAGTGGCTGGTGCCGGCCTGCAGCGCCTTGCCGTCCTGCATCATCGCCTCGATCGACCAGGTC
>VFQO010000885.1_pt1 | contig 27758 bp, 24 predicted proteins | sample 3512331 | NCBI WGS metagenome assembly VFQO01 (sample SAMN10412371, study PRJNA504923) | tailings metagenome | isolation source: Replicate 3 from Balatoc abandoned mine | place: Philippines: Itogon, Benguet | collected 2017-08-28 | reverse complement strand
CCCGCACTCCGCTAATTTACGCCGCGAGTTGTGCCAAATGTTCTGACGACGGACACTATACGGTGAAGATTTTTTGTCTTCACACCCGAGCGGGGGTAGTGGCCAGAACGGCCCTCGAATTCTTCTCACCCAGCCCTGATATCTGTTAGTTAACAGTGTGTTTACCTCTTGCACAGGGCTATTTTTGCAAGCTAAGTCTTAGTCTCAAAATAGGACAACTTGGGCTGCGCTGTTTAGCGCTGCTCGGTCGAATATGGCGCGCGCCTGCTCGCGCAGGTGCAATGCATGCACCGTGCCGACATCTACACCGGCGAAGCCGAGGCCGCGGCTACCGCAGTGCTCAAAGGGTATCTCTGCGAGCGTCCCCGTTCTGGACACAATCCGAGCTCACCTCCAACCCTTCCCGCAAGCGGGAGGGGCCAGACTTGCTTAGCCGCAGGCGAGGCAAGTCGCTGGGGGGTAGACCCCAGAGCAAGTAGGCCGCTATGCCTTCGACGCTCCAGACCGTGCCCGCGATCGGACGCCAGAACGCGAACATGATCAGCAGAGTGACGCTGGCTGCCAGCACGTAGACGCTGCGTTCGGCCTGTTTGGGCACGATCCGGGTCCAAGCCTGTTTGAAGCCCTGACGGGCCATAACACTGTGTTGGATCCCGAATAGCGCGATCAAGGCGACGTTGATCGTGAGAGCGGCGGGAAGCGAACCATAAGGACCCCGGTCGACCGTCACCCCAATCAGAGGGATGTTTCCGACAAATGCGATCAGATAGAGGAACGTCGCAAAAAATACTGCGTATGAAAACGCAGAAAAAATCACCGTTACCACGCGTGCCATTGTAACTCCCCCGAGTTGCTGATGAGTGTTCCTAACGCAGCTTTGAATTAAATCAAAAACCGACAGGGTAGCTTTAGGATTGGTATCCAAACTTCTGATTTCGACGAAAATCCGGCTTAAACGGCAAGTCCGGTATCGGTACGGATGCCATCACCGGGAAAGACTGATCGTAGGTGGTAAGCTGACCTAACTTAGATGTTGGGTGTCGGCGTCCTCAATGCGAGTGTTCAGCTGGTGCGAACAAGATCAGCTCGACTTGCTCATCGCCTTCAACATAGGCGTCGTGCCCCGGAGGAATTTCGAAGAAGTCGCCCGGCTTGATTTTGGTTTGCTTGCCGCTTTCGACCATCCGCACAACCAGCGTGCCTGAGAGCGCGTAGCCCGTGTGGTGCATCGGGCAGGTGTCAGGATGGCCCAGCAGCGGCTTTTCATCCTTCTCCCAGGTCCAACCCGGCTTGAAAATGGCATGCATTCCCGTGGTTCCGGTACTGCTCATGCCAATGATCCTGATCCCGCCGGCATCCTGCATATCCAGCGCATCATCGGGCGTGTCGAAACGGCGTACTTCGATAGCGTCTGCCATGACTTGTATCCTCCTGCTGAAAGGCCCCCTCAGTTCCTGATTGACCTTTCATCGAAAATTTCGGAGATGCTGATTGTAAATAGGGCAGGGCAATCAAAGCAAAGCGGCCCCATTCGCAATTACGCGTACCGGGTCAGGCGGCCTGCTGGCCAGCCAAAGCATGGACCTCGGCCGCCCCCAGCCGCTGGCCGCCGATGGCCCAGTCGCCCTGCTCGAATTCGTTGATGCGAACCCAAGTGACCTGACGCAGCGCTTCGCCTTCGACTGCGATCATCGCTTCGGTGACCTTGTTGATCAGTTCACGCTTCTGGTCGGGAGTGAAAACGTCCTTGATCACATCGATTGTTACGAGAGGCATTTTATTTCTCCTTCTGCAGTACTTCATCGCTGACTTTCGTTGAAGGAAGGATAGCCCCAGTTGACCGGCGAAGCTTGACGCGGGCGTGAAGATGTCTGACCTTTTCGTGAAGATTTCCGAGAAGGGGGCCGTGATTGTCGGAATTGCGTCCACGCATCTTCGGCTGTGAAAGCTTCGCGCTTTATAGCGCGAGGTTTGAGCTTAAGTTCGAAGGCATGTCGGGCCGAGCGCGTGACCTTTAGCGGTCCAATCTGGATGTCGGTCAGTGCCTTCGGACCGTTGGTTGCGGATTTGATCTGAGCGTCAATCAGGCCCTTTTCATGAAGCTCGACTGCGCGGGCAAGGAGCTTCATTGCGCCATTCTCGGAAAGGCTGGCGACGCGTTCATTTTCGAGCGCACGGCCGCGACTGGGCGCCGCCATTCGCCTTAGCGACAGAACCAGATCCCATCGCTGCGCGTCACACCTTTGGCAAATTCGTCGATATTGTCGACAGTGCTGGAACTGTGCAAGCTCTGGCACATTTGGGCTCCAGTGAAGGGCTAGACCTAAGCTTTATCGCCCGCTCTTCATGCCGACTTTGGCAAAATACCTGGTTCAACCCAATAGGAGCATGACCCCCATGAAGAAGCTTTCGCTTCTCAAGGCCGGTGCGGCAACTGCCGTGATCGCCCTGACCGTCTCCAACCCTGCCTTTGCGCAGGATACTTCTGAGCAGACGGCAGAAGCCGTTGCTGCAGAAGCACCGGCCGAGCCCGCATCCGACATTACTGTGACCGGTTCGCGTATTGCTCGTCCCGACCTTGATAGTGCTGCACCGCTGATCGCTGTGATCGGCGAAGAGCAGATCGAGCGTCGCGGCTTCACCAACATTGCGCAGGCCCTGAACGAAGTCCCCGGCTTCGGCACCCCGGTGTCGAGCGCTGGCGATCAGTCGAGCTTTTCGGTCGGTCAGAGCTTTGTGAACCTTTTCGGCATTGGTACGCAGCGTACCCTCACGCTGGTCAATGGTCGTCGCTTCGTATCGTCGAACACGGCATCCAACTTCGGCGGCGCGTCGGCAGGTCTTCAAGTTGACACCAACGTCATCCCCGTCAGCCTCGTCGATCGGATCGACGTGCTGGCCGTCAAGGGCGCAACCACTTATGGTTCCGACGCAATTGCCGGTACCGTCAACGTCATCCTCAAGGATGATTTCGAAGGTCTCGAAGTCACGGGTCAGCAAGGCATTTTCGAGGCGGGTGATGGCGAGAGCACTTTCGCAAGCGTCACCGCTGGTGGCAATTTCAGCGAAGGCCGCGGCAACATCGCCGTGAACTTCGAATACAACAAGCAGGCCGGCGTCCTGACGCTGAAGCGCGCGCTCGGCCGTGAGCGTCTGTTCCGCGACAGCGAAGAAACCCTCATCCCCAACGACACGATCTTCGTGATCTCGCCCAACGGTCTGCCGACCCGCGGTGCGGGGCTATTCGATGGCGGCTATGTGACCAGCCTCTTCGGTCTTCCCGAAGGTGGCTTCCGCAACGCCGATGGCCAACTCGTCGCGTTCAACCCGCAAGGCCAGCTTGTGCCTTACGATGTGGGCGATCTGTCGGCTGGCAACCTCGTGCGCGGCTCGGGCGGCGACGGACTTGACTTGGCACGAGCAAGCCAGCTGATCTCGGACGTCGAACGCTTCACTGTCTTCGCGCTTGGTCACTACGATGTTACCGACAACATTCGGTTCAGCTTTGAAACGAACTATGCGCAAACGCGTTCGGTCGAACTGGCCAACCAGCCGGTTTACCAGTCGGCGCTGTTCAGCGGCGACAGCCTTGGCCTGGGCGTCAACCTGTCGAATCCGTTCCTCAGCAATCAGGCTCGTTCGGTCCTGCTGCGTCCGGGTAACCTTGCGGATGCCGCCGGGAACCCGATCCTGAACGTCGACACCGATGGTGACGGTGTCAACGACGACACGCAGTTCTTCCTGCAACGCGCAGGTTTCGACCTGCTTGGTGGTTCGGCCCCGGATCGTCAGCAGCTCGAACTGTTCCGCATCCTAGGCGGCTTTGAAGGCGAACTCGAAGTCCTCGAAGGGCGTGAGTGGAACTGGAACGTGTCCTATGGCTACGGGCAGTCGCAGGCGATTTCGTCCTCGCGCTCGCTGGTTCAGGCCAACTTCCTGAACGCGGTCGACGTGGTCACTGACCCCGCCACCGGCAACCCCGTTTGCCGCGTGACGCTCAATCCCCCGACGGCTCCGGGCACCAATCTTGGCACGCCCAACCAGCCGCAGTCGGTCGCTGGATGCGTTCCGCTCAACCTGTTCGGTGAAGGCGCTGGGTCGGCTGAAGCGATTGAGTTCGTGACGGCTGTAACCCTTGCCGAATCGCGCAACACGCAGAACATCTTCAACGCCAACTTCGGCGGCGGGCTGTTCGACATCTTCGGCAACGAAGTCGGCTTCAACGTCGGTTATGAAAACCGTCGTGAACGCCAGAGCTTCACGCCTGATGCGTTCCTGCAAGAAGGCCTCGGTCGTAGCGTGCCGATCTCGCCGGTTGACGGTAGATTTACGACGAACGAGTTCTTCGGCGAAGTTTTGCTGCCGCTGATCACGCCGTCTAACGACGCGTTCATCCACCGCCTCGAACTCGATGCGTCCATTCGTTACATTGACAACTCGCAGGCAGGGGCTGCCGAAGTGTGGTCGGTGGGCGGCATGATCGCGCCGGTTCGGGATCTGACAATCCGTGGCAGCTACACCGAATCGGTGCGTGCACCGGCCATCACCGAACTCTTCCTGCCGCCCGTGCAGATCTTCTCATTTGCAGACGATCCGTGCGATCCGAACTTCATCGATGACGGTGCGCAGCCGGAAACCCGCCGGGCCAATTGTCAGGCCGATGGCCTGCCCGCCGGGTTCGATTCACAGATCGACGACGCGTCTCAGGAAATTACGGAGTCGGGTAACCCCAACCTGCTAAACGAAGAATCGAAGTCCTGGACTGTCGGGGCAATTTTCGAGCCTTCGTTCGTCCCGGGCATGTCGCTCACGGTTGACTGGGTAAACATCGAACTGACCAACGCAATCGTGGCGCTTGAGCTCACGGACGTGCTGCGGTCGTGCTATGACAACCCCGATTTCCCGAATGTGCCGACCTGCAACCAGTTCCAGCGCGACCCCACCACCTTCCAGATCACTGGAGCGCAGGTGGGCCAGTCGAACGCCGGTCTGTTCGAGTTTGCCGGTCTTCAGGCATCACTGCGTTACGACTTCGACCTCACCGACGTGTTCGGCGGCGAGGGTGACCTCGGCAACCTGAGCCTGCTCGGCCGGTACTTCTACGTCGACAAAAACCAGTTCACCGTTGTGGGCGTGCTGGATGACAACCGGGGTGAAATCGGCAATTTCGAACATTCGTTCAACGGCCAGGTTGTCTATACCAAGGACAACTTCCAGTTCGCGCTGACCGGCAATTACCTGTCGGGAGCGTCGTTCGATCTGGAAGATACGCAGACCGCCGAATTCGCCAAGGTCGGCGACTATCTGGTGTTCGACGCCACCCTCGGTATCGATGTGAGCGACAAAGTATCGCTGGGCTTCACCGTTAACAACCTATTCGAGGAAGAGCCCCCGTTCCCGAGCCGCGATCCGGCTCAGTACGGCCAGGGCATCCTCGGTCGGGAATTCCTTTTCCGTGTTACCACCCGCATGTGATTAACCTGCGAATGACATAAGAAAGAGGGGGCTACGGCCCCCTCTTTTTTGAGCCCGAAGCATTGCAGTAGGCGGCAATCGCATCGGTGCGTTCAGGGCACTAATGAACCCAGCAAAGCAGAGTGCGAGCGGAATAGCCTGCCGCAAGCGCGGGCCTACCTCACATTAGTAGCGATGGGATCGAGCGCCTCAACGCATCCGGCTAACGCCGAGAAATCCGGTTTTGTCAGTAAAGGTCATCCGATAGCCACCGGACCAGACCTTGGTGACCTCGGCCTTCCAACCAGCCTTCACCCGGCCACGGAACGACTTGTTGGACGTCGAGCGCCACATCTGCCCGTTCTCAAGGATGATGACATGGTTGCCGAGGCCATCAGTCAGCACTTCGGTTACGATTGAGACGACTTTGATGTCGCTGGCAGCGTTTGCCAACGCGGTGGGGGCTGGACCAGTCGATTCCGAAGTTCCGGTCGCAGCAGTGCCCGGTGCAGCAGCAGGGGCGTTGGCATTGGCGAGCGCGCCTGCGGGGGCAGACAAGGGACTGGCCACAGCCCGGTCATCGCGTTCTCGAAGCTGCTTGGGCGTCAGGCCGAAACCGTCCGCCTCAACCTTGCGCTCGGTCTCAGCCCGCTCAGCCATGATAGCCCTCTCGTTCGCATAGGTGCTGTCAAAACAGGCCAACCGCTCACGGTCATCGGCAATCTGAGCGCATCGCGCATAAATATCCTGACGAGGCTCCTGCGCGCCTGCTGCGGTCAAACTCAGAAGAAGACCAAAGCCGACGGCGGCTTTCACAGATGATCCGGCGACGGTCATGCACAACCTATGATATCGGTCCGCACTTGTGGCAAGACGAGAATATAGCAGCTAGTTCAACGCGTGCTGGCTGTTTCTGGATCATGGCGTCATGTCGAACGTGATCGTCATTCTTTACCCACCCCCAAGCGGAACGGTCCGGTGTCACATGGTTGAGGTAAACAGGATAAGGCAGCCTGGCTCCTGCGCGACCTTCGGTCGGTCGTGTCGATGACCGGATAACCATTTCACGGGCTGGATCGAGAACGCGCGCTTCGTGCCGATCTTGCCTGGCAAGCTGCCCACGGCGGCCCACTTAATTGTGATGCGGTCTGAAGCTCGACGATAATGCGGCGCTCATCGACCACTCGAAGACTTCGCTATTGCCGTCTTCGCGGCTTCACGAACCGTCGGTTTCGGCGTAGTTGGTCGTTCCGATATGCGGCGCCGTACGGCAGTTTTGTCCCAAGACCCTCCGGCAGCTGCCGACCCAGCCCCGGTTGTTCACGATCGCCAAATTGAACGTCTGGTTGCGCCTAAAGCCGCCATGCCCCTTTCCCGATAGCACATCGGCGGCGCTTTTTTGAGCACTTGTGGGGCGAGGGTGACCGGCCCTACGGAACGCCTAATCGCTCGGTGGGCCGGTCCAGGAAGGGATGAAGAACTTCATCCGGGGATGTGGATCCCGCAAAGCTTGTTGCCGTCGGGATCGCGCACGTAAGTCAAGTGGATCGTTCCCATCGCGGACTCTCGCGGACCAGGGGCGTCTTCGATTGACGTTCCGCCGTTAGCTACGGCTACATCATGAAATTGTTGAACTTGCTCGGGCGAATTGCAAGAGAAAGCGACGGTGCTCCCGTTCGCCGCGGTGGCAGGCTCATCGTTGATCGGCTGAGTGACGATGAAATTGGTTCCGCCCTGGTTTGGATAGAAGAGGCGCGTATGTCCGCTTCCTGCGATGTTGATCATCGGCTCTGGCACACCCAGAACACCCAAAACCGCGTTGTAGAACCGCCGCGATCGCTCGATGTTATTGGACCCTACCATCGTGTGGAACAGCAATGTCTCTCTCCCTATCGTAACTAGGACGTTTGTGGAGGCGGTATGGGATAGGAGCAAGCAGCGAGTTGCGTTCTCAGCCGATTTAGTAAGCCTATCTGGTCGCGCTTAGCTGGCCAGTCGGGGAAGCACCAGACGTCGGGTATCCTTGCCTTCGGCCTATAATGGGCCGGTAGCTTAACGGCGGGTTCCAGATGCTGAGAGGCGGAAAGCAGCCTTCTAGTGAGGCAATCAAGATCGGCAGTTCGCGACCCAGACCAGGTCGTTCATAACCGCCAGATCAAACGTCTGTTTCCGCCAGAAACAGCCATACTTTCAGAGTCGCGCATCGGCTCTGCAAATGACCGATGATGGGTGGATTGCAGATTGTCGGCTTCGAGTGGATACTTGAGCAAGCATGCTGCGTTTTCACGCCCGCAGCTGGCGCTGATATCCCGCCCCGTCACGCAGCAATCCGGCGACCGCATTGGCCGCCACTGGCCGCGAGAACAGGTAGCCCTGAATATTTTGGCACCCCTCGCGTTCGAGCACTTCGAATTGCGCGATATCCTCCACGCCTTCCGCCAGCGTTTCCATCCCCAGCGCATTCGCCAGCGTGGTGATCGCCCGGATCATCGCGTGGCCATTGCTGCTGGTGCCCAGGTCTTCAACGAAGCTCTTGTCGATCTTGACCTTGTCGAACGGGAAGGAGCGCAGATAGCTCAGCGAGGAATAGCCCGTCCCGAAATCGTCGAGCGCGATCTTCACGCCGAGATTGCGCAGCGAATGGAGCGTCGCCAGCGTTGCATCGACATCGGCGATGAAGATGCTTTCAGTAATCTCCAGTTCCAGCCGTTGCGGCGCCAACCCACTCGCCGACAGGGCCGACAATACGGTGCTGGAAATGCCAGTTGCGGCAAATTGCTTGGGCGAGACATTGACCGCGACCGAGACGTCGGCGGGCCAGATGCTCGCTTGATGGCACGCCTCGCGCAGCACCCATTCGCCAATCGGGATGATCAGGCCGGTTTCCTCGGCCAGCGGAATGAACTCAGCCGGGTTGACCCGCCCGCGCGAGGGATGGTTCCAGCGGATCAGCGCCTCGAACCCGGTCAGGCGGCGTTCGGCGAGGCTGTAGAGCGGCTGGAAATTGAGCTCAAAGCCGCCCTCCTTGATCGCGGCGCGTAGGTCGAGCTCCAGCTGGCGGCGCTGTCTTGCTGCCTCGTCCAAGGCGGGCTCGAAGAAGTGGTAGGTTGATTTGCCTTCGTGCTTGGCGCGGTAGAGCGCAAGGTCGGCGTTCTTCATCAGCGTGTTGCCGTCCTCGCCGTCGCCGGGCGCCATTGCGATCCCGATGCTGGCTCCGCATGAGACGTTTTGGTCGTTGATCGACAGCGGCCGATTAAAGCAGCGCTGCAAGGCATCGGCAATATTGCCAAGGCTCGCCTTGTCATCGATCCCGTCGATCAGGATTGCAAATTCATCGCCGCCCAGCCGCGCGAGGAGCGCATCAGGCAGGTCTTCGCGCAAGTGATCGGCGATAATCCGTAGCAAGGCATCGCCCGCCGGGTGCCCAAGCGTGTCGTTGACCATCTTGAAGTCATCAAGGTCGACATAGGCAACCATCACCTGCTCGCCCGCCTTACGGCGCGACAGGGTGTTAGCGAGCTGCTCGGTGAAGAGCTTGCGGTTGGGCAGGCCGGTGAGTCCGTCATGCAGGCCAACATGAATGATCTGGCGCTCCCGCTCCTCAATCGCGGCGACCATCTTGTTGAAGCTGCCTGCCAACCGCCCGATTTCGTCATCGGTCTTGACTCGGAGGCTGACCTCGCGGCCTTCGCCGATCAGGCGGGTCGCCTCGTCCAATTGCTGAAGAGGCTCGGTCACGCTGCGCGCAACCTTCCAGCTGAGGCCGAGCACCAGAACGATCCCTCCGCTTGCCAGAATGATCAACCACGCCTTGAGACTGGCATAGGCAGCCAGCGATGCCGCCAGCGAGTGACGCAGCACCAGCCGCGGGGTGATGCCTTCTTGCAGCACGGCAAGATCGGAGACGTGATAGAGGAAGCGGATCTGTTCCCCGTGTTCGAACACCGCGTCGGCGCGGGCCTCGCGCAGCCAGTCCGGCTGGCGCGCGGCATCGACCACCGAGGCTTCGAGCGCGATCGGCGCCAATTCCACTAGCCGGTCAAGCTCGTCACGGTCGAGCGGTTGGGCAATCACCAGCCAGCCGATCAGATCGGGCGCTTCGACCCGCGCTGCGGCGGCGAGCGCAAAGCCCTTCTCTGACCGGATGATCCCGCGCTTGCCGCCCTTGCTCAGCTGCGTCCACAGCGTCTCGGAAGCAGGCACGCCGGTCGCATCGGCGGCGAGCACTTCACCTTCGACTGTCAGCACGAAGGCCATATCGCTGCGCACCCGTCCTTCCAGACTGGTCAGTGCGCTTGCGATGGTAGGCGCATCGCCGGTCGCCACCGCCTCGCGGAAGCCGAAATCATGCGCGAGGACATTGGCCTGATCGCCCATCTGGCGTGCGCGCGAGGCGAGGATTTCGTCGAACACGCGGGCATTGGCAGCAAGGTCACGCGTCGCGCTCGCCTCACCGAAGGTTGCTAAGGCGCCGGCCGCTAGCGAGACCACCAGCCCGAGCACCAGCGCAAACAGCGCGGCATAAAGCAGCGCGATGCGCGTGCTTAGGGTGCCGAAGCACAAGGCCGTCAGTCGCGCGAGCGTCTCCTGTGCCCCGCTCATTGCACGGCCACCTTGAGCTTGAGGCTCTGCGCGCCGCCGGTAATAGTGATAGCCGACTTGCGCTCACCCGTTGGCGTAGTCAGCCTGGGATGCCACACGGTGATCTTCGCCGCGCCGCTCGCCATGCCAGACAGCGTCACATAGCCATTGTGATCGGTCTTCGCCGCATAAGGCGTATCGGTCACGCGGATATAGCCGCGCATCTGATCGTGGATGTTGCAGCCCAGTTTGACGCTGCCGGTGATCGGGAAGCTTTGGCTGCGAGCCTGGTCGCGGCCATAAAGATCAATCTCGAAGCGCGCGGGCTTGGAGAAGCTATAGACCGAATGGCGGACATTATCGAGATTGGGGAAGGCAACAGTGCTGCCTTTGGCTACCACCAGCGTCCCGGGGGTGAATTGCTGGTTCTTCTGCGCCATGCCCATTTTCCACGCGAAGCGGATCGGCCCTGCGGCGGCCTTGGCGCTGTGCAGTTCGACCACCGCGTCGCGCACCGGCAGGCCTGCCTCGTTTACCACCTGCACGCGCAAGGTGGCAGGCGTAGCAGCCTGCACCAGAACCGCGCCGCCAGCTAAGCTGACTGCGGCGGCAAGGCTGGCGGTAAAGGCGATCAGGGCGGAGCGGGGGGAGGAATGAGGACACATAACAGGCGGCCACTTTTAGGGCGCACTTCTTAAAAAATCCTCGCGGCGTGGTTTAGGCGAAGTTCACCTTGTTCCGCTATTGATTGCGCTCGCGTTATAAGGTTTGCCCGGCCTTACTCGCGCTGGCTTAAGTCGCTGCCCTGCCTGCTGCCTGGGTTTCGGCATCGCATATGGCCCGGTGCTGGTCAGGCTCCCTGAAGAGCAGGCGCGGATCAGGGCGGGCTGCGATTATTCAGCCCGAGACATGCGCACTGCCCTGGCCTACATAGGCGTAACCAAGGCCGACATGAACGCGCTGCTCGAAGACCTGCAAGCCGCCAGGCCTGAGTGCCCTTTGCCGCGCAGAGCCGCCTGCTCGCCAAGCTCGCGCCGATATCGTACGATGGGATCTAGCGGTAAGGCCGATCAAAGCTGCTTCCTAGTGGTTTGCGGAATTTCCGCTTTTGAAAATAATTTCACCAAACCTGTCTGTCCGCCATTGGGAACGCGCACCATCACCGGGAACGGTTGGAAATGGGTGGAAAGACCAATGGCTGCTTTGAATGTGTCATCGGCACGAGCACCAGTGGATTACTTGGGTTTCGGCAACCAAGCGCTATTTTCGGAGATCGAACGACTGCTGGCACATTTGGCCTCAAGAACCGTCAGTGGCGGTACAGTTGAAGCCCAATCGGCAGGGGAGGTAGTGGCAATCCTTCAATTACCGCTTCAGCAATTTTTACGGTTGCTGCCAGAGTTTTATCTGAAAAGGGCTTCGGCAAACAGCCAAGTGCAATATCGGGCCTTGGTCCATCTGGTGGGTTGCCAGTAAGGAAGATGCAAATAGCTCCAGTCTTGCTAAGTTCGGAGGCCGCTTCGAGCCCTGAACCACCCTTTGCGAGATGGATATCCACAAGCGCGATTTGCGGATTTGTACGCTCTGCCTCGTTCACAGCTGAAACAACATCATCCGCAATGGCCACGACATCATGCCCCTGCCTTTTTAATAATATTTTCAGTGTCATGGCTACCATGAACTCGTCTTCGACGATCAATATTTTCATCAACTCATGCCTACTTTGTCAGATGACTGAGGATCGATCGGGACCGTCAAGATTATTGTAGTGCCAGCGCCAGCGCTTTGTATGACGATTTGGCCACGCATCTGATGTAAAAGACCTTCAATAATTTGGCTCCCGACGCCCGGCTTTTCCTCAGCCGTTGCAGGATCGATGCCAGGACCATTGTCGCTGATTACCAGCGTCAAAATTTCGCCAGATTCGGCAGCCGAAACGGATAATTTAGGTTGTTCTGAGCTCAAACCGTATTTCAACGAGTTTGTGATAATCTCATTTACAACGAGAACTAGCGGACTAGCCTGACTTATATTGATAGCCAGATCGCCAAAGAAGCTAAACTCCAAACATACATCGCTTCTACCTGCAGAGCAGACTAAGTCGTTTGCGATCTCTTCGATTGCGGTCTTCATATCAACGCGGTTGTGACTTCCGCTTTCGTATAGAAGTTGATGGACCCGTGCGATCAAGTCCACCTTGCTGCGAGCGGCCATAACGGCCGATTGAGCTGGACCGTCGTCCATCTTCAAGGCCTCTAAAAGCAAAAATGAATTGACGAGATGAAGGCTGTTCTTAACTCTATGATTTACCTCGTATAAAAGTAAATCCTTGCCCTTTAGAGCCTCTCCCAAGGCAACCTGTGTCCTGTGCTGCTCGTCTATGTCAATGAGTGCGACCACGCCGCCAGTGATCATTCCCCTAACGTCTCGGACTGGCCGCCCCAATATCCGGGTCCATGCTTTCGAGCCGTCCCCTCTTTGGTAGTGAACGTCTATGCTAGGGCTCTCATCACCGCGAAGCATCATCGCAGCGAGTGGGTACTCATGCGCTTTAACGCGTGACCCGTCTTCATGAAAGGATACCCAATCATCATAACTGTGAACATCAGGCGAGTACAGGACGGGATGCCTTAGCATTTGCTCGACATATTTGTTCCCTCCCACAATCTTCCCTGAGGGGAACTCAGCCATTACCAAGCCGACAGGAACTGTTTCAACAATTGTGTTGAGCTGTGCTTCCTTAGATATCAAGTCTTCAACAGCTCTTGAAGCAATCGCGATAATAGCAATGTCGATTGCAATAATAAAGACGAACAGAAATAATCCGACAAGTTCATTGAAACCCATTGAGAACGGCTTCATTGGATCAACAAACCAGTACCAAGCCGCTAAAAAGGATAACGCTGCACATAACGTGCCCGCGCGTGAGCCAGCCAAAAACGCAGAAATTATGACTGCAGGAATGAATGTAATAAACGGAAACCTTGGGATCGCCGCGTCAAGCGCGACGCGAAGAGCAAGCGCGAGGATAAACGCGACAAGGCCGACCGCGTAACCGAGCACCACGTTGCGCCGGAGAAGCGAAGACTTCGATAGAAGTCGTTGCGGTGCCCGGCTACCGGGTGAAAAAGCGTGAATTGCCATTGCAGCCCTGATGTCTCCCCTGAGCGTAAGGCTGAGCCCGCACGAGATCGCTGTCAAGCATGGGTTTGTACGGGGACGGATACCTCATCGCCCGATGCCTATTGTCCGCATTGCGGGCGCTTTGAGATTTCCGCGGCTGCCGGTCAAACGGCCTAAGTCGCACTACCGCTTTAGGGATCCAGCAGCGAATCCGGCTGCGACTGCTAGTGGGTGGCAAGCCGAATGTCCAAATTTGCTTCGCTGAGCAGTCAAACGCGGCGCCTACTCCGCTTCCAGCTCGCGCAGGCTGCGGCCCTGCGTTTCGCGGCCGAACCACGCGATCAACCCTGCCGACACCACCGTCGGAACCAATAACGTCAGCGCAGCGCCCACCAGCGTTGGTGCGAAGCCCGCCAACGCGGCGATCTGCACGGCGACCCCTCCGAATTTGCTGCTCCCGGCGACGAGCCCGGTCGCCCGCCCGCGCGTGCCGAGTGGATAATTCTCCGCCGTGTACGGCAGCAGCACTGCTATCGTACCGTTGGTGCCGACGATCAGGACCGCGATGACGGCCACCAGCAAGGGTTCCCAGCTCAGCACTGCGGGCGGCAGCAGCGCACCGACGAGGCCGATGACGGTCAGGCCGACCGTGCCCACCAGCGTCCACTTGCTGCTGCGCCGCGCGTAGAAAAAGGCAGCGAGAAGGATCGTGGGCAGGGCTAACAGCGAGGACTTGGCAAGGATCCCGCTCGCCACCGCGGCGCTGTAGCCGCGCGCCTGCAGATCGGACGGAAGCCACAACAACAACCCGAAATTGACGAAGCTCCAGCACAGCGCGGTCGTTACCAATGCAGCGGTGATACGGCGGTGATCGGCCGGGGCTGACGCATCGGCGCCGGCGGAGTTTGTGGCTTGCTGCGGCCGGGGCTTGGGCACCAGACCGAAACGGTGCTGCATACGCGCAAGCTCGGCCACACGGCCCCGCTCGGCGAGGAAGCGCGGCGTCTCGGGTATGAAGCGCGCCAAGGCAAGCAGCAGCAGCCCGCTCGGGAAACCCTGTAACCACAGCGCGCGCCAGCCGTAGACCGGCTCGAGCACATAGGCTGCCCCGCTCGCGGCAAGATAGCCGCCCACCAGCCCCGTCCCGCCGACCAGCACCAGCACCCAGCTGCGGTGGCGCGGCGGCATGACCTCAGCCAGCAGCGTGTAGATCACCGGCAGCATCCCGCCCGCCGAGATGCCCATCAGGAAGCACATTACGAGGTTCCAGACGAAGGCTGGCATCGCACCGCAGATCGCGGTCGAAACGAACAGGATGGTCGAAAGTAGGATGGATACCCGCCGGCCATAGATATCGGCGAGCCAGCCCCACAGGAACGAACCGACCGTCGTCCCGGTCAGCGCGACCAGCGGCAACAGCGCGGCCTCGGACTTGGCGATCCCGTATTCCGCGGAGAGACCCGGCAGCACGAAGCCAAGCGTCGCAGGCTTCATCACGTCGATAACGAGGCCGAGCGTCAGCACCAGTAGGGTCGCAGCGTGCCAGCGGCCGATGGGAGTGCTGTCGGGTGCCTCGTAATCCGTCCCGCCATGGTCGCCTTGCAGCCCCCTCCCTTTCGGCAGCGCGCCGAAGCAGGCGAGCGGCACGCCGATCGCGATCAACGCCATGCCCAGCCACATGCCGCCATCCATCGGCATGCCGTTGAGGTGATTACCCATGGAATGGGCCATCGCCAGCATCGGCAAATGCAGCAGCACGCCCGCGCTGATCGCCGCGCACCCCGCCCAGAAGAACGCCGCGCGCTCCCCGACGATCGATATGTTTCCCGCTGTTATCGCCATTTGTTCGGACTATGTCGAAGGCTCTGCACAGGCAAGTAACCCGAGGAGCGCAGACAAGGTCCGCTTCGGGGTTAGTTGCGGGCTTGCAGCTTTTTGCAAAGACCTCACCGGCGCCGCAAGTCGGTTATCAGGGGCGTTCTGTATCACACGGAGTGATTGAACTTGCGAGGGGACTGGATTTGTCATGCGGCGGCTAATCCTTCTCAGGCGGCTGAGATGTCGCTCCATCCGTTTTAGAATTCTCTCCAGAGGGCGCCTGAATCGAGGGCCTCACTATGCCTTCCCAGATGGCCCATCGAAACATGTTGAGAAGAACTACAAGCCAAAGTGGAACAGTGACAATCGACGGAAGGTCGACGAACCTAGCGTAATCGGCCGTAATCAAGACAAAGCACACTATCCCCACGAGGTTCAACACGAGACGGAACCGGTGAGCTAGGCGTTCGAAGCGCGACGCTATCGTAATTATGCGTTTCACAGCTAATAAATCTCACGATAATTATATATTCGCAACAGGGACGGCAGGAGAATTTCCGCCTCTGATGCCCAGTCAGCCAAACCCCCCGTACCGGTTACGGGATCGCGCACCGCGGCCGCTCATGACCGCGAGTGGATAGAAAGTGGACGCAGGTGAAATTTTCGTTGCGCTTCCAGACTTTTGATCACCCGGCTGCCCTGAGGCCGGGCATTCTCCAATTCTCGGCATCAAACCAACGGCAAACAAGATTCGGCTGAGCATGATGCAGCATCTCGAACTCAGAACGAGGGGCGCACCGAGCGATGCTGACATATTCCAGAGCTGGACATTGGGCTAACGGCGTCAGTCGCTTATCTGTGAGACGCGTCGAAACGCCGAAGAAAGCCCGTAGAGAGTGCAGGCCCGCAAGGGGCTCCAGGCTCTCGATCTCATACTCACTATCGATGGCACCCTCGATGCCAATCACCTCTAGGTGATGCGCACCGCTAAGCCACTCGATATCGCGCATCCTTTTTGCATTAGTAATCAGCAAGGTTTTTAACGAGGGCAGCCCCAAGAGTGCCGAAAAGTCTGAAATCTTTCGAGGGCTGTCGATGCTGAGATACTCTAGCCCCTTTAGGGCGAGTAGCGGCATCAGTTCAGTTCCGAGAAATGGCCATTCGAGCTCCAGTCGCCTAAGGTCACAAAGCTTTCCAATCTCGTCGAGGAATGCTTGGTCAACATTAGCGGAAACGAGATGCCTCAACGCTTTCTTGTTGGAAATGCCTCGATAGTTAAGCTTCTGCCGGTTCACCCAAGCACGCTCCGCATCGTCGGAGATCTGACCCGCCGTCTCATAGTAATGCAGCGCTTTCCATTCCTCCCAGTGGCGATCGGAATGACCCCGGAATCGCGCGTCAAGGACGCTTTCAAACGAGGAGTAAGAATCGAAGGTTTCGGTCATGACCGTTGTAGCCAATCCTCCATCAGCGCGGCCAAGCTTTGGAACGCCACATCATAAATGTCTTCGGCCTCCAGGTCTTCATTCTCCCAATGTGCGTTGCTTGAGATGATCCGGCCCGTATCCAAATCGTAATGATAATCGAGGTTCTCGCCCGCCAGGGGTATAAAGCTCTCAGGGTATGAAATCGTACCGCAATAGTCTGGTCCCCGACGGCGGAAATCATCGTAGCCGGCCTTAATGAGCTGCACCGAATTGAGCCCGGCAAAGCCGGGGCCGAAGCCACCGTCTGCGATCGAATAGAGCCGTCGCAAATCCTCCGGAACGGGGCGCCCGGCGATATGCTCCAGCGCTTTCCAGTCGCTTTCGGATGGCCGGGGCTGCAATGGCTTCGCACCAGGGGGATCGGACGACACACGGAATGCATCGTCGGTTTCGATAACGGTTCTGGTCGCAGGGGGCGTCTGTCCCCAAGCCCGCATCTGAGCTTCCATTTCTCGGCGGATAGTTTCCCGACTGTTGCGCCACTCGTCCATGTAGCGCTCGATCTCCTCAGCAGGCATATTCCCGCCCGTGACAGCGGCCGATCGGGCGAGGTTCCTCCGGGTCCACTCTTCCTCACGGCGCTCGATCACATCAATTGGGAGCTCGACCCTTGCCTCATCTTCAGCTGCCATCATGTAGCGACGCTTCGGATCTCTAGCGCGCTCGGCTATTCGGGTAAGCAGCTCGTCGGTGATCGTTTCCATGCCGTGAATTTATCAGTGCAGACGTAAACAAAGGAACAAAAGCCCCAATCGGACGAACGCCCGCAATGGCGCCGCTTGCTGAATGGCATCTGTGGACGCCCCTTCGGATGCAAGCGGTAATTTGGAGTATTTTCGCACGTAGTCGGATGCTGTCATCTGTTCGGCCTCAATGACTAGCGCCAAAGCTGCGGGCCAGTAATGTCCGCGATGGCAAACGTCCGTCTCTGACAAAGGCTGGCGATGGGGCCAGTCGGAGCAGGCAATCGGCATGACTCCCTCATTCCCAATCAGAAGCTATACCGAGCAGCTGTCCAAACGAGTTCAAACAGAACGATGCCAAGCTGTCCTTATTAATGGATCACGCGCTCGGAACTTCCCTACTGCTGGAGGCCGCTAAAAATGCCCGGCTCATCGATTTGAGGCGGAATCTTAACCATTGCCGAAGGGTGGTGCGCTAATGTGTAAGCATGAGCGCCCTAGGTCCGATCCTGATTGCCGACGACGAGCCCCTACTGACAGAAATGCTGGAGTTCCGCTTGCGTTCGAAAGGGTTCGAAACCATCATCGCCCACGATGGCCGCGAAGCGCTCGCGAAATTTGCGGAAGCCGAGCCCGCCGCAGTCGTGCTGGACGCCATGATGCCAGTTCATGACGGCATGGAGGTATTGCGCCGGATCAGGGCTAGTGAAGCAGGGAGGAGCCTGCCGGTCATCATGCTGTCCGCGCGCCGCAACGAGGATGACATCGTCCGCGCGCTCGAAGCGGGCGCAAGCGATTACATCGTAAAGCCATTCCTTCCCGAAGAACTGGTGGTCAGGCTTCGGCGCCTGCTCGCGGGCCGGGCGTGAGGCGCGTGGTTCTTGCGGTGCTCGCCGCTTGGGGAGCGCCGCTGACAGCAGCTCAGCCAGCGTCCGATTATGAGGCGGCGGTCACTGCTAGGCGTGAGGGTGATCTGCCGCGTGCCCTTGCACTGTTCGACCGGATGATCGCAGCAAATTCACAGAACAGCGATGCTCTGGTTCAGCGTGGATACGTGCATCTTGCGCTCGGGGATTGGCAGCAGGCGGAACGCGATTTTCGCGCGGCGCTGGCAATTGCTCCGGACTATGAAGACGCAAAGGCTGGCCTTGCTGTGATCTCTGATCGGGGGCGCGGTGTCCCTCGCGGTTTCGTGATTGCAGGCGGCGCGTTCAGCGACCTCGATGGTGGAGCGAGCGACTGGTCGGAAGCCTCGCTCGTGGCCGAAGCACCGGTATCGAAAGAAGTGGCGCTTGGTGGACGGGCGGCGTGGTATCGCCGCTTCGGTGTCGACGATATCGAGATCGAAGGGCGGATTTCCGCCCACCCGTACGACAACCTTTGGCTACGTGCCAGCATCGGCCGCACCCCGTCCGCCGACTTCAGGCCCGAGCTCGCCCTTTCCACTGGAGTCGACCTGCGCATAGCTGAAGGCCCGGCGGCGACCGTCCTTTCGCTCGACACCGGTTGGCAGCGGTTTCCTTTGCAGGAGGTGGTCAGTGTAACGCCGGGAATTACGCAATATTTTGGCGGAGGCCGCTGGTGGGCGACCTTGCGGGGTATCGGGATTGTGCCGTCCGGCGGCGATCTTGAGGTTGGTGTACTTGGCCGGCTGGATCATGCACCCGAAGAAGGCCAACGCTTTTTTGTTGGCGCTGTCAATGGGCCCGATACCGATCTCGGCATAGTTACCCGTGTTACATCTGTGTTTGCCGGGGCGGAGGTGCCGTTAGGTGAACGGTGGTCGATCTTGCCATCACTGGCGCGCGAGTGGCGACACGTAGGCGCTGACCGGACCGAGGTGCGCATCGAGCTCAAGGCCGCGTTTTGACGACCCTGCTAGCCATCTGGCAGTTGTCGCTAGCCCTGTGCCTAGCTGCGTTTCTGGCACTGGTGTTGATCCTCATAGCGAGGCTTGTCGCTGACCGGCGAGGCACCCGAACGGCAACGGAGCGCAGGCGCATTGCCCTGATGCTTATGGCGCCGCACCTTGATGCGCTGATCCCGCCGACCAGAGCGCTCGAAAAGGAAGCCGCTGCGCGGCTGGCGCTCGAAATGGCGGAACTCGTGCGCGGCCCCGAGCGGGAAGCGCTGCTGGCTAATGCCGAGGCGCTGCGCATTCCGCGCACCCTCCTGCGCAGCAGCGTCAGTCGGAGCGCGCAGGATCGACTGCTCGCCGCCGAAGCTCTGGCAATGTTTCCGATCGGCCAAGACCGCGTGCGGCAGATGCTGCGCGACCGCAACCCAGACGTTCGACTCGGGGCGGCGCTGGCGCTGGCGCAAAATCAGGCCGCACCTCCCGCTGCGGAAATCGTGCACCGTCTAGGATTGGGCACCAGTGAGCGATCGCTGCTTGTCGCCTCACTAATGCGCGATCTGGTCGATGCCGATCCGGCGTCAGTCGAAGATCTGCTTCGTGACGAGACGCTGCCGGATGCGGCAAAGCTGGCAGCGGTTGATGCTTTGGCCGCGAGCGGCCGTGTCGAACACGCCCCCCTAGTGGCAAGAATGGCGGCGGAGGCTGACACCGACGAAGAGCTGTTGCCGCGGATCTACCATGCGCTCGGACGGATCGGGCACCCATCAGGCCACGCGGCGATATTGCGCGGATTGTCCCATCCGGCTTGGGCGGTCAGAGCTGCAGCGGCGCAGGCTGCCGGGATGAACCGGCTGGCGCAAGCGGCGGAAGCGCTTGGCGAACTACTGGGCGACGAACAATGGTGGGTAAGGCTGCGGGCGGGTGAAGCGCTCTGGCGGCTCGACGCGCGCGGGCGGAGAGTGCTTCAGAACGCTGCGGAAAGCGGGAATGCGCTGGCGCGCAATGCCGCTGCCCTAACGCTTGAAGAGCGAGCGACGATATGAGTTTCGAGCCGGCGGCATGGGCAAGCGCGTGGATGCTCCATGCAGCGCAATGGATCGCTCTAGTTGTTATAGTGACCGGACTTGCCCAGATCGCTTTTTACATCATCCAGTTAGGATATGCGGCAATCGCGCTTTCAAACCGGCCTCCCGTACCGAGGGGAGCGACCCTATGGCGGCGTTATTCCGATCAGGCTCCGCCGATTGCGGTCATCGCCCCTGCTTACAATGAAGAACTAACAGTTGTGGAAAGCGTGCGATCTCTGCTCGCGCTGCACTACCCCACTTTCGAAGTCCTGCTGGTCAATGACGGTTCGAGAGATCGGACGCTGGCGAGGGTGGTCGAGGAGTTCGGGCTGAGGCAGGTTGGGCGGTTCATCGACAGCAGCGTATCGCACCAGCCGATCCGGGGATTCTACGCCAACCCGGATCTGCCGCGTCTGCTTGTCATTGACAAGGAAAACGGGGGCAAGGCTGACGCGCTCAATGCCGGTATTAATGCCTCACGATCAGGCCTATTTTGCGCCATTGATGCGGACTCGCTGTTGGAACCTGATGCCCTACTGCGCGTGGTGAGGCCGTTTATCGATTATCCCAATCTAACGATAGCGGTGGGCGGCACGATCCGCATCGCCAACGGATGCTCCATCGACTCAGGCAGGGTGACAGGCGTCGGCTTGCCGCGCAACTTCCTCGCGTTGGTGCAGATCATGGAGTATCTTCGCGCGTTCCTGATGGCACGTATTGCGCTCGGACAGATGCAGGCACTGACGGTAATCTCCGGTGCGTTTGGGCTGTTCAGCCGCCAGCGTGTGGTTGAGGTCGGCGGGTATAGCCACGCGACGGTGGGCGAGGATATGGAGCTGGTCATCAAGCTGCACCGCCATATGCGCGATCAACGCCTGCCATACAGGATCGACTTTATCGCTGAGCCAGTGTGCTGGACTGAATGTCCCGAAGACCTCGGCGTGCTGTCGCGGCAGCGCAGCCGCTGGCAGCGCGGAGCATTAGAATGCTTCGTCAAGCACCGCGATATGTGCTTCAACCCGCGCTATGGCCGGATCGGCTTTGTCGGCTTCGGGCATATCCTGTTGGTTGACGTTCTAGGCCCGGTGATCGAGGTGCTGGGATATGTGCTTGTCCCGCTGTTGTGGGGCCTGAAGCTGCTCGCGCTGCCGTGGCTCCTCGCCTTTTTGGCAGCAACTTTCACTTTCGGCATTCTCGTGAGTGCGCTGACCTTGATTCTTGAGGAAGTGCAACTGCGCCGATTCCCCCGCGCACGCGATTTGGCGATTCTCGCGATGATCGCGGTGGTGGAGAATCTAGGTTATCGGCAGCTGTCGAACCTGTGGCGGCTCAAGGGTTGGTGGCAGTTCGTCCGGCGTGACCAGGGATGGGGAGCGATGACGCGAAAAGGCTTTGGCGGGGCGCAGCTTTAGGAGGTAGTCTCCGCTATGGCGACCAACAGTGCGGAAAGTTCAGCTTTCCAATTACGGCCGGAGCGCATCGCATCCTCAAGTTGCAGAGCCGCCTCGCCAACAGCCGGGGCGCCCAGCATCCCCGCTAGCCCCGCGAGCTTGTGCGCCCGTTCCGTCAATCCTTCGCAGTCGTTTTCCGCAACAAGCGCGAGAAAGATGTCGCCTTCGCTAGCCAGCCGGATCGCAAATTTTGCTTTCAATGGATCGAGCCAGGCGTCATCCGTGCTCATGCGAGAAAGGCACGGACTTGCTGGGCGAGCGTCATCGGGTCGAAGGGTTTGGCGATCACCCCCAAGGCATCCAGCGTGGCAAAGCTCTGGATTTCCTGCGACTGCGCCCGGGCTGTGATGAACACCACCGGTACCGCAATCGTCGCAGGATTTTCTCGCAAACGGGCGAGAGTGGATGGTCCGTCAAGCCCGGGCATCATCACGTCGAGAAGCACCATGTCCGGCAGCCATTCATCCATAATCGTAAGCGCTTCGCGTCCGCTGGCGGCGCCGCGACTTTCGACGTCAGGATCAAGCGAGAGCGCAAGCAGTGCGATTTCGCGGATATCGGGTTCATCATCGACATATAGGACACGGATCATCGGGAATTCCTGTTGGCGGGGTTGACTAGCGCCATTGTTGTTTCAACCAGCTTATTGACCGACGTGCGGCTTTTGATGAGAATGGCATTGGCCTGTGCTTCGGCATGGGGTTCGTCGCGAGCCGTAAAGAGCACTACGGGCAGTTCGGGCGCGATTGCGCGGACTGCCGGCAAGATATCAAGGCCGCTATCGGCACCCATTCCCACGTCGATGATGCAGCCACTGAAACCCGTCCGGCGGATGAGCAGGGCGCGCGCTTCGTCCATGGTCGCCGCGGAGACGAGCGTCGCTTGTCCGGCAAAGGCGCTCGCCACAACGGTCAGGCAATCGATGTCGTCGTCAATGTGCAGTAGCAGCGGAAGGTCGGTCTGTTCGTTCGGATTGGCTGGCACATTTTCGGCGAGCAAAGGCAGCTCCAGGTAAAAGACGGAACCCCCACCGTCCCGGTCCGCAAATCCGGCGCTGCCGCCATGGCGGGCCGCAATTTCGCGGACGATGGTAAGGCCTAGGCCCGTCCCGCCGCGCGTTCGGGCATCAGAACTGTCGGCCATCGCGAATTTCGAGAAGATCCGCTCACGGAAATCTTCCGGCACGCCGCTGCCCCTATCACAAACCTCGATACGCACTGTGCCGCCGCTCTGGTTGGTAGTCACATAAACCGTTTCACCAAGCGGCGAATACTTGATCGCATTGGAAACAAGGTTGGTGAGCACCTGTTCCAGCCGGTCAGGATCGCCGATCACGCATTGCGGCCAAGGCGGCAAGCCGATTTCAAGACTGACCTCGTGATCATTGGCAAATTGCCGATTGGCGGTGACGGTGCGATGCACCAGCGGTCCGATCATCAGCCTGCGCATGTCGAAGGACATCTTCCCGGACTCGATCTTCTCGATATCGAGCAGGTCATTGATCAGCCGGATCAGGCGCTCGCAGTTGCTATGTGCAATAGTGACCAGCCGCGCAGCGCGGTCTTCCAATTTACCCACTGCCCCGCCAGCCAGCAAGGCGAGCGAGCCGCCGATCGAAGTTAATGGGGTGCGAAGTTCGTGACTCACTGTCGAGACAAACTCGCTTTTCATTCGCTCGGCATGTTTGCGATGGGTAATATCGCGGATCGCGGCTACGAAGCGGCTGTCCTCTTCGTCACCAAACCGGCTGATCGCAACTTCGGTTTCGAAGGTTGTGCCATCGACGCGCTTGCCGAGGAATTCCTGCCGCTTTCCGGCACCGTCCGCTCCGGCCCGGCCCACCCGCGCCAGCCAGGCGAGGCTCTCCTGTTCGCTGAATGCATCGGCCATTAGGAACATGTTGCTGCGACCGGACAGTTCCCGCGCAGAATAGCCGAACATCCGTTCTACGCTGGGGTTCGCGCGGATAATGCTGCCGCGCGCATCCAGAAGCAGCATTCCGTCGACGGCACCATCGAACATCGCCTTTTCCTGTTCGGCCACCTGCCTTGTACTGGCGAGAGCAACGCGGCGCTGCGCCGTGGTCCTTCCGATCAGAAGCGTCGCGGCGATCATGAGCATAGCAATAGCGATCAGGACCAGCGCGATAAGCTGCTCGACGTTTTGACGTTTGGTTTCACTTTGGGATTCAAGCCTAGCAAGGGTCTGCGCCTCGGCCTGATCTAGGCGTGCGATGGCCTTCCGGATATCATCCATAACGATGCGTCCGCGCCCGCCTGCAATCCGCTCGCGCGCTGCAGCGGCATTGTTGGCATCAGCGTCGCGGAAATTGATCTCGGCGTTGGCAAGCTTCTCTTCGGACAGTTGGCGGAGCGTGGGCAAGCTCTCGATCGTTCCTGCTGCACCGTCTTGCTCAAGCGCATCAAAGACCCTCTCCCGCCGTTTTATCGCGCTACGATAGGGAGCAAGAAACTGATCCTGACCTGTAAGCACAAAGCCGCGCACCGCCGTTTCGGCATCAAGATGCAATTCGAGCAGATCGGCAAGGTGGGTGCGCGTCGCAACAATCTGGCCAGCCTTTTCACGCAGGATGCGCGCATCGGCAAATTGGTCACGTACCAGAAGCTGAATGCCGGTAAGGCCCAAAAGAATTAATAACAACGTCACAGCTGTCAGATAACGGCTCGGTGTCACGCGCTGCAATCGGTCGTTCATTCGCATAGTTCCGCAAACAGCTGATGAGCCAAACACATCCTAACAGAACAAGTTCTATTGGTAACGGGGCGACATTTCGGGACATAGGGAATTACGAGCTTTGTCACCCGAAAATGGGGAAGGCGACAGCTGGCGCGCTCGACCACTTCCGGGCTGCGAAGCTTGAGTTCCAAGCAATGTCATGGCAGGCCGCTGTCCGCAATGCTCCTTGTACCAAGCTCGCGTTGACGAATATCAGGAAATCTGAAGTTGCCGGATCATTCCGGTCTGACCCATTGCCGCTATGCCGCACAAGTCGCTATAATCCGCTCCCGTGCTTGCTGCTGTCCGACGGAGAAGACATTTGAAAGTGCAGGGACACCCCGATGAGCTCTCGAAGCCGTCGATCAACCTGAGCGGCCCTCTCGCTGTTAGGCACAAGGCCCGGCTGATCGGGAACGGCTCGAAACTCGTCGTATTTTCGCACGGGCTGGGCAATGATCAGCGCTCGTGGGAGGCAATAATCCGACAGCTCCCCTCTGATATTTCTGCCCTCGTCTACGACTTACCTGGAGCGGGCCCACTTCTCCCTGCTGACTTCTACCCTGAAAACTACACTTCTGTTGCCGACTATGCCGACGATCTCCTCAACCTGCTCGACGAGATCGGCGTCGAACGCTCCACCTTCATAGGGCACTCCGTATCGGGGATGGTTGGCATACTGGCCTCAATCGAGGAGCCGGCGCGCTTCGAACAGCTCGTCCTCCTCAATGCATCGCCGCGTTATCTTAATGACGATGGGTACATCGGAGGGTTCGAGCAAGCCGAGCTCGACAGCCTCTTCATGGCCATGTCGGCCAATTATCAGGCTTGGGTAGCAGGCTTTGCGCCAGCCGCCGTCGGCGTCGATGTGCCCGAAGCGATCATGGATTTTTCCGCGGGCTTGCTAGCAATGCGCCCGGACGTAACCGCGAAGATAGCACGGATGATCTTCACCTCGGACCTGCGGCATGTCGTTGGCTTGGTTAGCGTACCTACGCTGCTGATCCATGCCCGAGAGGATATCGCCGTGCCCGCCGCGGTCGGGCGTTTCCTTCACGAACACATTGAGGGCAGCCGCATTGAATGGATAGATTCCCCCGGCCATCTGCCCCATCTGACTGCGCCCGATGAAGTTGCCGCCGTGCTGCGAGGCATCCTTGCCAGGTGACCTGCCCGCCGAAGAACGTCCGGTCCCAACCGCACGCGCGATCCTGCAATTGCTCGTCGGTCCGGCGCAGCAGCAGATAATCGCCTTCGTCGGGTCCTTCGAGAAGCCGGGGCGGATTTGTATCGACGAGGCCTTCCCCCCGATCCTGCAGCCGGGCGAAACGATTGCCGCGCCCCAGGGTCTATGCGACAGGCAACCGCGGTTGCTCTCAGGTGCGGATGGCCGCTTGCCGCTCGCGTGGACATCGCTGTGCGGAGCGCGACCGGTCGCGATTGCGTCGGTGCCTGTCGCAGGCACCGACCGTTTCCTAATCTGTGCTTCGGCGCGGACCCAGCCAGACCTTGCGCTGATGTCCTGCGCCGCAGACACAATCACCCGACTGCATGGCCTAGGACCACTAACCGCACTAGACTACCACTCCTCTCAAGGCTTGCAATCGCTCGTCAACAACCTGCCCGTTCCTCTCATTTTCGTCGATTCGCGGACTATTGAGGTATTCCTCAATGAACCGGCACGCATACTACTAGAGATGCCCCGCAAAGGTCTCAGCAACCGCCGGGTTGCCGCGCTGCTGGCGCGCTTGGCGGCCGACGAAATCTCGGCGAGTCGAGGGCTCAACCTCGCCAGCGCCCCTTATGATGACCTCACTTTCGAAATCGAACGCGTCGGTAAGACCCATAAAGTCGAAAGCAGATGGGTGGACGACGGTGTACTGCTTGGCCGTATGTGGGTGTTCCACGACGTAACTAAGGAACATGCCGCCGCACGTATCAAGGACCAGCTGGTCGCCACAGTCAGCCACGAGCTACGCACGCCACTCACCGCGATCATTGGCTCGCTTGGGCTCCTGCAGGGCGGCGCCGCCGGCGTGCTCACGGAGCAAAGCATCAAGCTTGTCGCAATGGCACGCAAGAACGGAGAAAGGCTGGTCAAGATCGTCAACGATCTGCTTGACATGGAGAAGATGCAGTCCGGCCAGATGGATTACGACTTCGCGCCCGTCGACCTCACCCGTCGGATCGGAGAGGTCGTGCAGCAGAACATTCCATATACGCAAGGGTTCGGGGTCGAGGTGCAGATCGATGCGGAGAACGAACCCGTCTTGGTGCTCGCCGACGAGGGGAGAATCGCGCAGGTCCTCACCAACCTCATTTCCAACGCTGCGAAGTTCTCGCCCCAAGGTTCTCAGGTGGTCATTAGGCTTGAACGATTTGCCGAGAAAGCGCGCATTAGCGTTATCGACCAGGGGCGCGGCATCTCTGAGGAATTCAGGCAACAACTCTTCGGGCGCTTCTCACAGGACCGGGAGTCGGCAGTAACAGGACACCCCGGCTCAGGACTCGGTCTGGCGATCTCGCGCAACATCATCGAAGCCCACAGCGGGACAATATGGCTGGACGAGACAACCACGAGCGGATCGACGTTCCACGTGGAACTACCGCTGGTTCGCCGGGCGTGAAGCCTAGAACTGCACGCAGATAGTCGTTTTGACTAAGGGAAAGCCCTCACCGACCGCAGACCATACCAGCCGGGCCCATCAGGTGCGGTGCAGTGGATGATCGCCTGTCGCGGGAACCCACTGTAGCCTAAGTCTGAGCGCCGCCGACGGGCCCAAGTGATCGGTGGTGCCGAATAGCGGCGGCTAGTCGAAGGCATGATGTCGGTTGCTTGGGTGGCTGACATGTCCGCAACCGAGCCAATTGCGGAATGGCTGGTCTTCGCGAGGAAGGACTGAAGATGCATTTCGGTTTTAGGGGGAAGCCGGGATTAGCAAAGCTGCCGCTGCCCAATTGCGCCAAGTGAGGCAGTTCGGTGACCCGGCTTTGCTGACGGGAGGGCCATGTTAAGGGAGGTTGCTGATCCGGGCTCTATAGGGCCTGACTCCTTGGTGAGATGATGGCGAATGTCTAAAAGCCCTGCATTGCCAATGATAAGTGAGGGCGGTGCGCCATCCCGGACGCGACATGGCGGCTAAAGAGGATTCGTCGCCAGGAGCAGAAATTCTCGTGGCGAACCCAGTCCTGCCCTTTTGGCGAAACACTTATCGCTCAGAATTTCGATGCGCCTGGCACAACTATCAAGAGTTATAAGTTGCACAAAATCGAATGCGGATAATGGTGGTCTGCTCCATTCTGGACGACTAGAACAAACTTTAAGCTCGAGTGCCGGTCGCCTCCATAATCGGCGAGAAGCCATTTTTTACCGTTTATTAATTATTCTGCCGCATTCAATACTCTTGGCTTGGGTCGCACCTACCATCTGCTGGGACGGCTGTTGAAGATGATCAGGAACTGGTTCTCCCGTATCCGTAAGTGCTCGAATGGCAATGCCC
>VFQO010000884.1_pt1 | contig 27827 bp, 19 predicted proteins | sample 3512331 | NCBI WGS metagenome assembly VFQO01 (sample SAMN10412371, study PRJNA504923) | tailings metagenome | isolation source: Replicate 3 from Balatoc abandoned mine | place: Philippines: Itogon, Benguet | collected 2017-08-28 | reverse complement strand
TGGTGGTGGAGTCTAGCACTGCATCGAACTTTCCTCAATAACGCCTGCGGGTTGGTGCGGAAGCACGCGGAGTTATGCGGCACGCCCGCGCATGTAGGGTTAGCGTAGCGCTACCAATCCAGCGCTCCGTAGCCACGCCATCGGCAAGTCATTCGCTGCCAAATCTACAACGCGAGGGCGCACGGAGTTTTGGTTGTTCCAGATAACATACTCGACCTCTCCATCGGGCGCGCCCAAAGTCTCATAGACCGAAGGCATGATCGGCACATGGTCGCCGAACCAGCACAGGCTGGCCGGTCGTTCGCATCGTTCAAGCGTCTGACGGAGTTTCGCGATCATCTGATCTGCATTGCGCAAGTGGCGCAGGTAAATGGTCAGATCGTCGCAACCATTGGGCGGCGGGACGGAATACAACGCTTCCACATCCGAAGGCCTCACCCGTTCGAGGTGCAGCGGCCCGTGGTTCTCCATCGTAATGACAAAGACGAACACAGGGCCTGTGGCTTCACGCAAGAGCGCGGCAACCTTGTCGGCCACGGCGGCATCGCCGATGTAAGGGCCGAAGCGCATCGTGTCGTCAAATGCGCGAACATCCAGAAATTCGTCGAAACCCAAGCGCGGATAAACGCGGTCACGCTGATAGAAGCTCGCTGGGTAGGGATGGATGCAGACCGTGCGATAGCCCAGTACCTTCAGGTAAGACGCCAGCGACGGCACATCGCCACCGGCCGCGATCGCCCGATACGGGTTGAAGCGATGCACGCCGAGTTTGTCCTCGCCGATCCCGGCAAGAAAGGCGAACTCGGTGCGCACCGTATTGGCGCCCCAGGCGGGAACCCTCAACTTGCCATGGGCCACGGCATCGCCCCGAAGACGGTCGTACTCGGCCAGCACATCTGGACGGATGCCCGCAAAGAGTGGTCGTGGATCGAAGAACGACTCGCTTTGCACAGCCACCAGATGTGGCAAGTCGCCTTCCGGGCGCCCTGGAGGCAGGAAATCGAAAGGAGAAGCGACCGCCAACGGCGTATCTTCCTCTTGGGCATACCGCCAGAGGGACGCTAGCAAACCCAGTGCGCTCACATCCCGCACTGGTTCGACGCTGACTGGAAGCGTTTTCCAGTTACCCGCCAGCAAAAGCAGCAACCCAGCGGCAAACGTGACGGCAACCCCACCCAACTGGCCTTGCCAGACGAATCGCTGGGCAGGCGCATCCTCGCCCCACCACCCAATCGCCACCGCCAACACAAAACCTAAGGAGGCACCAAGGAACTTCCACCAACCCAGAAACGGGATGTAGAGGCGCGGATGCCGGATCGCATCGGTGAAATACTCGTAATCCTGGAACACGAATGGCTCGCGCAAGGCCTTGAACTTGGCATTGTTCACCAGCACCAGCATCAGCAGAAAGGCCGATACAGTGGCGGTGGCAAACCAAGGCCGCCCCAGCACCAGCGTGAGCACGGCATGGGCCGAAAGCCACAATCCGCCATGCACAGCCCAGGCCGACCATGGCCGTGCCAGCGGCGGGCATGGCCTCATCAGCCGTTCAATCGTTACCGACAATGTCAGGCCGACCAGCGCTGCTGCAAGCACCGCTACGAAAGCCGCGTCAATCTCCACGGCGATCCAACCCGAGCCAGCGCACGATGCGTGTAGAAAAGGATGCGGGCAACACCGCCAGCCACCAAGTCCCCCAATTCAACGGGAAGGGAAAACTGATGCGCTCATGATCGCGCTTCAATCCGCGCATGATCGCTTTCGCCGCGCGCTCCGGCGACCACAGAAAAGGCTTCGGTCCGGGCATGTCGTCGCACATGGGTGACCTGACATAACCCGGCATGATCACATTCACCCGTATTCCTTCCGGTGCCAGCCACCCGCGCAGCGCCTCACCGTAGGCTTTGAGGCCCGCCTTGGTCGCACAGTAAGTTGGCGTCACCGGCAGGCCAAAATACCCTGCCAGCGAGCTGACCAACGCAATCTGCCCGCTGCCTCTCGCCCGCATCGCCGGCAACACCGCTTGCACAGCCACCATCGCGGCCTTCAGATTCACGTCCAGCAGTTCCTCCACCTCGTCCCACGGCTCCGGCTCACCGTTGGGGCCGATGTGCGTATTCATACCGGCGTTGATGATGACCAGATCGAGCGGCCCCAGGGATCCTAACCAGTCTTGCAAGGCGGAAAAATCCCGCAGATCGAGTAGCTGCGTGCGCACCTCGGCGCCCTTAGCGGTACAAGCGGCTGCGACTTCCGACAAGCGGGTTTCATTGCGGCCGTGCAGGTGGAGCGTCACACTCGGCCTTGCATAAACCTCCGCCAAAGCAAAGCCGATTGCGCCGGTTGCGCCGGTAATGAGCACTCGGGTAGGACCGGTCATAGTAAGCTTTCCAGGGGCGAGCGGTCCGCACTTAGCACGCGAGCACTGTTCTCCACGGCAAGCGCCATTCCGGTCGAACAATAGAACCCGCCGTTGATCTGGGTCGCATGCATCACACAGCGCCTAAATCGCCCAAAGAAGTCGCGATCTGGCGGAACACCGCTCCGCCAAAACGCGTCCAGTGGCAGCTGACAGGTGAGTCCCGGCAGGTTGTAGATCGGGTCACTTAGAGTATGGGTCGGCGTGCCCTGTTCCAGAGCGATCATGCCGACTGTGCTATTCACCGTCACCACGCCGCTGGCATTCGCCACGAGCGCCATCAAATCACCTTCTTCGAGATACTCCACCCGCCCACGTATCCCGAAACGCCGCTCGCAGTTCCGAATAATGCGCTCAAAATTCATCAGCCCCGAATCGAGCGGATGGTTCTTGATCACGATTTTGGCCTCGGGCGGCGCATGGCGTGCAAAGGACTCCAGCACATACTCGATCACCTCTCCCATGTGCTCGAAACGCGAATGGTCGCGAATCTGGGCATCCGTATTCAGCTGCAGCGGCAGCAGGTAGTAGGGAATGCCAGCTGCGGCGATCTCCAGCGCTCGCCGCTGCTCTTGCTTACGGATCAAACTTAGCCGAGCGAAGCGTCGAACATAACCCGCGTACTCCATCGGGGCCGTCACGCCAGCATGCGTTCGATAACGCGGGAAACCCAGAGGATTCCCCAAACCCGCGACGTGATACGCCACATCGTGAAACGCGCGCTTGTAAAACGGTGAATGAAAAGCCACCGGCTGAGACGGCTCCGGTAGCCACCTGCCAACCTCCGCGAACCAATCGGGATCACGTGGCAGCAGCGAATGACCGTTGACTCCTTCCCGTTCGAGCGTTACCCACCAGGGCCGGAAATACCCTTCTTCGAACACATGCGTGCGCACGCCGAACGCCTGACCATGCTCGATGGCGGGCCGATGCACTGGACGCCGGTCGCCAAAAAGCACTTGGTCGGTAATGCCAAAGCGGCGATACAACGCCCCGAAAAAAGCCGGCAAGTCCTCTATGTAGCCACGAAACGAATGGGCATTTTCGCGCAGCCAGTACAACACGTCACCCGCACAGAAATTGACGCGATGCACCGAATGGCCCTCATTCGCTAGCCGATTGGACAAGTGGGCGTAAAAAAGTGTGCACGGCCCCTGCAAAAAGAGAAATGACCGCCTCAAGTTACTTCCACTGCACCCTGAGGGATTGCGTCATGAAATCTTCGATCTTCTCGAAATGTTGCTCCCATGTTGGGGCCTTCCAGCCGACCATTCTAGCCTTTTGCGCAGCGCGACGCGGGCTGTTAGTTTCAACATATTGAAGCACTGCCTGGTACCAGCCTTCACCGTCTATAGGATCAAGATAGTCCGGAATATCTCCCGCCAGCTCTCGAAAAACCGGGAGATCACTGGCAATAACTGGGGTACCTAACGACAAAGCCTCTACCAGAGGAATGCCGTAGCCTTCAGCGAAGGAGGGAAATAATAAAGCCAAAGCATTGGCCACCCAATTTGTCAATACTTTGTCATCACAACCTGAAATTTCGATGACATATCCCTTTAATACCTCGCAACGCTCGAGCATATCTACTACCTGCTCACACTCCCAGCCACGCTGCCCAATAACAATCAATCGTGGAGAATCATACCCATAGATATTGACCAACCTACGCCACAGATTAAGCAGCAATAAATGATTCTTGCGGGGCTCGATAGTGGCAAGTATCACGAAATAAGGCTCTCTCAAGGGACGTCTGCTATCGGTTACCGGAAAACTAGGTGGCGCAAGATGTGCGGTGATCCATTCTGGAACAGTCAAACCCAAAGAATCTGCATAAGACGCAAGTTCTTTCCCAGTAGTAGCTGAATTCACAACGACCCCCCGGCCTGTTTCAAGTATCGTTCGAAGCCTGCGATGATGTCTTTCCGACTCACCCGGCCGACAATACTCAGGAAAGGCTATGGGAATCAGATCATGCAAAAAATATATGGGTTGCAACCCGTAACGACGAACTTTCCTCCCATAATGTGCGCTCTCGATTCCACAATGCCCTGTATTGATCAGTATGCTGCCTCCAGATGGCCGTTGCCAATTCAGCACTGTTGACTTGCCAATCAGCCAAACTATCAATTGCCGAATACTTGCACCATGGGAAAGTAAACCATCGAACAAGCGCTTGGAGTCTGCGTCACTCAACACCAACCAGCGTCCAGAAAACCGCACCAAAGCCCTGGCTCGCCCTCTGAAATACGATACATAAGCCAACCCGACCCGATCTATACCGGTAGGCAACCGTGCCCGCATAGCGCGATCCAACAAACGTGTAACATCGATCAGCATACGAACTCAGTCCTGTAGTGGTTCTGGTTCCAAGCACATCGCCCAGATGTCACCGCCCCAGATTCACCAGTCCGCTCACCGAGAAAATCGACGACGTCAGGATATTGAGGAACTTCTGCAACTCGGCCGCCGGCGCATTGGCAACATACACCACGTCCTTGTTCTTCATCGGGAAGTTCTGCGCCACGAGGAAAGCGCGCGGGTCTTTCAGATCCACCCGATACACCACCGGCACCTTGCCCTCCGGCGTCTGCGGTAGGGACTGGCCTTCGGCCTTCACTATCCCCGGGTCCTCGAAACGGAAGATGAACACCCCACGCGCGTCGGCCTGGGCATCGCGCACGCCCGCCACGCGGCCAAGTGCTTGGGCCAAGGTTATGCCCTGCGCCTCGAAATTCACCTCCTCGTTCCTGCCTGTTGCCCCCAGGGCGGTAAAGCTCAGGGGCTGGAACAGTGCCGTCACTACATCGCCCGGCTGCAAATAGACGTTCTGCTTTGGATCCTGAATCACGCTATCGAGCGGCATGGCCATCACCTTGCCGCCCCGACTCAACTGAAGCGTGATCTTGCCCACCGGCTGGCGCACCCCACCGGCGGCCGCAACAGCATCCAGCAAGCGTTCGCCCTTGGCGGTCAGCGGCATGCGCGTACTCGCCGCCACCTCGCCGACCACAGTTACATTGGATGTCGCGTTGCGGATCACCCGCACCAATACCTGCGGCTGGTTGGCCTTGCCCTTCAAGCGCATCACCAGATCGCTCTCGACCTGCTGCGGCGTCTTGCCCGCCACTGGCACCGTGCCGGCGAAGGGCACATTGATCACGCCATCGGCATTCACAATCTGCTCAGGAAAGGTTGTCTGGCGCGTCGTGGCCAGCCCCGCGCGCGGATCAACCAGCGCAACCCCGAACAGGGCAGCCGGCGGCGCCTCCCACACCGAAACCTCCAGCACGTCACCGGCTCCAACCACATAGCCTGGCGGTGCCTTGGCCGAGAGCGCTTCGGCGAAAGAATCTGCCCGCTGCGCGGCCAGCACCCGGCGAGCAACCGTATCGCTGACCTCGACTACAGGGATCGGCGAATCAATCGCTTCCTGCTCGACCACCTGCGCCATGCTGGGGCCAGTCGACGGGAGCCAAGAGGGAAATGTGGAACAACCAGTCAATAAGGTAGCTAAAGCCATACCTACCAGACGACCATACAGGGGCAGTTTATTGAGGGGCATTATGGTTATCCGAGGCTGTGTTGATTAAATAAAGTTTTTTGCCTTTCGCGACATTTCTATTTAATTCGCCTAGTATGCGAAATTGCCGATACTCCTTCAACCACGTATCCGTTGCTGGCTTGACCTCAGGCCAATCCGGATGATCATAATCGTCAACGACTACAATTCCGTTGTGTATAACCCGTGGGGCTATGTTGATCAAATCCTGGTAGCACTCTTGAAAAGCGTGGCCTCCATCAACGTGCGCGAACCGCAATTTCACATCGGTGGGCAACTTCATACTTGAGCTGTTACCCTCCAGGAACATCAACTGCGATGAAGTAATGTCCGGATTTGTTTTTATGATATTTGTTTTAACGTCCTCAACACTCGGATACTCAGAGTAAACATCACTGGCTGGCTGGGAGAAAACATCAGAAACAATCAGCCTTTCTCCCGGCCGAACAAAAAACGACATGAACGATGCCGACCGGCCTTTCCATGAGCCAATTTCAAGCAAGTCGCCTGTGACTCCCATCAACGCCTGCATCCTGAGCACCAATTGAAAATGCTGCGCATCGTCATAATTGAAAAATCCTGGAATCTTTTCCGCGCGCAAATACAGCTGCGTCGCATCGCCAGGGTTGGTATATGGCGCCCCCATTTTCAGATCCTTTCGAAGATGTCCGCGCCCCAGAACGACCGAAGACTGCGGCGCATTCGACTAGGCACCTTTTTCACTTCGATCAGATTGAATCGAGAACACTGGATATTAAGTAAGCGAATGATTTGAGCCCAGAACTTCTGGCTGTAAATCTCCGAATCGATAGTTAGGTACGCCCCCCCGCCAGCACTAAACTCAGTAAACACGTAGGGGTAGCGCGACAAATGTCGCCCCTGCTTGTCAAAATAGGCGGCCTCTATCGATGTACTGGACGTAATGCTGTAAACGTGCGTTATCCCGTCACGAGCAAGCAAATGGTAGAAATTGGCATCCACCACTTCAGTGTTCGGAAACAAGCGCGTCAAGGTCAGGATCACCGGATTGTTTGGCGAGAATGGATGGGGTTTCACAAAGATACGCTCGTGCCGGCGGCACATCTCGGTGAGCTGCGGTAGGAAGTCTTCGGCCTGCATCAGCCGGCCATTTCGGATCAGTACTTTGTCATCAGTGGTTTGACCGCAGAACAGGGCTGCATCCTCCACCCCATTGCATTGGGGCACAGGTGGCAAACGCACCAGCGTCGCGCGCGCCAGGCCTGCATGGAGGCGGATTTCATCTTCCCTGACCACCCACTCTCGTAGCGCTTCGGCAAGTCCGCCAACATTGGAGCGAACGCCAAAAATCAGGTCATCCATGAAACGCACGGGATGGATGGTGAAATCGACATAAGGTATATCAAGCGTATCCAAGGCTTGCCGGGTGAACTCAGGCAACTCGAACCCGATGACCAAGGCATCACCCAATTGCTCGTCAAATATCGCAAGATCACGGGGTGAGGGTTGGCTTGCATAGAGCGATACCCAGCTCTCGAAAGACAGATCCAGGCCCTTGGCCTTATAAAGCCGGGTGGCCAAGCAACTCTGACCGCCCGTGTAATAAAGCAGCTGAACCGGTAGATTGGCGAGCATTTCCAAAGACGGGCGAATCAGTTGGTATAGCCATTCGATGTTGACTTTCTGAACACCTAGTCCGTTATTGTTTTGACTGGCCCTAAAAATATCACCGGTGACGACTATCCGTTTAACTGCGTTCATCAGAGGCTCCCCACCAATGCCATTAGCGGGGCAAAACTGGCCGCAGGGCTAAACTGCGCCTGCGCTGCTACCAAGGCTTGGCGCGCCAGTGATTCACGCTCTTCTGGGTTGTTTGCCAATCGCAATACGGCATCGATAAACTCGCTGCGGCTGCGGGCGACGACCACACCACTGCTCTCCGGTTTTGCGATGCCCACCGCACCTTCTGGGGAGGCGATCAGCGGCTTGCCATGGGCAAGGGCCTCGACAGATTTGATCTTGAGCCCGCCGCCATGCATGATGGGGTTGATCATCACATCGCAATGGGCGTAGGCCGTATCCAATGAAGACACGAGGCCGTGCAGGGTCACGCCAGCTTCCAGGGGTTGATCGCGCAGTTTTTCGCATACATTGCCATAGACATGCAGTTCGATGGCAAGCTGACTGACAACCGGCCAAACTTCATGCAAAAACCACCTCATGGCCTCCGCATTTTCATTACTGCCGCCACCCACAAAACCAAGGCGCAAGTTACGACTTCGCCGCGCCTCCAACCTCGCGGTCAAGGTCTCGCTAACGGTCTCCACCCCATGCGGACAGCACAAGACGATCTTGTTCGGCAGAAGACGCGCCATCCACTTGGCTTCCTCATTCTGAATGGCCAGAAGTGCATCGAATTTTGCCAAGATCGCCACTTCATCCTTCAGTGTGATCGAGACCCCTGTCTCCAAACCTTGCATTACTACGCGATATTCCCTTGGCGCCATCAGATCGTGCGTATCCAGAATGCTTATCGCCTGGTAAGGCATGGCATCGCGCAAGTACGCCAGCCATAGATATTCAAAAATGACCGTGTCGTACCGAGGCTGTTTTCTCAGAAACAGGGCGAGCGATTTTCCAAAGATGTCGTGGCGTGCCCGTTTCAATCCCGCGTGGGCGGGAATGCTGGTTTTGAACAGTACATCTTTTGCTGAGGCTTCATAGTCTTTGTAGCTGACAATGACGCCATACAGTCCGGCTGCTGCAATCGCTTTTTCGCGATCCGGCCAAATCGAACCGTAAAAGAAAACCTGACAGTCAAACTCCGCCCGCAACGCCAAGCAAAGCGACAGAATACGGGAATGGCTGCCGAGACCTGGCTCCCAAAACGGGACGTCCGTCACCAACAACACCCGCTTGCGGCGCAAGTGGGTAATGCTGTGGGTCGATAGCGCACGAAGCAGCCCGCCAAGCTGTTGATCAATGCACTGTTGGTAGGCGTTCAGGCAGGCGAGACTGGCATTCCTGAGTTCCGGCAAACGTTCCAGAGGGTTACGTGCAATCTCCTCAAGATGATCGATCAGGCTTTCGATACTGTCGCAGGTGTGCTCGGGAGTGCTGGTGGGCAGCCCAACGCTGGCAGGTGACGTCGCAAGAAATGGAACACCATGCCGCAAGGCGGAAAGCGTTTTGATTTTGAGGCCGGTTCCATCGATCATCGGATTGATGAATATATCGATCTCATTGAAAAAATCACGCTCATTTTCAACGAAGCCCAAACATTCGATATCGGGATCATCGACAATGTTGCAGATATTGCCCGCCAAAACCAGTTTCACCTTTTGGGCCAGCGCGGGGCGGTTACGGAATGCAGCGAAAAAGACTTCTAGAGATTTTCTGTTGAGCGAGTTGACCGAACCGAGATAGCCAACGCGCAACACACCCGCCTTCCGCCTGCCAGGTGGCAGCAGGTTGACTTCAACGGGATGCCCCAACTCTATGACGCATTTCGACGTGATTGACTGAAAGAAAGACTTTTCATCCTCTTGGATGGCCAGGATAAGATCGGCCCGGTCAAGCGCAATTTTTTCCTGATCAGGCGTCGTGTAAAAAAAGTCAGGAGGCAGACCGTTACGCCGCAAGAGATCCGCACGGTTACTCATGCGGTCATGGCAACTGAGAATTTTTAGCACCCGCCCATCAAATAGAGTCAAAACTTTACTGAAGAAAACGTACTCGCAAATGATCGCATCGTAATCCTTTTGCGAAGCCAGATATCTAGCAGCAGAGGCAATATCTTCGTTAAACCAATCATCAATGCCCCAGCAATCGCCTTGAGTTTTTTTCCTGTTGTGTGCCTTGTGAGGGACGATAACGACTTCTGACCAAAAGTCGCGCATGGCATCAAGAGCCTCGGGCATTGAGCTGCAATTTTCTTGGTCATAAAGCAAAAAGGTAACCGCGTGTCCCGCAGACAGTATCCGACTGCCCAGCGCATAAATGTGCGCCCTGTTCCCGGCGTTTTGCGGGTGAGAGGGCGTAGGCGATATCCAGAGGATGTTCATGGATTAACCTGCGAGCCTCGTCAATCGGATGTGGTCAAGCATGATGGCCAATCTTCGGTCATCCGGGAGCCCGTTTTCGCGTGGCGTCTTCAACTTGCCGAACTCAAATTTGATCGACCAAAAAGGCAACCTGTAACTTTCTGGTACATCGACTTCTGCAACAAGCTCGCAAGGAAAGTCTTTCCCTTTTCGTTCCAGCGGCAATGCAGAGCCGTTAAAGGTGGTACGCATTCCGTCAATGATTCCAGCATCGATTTCGCTGACCACCGATATTTCAAGCCGGTATTTCCCATGTCCTAAAGCCGGAACTTGAACGCTGGATTGATTTTCCGGACCCGCCCAGCGCCCTGTCGGCTCCGTGTGCCACCAGTTCGCCCCGGTGATATCACCTCGCATATCGATATCAATGGCGTCCGGTCGAACCACCTGACAAGACTCTGGGATTGCGATATCGAAATTCGGATCACGATAACGCCCCTTCTCGACGTAGGCTGCCTTCAGATAGTGCATCTCGGCTTTCATCTCCGACAGCACACCGATGAGACAATCGACCTGCTCTTCAATCGTCAGATTGGAAACCTTATCTGCCAACTCATCACGATATCGCCTAACGATGATGTCATCAGCGAGTTTTTGACGCAAAGCAGCAAGATCAAGATCGAGAAACGGCTCTACGCTCGACAAGATCTCCAAACGGCCATTTTGATGTTTCGACATTTTTTTAACTCCAAAGCCAATATATTTTAGGCGCGATGGCAGTAATCGACTCGCAGCCTCTTGGACCTCCCGAAAATTTCGAGACGAGAATAAAAATTTATTTTTCATTTCGCCGTAGGTCTTTCATAGGCGCCACTTGGTTACTGCTTGCGAAAGAAGATAAAAACCCCAAGTTCGCCACCATGGTCGGTAAATTCGATATGGAGTCGACAAACGCCCACTCTTTGCACCAGAAACAGGATCTCATTCAAAACGTATGGATTCATCTGCATTTCCGGGTCGACCTCAGGAGGCAATGATGTTTGTGCAGGCAAGGGTTGTTCTTTAACCGGCTGTGGCGGTGGCATGCCATGGGTCTCTGCATGAATCTGCTTGCCATACAAAACATGGATCGCGCCTACCCCTCCAGGCGCGATGAAATCGAGCAGCCGGCGAAGTATCACGCGCCCCCGCTCGGGCGGAATATGCTGGAACACGATGAATGAATGCACCAGATCGTATTCCCCGGTCAGTCCGGAAAGCTCATCGTCGGACAACAGTAGCCGCACATTACCCAGCCCGCGGGCGGTGCAATTCCTGGTCGCCTCGTCCAGCATGCTGCCGGAAACGTCGAGCCCGACGACTTGCTGCGCGACCTGCGCGAACGGAACGACCAGACGACCCGCACCACAACCGAAATCGACGACCGACGTTGGGCAGAAGCCAGGGTCGATGTAGGTGTGGATCATCTTCATCACGTAGTCAACGTGACGACGACCCGATTCGAAGAACTCCGTCAGCGCCTGATCGTCAAGGTTGGCGCGCCTAAACTTTGGGTTGGTAATCACGCCGAAATAGGGATCGCGGCGCCCCCATTCTTCCCAAGCAAGGTCAGTGCTCATCATCTCTGTCATAACTTTTCGTTCTCCAACTTTTGAAGAAATGCCTGCCACTGAGGCATGACACGATCCGGCAGGTATCGGACTGACACGGCAACCCCCTTGCTGATCAAATCGTCACGCCTCGTGTTGTTGTCCGGATCAATGACCGAGGCAATCGCCTGAGCGCAATCCTCGATTGAATAGGGGCTGAAATACTCCGCCGCCTCATCATAGATTTCACGATGGACGGCAATGTCGGAGGCAACGATGGCGCCACCGCAGCGCATGGCTTCGACGCCGGAAAAATCGAAACCCTCCCCGAAACTGGGGCAAACTGTGGCACGCGCATGTTTGTAAAGCAGACGCAGTTCTGGCGCAGGCACGTCCGTGAGCACGAAGAGTTGCTGCCGTTCAACCCAGGGGGTAAATTTCTTGATGATCGGCTCGTTATCCCAGCCCAGCATGCCGACCACGATCAATTTCAAGTTACTGAAACGCTCAGTTCGTAGCCTCTCCCATGCAGCCAACAAAGTGAGATGATTTTTTCTTGGCTCAATGGTGGAGACCATCAGCAGGTAATCAATCGCGTCGCTGCCATTTCCGAACCCCTCTGCCGTAAGTATCTTTTCCCCTCCCTGTACCTTTGTATTGCGTCGGGTAAAGATGATCTCCGGCACACGCAAGGACGAGGAATTCTCTGGAAAGTAGTGCGGCGAAATCATGTTGTGGATGGTGACGGCACGCTCTTCGACCTCAGGAAAGATCGAGATCAGGTCTCTCCTCGTCGCATCGGAGACGCAGGCGAAATATGCCCCATGTCGTACGTTGTTACGCAACGCATAATAGTGCGACGCCCGATGGAATGCCCGATCCGAAATCGTGTGCGGCATAAGCAAAGGGATGGCATCGTGGTAGCGCACAAGAAGTCTGGTTTGGGGCGAAACGATACCCGGATAAGGTGTTTCGACAATCATGACCTTGAATGCCGATGTGTCGAGACGCGGATAAAGGGCGTAACCCAGTTGATTGGTGATCAAAGCGCACTTGTGCATGGCAGTCCACGGTACGCGTGCTACGCGGAAGTCCGCACTTGTGACGGAGTCGAATGCATCGATAGGCAAAGTTTTCGCAAATAACCGCCGCCACAGGAAATCGCGAAACTGAGTTGAGGAAAATCGGGTTAGTCGCTCCTTGCGGCCAAAAATTCGGCGTACTGCCATCCAGAAAACCGCAACGTAAGGATTGAATTGCTTCTGCTCCAAAGACACCACGATACGCGACAGCCGGTTGATCTGCCTGTCGTGCGGCATTTCGGTAGCTTCCGGGGTTTCCGGCAAGCCCTTCGCAAGCACATGAGTGCTACTTTGAATGAGGCCATCCACTTCAAAATCGGACAGCGAACGAAGGTTGCTGAACAATAGTCGCGTCTCCTGCGGTATACCGGCATGGCCATCCAGCGCCGGGCGCATTTCGAGAAGAATTTTCAAGGCGCCCATTTCAGTTCTGCATGATGGAGTTGTAATACTCGTAGGCCTGATCAACCGAGGGAAATGGATGCAACTTGCCCCCGTTCAGCACGTAGGCAGATGTGCAGTAGAGCTTGATCACGTTCGGATCGTGACTGACCAGGATGAAGCCCCGCTCCTTTCGCTTGTGGAGCAATTCGTAATGGCTTCTTTCGTGAAAACGAACGTCCCCTACAACCATCGCCTCGTCAATCAGGAAACAGTCAAACTCGATGGCCATCGACAGCGCAAACGCCAGTCGAGCCATCATTCCATGGGAATAAGAGAGAACGGGTTCGTTTAAATACTCGCCCAGTTCGGTGAACTCCTGAATATATGGAATCAATGGAGCGTGGTCGACACCATAAATCCGACAGACGAACTTGAGATTGTCGAGCCCGGTAAGGTGCAACTGAAAAGCTCCGGTAAACGCCAATGGCCATGAGACGCTCATGCTGCGGCGAACCACCCCATGCGTTGGTGACTCCGCACCGCTGATGATACGTATCAGGGTAGACTTACCCGCGCCATTACAGCCAAGTATTCCCAGTCTCTCACCCTTGCGCACGGTCATGCTTACACCATCGAGTACGGTGTGCCAGCCCCGGCGCGTACGGTAACGTTTGTGAATGCCCTCCAGTTCCAACATGCTCAACTCTGCCTATTGCTGATTTCTCGAACCATCCAGAGTCCGATCAGCGTCAACACCAGATTGCAGGCGGCAAAGTACATGGGCGATTCGTAAGTTGGTACCAGGTTGCCGAAATAGCCATGACGCATCATTTCAACACCATGCACCATGGGCAGCCACAAAACAGCATCTTGCGCTGCCTTAGGCAGCCAATGGACCATGAATATCGCGCCGGAAAGAGGAAACATGATGTAAGTAAGGATGGGCCATGTGCGTTCGACTGTTTCTGAAATCTCTGAAAGCACACCAATAATCAATGCAAGCCCCAAGGAGAACCACGCCAATAACAGCCAGCCGCCGATCACCATGAGGATGTCTCTTGGCATGTGCATCGCCTCAATGCTGACAAACAACACAGTCAGCAGCGCCAACGAGGCAGTCGCACCAACCCATTCGAGAACAATGCGGGAAATATAAACGTCGAGTGGTCGCACATTGCGGTGATACAAAAGTGGGCGATTTGCGCCAATTGCCATGGCGCAACGTGAAGTTGTATTACGCCACATCAACACCGAGGAATAACCTGTGATGGCAAAAGCTACGATCGGAATATTGGATACCGCGTGAAACTTTAGCGTATACCATAGTGCCGCCACGCCCAAGGTGAAGAGCATGGGTTCGAGCATCAGCCAGAGCACCCCCAGACCACGCCGGCCATAGCGTGTGATGATCTCGCGTAGCAGAAGCGCGTGAATGATACGCAGCTGAATGGACAGCGAGCGGGCGAGAGAGGTTTCTGCTATCTCGGTCAATCCTGATGCTCCTTTATGCCAGCAATGAGCATAGACAGAACACCCCAGATGATCAGACCGAGCACAAAAACGGCGAAGACGGTGCGCAGGCGGCGCGGCTCCATAGCGGCATCCGGCAGGTTGGGGTAAGCGATGCGTTCTAGATAGAGCTGTTGGCGCTGGGCTTCGTTGCGCGCCTGCTCCAGCGATGCGAGCGCGCTGGCGAGTTGCTTGTCAGCAAATTCTTTTTCCAGTGCCAGACGCTGGAATTCGGCCGCCTTGCTGGCAAGGGATCGACCACCACCGGCTACACGGGCGGATTCGAGTTCGATTTCCGTTTCAAGCATCTGGATGCGTTGTTTGAGCACTGGGATTTGTGGATTCTCCTTGGCCAGCAGTTGCAGTTGAGCCAGCTGCGATTTCGTGGCGATCATTTCTTCCTGAAGTTTAGCGATCTGCTGCAGAGGTATAGCCGATTGCTTTTCCGGGTCGATCACACCTTTTTCGTTGCGGTAGCGAGCGAGCGCTAGGGCTGCCAGTTTCGCCTTGTTTTCAGCTAAGGCCACTTCGTTGGCTGCGAAGCGGATCATGTCCTGACGACCACGTTCGTTGAGTTGATTGACCAAGGCTTCGCTCATTTCGAGCAGGCGTTTGTTGATTTTCTGCGCTTCCTCGGCGCTAAAGGCGCGCACTGTCACCGTGGCGATGGAGGAAACAGGGTCGAGTTGCACGCCAACCATTTTCTGGTAATAGCGGTGCATGTTTTCGAAGCTGTCGTCCCAATCGAGGCCAGGGAAGCGGCTGAAGATATCCCCTTTGTTAAACGCTTCACGCACCTTTAGATTCTCATCCAGCGTACGCAACGCATCTCGCGAGAGCATGAAGTCCTGCACAGTGAAGCTATCATCCTGCGAGCGCGAAAACCCTGTGCCCTTGAGCAGCATGCCTAGCGGAGACGCTGTCTGACGCTCCGGGCTGCGCACGACGAAGCGGGATTCGCTGATGTAAATATCAGCGGCGATGAAACCGAAATAGACGATGGCAGCGAGTGTCGGCAATGCGACGGAAAGCCAAAAGAGCCTGTGTTTCTGCCAGTATTGGCGAAGGCTGGATAAATGCACGCGCGCTTCAAGAGAGGGCGTTATGTTCATGATAAATCGCTCGGGTCAGGTTTTCCGGTATCCAAGGTGGTCAGTTTCGATTGGGCACGGCCATAAATGTCCTCGAAACGCACGATATCGTCTTCACCCACGTAATCTCCGCTTTGAACTTCAATCATTACCAGCGGCAGTACGCCCGGGTTGGAGACGCGGTGCCGGTGGCCGGCGGGAATGTAGGTGGATTCGTTGGCGGCGACAAACACATCTTTTTCGCCATTGACGACTTTGGCCATGCCTTGCACAACGATCCAGTGTTCGCTGCGGTGGTGGTGCATTTGCAGGCTCAGGCTCGCTCCAGGTTTGACGACGATGCGCTTGATCTTGTAGCGGTCACCTTCTTCGAGCACGGTGTAGTCGCCCCACGGGCGGTGCACGGTGCGGTGCAGCTTGTGAACTTCGTGGCCACTCGCCTTGAGTTGGCTGTAAAGGTGCTTGACATCCTGGGCACGCGCCTTGTCCGCTACCAGCAGGGCGTCGGGGGTGTCGACGATGACGAGGTCACGCACTCCGACGGCCCCCACCAGGCGCTCGTCGCTGCGGATGTAGCAGTTCTCCACATCGTGCAGCAGCGCTTCGCCTTCGACCCGGTTGCCCTGCGCGTCCGGCGCAGACAGATCGCCCAGCGCCGACCAGGAGCCGATATCGCTCCAGCCGATGTCGCAGGGTACAACCGCAACTCGGTCGGATTTTTCCATGACCGCGTAGTCGATGGAGTCCTCGGGAACCTTCTCGAAGAGTTCGGGCGCCAGCTCGCATTGGGTGAAGCCTTTGCCCTCGGCACAACGGGACTGGGCGAGGCAGGCTTGCACAGCTTCGAGAACAACTGCGCAGTGCTGGCGCATTTCTTCAAGCATTGTCGAGGCCTTGAAGCAGAACATGCCCGAGTTCCAGTAAAACCGGCCAGTTTCAAGGTACGAGGCGGCCGTAGCGGCATCGGGTTTTTCGACGAAGCGCAGTGCACGGTTGCCGTCGGCCTCGATGTAGCCGTAGCCGGTTTCGGGCGCGTCGGGCTGGATGCCGAAGGTGACGAGACTACCCTGCTCAGCCAGTTGCCTCGCCTCGCCCACTGCCTTGGCAAAGGCCGGCTGGTCAGCGATCAGATGATCTGCAGGGAGTACGAGCAGAAGGGCGTCGGATTGTCTTGCCGCAACATGCAGCGCGGCCGCTGCAACCGCTGCCGCCGTGTTGCGCCCGAAGGGCTCGAGCAGGAAGGAGGTGGGCAGGCGACTTGAGTTGACTTCGCGATATTCGTCTTCAGTCTTGAAGAAAAGCTCACGGTTTGTGACCGTGAGGATTTCGGATACATCCCGCAACTGTGCGCCGCGCATGAACGCTTTTTGCAGCAAGCTTTGGCCGTCTCCCAGACGGATGAATGGTTTGGGATGCATCTCGCGAGACACGGGCCATAACCGCGAGCCGGCGCCGCCGCACAGAATGACGGGAATGAGAGGATGTTGTTGCATTACACCAGCCCCTTGATCGTTTCGAGAGTCTGCCTGATTTGAACTTCGGTATGCAGGTTGCTCAGGAAGAACCTCAGCCGAGCTGCCTTTTCTTCCACAGCGGGATAGATGATGGGCTGTACATTGATGCCGCGCTCGAGGAGCGTGTTTGAAAGCCTCGCTGCCTTGAGCGAGCTGCCGGTAATGACAGGTACGATGGCGTAGCCTTGGGACAGCCCAGTGTCAAGACCTGCCTCGTTAGCCAGGTGCAGGAAAAGCTGGCCGTTTTCCTGCAAGCGGGCGACGCGCTCAGGCTCCTTGCGCATGATCTTGAGTGCAGCGAGCGAGGCCGCAGCTAAGGGGGGGGCGATGCCGACGCTGTACACGAAGCCCGGCGCGGCGTATTTGAGGTACTCGACCAGCGCCCGCTCGCCGGCAATGTAACCGCCGCAGCCGGCCAGCGTTTTGGAGAGGGTCCCCATCCAGATGTCTACGTCCTTGCCATCGATGCCGTGATGCTCATGGCTCCCCTTGCCCGTCTGGCCGAGCACCCCCAGGGCGTGGGCCTCATCGACCATCAGGAAGCAGCCGTGGCGGCACTTGATGTCGATGAGCGCAGGCAGGTCCGGGATGTCGCCATCCATGCTGTAGTGCCCTTCGACGACGATGAGCGCGCGCTCGAACTGGCCGCGGATCTCGGCGAGGATCGCGTCGAGCGCCTGGGTATCGTTGTGCGGAAAGCTGCGCCGCGCAGCCCCCGCGAGCTTGATGCCTTCGAGCACGCTGTTGTGGATGAGTGCATCGTGGATGACCAGGTCTTTGGGGCCAAACAGCGTGGCGATGGTGGAGACATTGGTCGCATGGCCACTGACGAATACGACGCAGTCCTCGACCCCGTAAAGTTCGGCCAGGGCTTTTTCGAGCTCCCGCTGGATGGGGCGCTCGCCCGCGACCAGACGGCTGGCGGAAGCGGACGTGCCGTAGCGGTCGATGGCGTCCTTCACCGCCTTGTTGACCGCCGGATGGCCGTTCAGGCCCAGGTAGTTGTAGCTCGAAAAATTGATGAATTCGCGCCCGTCGATGCGGGTGACCGCGCCGGCCACGCCGTCGTGGGCGATGAAGAACGGGTTGCGCAGCCCCAGACGATCCGCTGCCGCCTTGGGCACCAGCATTTTTTCGTAGCCGGGGAGACGGTCGAAGCGGGTGAAGGCTTCCGGCACCTTGGTGCGATGCATCGACCGGGTGGCGGCCGTTTGGGTTGCCGTCCCGCCAGCGCCGACTTTTTTGCTAAGGAAGCGCTCGATGAGCTGTTGCTTGGCCTTCAGGCCGAGTGATGACTGGGTCATGCGGTGAGCCTCGTACCTTGATTTTGTAGCGCGCAGGCATCCTGGGAGATCTGCTGCAATTCTTCGGCAGTCACCGCTTCGCCATGTTGCTTGGCGATGCCCTGAACCACGGCATCGAGCGTATTGGCGGCTGCATCATCTTGGTCGGCGCCACCGAGCAGTTTTTCGACGATGCGCTGAGTGACCTTTTCCGCCGTGGGTGATTCGTTGAGCATCATCACCGGCAACTGAATGCCAAAGCGTTGTTCCAGCCCCAGCGCCAGTTCAACCGCCATCAGTGAATCAAGCCCCAGGTCGTGCAGACTGCGCGAGGGGTCGATGCGGTCTGCGCCGATGGCGAGGATTTGCGCGACTTCCTGCACCACCATTTGCTGGACGATGACGGCGACTTCTTCAGGCGATTTGCCGGCAATGAGTGTTTGAAAATCCGCTTCGTTTTCCGATAGGCCGGTGTTTTTGAGGCTGCGGTTGAGAACGGCAAAACGGCCGCGGGTGGCGGAAGGCAGCAGACGGGCCAGCGTGTTCCAGTCGAAATTGGCAACCGCCAGCGTGCCGCCTTGACGCAGTAGTTGCTCAAGCTCATCCAACGCCTGCAGCGTACGCAACGGCGGTTTGCCGAGGCGCTGGCCCAAGCTGTCGCGCACCGCTTCGTTGCGGGTGAGATAGCCCGCATCGCCAATCGGCCCCCATCCGACGCATACGGCGGGTAGGCCCATGTGTCGGCGCATTTCGGCTAGACCTTCCAGCCCGGCATTGGCGGCGACGTAGTTGGCCTGGCCGGGGTTGCCGATGGCCGTGGTGATGGAGGAATAGAGCACGAAGTGTTCAAGCGGCACATCGAGTGTGGCCTGATGCAGGTTCCAGGCGCCCAGCAGCTTGGGCGCGATGACGGTTTCCATGCGAGCAGCGTCGAGGTTCTGCACGAGAGCATCGTCAAAGACGGCCGCCGCGTGCAGCACGCCCTGGATGGGCGGGCAGGTCTTGCGCGTGTGCTCCACCATTTGCACCACGGCTTCCGCATCGCTGATGTCGCAAGCCAGCGCCTGCACCTGGATGCCTTGGGTCGCGAGGGCATCGACCGCTTCCCTGGCGCCCGGGGTGTCCAGACCACGACGCCCCACCAGGACGAGATTTCCTGCGCCATGCGCGGCCAGCCAGCGGGCCGATTCCAGGCCGAAGCCCGAAAGACCACCGGTCACGATCCAGGTTGAGTCCTGGGCCAGCTGCAACGGCGCTGGCGCGGCCGACGGCCGTTCAACCGCCGGCCGTGCATCGGCAAGCGAGACGACCACCTTGCCGATGTGCCGGGCCTGCTGCATGGTCCGGAAGGCATCGACCACTTGCTCGGCCGGAAAAACGCGGCAAGGCAAGGGTGTCAGCACCCCTTCGCGGAACAGCGCCATGACCTCGCGGAACAGGCGCGCGGCAAGTTGCGGTCGGCCGGTCAGCAGCTGGTCGGCGTCGATGCCGAAGTAACTGATGTTGTCCTTGAAGGGACGCAGGCCGATAGGCGTGTTCTCGAAGAAGTCGCGCTTGCCCAGTTCGAGGAAGCGGCCGAAGGGCTTGAGCACCGAAAGATTGCGGCGTATGGCTTCGCCCGCCAGCGAATTGAGCACGACATCGACGCCTTCGCCGTTCGTTACGGTAAGGATGGCATCGGCAAACGCAAGCGAGCGCGAGTCGAAGACGTGATCGGCGCCCAATAGCCGCACGAAATCGCGTTTTTCATCGCCACCAGCGGTGGCAAAAACTTCTGCCCCCAGATATTTGGCGAGCTGGATGGCGGCAATGCCCACCCCGCCGGCGCCGCCGTGGATGAGCACGCGCTCGCCCGCCTGCAGGTCCGCGAGGTGTTTGAGGGCGTAATACACCGTGAAGAACACGGTGGGCACGGTGGCGGCGGATTCGAACGACCATTCCTCCGGCATCCGGGCAACCGCAGAGGCCGAGGTGACGACGTGGCTGGCGAAGCAGGCCGAGCCAAAGCCCATGACTTTGTCTCCGGGCCTGAAATCCCGCACGCGCGCCCCGACGCGGCAGACGATGCCGGCGAATTCCAGCCCCAGGCTGGCCCCGGCGAAGCCTTTTTCCACAGCCTCGTCTGGCAACAGGCCCATGAGGTACATGACGTCGCGGAAGTTGAGGCCGGTGGCCTGCACCCGCACTTCCACGGCATCTTCGGCCAAGGCGGTTTGTTCCTGCGGCAACCAGACGAGGTTGCGCAGTTGCCCGGGCAGATGAAAGTCGAGACGGAAGCGCTCTTCAGGGGCTGCGGGGCGGGCCGTTGCTTCGGCGGCTTCCTGCATGACCAGCGTGTAGCGGCCGGTATCGGTAAGCAGAATCTCGGACGTGCCATCGGGGAAGAGCAGCTCGTTTTCCAGCCGGTCGAGGCCGTCTTCACAACCCAAATCAATCAGAGTGGTTTCGAGCGCTGGGTATTCGTTCATGAGTACGCGCGCGAAGCCCCAGAGCGCGGCTTGCTGTGGATTGGGAGCGCCCGTAGCCGACAGGTTCGAAGCCAGCGCACCGCCGCGGATGACGAACCACAGGCGCGGCATCTTTCTAGCAGCCTGGGTGGTGATGGTCTGCACCTCTCCCAGAACCCCGGTGAGCAGATCCGCGGTGGTTTCCGGGGGGACGTCCCACCCCCGCAAGCTCACGACGTGGTCGATGTCATCGAGGCTTTGCGGCAGTGATTGGGCCGTGATCACCCGCTGCCCTTGCGATTCGAGCCGCGCGGAGAGATGGCCCGCCAGCTCCAAAGAGGCGGCATCGTTAAGGAGCAACCACGCAGCCGGTTCGGGCGCGGGCAAGGCGGCCTTCCACTGGGCCGGCGCGCGCGCCAGGAGCAGATAGGCGCCTTCGGCAAGGCCCTCGGCCGGCGGTTCAGCATAGTCCAGCACGTCCTCGAAACCCTCCGCCCGCAACAGCTCCGCCCAGGCGGCGGCCGGCGCCAGCGAGGAATGCGGCGCTTCGTCAACTGTGGCCTCATGCCACCAATCGTTGGCCAGACCGGCCAGAAAGTCGGCGCTCCAATCCGCGTGACGTTCGGCCACGATGAGGCTGGCGTTGGCGGCCAGCCAGCGCCGCATCTGGTTGAGCGCGGCTTTCGGGCTCACCGTTCGGTGCAGGGTGTGACGCAGTAGGACGACATCGAACTTGTCCGGCAAGGCCGTCTCGGCGGCGAGCTGCCAGCTCGTGGTATCCAGTGTGGCAACGACAAGATTGGGCGCGTGGGCGTATTCCGCCCGCTGCCGTTCGGCCACGGCTTCGGGCAAGGCCAGCACATAGTCGAGGCGGTCTTCGGGCAGCGCCGCCAGCAAGGCACGCGGAACCTCGCTCAGACCGTCGGCGATTTCCAGGACCCGCAAGCGGCGGTGCGCCGGCCAGTCGCTGGCCAGGTGGGTGAGGATGTGCTCGACCGCCTGTCGCATGCCGGCATAGGCTGGATCGTCCTGATAAAGCATTTCCGCAACGGGCGAACGGCGCAGCGCGTCAAGGAAGGCAGGCCGCTCTGCCGGATGGAGCAGCAGATGCGGCAGGTGGCGTCCCACCCGACCCAGCAGTACCAGGTGCGGCAACGCCGCGCCGTGCTCGCGCGCGAGCGTGCGCCAGATGTCCTCGGCGGCAGGCAAATCGCTGCCGTCGACCAGTTGCCAATGCCCTTCGTGAACGGAGAGCATGCCTTCCTGCTGCAACAGGCTGCTGAGCCAGCGTGCATAGGGGTCGGACGCGGTCATCAGCCTTTGCAGGACTTCGCTGTCTTTCTCGGCAATCGCCCGGAAGGCCTCGAAGGCGAAGGAGACGACGAGCGCTTCGAAGAGCGGCAGGGCCTCCTTGAACCAGCGGACGCGGGGTTCCGCCTGCTCAGCTATCGCCAGCCGAAGGGTTTCAACAAGCGCCTGCGGGGTGGGAAGCTGGGTAACAAGTCCTTCCGCCGGATGCGGGCGCAGCCATGGGTCAATGCGCCAGCGGGAGACCTTTTCCTGCGCCTTGTGCGCGAGCGGCGCGGCACGAAAACGGCAACCGCTGACGCTGGCCAGCAGGGTATCTTCGGCATCGAACAGCTCGAAGTCCGCCAGCACAGAGCGTGCGCTGCGGCGCGTGAGCCGGGCGCGGAATCGGCTGGGTTTTCCAGCACGGTGATATTCGAGCCGGCCGGTCTTGACGGGCAGCAAGGCCACGCCTCGGCCCGCCTCGATGTCGGTACGGAAGAAGTCGACCAGCGACTGGTAGCAGACATCGAGCAAGGCCGGATGGAGGAGGTAGCCGTCTTGTACCAAGTCGGCGGGATGTTCCAGCTCGGCTTGCAGACAGTTATCGGCGACGACGGCTTCGCGCAGGCCCTGAAAGGTCGGGCCGTAATTGAGCCCCAGCGTAGCTGCCAGGCGGTAGTGGGTTTGCCCGTCCATCGTGGCGGTATCCGCCGACGGCGAGGGAATCTGCGCGTGCCGGGAAACGGCCCCTGGTTGCAGAATCCGCCCAGCGGCATGCAGCGTCCATGCATCCTGGCTCAGTCGCTGGCGACTCTTGATCTGGAAGCTGCCGTCCCGGTCGTTGAGCTCGAAACGCAGCGTGCGCTCGTGCTCGCCGTCGAAGACCATGGGGGAGACGATGTCCATCTCTTCGAACGCCAGCACCTCTCCGCTCAGCCATTCACGGGCGGCCGCGAGGGCCATCTCCGCATAGGCCGCGCCGGGGAAGACAACGGCGCCCCCCACCTTATGGTCGGCAAGCCAGGGCAGTACCGTCGGATCGAGGGTGTTTTCCCAAACGTTTGCAACCTCGGGAATCCGCCAGCCCAACAGCGGATGCACGCGCCGCCGCTCAATGGACAAAAGGCTTTCGCTGGTGCGCGGGTGCCAATGCCGCTCGCGTTGCCAGGGGTAGTTGGGCAACTGGACACGACGCCCGGGCTGCGGGAAATAGACGCCTAGATTCGGTTGTTCGGCCAGCAGATGGGCACGCAAGGCCGTCTCGACGATGTGGTTCCAGCCATCGGCCTCCTTGCGCAGGGTGGGCAGCACCCGGCCTTTCGTGCCAATGGATGTGAGGCATTCGCCGATATAGCGCTGCAAGATGGCATGTGGGCCGATTTCGATGAAGCTACGGCAGCCCAGGCCACTGAGCGTAGCAATGGCATCCGAGAACCGCACGGGTTCGCGCACGTTGCGCCACCAGTATTCCGCACCCAGTTGCTTGGCGTCGAGTGCGACGCCGGTAACTGTGGAAACGAAGGCGGTTTCTGCCGCAGCGCGGGTTTCCAACCCGGCCAGGCTGGCGAGCAGCGGCACTCGGATCGGGTCCATCTGACGGCTGTGGAAGGCATAGTCGAGGTCGAGCAGCCGGAAAAAGACACTCTTGGTCGCAAGATGAGACTGGACACGCTCCAGATCGGCCAAGCTGCCGGAAAGGGTCAGGTTCTTCGGGCTATTGATGCCGGCAATGGTGATATCAAGCGCCTCTCCCAGTTCCACCATGACAGCTTGCATGGCTTCCACCGAGAGCCCGACAGCGGCCATCCGGCCCGTGCCGCGCGTTTCGCCTTGGGCACGGCTGCGGGCAACGATCACCCGGATGGCCGCGTCAAGATCGAGCACGCCACAGGCCCAGGCTGCCGCCACTTCGCCCACACTGTGGCCAGACACTGCCAGCGGCTCGATGCCCTGCGCTTTCAACAAGCGCGTGATGGCAACTTGAATGGCAAACAGCAAGGGCTGGGCGACAACCGTATCGTCGAGACGGGATGCTTCGCCGGTGGCCTGTAACTCGGCCAGCAGCGAAAAGCCGGCGATGGGCCGCATGTTGGCGTCGATCTCGGCCAGAATATCGGTAAATTCAGGCGATTCAGCCATGAGGCGCAGGCCCATACCTACCCACTGAGCGCCGTTGCCGGAATAGACGAAGGCAATGCCGCCCGATTGGGGCAGTTGTTCTTCAAGCACTAGGCCGTCCGGTGCGCCACCTCCGGCGTACACAGCCAGTTTTTCAACCGCCTCGTCTGGTGTGTTGGCGTGCAGCGCCAGGCGCTTTTCCAGGCGGTCGCGCCGATGAGCTGCGGCATGGGCGATGTCGTAATAGTCCGTTGGCGAGCTGTTCTTCAGCCGTTCCGCATAACGGGAAGCCAACGTTTGTAGCGCCGCGTCAGAACGCGCGGAGAGGAAAAGCGGCGGCAACGCCTCTGGTGTATACGCTTTTTCCTCATCGTGACGGTATTCACGCAGCAGGACGTGCGCGTTTGCACCGCCAAAGCCGAACGAGTTGACGCCCGCCACCAGAGAGGTTTCTTTTTCCAGCGGCTGATGTTCGGTGACTGGCTGTAGATTGAGTCCGACGAAATCGATGTGCGGATTAGGTGTTTCGAGGTGGAGTTGTGGGGGCAGTGCGCGGCGTTGCAAAGCCAGGATCGCCTTCACCAGACCCGCCATGCCAGAGGCAGCTTCCATGTGGCCGAGATTGGCTTTGACCGAACCGATGGGCAGAGGTGTTTCGCGCCCATTGCCATACACCGCCCCGATGGCGGCGGTTTCGATGGGGTCACCCACCATGGTGCCTGTACCGTGCGCCTCGACAAAATCGATGTCCTGTGACGATAGATCGGTTTTCGCCAGGACGTTTCTCATCAGCTCGACCTGGCCGTCTCGGCTGGGAATGGTGATACCCGTCTTGCGGGCACCGTCAGAATTGACACCCGTCGCAAGGATTACCGCCTTGACATCGTCGCCATCGGCCATCGCCTGTGCCAGCGGCTTGAGCAAGAGCACGGCCCCACCCTCGGCGCGCACATATCCATTGCCAGAGGCATCGAAGGCCTTGCAGCGGCCATCCGCGGACAGCATAGAGGCCTTGGTGAAACCGACAAAGGGATACGGGTGCAACAACAAATTGACGCCACCGACGAGCGCGGTGTTCGCCTCGCCAGCCTGAAGCGCACGGCAGGCGTGATGCAGCGCGACCAGGGAGGACGAGCAGGCGGTATCGACGGCGAGCGACGGGCCGCGCAGATCGAAAACGTAAGAAAGCCGGTTGGCGGCAATGCTCAGCGTGTTGCCAGTCATCGAGTGTGACGACATAGACGCCAGATCGTCTAACCCGCGTGTGCCGTAGTCGAGACTGGAGATGCCAACATACACGGCGCAATCCGTTCCGGAGAGCGTAGAGGGTGGCACCCCTGCGTTCTCCATGGCCTCCCAGGACAGCTCCAGCAGCAGTCGTTGCTGCGGATCGAGCCAAGCCCCCTCGCGCGGTGAAATGCCAAAGAATCCGGCATCGAACTCGTCGATACGCGAGAGAACACCCGCTGAGAAGGTGATGCTGCGCCCCGGTTCAGACCGTTTGATGTTCTGAAGTTCGGTGGTGGCCCAACGATCACCGGGCACCTGAGTGACCAGATCCTTCTTTTGCTTTAGCGCCTCCCAAAGGCTGGTATCGTCTGCAAGATCGCCAGGAAAACGGAATGCAATACCAGTTATTGCAATGGCGTTTATATTATTTTTATTGGATGAAGGCATGGCTACCGCAGCCTGCGGATTCGTTTCCAACGCAGGATCGCCATCTGGCAGACCATTTATTTCCGAGCCAAGCAAAACCTTTTTGAGTTGATTCATCAACCCGCCTCCACCTGTGAAAACCCCCGCTCGCAACACCCAGACAGTGATCTAAGGCGCCCGAATTCGGGGGGGGGGGGGGGTACATCGCAGCCTCCCTAAAGGCCACAAACACCCTGCCATTGCTTCAAATTATTATGACAAGTATACCCTCCGGTACCTGCTATTGACAATGTTTACAGGTAAGCGTTGGCTGGTGCGCGCAAACGACAAAAGACCCCGCCCTCACCGGCCACCCAGTATGGGAAGCCAATGAAGACGGGGCCTATGGTTTGTGTTTGCAGTCGCTGGCGATCCATCGCCTGCCAAGGTATGCCTACCTGGGCACACCGCGCCACTTGTCGAAACTGCGCGCGCCGGTGTAGCCGAGGTAGCCGGCACCGAAGAGCCACCACAAGCTTTCCGGCACGGCGTTGAGGAGCTTGGACAGATTCTCGGCGGCCTGGAATACCTCGGCGGGCCACCAGATGCCGATGATGCTGCCGATCACCGACAGCAAGATCACGCCGTAGATCACATACAGGAAGGTCGGGCGGGCGCGGCTGGTCCACGGGTCGGCTGAGTTGGCTTCGGCCAGGATGACTGAGAGGCTCACCTGCATTTCCTGCAAGGCCTGCTGACCTTCGGCCTGGAACAAGGCGAGTTTGGCCTGCTCGCGCTGAACCGGATCGGGAATCAGGCGGTCGATCAGTTTGGCCCCGGCTTCGAAGAGGCCGGGGGCCAGGGTGGTGAAGATCGGGCTCATTGCGGGCCTCCGAACAGTTTGATTTTGACGATGGTGCCGGCGAGCAAGGCCAGCACCAGACCCGTGACCAGCATCTTGACCAGCGTGAGGCCGGCGGTTTTCTTGGCCTCGTTGAAGGCGTCGAGCAGATTTCTGAGCTCGCGGATGTCGTTTGCAGCATCCGGGCCATCCAGGCCGACATCAGACAAGGCGTGACGCGCCCCACGCTCGGCGGCGCGCTCCAGCAGGGTTTCAAATTCGTCATGGGGCATAACCACCATGCCATCCATCAGGTGGGGTTCGTTCATCTTCTTTCCTTTCAGATTGGGGCGGTGCTGCTGTCGACACTGCCATCGGCGCTGTGCACAGCTGGGTGCTCGGCCACACAGGTGATTTCCACCTGCTCGCCACGCGGGCGCACCGCGATCACCCGGGCCAGCAGGCTCCATTGCTCGGCCATCCCAAAGGCGAAATGGGTGCGCTCGGCCGACAGGCCGGTTTCGATGGGGATGTCGGGCAGGTCGGCAAAGACCACTTGCTGCGCGTCACTGCCCGGAGTCACCGCATGCGGGCCGCTGACGCCGCCATCGCGACGGCGCAGGGCCATAACATGTGGTGTGTGCGGTATGTGCGGCTGACCATCTATGAAATAGATAGGCTCGGACAGCGTGGCGGTGTAGGTGTCGGCATCCCAGGCAACGATCTCGCCACCCGCGCCCCAACTGGGCATGTCATGGGCAATGGCGATCAGATCGCCATAAGTGGGAATCAGCCCTTCGAGCTCGGTGCGCAAGGTGATGATGCGGCGGCGATAGCGATTGGCCGCCGCCAGATACAGCCCCTCGCGCACGGCATGGGCTTCGGTGGTGCAACCAAAGAGCCGCAGCTTGGCCGGATTGGTGCTGCTGGAGCCCGGCAGGCTCACCGTCACTTCATCGGGCTTCCAGGTGCGGCTGCTGAAGAACTCCACCGTCACCGCGTCCGCCGTCTCTTCGCCTGGCATCACATACTGGATCTTGA
>VFQO010000883.1_pt1 | contig 27835 bp, 23 predicted proteins | sample 3512331 | NCBI WGS metagenome assembly VFQO01 (sample SAMN10412371, study PRJNA504923) | tailings metagenome | isolation source: Replicate 3 from Balatoc abandoned mine | place: Philippines: Itogon, Benguet | collected 2017-08-28 | reverse complement strand
CAACCCTCCTTAAATCACAACCTCAAATCTGTGCCATTGGTGCTGACGGGGGACAGGCTGCAATAATCCATCCCTGGGCAAGAAATAATGTCCGTGATCAAGCCGACGTTGCCGGTCGCCAGTCCGCCGCCCACGAGCGCCTGCCAGAGATCGTAAAGATCGTCCTTCCGGACGTGCGGCAAGACTAGGTTCTGCTCGTGAGAAACCCGGATTTCGCCAAAGGAGAAACGATCGGCAAGATCGGCGATCAGGTCCATTTCATCCGCACTCACGTCGCCCGGGATGCCGCCGACGGGCTTCAGCGAAATCATCGAGCAGATGTAGCCCGGCTCGCGATGCGGATGCGTATTGGCCTCAACCCACGCCCTGAACGCCCAGACCTTGGTCAACGCACGTTCAAGGATCAGTGACGTCGGCGGCAAGCTCTCAAAGGGCGGGGGCACGAACCGAGCGGCAACCGCACCGATGACGCCGTCCTCGAGGACGCAATAGTCAGCGGGCATGACGCCGAACTCCTCCTCGATCATCTCGATGAAGCGCTCCGGCTTCATGTCGCGAAGCAGGATCTTGATACGGGCCTTGTAGATGTTGTCCCGCCGGCCAAGCGCATTGTAGACGCGCAGGATCGCCTCGACGTAGCGTAGGAGGTCCCGCACCGGCAGCCAATCGCGAACCTTCGTGCCGACAACAGGCGTGCGCCCCAGGCCACCGCCAGCATAGATCTGGAAGCCGGGCTCACCAGCCTCATTGCGCTTCGCGAGGATGCCAATGTCATGGACTCGCACCGCGGCGCGGTCTTGCGGACTGCCGGTGATGGCGATCTTGAATTTGCGCGGCAGGTAGGTGAACTCGGGGTGGTCTGTCGACCATTGGCGTAGAATTTCGGCATAGAGACGCGGATCCACGACTTCCTCCGCCGCGGCCCCTGCAAAGTGATCCGTCGTCACGTTGCGGACGCAATTGCCGCTGGTCTGGATAGCGTGGAGATCGGCCTCCGCCAGCACGGCCAGGATGTCTGGAGCATCCGCGAGCCTGGGCCAGTTGAACTGGATGTTCTGCCGGGTCGTGAAATGCCCATAGCCGCGATCATAGTAACGAGCGACATGGGCGAGTTGACGCATCTGAGACGCACTCAGTACGCCGTATGGCAGGGCCGCACGGAACATATAGCCATGCAGCTGAAGGTAGAGACCATTCATCAGCCGCAGCGGCTTGAACTCTTCCTCGTTCAGCTCGCCCGAAAGGCGCCGCCGGACCTGATCCCGAAACTGGCTCGCACGATCACGCAGGAACTGGCGATCATATTCGTCGTAGCGATAAATGCCGGCAAAGGGAGATGTCGAAGTCTCCGAAGGGGGAGGAGGAAGGGGGCTCTGTGCCCAACGCGTCTCCGGGGGTGTCCCGGCCAGGTCGTTGCGCACGCTCGGGCCTACCGCGCGCAACCGCTCGCGCCGCGTGGTCGGAACGGTCCGGCCGTCTGTCAATTCGGCCGGGATCTCACGCATGTCGACGACAGAATTCCGATCCCGATCCTGCGCCTTCTGCAGCATCGACTGGACCGACGCTGAATCGAAGACCGCGGCAGCAGCGAGATCGCTGGTCCAGTTGTCTGTCCGATCAAGCCACACGACGACCCCATCGGTCAGGCGATTGGCAGTGATGATGCTTTCGGGCATTCGCAATCTCCCAGATGGGCGCGTTCAGGCTGCAGCCTGCCGTACTGCGGTCCACCCGAGATCGCGCCCGACCTCGACCAGGGCGTCCACCAAGCCTCGCATATGGGCCTCCGTATGGAACGGAGTCGGGGTGATCCGCAGTCGCTCCTGGCCCCGCGCGACAGTCGGATAATTGATCGGCTGGACATAGATTCCGTGTTCGGCGAGCAGGCGCTCGCTGATCCGACGACAGAGGTGGGCTTCGCCTACGATCACCGGGAGGATGTGGCTGGGTGTGTCCAGAACGGGCAGACCGGCATCGCGCAGCATCGCCTTCAGCCGGGCGGCGTTCTCCGCCTGCCGCGCCCGCTCTTCCGGATGCGCCTTCACATGTTGAATGGCCGCTACGGCGCCGGCGGCTAGATGCGGGCAGAGCGAGGTGGTGAAAATGAAACTGTCGGCCAGGCTACGGATAACGTCGATCAGAAGGGCGGGCCCCGCTACGTAGCCGCCCATCACGCCAAAAGCCTTGGCAAGCGTTCCCTCGATCAGCGTTAACCGATGAGCGATGCCCTCACGCTCGGCGATCCCACCACCTCGGGCGCCATAGAGCCCCACCGCATGAACTTCGTCGAGATAGGTGATCGCGCCGTGCTTTTCCGCGACGTCGCAGATCGCTTCGATCGGCGCGATGTCGCCGTCCATGCTGTAGACGCTCTCGAACGCGACGATCTTCGGTCGCGCGGGGTCTACGCCGCTCATCAGCTCGTCCAGATGGGCGGCGTCATTGTGCCGGAAAATGAATCGTTCAGCGCCCGACCGGCGGATGCCTTCGATCATCGAATTATGATTGAGCGCATCCGAAAAGATCGCGCAGCCGGGCAATATGCGTCCGAGAGTCCCAAGCGCAGCCAAGTTCGAGATCCAGCCGGACGTAAAGATCAGCGCCGCTTCCTTACCGTGCAGGTCCGCGAGCTCCGTTTCGAGCGCCACGTGCTGCCGGTTGGTGCCGGAGATGTTTCGCGTGCCCCCGGTCCCCGCGCCGGACAGGTCGATCGCTTCATGCATGGCGGCAAGCACGTTGGGATGTTGCCCCATGCCGAGGTAGTCGTTGCTGCACCAAACCGTTACGCGTTGGGTCTCGCCGTCCGGGCGATGCCAGAGCGCCGTGGGAAACTCCCCCGCGACGCGCTCGAGCTCAATGAACGTCCGATAACGGCCGTCCAGCTTCATGTCAGAAATCAGATCCTGAAACTTGGCATTGAAGTCCATATGTCACCACCTGTCGCACGACCCGCTGCCGCGGGAGCTTTTTGCCGTCGAGGAGTCGACAGCCATACAGTTTCCACATTACGTATGCTGAATAGCCATACATTGCAAGGATCATCCATTCAATCAGGATGAACGGGTCGAGGAATGCCTGATGCCATCTCACACCGTGCGGCGGGGGCAAGCTGCATCCAACGTCGTGGCGAGAGTGCGGAAGTCACCGATTCAGGGCAAGATTTGGGGCCGCCGAGGCGGAATGCGTCATGCTCCTATGCCTGCGTGCAAACCTGAGCTCAAACGACGCCCAGCGCAATGTATGCTTGACACGCATACAATATGCGGCGATTTGTCGTCTTCAGGATTGGCCGCTGCTGAGCGGTGTGCCCGAGGCGTTCAGCATGCAAGCGAGGGCTCCGGCTTTTGCACAGAGCCGCCCTTGCCGGCGAAGGAGGCGCTTTTGGAACAGAAAGGTCAAAGACGCAGCAAACCTGCGAACCGAGCGTATTGGACCGACCCGACTGAATAGCAGCGTGGGTTCCCCCTGCCGAGGCTCGCCCCCCCTCGGAGGCCCAGCTGCTTTGCCTCCCGGCCTACCTCGGCCGGCGCATCCCCCTCCGCCCGGCGGGGCGAGCCGGGAGGCAAGTCTACGTTCACCCAGAAACCAGATTAACGGCTCATCAGGAGTGGCCACAAGAATTCATCCAGACGATTTGAAAGGCTACCTATGTCTCTTCGATATTCATTGCCCCAACCAATCTGGAAGCGATCTCACTATCTGGAGCGGATGACATTACGCGAATTGACCATGGCCTTTTTCCAACATCACGCCGTCTGGGTCTACGTGATTTTGGGCCTACTCTGCGTCGGTCTGGCCGCCTCGCGCCCCGCACCAATCGCCCACATCTTCATGGCTATATCGGCTGCAGCGCTGATCTATCCTGTAACATGGTATGCGCTACATCGCTGGGTTCTTCACGGCAAATGGATGTTCAAGACAAAACTGACCGCGGGGATCTGGAAACGCGTCCACTATGATCATCACATCGACCCCAATCACCTCGAGGTGTTGCTCGGCGCGCTCTACACGACCCTTCCGACGATCGCGTTGACTACAGGACCGATCGGCTGGCTGTTAGCAGGTCCACCGGGTGCGGCGGCGGCCTTTGCGACTGGGCTCTTCGTCACCTGCGCCTATGAGTATGTGCACTGCATCGAGCACCTTCCCTATAAGCCGCGCAATCGCATGCTGACGTATATGAAAGCACGGCACCTCGAACACCATTTCCACGATGAGAGCGGCAATTACGGCATAACGAACTTTGCCTGGGATCGCCTGTTCGGCACCTTCTACACTCGTGACATGCGACAGCGGAGAAGTCCTACGGTGTTTAATCTCGGCTACACTAAAGAGGTCGCCCAACGCTATCCTTGGGTCGCGGAGCGCTCGGGTGGCGAGGCCCCGGACCGCCCTACGCGGAGGCGTTCTAATGTTTGAACGAGCCCATATCCGTGAAATCGAAGGTTACGTGCCAGGCATTCAACCTTCTGCCAGCGCGATCAAACTCAACACCAACGAAAACCCCTATCCGCCGAGCCCGCGCGTCATGGCAGCTCTCAGGGAGATCAGCCCGGCGATGTTGCAGCGCTACCCAGACCCCTTGGCGAAAGCGTTCCGGACCGTCGCGGCACGCATCCATCGGCTCAGCGCAGACGAGGTCATCGCGACGAACGCGGGCGATGAGCTCTTGAGACTGGCGTTGAACACCTTTGTGGATCCCGGGCGGTCGGTGGGCATCGTGACCCCGAGCTATGGTCTCTATTCTGTGCTAGCGGCGCTTCACCAAGCGCCCCTCAGCGAGGTGGCATTGACCGAAGCCTGGCAGCTCCCAGAGGGAACGGCAGAACGATGGAACGAAGATGGCGCGCAGATTGCCATCCTTACAAATCCACACGCACCAACGGGGACGCTCGTTCCCTTCAAGATGATCGAGCGGCTCGCCGCAGCTTTCCAGGGAGTGTTGGTGATCGACGAGGCTTATGTCGATTTCATCGACCCGGCTCTGGATCATGACGCGACAACCCTTGTCCGTCAGTATCCCAACGTCTTGCTACTTCGCACGATGAGCAAGGCCTACTCGCTCGCGGGTCTCCGGCTGGGATACGGGCTCGGCGATCCCGCACTTATCGAACCCATGCTCGCCAAAACGAAGGATTCCTACAACGTCGACGCGATCGCTCAGCTCATCGGTGCTGCAGCGCTCGAAGATGGCGACTACGCGCGCTCAACTTGGCAGGAGGTGCGCCTGGAACGAACGAGAGTGGCTAACGAACTAGCGCAGAGCGGATTTTCCCCGTTTGCCTCACAAACGAATTTCATTCTCGTGCCTCTCGCACAGCCCTACGCCAAGTGCAGCGCGGCGGTTGCCTATCGGAAGTTGATCGAGCGGAACATATACGTGCGGTGGTTCGACGCGCCGCGTTTGCGTGATAAACTTAGAATTACAATCGGAACGCGGCAGGAAAATGAGATCTTCCTGTCAGCACTCCGCGATGTAGTGAACTAACGAAGCAGGCAGCCCATTCGGGCATCACTTTGGGTTTGTCCGCTGGCAATCCGTTTGAAACACGGTTGTTCGACCGGCTTGCGAGAAGGACCTGGCCACTGCCAGGAATTTCTTGAGAACGGTACTACTGTTTCGCTTCAGCCAAATGGCGCTGATCTGCAGTGTACCACTGGCGTCGGCTATCGGCCGCAACACGACCGCGTCAGTCCGATCTGCGGCATTGCCATTGCAAGTCAGCGCAACACCGTAATCGATCGCAACGAGTGGAATAAGCGCGTCGTGGCTCACACCTTGAATCGCAATTCTTTGCTCCAACTCGTGTTCGGGAGCTATGTTCGCCAGGAATCTTAGCGTCTCCCGATATGATTCGGCGTGCCCGGCCACAATGATGGTTTCTTTCCGCAGAGCAGACCAGGGTATACTTCCGCAATCAGCCAGCTGATGCGTCCGCGGAACGGCGACGAAGATTTTCTCGGACCAGAATTTCTCTACGACATGACCTGCGAGACGAGGCCCGCTCCAACTTAAACAAAGATCGATCTCACCACGTTCAACGCTATGAACATGGTCCAGCGTTGTTCCGTCTTGAATGGTGACCTGGATATTGGGATGAAGCTTTCGTAGGCGATGGAGGACCGCCTGCGCGGCTGGTGTAAGGAGCCCCTGAACTATCCCGATACGGAGGCTGCTCCGCTCCGTCAGCTGGGTGGCCGCTGCGTGTCGCGCGGCACGGTCGATATGGGCCAGACCAGGCGAGATCTCTGCTAGAAATGTCCGGCCAGCTTCCGTCACTTCGATCCCAGTATGGGTTCGCCGAAACAGGTCAAAACCCAAACGTCGTTCGAGAATCTGTATGCGCCGGCTCACCGTCGACTGGCTGACGTCTAGAGCTTCCGCAGTTTGCCGAAAGCTCCGAAGCTCTGCAGCCGCCAAGGCATAGCGGACGTAACGAAGGTCAAGCGCCAAATCGGGCATGACACTGCAGGTTGGTCCGCGGCCCTTGAAACAGCCGCACGGGAGGCAAGTCTCGCCCGCCGTCGCCCACGTCAAAACGAGCCGCCAAGGCTCCAGATAGCGGGGAAGCCCAGAATGGACATTGGATCGGACAAGATCCCAAGGATGCCGCGATTCGGCCACCTGCGACCCGAACTCTCTTCGTCACTCCTCGTCCGCCCCCCTCCAGACCCATACAAAAACGAAGGATGATTGTCCTCCTTATGCCCATGCATTGCTGACGATATTGAAAGTTATATCGGCATACAAGCTGCATGAGACCAGATGCGCTTGGGCGGCCGCTGAGAGTGAAGCAGTCCGACCCGCTACGAGCCGTGTCCCCCTAGGCCGGCTCACCGCATTCATCGACAGTGCAATGAGCCTGCTCGCAATCGTGTTCCAGCGAATTGCCGCGACAAAAGACGTCGCCCTTCTTCGAGTCGCTGTCCGCACGGAGACGCGCCATAAGCTTCAAAACTGCCGGCCGGTTCTCCATCGGACGGGATACCAAGAAATGGCCCCGGTCACTGTTCATGACGGGCGCGGAGAGACGGACAAGACGTCCTTGCTCAAGGGCTTCACGTACAAGCGGCATCCGACCCAACGCCACCCCCAAGCCAGCCTCGGCTGCGAGCAACGCAATATCGTAATCTACGAAGAAGCGTTCACCTCTGGTAAGTCGATATGGAATGCCAGCGAATGCCAACCAGCGACGCCAATCTCCAGAATCGGTGTCATGGAGCAGCGTTTCCTCGGTCAGAAGGCTCGATGAAGCAGCCAGGCGCCTGGCAACCGCCGGCGATGCCACCGGGAAAAAGCACTCTCTAAGCAGGAGCGTCGAATGAACTCCGCTCCAAGCCCCATTCCCGTACCGAATGGCCAAGTCCGCATCGCGGCCATCTACAATGGCAACGCGATGTTCGGTGTTCACCTGAAGCGTGATGTCCCCTGGATCCCCCTCGAGATCCACGATCCGCGGCATCAACCAAAGACGGGCAAGAGAGGGTAGTACGCTCAATCTCACCCGCGTCCGGCTGTGCATCTTTCGTGCGTCGCTGGCCACCATGGCAACTTGAGTAAACGCGTGCTCGGCCGTCTTCGCGAGATGTTCTCCGACCTCGGTGAGGCGCACGCCTCGGCCATGCCGTTCGAATAGTCGAGCTCCGGCCCACTGTTCCATCGCCTGAATGCGCCGACTGATGGCGGCGTGCGTGACGCCAATCTCGCGGGCGGCCGAGGAGAAAGATCCGTTGCGCGCCGCCGCCAGGAAGGCGCCCAAACCATCTGAGGGAGGGAATTCCAAGCTGTGCTCGCTACGTACATCTAGTGGTTCACGCACGTTATAGGTGGCTGTGCCCCAACACGGTAGCGTCTGTCATCAAATTGTCTTCCCCCAGAGAGCGCCAAGGAAAGGATCGAGCAGGATCCAATCCTCTTTGCGCGCATATCAATCTTTGCCGGACCTGGAGAGGATGATTGCAAATTCGGGACCGCGAAGTCGCCACGCACCCGCAAAGAACACTTCAAGGCGACAACAATTGGGGAGGCCAGTCTATCAAATGACTCTGCCGAATATTCGTGGTCGATCGACGAAGATCGCATTTTTGATGTCGACGACTTTAGCGGGAGTCGCGCTGGCGACCTCGTCGCAGGCGATGGATTTCCACATCTTCGGTGACAAGATCTACGCCACCGGCGACGTAGTGGCCGGCGACAGCGACAAACTGCAGGATCTTTACGCTCGGGCCGCCGCCTCAGGGCGCTCCATCAACGGCGTCGTCTTTCGCAATTCGCCCGGAGGATCCGCGATCGATGGTATCGAGATGGCGGCCTTCATTCGCAACAATGGACTAAACACCATCTTCCAGGGCGGGTGCTATTCCGCCTGCGCCACGGCCTTCACGGGCGGCGTCGAGCGCGGGGTGGCAGCATTCGACCTGCCGTCCATCCAACTCTACGACAAGACGACTCTAGGCTATCACGGCGGATCGATTGACGGCGTTCCGGCCAGCGACGAAATACAGCAGATTCTGTACGACTTCGATGTCGAGCTGTTCGGCCCCGACGCCGACCCGGAGATGCTGCAACGAATTCACACCGCCCATTTCGACATCATCGAGTCGAATGGTTTCCTGCGCTACCTCGATCCCAACTCGAACGAAGTCGCGACGATCTTCTGCCCGACGAGCAACTGGTTGGCGGGCGATGAGGCAGGCTGCAGCATCTATAATGGCGTCGACTACTATTCCGACGGCATCGTCACTCAAGACGGCTATCAGTCGGTTGAGGACATCCTCAGCATCAGCTCCAGCGTCTCGGGCGACCTTAACCCGAACTACGGAAATGATCTGGCGGATGTTTACGGCGTCTTACGGGTTGGTCAGGGTGGAACTTGGGACTTGGCCACCGATTCCCTCGCCGACATCACCTGGGTTGATGGCGGACAGCTCAATCTGCAGGCAGGGGGCCGATTGAATCGCAACGGTTTGATCGCGGTTGGGGGAGGCGGCGTCCTCAATCTGGATAACGGGCATCTGGCGGCCGATGGCGGCAGCGTGAACATTCTGGAAGGCGGCGCCCTGACCGGAACGGGCACCATCTTCGGACAGGCTGCCGTTTATGGGGTCTTGGCCCCGACGGACATTGAACTGCGATCTCACACGGTCGATGACAGACTCAGCACCTTTTTCATCACCAATGTAATCTTGGCGCCCGGTTCGGTGACGGCAATTTCGGTCGATCCCAACAGCACAAAGCCCGCGCTGTCCGTCATGGACACCGAGTTGCACTTCGTCCTCAACCTGGGTCTCAGCGTTCTCGACTATCGTTTCAATACGCACTCCATTCTGCTAATCCAGCCTGACGCCAATTTGGCCGTCAACTTTACGCCCGGTTTCTACCGTCCCGGTCAGAGTATTCCGCTAATCGCCGGCGTGGTCGATCCGACCGTCCTTGCGCCGCCTTCTTATTGCAGCGATCCGACATACAGCTGCCAGAACTACGGCACCCCCAGGCTTGCGGCCGCTTCCGCGCCATACATCATCGGTCATTTCGGGTCGTTCATCCGCATGAACGATGGCAAGGTCATAGCCTTAGGCCAGAATGGCGAGGTGGATATCATACCGGTCGGCGACGACAGCCTGTTAAGCTTCGCCTTGGAATACGACTCCCTTCCGGACGTCGATCTCGGAGACGGGACCTTCTGGCGAGACAATTCGAACGGCCTCTACCTGGTCGCTCAGCGCGCCTTCGACGACGTCAGCCTGTTCGGCAATAGCCGGTCGGGTGACGGCCTGGGCGTCGCAATCCGCACCGCATCCGACAAGTCCAATCCGGGCATCGAGCCTCTGCTGGGCGCACTGCAGTTCACCAGCCGCACCGCGGCCGCCGAACAAGCCGGCGCGCTCAGGGGCGACGGCTTCGTCACCGTGCAACTGGCTAACCGAGGTCTGGTCGGTATGCTGGACTCGGCCCAACGCCAGCAGAGGTTCTCGACCGGTACGGGGAATCTGGGCCTAGCCCTGTCTTCCGAAAACCTGTCGGGAATGGGCGTGGACGACATGTCGATGACCGGCGACGCCATGCTGCGTTATCTGGTGGCCGAAAGTGAAGCTGGCGTCGGCGCATCCGCTGTCTCCGGTGCGTCGAACGGGTCCAAGTGGAACGCTTGGGGCCGCGTCCTGGCCGGGGTCGGCGACGTCGAAACCCGCCAAGGGGTGGAAGGAACGGGCTATGACTACACTGGCGTGATGCTGGGCGCCGAACGGACGTTGAAGGACGGCCGCAGCGTGGTAGGCGGCAGCCTGGCCTATGTCTCGAACGATCTGCGCTCGCCTAGCGACCGGTTCCGTTCCGACGGCGACGCCGTTAGCGGAGCGCTCTATGGTGACCTGAAACATTCGCACGGGGAGTTCGAGGTCTCGGCGCGCTACACTCGTCTGAACCACGACACGGTACGGACGATCCAGGACATCGCCGGGCTAGAGGCGCCCAACCGCGCGAACTTCGACACCGACGCCTGGTCGGTGCATGCCCAGCACGCCTATACGCTCAAATCTGGCGAGAAGGCGCCCACAGTCCGCCTGCTGGCGCCCGTGGTCGATTACGTCGGCGTCAGCGGCTATAGCTTCCGGGAAAATGCAGGCCCCGCCGCCCTGATGGGCCAGGTCGAGGACTTCGACAACCTGCGCGCCGGCGCTGGCTTCGACATCCGCGGTTCTTGGGCTATGGCAGATGGTGGGAAGGTCGTTCCCCATGCGCGGATCGTCTATCAGCGCCAGTTCGGCGACGACGACGCGACCGGGACAGCAGCGTTCATGGGCGAACCGGATCTGCCCTTCGCTGTCCGGTCGCAGACCGTCGCCAACGATGTGGTCTCAGTCAATCTGGGCGTGACGATCCAGCGGCGTGGAGGCTTGGCCGTCGCGCTGGAATACGCCGGCGAGGCGTCCTCGGACCAGTCGCGCCACGGCGGCTTCGTGGGCCTGAGCTACCGCTTCTAACCTTTGTTCCATCCCCTCCGTCCGCCTCCCTGATTGGAGCGGACGGAGGCCACCTTCCGCGAATACGGCTTTCAGGTGATCTCGCGCGCGGGCGTTTCCTTGATCTGCGCCACGAAATTTCTGACGGTCGGCGAGCTCTCGTCGGATCGAAAAATAGCCGCCACTTCTGAGATGATCGGCTTACCTTCGATCTGCTTAAAGACCACGCCGGGCAAGTGCAAAACGCCGCCAGCGACTGACGGGACGACCGAGATGCCCGCCCCCAAAGACACCTGGGTCAGAACCGCCAACAGGCCGCCCGGAGCAGATACGATCCGAGGATGGAAGCCTCCCCGATTGGCCACCTCATAGGTTCCCGCATCCTGTTCCGGCATGATGAACGCCTCCTCTTTAAGCACCTGCGGCCGAACCGCTTTGAAACCACGAGAACTCGGCCGACTTTCTTGCGTCGCCAGACAAAAGCGATCACGTAAGAGGACGTGACGTCGCAAAGAATCCGGGATCAGCATTGGTAGCCGAACAAAGCCCACGTCGACCTTCCCGTCGACGATGAGATCGGGAAGCGAATCCATCGGAATCTCTTGTGCATTTAGATCGACGCTCGGCCACGCCTTCCGGAACTCATTCGTCTGTTCTTGAAGCACGCCCGCATATGCCGCGGACCCGACGTATCCGATCTCGACTCTGCCAACTTCACCACGGCCGGCCCGACGCCCAACGCTCTGCGCCTTCTCGAACTGGGCAAGCACATTGCGCGCCTCGCTCAAAAAGATCTCTCCCGCAGGTGTCAACGCTACCGAGCGTTTCGTTCTCGCGAAAAGAGGTGCAGCCAGGGTTCTTTCGATCTCTTGAATCTGCACGGTGAGCGTCGGCGGAGCGATGTTTAATCGTTCTGCGGCCCGCGCGAAGTGCAGCTCTTCGGCGAGAACCACGAAATATCTGAGATGTCTTAGCTCCATCGTGCCCCTGCCTATAATTAGGGATAACCTAATAATAGGCCAAAAGCCCGACAATGCGAGAAATTCAGCCAGACTGTAGAGGTTGGTCGCCGACATAAAAGGAGCCGCTCATGTCACGATCACTCTCTCTTCTAGGTCTCTCCGCTCTAGTCGTTGCAGCCGCAGCTACGCCAGCGTTCGCGCTGGACCTGCCGACTCGGCCCGTTCTCACTCTTGAAGCCGCTCGAGCCGTGGCAGCCGCCGCCGAGGCGAAGGCATCGGCGCGAGGCTGGCCATGTGTGATCTCAATTGTCGACGAGGCCGGATCGCCGATCCTTTTGACGCGCATGGACAACGCCGCGGTTCCGGCCGGCGTCGACCTGGCGCCCGGCAAGGCGAGAACCGCAGCTCTGTTTCGTCGTGAAAGCGGAGCGCTGGAGAATGCTATCAATGGTCAACGCCCTGCCGCGATAACTGCGCGCGGCTACGTCCTGATGCGCGGAGGCGCGCCTATCATCGTCAAGGGCCAGGTCGTGGGTGCCATCGGCGTATCCGCCGATACCCCCGATCACGACGAGCAAATCGCGAAGGCCGGCATAGCCGCGCTGAACCAATGAGCGATCTTGCACTAGCGCGCCGATCGACGAACCCGCTCTTCGTTTTGCTCACTGCGTCGACCGGCTGCGCGATGACCGTGCTCGATACGAATGTCGTGGCGATCGTTCTTCCCACTATCGCTCGCGACTTCCAGGCAAGCTTCGCGGAAATCGAGTGGGTCATCAGCACCTATGTCCTCTGCTTCGCGGCGCTCCTTCTGCCTGCCGGCGCCATAGCGGATCGGTTTGGACGCCGCCGCGTATTCTTGATCGGCATCACTTCTTTTGCGATCTCCTCCCTTATGTGCGGGCTCGCGCCTACCGCGATGGCGCTCTACCTTGCGCGGGCGCTGCAGGGAGTGAGCGCGGCCTTCATGCTGGCGCCCGCCCTCGCAATCATCGGGCACACTTTCCACGTCGAAACTGAACGCAATCGCGCTTGGGCGATCTGGGGCGCGATGATGGGCCTCACCATGGTGCTGGCCCCGATCATCGGAGGCGTCATCGCATATGCCCTCGGTTGGCGGTGGGCCTTCCACATCAATGCGCCGATCTGCGCCCTGCTCGCGCTCGCGGCCCTCTTTCTGGTGGAAGAGTCCAGCGACGCTGCGGCACGCCGGCTCGATCCCGCAGGGATTGTTTCTTTCACCGCGACTATGTTCGGCCTTACGTGGGGACTGATCAACGGTCAGGCCCACGGCTGGGGATCCACCAGTGCCCTTGTCGGCTTTATTGGCGGAGCTCTGGCGCTTGCGGTCTTCATCGTCGTGGAGCGCTCGCAGCAGCGCCCCATGCTTGACCTGCAGCTTTTCTCAAATCCGCGCTTCGTGGGCGCCGTTTGGGCGATGTTCGCCTATGCAGCCGCTGCCCAGGTCATGGCGTCCATGCTTCCGCTGTTTCTCCAGAACGGCTTGGGGCGTTCCGCTCTCGAAGCCGGGTTTGCGATGCTACCATTTGCGCTCGCCATGCTCGTTTTTCCCCAGGTTGGGCGAATCCTCGGAAGCCGCTTCTCCTCAAGGGCGATACTCGCGACCGGCCTCGTCCTCGTCGGCATCGGAAACGCTGCAACGGCTTGGGGTGCCCAAATTGGTGCCTGGCCGACCGTCATGAGTGGGATGTTGGTGCTGGGCAGCGGCGGAGGTCTGCTCAACGGCGAGACTCAGAAAGCCATTATGAGCGTGGTCCCGCGAGAGCGGGCGGGAATGGCCTCCGGCATCAGCACCACGTCGCGTTTCTCAGGCATCCTATTGGGCTTTGCCTTGCTCAGCGGCGTCCTTGCGACAGCGGTCCGCCGCCAGCTGGTCGATCCGACTTGCGGGGGATCATGCGCGTCGACGTCTTCGTTCGCAGACGCGGTCATCGCCGGTGACCTGCCGCATGCAGTCGCGGGGCTGACGGGACCCGCCCGTGAGCTGGCGATCGAGCATGCGCGCACGGCATTCTCGTCTGGGTTTTCCATTGCACTATTGACGGCGGCGGTGTTCGCGATCGGCTCTTCGATCGCCATCTATCGCCTTATGCGCGACCGTCCGCACTCTTCGTGACCCCGCTACAGCAGGGCCTGTCTGAGCAAACATCACAATGAGGGACACCAGATGAAGATCGGAATCATCGGTGCTGGCGCGGTCGGCGCAGCAATCGCGAGATCCCTTGTCCAACCGGGAGGGCTCAATCCAGAGGTCATCATCATCGATCAGATGGAAGCCAGGGCCCACGGCCTGGCGGAAGACATGGCCTCGGCAGCGATTTTGCTGTCCAGCGCCACATGTCGATCGGGGAAATATGATGCCCTGACCGGCGCGGATTTGGTCATCGTCACTGCGGGCGTCAATGAGAAAGCGGGCGGGGCTACCGACCGCAATGATCCACGCGGCCGGAGGGTGTTGATCCCGGCCAATGCCAAGGTCATGTCGGAAGTGGCGCCGGCAATCGCAGCGGCGGCGCCCGGAGCGGTGATCCTCGTCGTTACCGATCCGCCGGACCCCTTGGCCGAGGTGGTCCGGCTTCTCGCCCCGAACAACCCTGTCGTATCGGCCGGCACGGTGATCGATTCGCTGCGGTTCCGCTTCAATATCGCCCGCGAACTGGGCGTCCGTGTGCAGGACGTGCAGGCCCAGATTATCGGCGAACACGGAACCTCGAGCGTCTTTATCTGGTCGTCCGCCACGGTGGCGGGCACGCCTGTTCTCGAGCTCCTGGCCCAGAAGGGTGATGTCGATGCGGCGCGATCACGAATCGAGTCGATAGTCCGCCTTGGCAATATCTCTGTCATCGAGGGCATCGGCGCGAGCCAGCATGGTATTGGCGCCGTTGTCGGCCGCATCGCCGAGCACATCGTCAGCGACTCGCATGCGGTCCTAACGGTAGCGAACCATGTGCCGGAATTTGAAACGACTATCAGCCTGCCCTCGATCGTCGGGAAAGCAGGGGTCATACGCAGCTTTGTCCCGCAAATCAGTGCGGATGAGCGGCAAGCCCTAGAAGACAGCGCCGGGATACTGCGCGAAGCCAGCGAGCAGGCACGGAACGCCGCCGCATGCTAGCCGGGAGCGGAACTCGGCTTTGCGTGCGGTGAGGGATTAGAGGTGCGCATACAGCGCACCTCACTTCCCATCCATATTCGGACGACGCCCTCTCGATAGTCAGAGCGTCGGATAAATCGGAAAATTCGAGCAAAGAGCCAAAGCCTTGGCTTTCACGCTTGCCTCAACGCTCGCGTTGCCGTCTTCGCCATTCGCTGCAAGCCCGTCCACGACCTCGACGATCCAATCGGCGATCTCGCGAAACTCGGCTTCCTTGAAACCGCGGGTCGTTCCGGCAGGTGCGCCCAACCTGACGCCACTGGTCACGAACGGTTTTGCGGGGTCGAACGGCACGCTATTCTTGTTGCACGTGATATGCGCACGGCCGAGGGAAGCCTCGGCCGCCTTGCCAGTCACTCCTTTCGGCCGCAGGTCCGCAAGACAGAGATGGTTCTCCGTCCCACCGGACACGATGTCGATCCCGCCCTTCATCAGTTGATCCGCCATCGCGCCGGCATTACTCTTCACCTGGGCGGCATACGTCTTGAACTCAGGACGCAGCGCTTCGGCCAAGGCCAAGGCCTTAGCCGCAATGACGTGCATCAGCGGCCCTCCCTGCAAGCCAGGGAAAACGGCAGAATTGACCTTCTTTGCGATGACTTCGTCATTGGTGAGGATCAATCCGCCGCGCGGCCCGCGCAGCGACTTGTGGGTTGTCGTCGTCACTACATGCGCATGGGGCACGGGAGAGCGATGGACCCCGCCGGCTACCAGGCCGGCAATATGCGCCATATCCACCATCAAATAAGCGCCGACCTCATCAGCAATAGCGCGGAAGGCCTCCCAGTCCCATTCGCGCGAATAGGCAGTGCCGCCGGCCACGATCAGCTTTGGCTTGTGAAGCCGAGCCTTTGCCCGAAGCTCGTCCATATCCAGGAGCTGATCGTGCTCGCGCACCCCATAGGACACGACATCGAACCATTTGCCGGACATGTTGACTGGCGAGCCATGCGTCAAGTGACCGCCTGAGTTTAGGTCCAGGCCCATGAAGGTGTCACCGGGCTGCAAGAGCGCCAAAAACACCGCCTGGTTCATCTGGCTGCCGGAATTCGGCTGCACGTTGGCAAAGCCAGCTCCGAAGAGCTCCTTGGCTCGTTCAATGGCGAGCGTCTCGGCCACGTCTACGAACTGGCAGCCTCCGTAATAGCGTTTGCCAGGATATCCCTCGGCGTACTTGTTCGTAAGAACCGACCCCTGTGCTTCAAGCACTGCCAGGGAGACGATGTTTTCGGAGGCGATCAGTTCAACCTCCTCTCGTTGTCTGCCGAGCTCTGCGGTGATGCCACCAAAAAGCTCAGGATCACGCGACGAGAGGTGTTCAGTAAAAAATCCGGTATCGGCGGCCATGGTTACCTCCTTGGGAGTGCGGACTCGTACCCATGCGAGGCCAATACTGCTGGCCTGTTTCCAGACGTTGGTGGGCGCTCGCCATAGAGCATGCGTATGGCCGTTGTGTCAATTTAATGTATGTGTTATCAGCATACACTTAAATCCGATGTATGTCTGCCGGCCGCCATCTCAGGATCGGCGCCACGACCGGCCGCAACTCCTCGACGCAAGAGGTCTATCGATGTCCAGAATCCCACTCCGATCCATCCAGGACGCCCCGGAAGAGGCGAAGCCGCGGCTTGAAACAGCCCTGAAGAACAATGGATTTCTGCCCAATCTCGTGCGGCTATTGGCGAATGCGCCGGTGGCGCTGGAAACCTATCAAACCGTTTCAGCCCTTAACGCCCGGACTTCGCTTACCTTGGCGGAGCGGGAGGCTGTACAGATCACCGCGGCTGCGACCCATGGCTGCGGCTTCTGCGTCGCCGGCCACAGCGCTGTCGCTGAGAAGAAAGCCGGACTAGATCGGACCACTATCGAAGCCCTCCGTGAAGGCGCGGAGGTTCCCGATGATCGCCTCGACGCTGTGGCGCAGTTCACTGAGGCAGTGATCGCGACCCGTGGCGCGGTGGACGATTACGACCTTGCGGCTTTCCAAGCTGCCGGGTTCGACAATCAGGCGGCTATCGAGGTGGTGCTGGGGGTCAGCCTCGCGACCCTGTGCAACTTCGCGAACAATCTTGGCCGACCCGAGCTGAATCCGGAATTGCTTCCCTACGAATGGCAAGGCCCAAGGCGATGACAGTTCTCCCTGAGGAGCTGCGCGCCTGGCTCGCGGATTCTGCGGAGGGGATCGACCTTGGCGAAGTCCCGGCCGACGAGATTTTGCCGCGTCTCGCCGCTGCGGGTCTGACACGCGTCGGGATCAAATCTGAGTTCGGAGGAACCGGCGGCGACGACGTCGACGCAGTGAAAACCGTGTCCGCGCTGGCCCAGGAAAGCCTGGCGGCATCTTTCGTCCTCTGGGGCCACCGCTGCTATGCAGAGTTCCTCGTCCAAACAGAGAACGAGCCGCTGCGACAACGCCAACTCCCAAGAATTCTCAGCGGCGAGATTGCCGGCGCATCTGCCTTGTCAAATGCGATGAAATACCTTGCCGGTCTGGAGCCGCTGCAGGTGCGCGCGCGCGAAACAGAGACCACGCTGGAAATCAGCGGCAAGCTGCCATGGGTGACCAACCTCCGCCCGGAAGGATTCTTTGTGGCGGCCGCCGCCGACCGTGAAGACGGCGGGCCCGCAATGATTGTGGCACTCTCCAACACCGATGTCGGGGTGGAGCGAAGCGAAGACCTCGAGCTTCTTGGGATGCGCTCCGCGAACACCGCAGCGGTGAGCCTCGCCGGGGTGCATATCGATCGTGATCGCGTCATTGCTGATAATGCTCAGCAATGGTTGCCACGCGTGCGCCCAACCTTCATTGCCCTGCAATGCGGGATGGCGATCGGGCTTGCGGAACGGGCTTTAGAAGAGGCCCGCCAGTTTGGTGGCGGCGGGCGAGATGTCCTTGCGGCCGATTTGAACGAGCTCCGTGACAAACTGACCGATGCGGCAGACGCCCTCTACATGGGCTTGCGGAACAGCAGCTTCATCTCGCACCCAGCCGCTCTATTCGAATTGCGTATCCAACTTGCGCAAATCGTCTCAGACGCAGTGACGTTCGAGCTCCAGGCTGGAGGTGGGCGTTGCTATCTTTTCGAGCCTGGTCGGAACTTTGCTCGACGTTGGCGCGAAGCCGCGTTCATTCCGCTGATTACCCCGAGCATCGTCCAGCTCCGCACCGTGCTTGCGGCGACGAAGGGCACAGGATGAGCGAAGAGATCGGCTCCATCACCGCCCGGCTGAAGAACTCTGGATTCGTGCGCTTGGAAGGGTCGCAGACTCTCGGTCTACTCGGTCGACCGACGCAGGCATCTTGGGATGGCTTCGCCCGATCATGGGATGACCTCGGCGAAGATCTTTTTATGGCGGACGGCGGCCGATATCGGCGACGGCGTCATGCTGCTTTCCGACATGCCGAGGGCAAATTCACGCGCAAACCCCACCAACCGCACTATCAAAGGCGAGAACATAATCGGCTCAACGGCGACGTTCAGCGTTGGTTCGAGCCGGTGCTGGCCGCCACGACCGAGCACCCGATCACCAAGGCGATATTGGACTTCTGCATGTCGGCCATCTCGCAGGCAAACGAGCTGCCAGCGCGGCCATGGCATATCGAGTTCCACCAATTCCGGATTGAAACAACGCCTGAACATGTCGGCCGACCGACACCCGAAGGAATGCATCGTGATGGCGTCGATTGGGTCTTCGTCATGCTCGTTCAACGCCAGAACGTGCGCGACGGCATGACGGAAATCGGCTCTCCCGAGGGACGAGCTCTGGGCAGCTTTACATTGCAGGATCCCGGCGATGGCGTGCTGCTAGACGACAGGCGCATCCTGCATGGCGTTACCGAAATTCACGCCATTGATCCGGCTCTCCAAGCCTATCGCGATGTTCTTGTCGTAACCTTCGTGCGGTAGCATGGACTATGAGCGCATGGACGAAGACGGCCTGCTGCTGGAAGATGCGGAGTTGTTTGAGGCGCTGAACGAGCGATGCGCAGACATCGCCGAACGGGCACTCGCCCGGCAGATTGAGGGAGCTGGGGGAAGCGTGGGGTTATATAAGACATGGTGTGACGCCACCAGGGAAAAGGACAAGCGCAAGCGCTACTGGACCTACGTTGAAAAAGAAGGCGGCCGCGACGAAATTCGCGATAACCTAGCCGAGACGATCCGCTCGCACTACGACCGGCTCGAACGCATCGCTGAGGACGTGGATCGGCTCGGATATAAGGTCGCCGCCAAGATTCTCAGCGAGGCGATGCCGCAGACACCCAAGGGCCGCTCCGGCGATCTCGGCGAGATTCTAGCAACGGAGCTGGTCGAGGAGGAGATTGGTCTCCGCGTCCCCGTGCGCCGCCTTCGCTACAAGGACGGCCGCAACATGGCCATGCGTGGCGACGACTTCATAGGCGCGGGATACGATGAGGCTGGCGAGAAGCTCTGGCTCCTGAAAGGCGAAGCCAAGAGCAACAAGGTGCTCGGCAAGGCCACGGTCACCAGCGCCCGTAAGGTGCTCAATCGTGACAACGGCCGCTGTACGCCCGACTCCCTGCTGTTCGTTGCCAATCGCCTGCTGGAGAGCAACGACCCGGACGACAACGCGCTGGGCCGCAGCCTCCGTGACGAAGTAGGCTTGAAGTCTCTTCGCGCTGATCGCATCGACCACATGCTCTTCACCATGTCGGGCAACGGCCCTCACGCCTCGCTGAAGGAGGACCTCAACGCCACGGGAACCAACCGGGACCACTACGTCGTGAACATTCACGTCGAGGATCACCAGGACTTCATCGCGGCCATGTACCAGGAGGCGGAAGACCTTGGAGACGATTGACGAACTGACCGCATTCCTGACGACCGCGACCGTCGATGGCATCCTCGGGCGCCTGCTCTATCGTGGCGCGGCCTGGTCGCTGATGCGTGAGGAGGGCGTCCTGCCGGCGAATGCGCCGCCCCTCGGCGCGACGATCGAAACCGATCTTGCCGAACACGGCTTCGCCCTGCTTCGGGGCGCGATGGCACTGCGTGCTCAGGCCGGTGCATCAGAATTGACCAGCAGGGCATTCGAGCGCGCCGCCAATGCGTTCGAAGCCCTGGTGCGCAACGGCGACCCGGAGGCGCCCGATCGCGGCTTCCGGCGCACGATCGCTGCTGCGGCCTACCACCTGGCGGGCTTCTCTGCCGTTGCCTATTCGCTCTTCAGTGAAACGACGGAAGACCTCAACGCTTCGCCGGGTGAGTTTGCGATCCGGCAGCTGATCCTGCGTGATCTTGGCCACTTACGCGGCTTCGTCCGCGAATGGTTGGACGATGAGGCACACGGCGACGAGGAGATCGCTGCGGCACTGACGGGCGAAGACCCCGACATCGACGAGGTGCTATCGATCGTCCTCAATACGACGATCTGCCGGGCTCTTGCCTATTTTGACTTCGCGCTCGAGACGGGCGAGCCCGAGCCGATCGAAAGCGCGCGAGAGTTGCTCGGCACCGCCGTTAGCCTCGCGGACAACGCAGAGAATGTTCCACTGTGGTGGATATCGAATCTTTGTCGCCACCTGATCGACGATCTTTGGCAGCACTCGCTGCACCAAAACCTACCGACTGAACCTCCCGAGGGGACGGAGGAGAAATATCCCGACCTGCGGCAGTTATTCATCTCGTCGCTCTACGCCCGCAAGACATCCGAAGTGGAGCTATGGCCCTCGCAGCGCGAAGCGGCCCAGCGGTCCACGGACCTTACCGACGATCTTGTCGTTGCCCTGCCGACCAGCGCCGGCAAGACCCGAGTGGCCGAGATCGCGGCGCTGATGACCTTGTCGTCGGCGCGCCGGGTGCTCATCGTCACACCGTTGCGCGCTTTGTCGGCGCAGACCGAACGCTCTTTCAGAAAGACCTTCGCCCCGCTCGGCTTCAGTGTCTCCTCGCTTTACGGCGCCAGCGGCCTTTCAGCCGGTGATGAAGACGCGTTGCGTACCCGAGAGATCATCATCGCGACGCCCGAGAAGCTCGACTTCGCGCTGAGAAGCGACCCGTCTCTGATCGACGATGTCGGCCTGATCGTCCTGGACGAAGGCCACATGATCGGCCCGAGCGAGCGTGAAATCCGTTACGAAACACTGGTGCAGCGCCTACTTAGGCGCGGCGATGCAGCGGACCGCAGGATTGTCTGTCTCTCCGCCATTCTACCGAGCGGCGACGAGTTGGATGATCTCACCGCCTGGATTCGCTCCGACGAACCTGGCGAGCCTGTGCGCTCCGATTGGCGCCCTACGCGCCAGCGGTTCGGAGGGCTCACCTGGCGGGGCAAAGACGCATTGCTCCGTCTCGACCTCGACGACGACGGTCCGTTCCTCGACAAATTCGTCGTGCAGAAAGCCGCGCGGGGCAAGGAGAAGAACCCCTATCCGCGCAAGAACTCGCATCTCGCCTTGTTCGCTGCATGGGAGTTCGCAGGCCAGGGCAAACGGACGCTTATCTTTTCCACGCAGGCGAACTGGGTCGAGAGCTACGGCAAGCAGGTCGTGAACCTCTGCAAGCGCGGCTATTTGGACTCACTGCTGGAGGATGAGGCGTCCATCGCGCGCGCTCTGGAGGTCGGCAAAGAGTGGCTGGGAGACGACCATCCCGCCGTCGCCTGCCTGAAGCAGGGCGTCGCCATCCACCATGGCCGGCTGCCGAGTCCGTTTTTGCGGGAGCTGGAGACTCTCCTGTCCGACGGCGTCCTGAAGGTCATCGTCGCGTCACCGACGTTGTCGCAGGGCCTCAACCTCAACGCCGCCGTCCTGTTGGTGCCAGCGCTGTATCGCGCGTCCGAGAAGATCAAAGGCGAGGAATTCGCGAACGTCGCCGGGCGCGCCGGGCGCGCCTTCGTCGACGTCGAAGGCCTCATCGTCCACGTCATGTTTGACAAGATCGAATGGCGGAAGAAGGAGTGGCGAAAGCTGGTCGCCTCCGCGAAGGCCCGCACGCTGAAGAGCGGCCTCATCCAGATCGTCGCCGAGATTCTTGCGCGCCTGTCCCGTGAAGGTGTCCTAGATCGCGATGATGCCTGGGAATATCTCGCCAATGCCCGCGAAGCCTGGAGATCGCCCGAGGAGGAAGCCGCGGTCGCCGAGCGCCTGGCTGCCGGCGCAGCGTACGACGCTGATGGCGACGAGGATGAAGAGGGAGGCGATGACGAGGAAGAGACCATCGACGAAGAGCCTCTTTCGCAAATCGTCGAGCGACTCGATGCGACCGTCTTCGGACTGATCGAAGCACTCGATTCCGATCGCGCCGACCTGCCGAAACTCTTGGATCAGGCCCTCAAGGGGTCGCTCTGGGCTCGACAGATCGCCCGCGAGGACGAGGACGTCGCCCCGCTGCACAAGAAGGTGTTCGAGGCGCGCGCCGATCTCATCTGGAAAACCACGACGCCGCAGGCTCGGCGCGGGCATTTCGCCATGGGCGTAGGGCTTGAAGCGGGCCTTGCCATCGACGCCATGGCCGACGAGCTCGCCGAACTCCTCGACCGAGCAGATGAAGCGGCGCTGAGCGGTGACATCGACGAACTTGTCGATGCGCTCGGTGGCCTCGGGGAGCGCCTGCTGTTCATGCGGCCCTTCATCCCAGACAAAGCGAACGCGTTGCCGGCGAATTGGAAGGCCATCCTGCGCAGTTGGGTGTCCGGCGAGGATGTGGCCAAGATCGGACCGCAAAACATGCGGGCCGTCGAAGAGGCCTTCACCTATCGTTTGGTCTGGGCCCTGGAAGCTGTCCGTACCCGCCGCATGTCTCTCGGCTGGTCGCCGGAAACGGTGGCGGGCGGCGCCGCAGCGGCGGTCGAAACCGGCGTCCCGCAATTCATGATGTCGATGCTGATCCGGGCAGGTCTTCCGTCCCGGCGCGCTGCCATGGCGGCAATCGACGATGCCAAGCCAGTCTTCGTCACGCCCCCCGAGATGCGGGCGTGGCTCGAATCCGATGAGATCACAGCCTACACTGATGCTGGCGACTGGCCCACGCCTGACACCGCCGCGCTATGGGCTCGCTTCCGCACGGAAGCCCTCAGCGGTGGCATCCAAAAGTGGTCGGTCGAACATTATAAGCGCCTGCTTGACACCGCAGCCGCTCCACCTGCCGGCCTCTACAGGATCGTCACCGATGAAGGTGACGGGCGGACCTGGCTAGCGACGCCTGACTACCAACGGGTCGCTGCCTTCAAGAAGCCAGCCGTCGATCCCAAGCCCAGCCTCTTCTCGGGCCGGTTATCTTGCAACACCAGACTGGTGGAAGCCTTGCGTGTCGGCCGCGGCAAACTGCGCTGGCCGCCGGCCGACTAGTAGGCAGCCATGCCTTCCATTAGCCCATCGTTGTGCGTTTCTGTAGATCGCTACTTTCTCGATGAAAGCGGCCATGGCGGCGATCTCGCCTCGGCGAAGAAGCTCGACTTCGCCGGCCAGCCGTTTTTCGCTTTAGCATGCGTTGGCGCGGCTGACGCCGGGCTGCTGGCTGCTGAACTGGACCGGCTGCGGGTGTCCTACGCGTGCGGTGAAAGCGAGCTGAAATCGGCTAAACTAGGGAAGAAGCTGGCGCCTATCTCGCAGGAACTGATCACCTTTCTCGTCGGACAACGGTGGCCGCTTTTCGTTGAGCTGGTGGACAAGCGCTTCTTCATCGCGGTCCATATCGTAAACTACCTGCTTTGCGGCCCCCTCGAATTCAACAACGTCGAAATGACGAGCCGCAACATGATCGCCGAATTCCTCTCAGACGAGGATTCCGACGAAGTGCTGCTCGCTTACGTCAACGCTTGCGATACGCTCTCTGTCACATCCGTAGCGGCGGTCATCGATCTGCTCTGGGACTGGCTGGACCGTTCTGATGCCGAGATAGCCCGCACCGCCCAGGTTTTGACGATGTTTGCGCGTGACCGCGTGCGGAAGCCGACGGCGAAGGCTGAGGATTTCCTGCCGATCACCGACGAGTCCGCCACCGGGAAAAAGGTCTGGATGCTGCCCAACCTTCAGTGTCTGACGAACATCTACGCTCGCCTCAATCAATCTCGACCCGCCAGCCTGAATGGCGCCGAGCTCATTCATGACGAGCAGATGCAGTACGCGAAGGTGCTCGAAGACTCGAAGGCGCTCATGGAGCAACTCGCAGCCGAGGCCGCCGTGCCGATCGTGCCGTTCGCCGACTACCGCCTGCGAGGGCGCAGCGACCTTGTCTTTGCGACGGGGAAGATCGAGCCCTGTCTTCAGGCTGCCGACATCCTAGCCGGTTGTGCGATGCGTTTCGCAAGGGATGGCCAAGCCCGGAAAGGACGCGTCAATGCACCGCTCCGCGCGGCGTTCGACCAGATGATCGATGCCGGCAATCCTATGCAAGCGACGGGCATCAACCTAGTGATGAGCACTCGCTTGCTCGAAACGCTGAGCGTCCCGCACATCCAGGCCGATATCGTGGAACGTATGTTCCCGTAGTGCTGAGGACGACCCGACGCGGCCACACGCGGCGATCAATACTCAGCTCGCAGACAGAGAATTCACACGAGGAGCTAACGCTCTTACTCGCTAAGCCAACCCCACCATTGAGGGGGTGGCGCACCCGACACGATTCGAACGTGTGGCCTCTACCTTCGGAGGGTAGCGCTCTATCCAGCTGAGCTACGGGTGCCTGTTGCTTACGCAATGCTTACGCGAATTTTTTGCGAGAGTGAAGCGCTTGGCGTCAAGCTCGCAAGTCATTGTCTTCTAAGTCTCTTTTCGTCTCCACTTCCGCAACGGCTGACTTGACACGCGCCTTCGGAGGGCAGCGCTCTATCCAGCTGAGCTACGGGTGCATGGTGCCATGCGGTGCGCGGTATCATCGCGTGCGGCGCGGCGCTTAGCAAGACTGCGGAAAGCGCGCCAGTCAATTATGGCGTGTGCGCCGGGGCGCGGGCTTAACCAATCGGCAAGGTGGCGACCCTAGCGTCTTCCCCATGGCAAGCCTTCCGCCCGAACCGATTCTCTCCGCCCCGCCTGCCGCTCCGGCGGCGGCAACGCTGGCGGCGCAGTGGCAGGCGCTGCATGTGCAGGCGGCCGAGCTGGCAGCGCTGGCGCGGATAGCGCCCGAGGCCGCGCCCACGCCGCTCGCTCCGCTGATCGAGAACGCGCGCGACTGGCAACGCAACCTCGCCGCGCAAGGCCTTGCCGATATCGCAGCGATGCTGACCCCCGGCCTCGCCGCGCTCGCGACGCTGACCGCGCGCGGCCAGGACACCGCTGCCCCGGCGCTGGCACTGTGGCGCGAGTTTCATGCCGCCCGCTCGGGCGTGCTGGCCGCGCTCGCACCGGCCGCAGTCACCGCCTGACGTCCGGCCCAGGCGGCACGCCACGCAGCGCTTGACTGCGTTCGCATTCTGTTCCAGCCAGCGGGGATGAGCGACAGCGCCCTTCCCGCCCTCGATTCGTCCGCGCTGACGGCGCGCGATGTGGCGCGGGGCATTGCGCGGCTGTTTGCCCGCAACGACATCTGGTGCCTGCCCGAAGTGCCGATCCGCAACGGCCGCCGCGCCGATCTGATGGGGATCGATGCGCGCGGGCAGGTGGTGATCGTCGAGATCAAGGTAGCGCGCGGCGATCTGCTGGGCGATGCCAAATGGCCCGACTACCTCGATTTCTGCGACCGGTTCTTCTGGGGCGTGCCCCCGGGGCTGGACCGCGCACCGCTCGACAGCGCGGCCTATCTGCCCGAAACCTGCGGAGTGATCGTGGCGGATGGCTATGATGCGGAAATCCTGCGCCCCGCAGCGCTCGCTCCGCTGGCAGCGGCACGGCGCAAGACGCAGGTCGAGCATCTCGCCCGAATCGCGATGCGGCGGCACACCGCGCTGATCGATCCGCTGTGCGCCGCGCTCGACACGCAGGCCTGACATCCCGCGCCGATTGAGGCTGTCGCACGCCTGCGAATTGCGCCATATCCTGCCGTGATGCTGCCCGCCGATCTGCCCGTCCCGCTTGCCCTGCTGATCGTCAGCGTGGCGGTCACCGTGATCGTCGCGCTGCGCTATGTCCTGACCAGCGGGCTGTTCGCGCTGGCGACGGCGCGGGTGCGGCCCGGCCTCTATGCCGGAAAGCGCGCGCAGATCAGGCGCGAGATCCGCTGGTCGCTGCTCTCGGCAGGGATCTACGGCGCGCCCGCGGGCATCGTGCTGTGGGGCTGGAACCATCACGGCTGGACGCAGATCACCGCCGATTGGGCCGCGCTGCCGCTGTGGTATCACCCGCTCAGTGTGCTGATCTACCTGTTCGTGCAGGACACCTGTTTCTACTGGAGCCACCGCTGGATGCATCGGCCCAAGTGGTTCCGCATCGCCCACGCGGTGCATCACGACAGCCGTCCGCCGACCGCGTGGACCGCGATGAGCTTTCACCCCGTCGAAGCCGTGACCGGCGCGGTGGTGGTGCCGGTGCTGGTGTTTGTCGTGCCGATCCACCTCTCCATGCTCGGCTTGGTGCTCACCGTCGCGACGGTGATGGGGGTGACCAATCACATGGGGTGGGAGATCTTCCCGCGCTGGATCGTTCATTCAAGGTTGGGAAACTGGCTGATAACCGCCAGCCATCACGAGCGGCACCACGAGGAATACAGATGCAATTTCGGACTCTATTTCCGCGTGTGGGATCGCCTGTGCGGTACCGACAAGGGCCTGTCGCAGCGGATCGTGGCCGAGGCCGGGCACGCGCGCGAGGCGGCCGCCGCATGATGCGTGCCGCACTGGCCGCGTTCGGCCTTGCCGCCACCGGTGCTGCGGCCCCGGCGCTGGCGGGCGAGGTGGTGATCACCGTCACCGATCTGCGCTCAAGCAAGGGCGTGGTGCGCGCCTGCATGACAACGCGCGAGGACATTTTTCCCAAGTGCATCAAGGATCCCACCGCCCACCGCACCGTCGTGCCTGCGGCCGACAAGGTGGTGATCCGTTTCACCGGGGTGAAACCGGGCAGCTATGCGGTCGCGCTGCTGCATGACGAGAACGACAACGGCAAGGCCGACCGGGCGCTGGGGATGATGCCCAAGGAAGGCTACGGCTTTTCGCGCGATGCGCCGGTCAAGATGGCCCCGCCCAAGTTCAAGGATGCCGTGTTCGCGCAGGGCGAGGGCACCAGCCGGCTGACCATCAAGATGCGCTATTTCATGTAACGCCGGATTTGGGGCGCAGACCCCTCACCGGCTTAACGTGATGTTTACCACAAGCCGCCAGAACGGGTCCGTACCTGTTCACCAAGGGGCGGAAAAGATAGCCATGGACACTCTGCGCGGCCCGTTCGATTCCGGCGAGCCTGTCGATCCGGCCGGGCTGGCAGCGGATAGCGGCTGGGATGCCGTCGAGGACAGCACCCCTGCAACCGCCTCACACCGCGAATTGCCGCCCGAGGCCATCGGTCAGGACGAGCGCCGCATGCAGGTGCGCGCCTACAATCACTGGGCCGGACAGCTGGGCGAACGCATGTTCCCGCTGATCGACGATCTCGATCCCGCCAGCTGCCCCGATTTCGGCCCCTACAGCGTGCTGCTCGATTTCAGCGCCGGGATCGAGGATCCCGCGGTGCAGTTCCTCGGCGAAAAGCTGGCGAAGGAATGCGGCGGCGCGGGCACGATCGCCCACCTGTCGGATGTTCCGCCGCGCTCGCTGCTGAGCCGCATCACCGACCACTACATGCAGATCCTCGCCAACCAGGCGCCGATCGGGTTCGAGGCCGAATTCGTCAACCAGCGCGGGG
>VFQO010000882.1_pt1 | contig 27850 bp, 27 predicted proteins | sample 3512331 | NCBI WGS metagenome assembly VFQO01 (sample SAMN10412371, study PRJNA504923) | tailings metagenome | isolation source: Replicate 3 from Balatoc abandoned mine | place: Philippines: Itogon, Benguet | collected 2017-08-28 | reverse complement strand
AGAGATCAAGTTCGAGTTCGACACCGTCGACAAGCTGGACGTCGCCCACAAGTAAGACGGTCAGGCGTGAGGGGTGAGGAGTGAGGCGTATCGCCCTCCCCCGCCTAACGCCTAACGCCTAACGCCTCACCCAATTCGAAAGGATATGAAATGTCTGAAGTGATGGATTACAAAAGCCGTCTGAGCGACCCCGCCAGCCGCAAGTTCGAGACCTTCTCCTACCTGCCCGCCATGGATGCAGCCAGCATCAAGGCCCAGGTCGAGTACCTGGTGAAAAAAGGCTGGAACCCGGCGATCGAGCACATCGAGCCCGAGCACATGATGGATTCCTACTGGTACATGTGGAAGCTGCCGATGTTCGGCGAAACCGACGTGACCCGTGTGCTGGCCGAGGCCGAAGCCTGCCACAAGGCCAACCCCGATAACCACGTCCGTCTGATTGGCTACGACAACTTCTCGCAGAGCCAGGGCGCGTCGATGGTGATCTACCGCGGCAAGACCGTTTAAGTCGCGACGGGTGACCGTACCAGCCCCCGTCGCCCGCAGGGCGCGGGGGCTTTTTGTTGGTCTTGTTTATCCGCGAAGGACGCGAAGAAACGCGAAGAACCCCCGGTGGAACCCGATCCGGGGATTGCCGGGGCTGCAGGCGGCGCACGCGTTTTGAAGACTTTCCTTCGCGCCCCTTCGCGTCCTTCGCGGATGAATAAATTTTAAGGAGTCCACATGAGCAGCATCGTCGATCAGTACCGCATCACCAAGGAACCCTACTACCGTCCCGTCGCCGACGAGGTCGAGCTGTTCGAAGCCGCCTATTCGGTGCGCATGCCGATGATGCTGAAAGGCCCGACGGGCTGCGGCAAGACGCGTTTCGTCGAATACATGGCGCACAAGCTGAACAAGCCGCTGATCACCGTGGCGTGTAACGAGGACATGACTGCATCCGACCTGGTCGGCCGTTTCCTGCTGTCCGCGCAGGGCACCGAATGGCAGGACGGCCCGCTGGCGATCGCCGCGCGCCATGGTGCCATCTGCTATCTCGACGAAGTCGTCGAGGCGCGCCAGGACACCACCGTGGTGATCCACCCGCTGACCGACAACCGCCGCGTGCTGCCGCTGGAGAAGAAGGGCGAGCTGGTCAACGCGCACCCCGACTTCCAGATTGTGATTTCGTACAACCCCGGCTACCAGTCGCTGATGAAGGACCTGAAGCAGTCGACCAAGCAGCGCTTCGGCGGGCTGGACTTCACCTATCCGGCGCACGACATCGAGACCGAGATCGTCGCGCACGAGTCGGGCGTCAACGCCGACGTCGCCGGCAAGCTGGTGTCGATCGCCGAGCGCAGCCGCAACCTCAAGGGCCACGGCCTCGACGAGGGCCTGTCGACCCGCATGCTGATCTACGCAGGCTCGCTGATCGCCAAGGGTGTGAACCCGCAGGCCGCCTGTCGCGTCGCGCTGGTACGCCCGATCACCGACGACCCGGACATGCGTGACGCGCTGGATGCGGCGGTGTCGACGTTTTTTTAAATGCGTGAGGCGTGAGGCGTGAGGCGAAAAAAGCCCGCGCCCTCGCCTAACGCCTAACGCTTTTTAAAGCCATGTCGATCAAACTCGAAGACTACGCCGAACTGCTGGAAGACCTGACGCCGCATAGCCGGGAGGCCCTCGAGGCCAACTGGCACGAGGCGACCAAGGTGTTCTCGCCGCGCGGGCTCGATAATTACCTGAAGGGCGTGTCGGCCATCCGTGGCCTGGGGCGCGGCGACACGCTCGTCGAAACCTGGATCGAGCAGGCGCCGCAGGTGGCCAAGGAGGTGGGCGAGGACGTGGTGGCCGACCTGGCCACCGCCTCGCTGATGCTGGCGTCGAAGACGTCGGGCGCGGTGATCGAGCTGCTGCTCGCCAGCGCGCCGACCGCCGCCAACCGGCTGGGCGACGCCGGGCTGTTCCTCAAGTACCTGCAGTTCATCAACACCCTGCTCGCGCAGGCGCCGCGCGGCGTGCGGCCGATGCTCGACAAGCTGGAAGTGCTGTTCCAGCACCTGACCCTGGGCGGCCTGCGGCGCTGGGCGCTGTGGGGCGCGCATGCGCACCGCACCAATTACGAGGAGCAGATCCGCTACTTCGGCCTCGAGTCGAAGGAATCGCTGGCGATGCTGCAGAAGGAGCGCAAGGGTACGCTTCTGGTCGACGTGCAGCGCCGCATCAACATGTATCTGCGGGCCTTGTGGGCGCGCGACTTCTTCATGCGCCCGACCTCGGGCGACTTCGAGGCGCGCGAAGGTTACAAGCCCTACATCGCCGATTACCTCTTGCACCTGCCTGACGCCTACGACGACTGGACGGTCGAAGGCCAGGAGCCGGTGCCCGGCATCGAGCTCTATCGCGCCACCGCCGCGCACTGCGCCGCGCACATCGTCGAAACCCGCGTGCCGATCTCCGCCGAGGCGCTGAACCCGATGCAGATGGCGGTGATCTCCGTGATCGAGGACGCACGGGTCGAGGCCCTGGCGATCCGCCGCTTCCCCGGCCTCAAGCAGCTCTGGTGTCGGCTGCATACCGCCACGCCCGAGATGGGCAACACCGTCGGCGACTACCTCAACCGGCTGGCGCGCGCGCTGCTCGACGAAAGCTACCGGGACGACGACGCCTGGGTCGCCGAGGGCCGGGCGCTGTTCGCGCAAGCGCAGGACCGGCTCGACACCAACCAGACCTCGTGGGAAATCGGCGTGCAGCTGGCGCACAGCCTGACGCAGAAGAAGATCCCCTTCAATGCGCGCACCGACCTGCTGACGGCGCCGTATCGCGACGACAACCGCTATTTCTGGGAATTCGAGGAGTTCGATTTCGACAAGGCCGCCGGCGCCGGCTACGAATCCGTCAAGCAGGTGCGCAAGAACGTCAGCGTGATGGAGATGATCAACGAGATCGACGTCGAGACCGCGGGCGACGACGCCGAGGAAATCTGGGTGCTTTCCACCGAGCTCTTCCCCTACGAGAACATCGGCGACGAGAGCAACGGCAAGAGCTTCAACGAGATGGAAGGCAAGGAGCCGATGTCCGATCCCTTCCACTATTCCGAGTGGGACTACCAGATCCAGCTCGAGCGCCCGGCCTGGGCCACGGTGCTGGAAAAGCGCGCCAAGGCGGGCGATCTCGCGGTGATCGACGAGATCACCGCCAAGTACAAGCGCGAGATCCACCGCATGAAATTCCTGCTCGACGCGATGCAGCCGCAGGGCGTGCAGCGCATCAGGAAGCTGGAGGACGGCGACGAGATCGACATCAACGCGGCGATCCAGAGCTTCACCGACATCCGCCTCGGCAACCAGCCCGACCCGCGCATCATGATGCGCAGCGTGCGCAAGACGCGCGACTTCTCGATCCTGGTGCTGCTCGATCTGTCCGAGTCGACCAACGAGACGGTGCAGGACCAGGAGTACTCGGTGCGCGAGCTCACCCAGCAGGCCTGCGTGCTGCTGGCCGATGCGATCAACAAGGTGGGCGATCCGTTCGCGATCCACGGCTTCTGCTCGGACGGCCGTCACAACGTCGAGTATTACCGCTTCAAGGACTTCGACCAGCACTGGGACGAGACGCCGAAAGCGAAGCTCGCCGGCATGACCGGCCAGCTGTCGACCCGCATGGGCGCGGCGATCCGCCACGCCGGCCATCACCTGAAGCTGCAGCGCTCGGCGAAGAAGCTGCTGATCGTCATCACCGACGGCGAACCCGCCGACATCGACGTGCGCGACCCGCAATACCTGCGCTACGACACCAAGAAGGCGGTGGAGGAAGTCGCCCGCAACGGCGTCACCACCTACTGCATGAGCCTCGACCCGCGCGCCGACAACTACGTGTCGCGCATCTTCGGGCAGAAGAACTTCATGGTCGTCGACCACGTGCAGCGGCTGCCGGAGAAATTGCCGATGCTGTATGCCGGACTAACCCGCTAGAATCCCTGTATGAACAATACTTACGTAGGCCTCAACAAGGATCACCACGGCATCACCCAGCTCGGACGCATCGTGCTGGACGGCCGGGTGTTCGGCTTCATTCCCGACAGCGAGGACTGTGCCGGCTGGGATCTGGGGCGCATGCAGCTGCTGATGGACAAGATCAGCGCGGAATGGGACAAGTACGACAACCTGCCCAGCCGACTGCCGCCCGAGCTGCAACAGCGGCATACGGAAATCTACGCCAAGGCCATGGCCGACGCCCGGGCCAGGGGCTGGGATCCGGAACTGGGCGACGACGACTAAGGCCGCGCTCAGGCCGCCGCCGGTGGCTCGGTCGGCACCGTTGCCAGAACGTCGAGCAGGCTGATGCGCGCGTCGGCCTGGCCCACGCGGCCGAGCAGGCCGAAGTTCGCCAGCTTGTCGTTGATGCGCGCGTTGGCCTCGCATAGCAACACCTTCACCCCGCGCTGCTGGAAGTGGCGCGTCAGATCGGCCAGCGCCTGCATCGCGGTGGCATCCACCATCGGAACCTGTCCCAGCCGCAAAATCAGCACGCGCGTCTGGTCGTGCAGACCGGCGAGCGTGCGCTCGAAGGTCGCGGCGGCGCCGAAGAACAGCGGCCCGTCGATCGAGTAGATCTGCACCCCCTTCGGCACTCCGACCGGGCACACGCCCGCCAGGCTGGTGTCGCTTTCGCCCTCGATCGTCACCGTCTCGCTCATGCGCTTCATGAACAGCAGCGCCGCCAGCAGCACGCCGACGTTGACCGCGATCACGAGGTCGGCGAACACCGTCAGCAGGAAGGTGATCAGCAGCAGCGCGCGGTCGTTGGCCGGCGCGTGGCGCAGCAGGTCGACGAAGTGGCGCGCCTCGCTCATGTTCCACGCCACCACGAACAGGATCGCCGCCAGCGCGGCGAGCGGAATGTGCGCCGCCAGCGGCGCCAGCGCGACGATGACGGCGAGTAGCACGAGTGCGTGCACGATGCCGGCGAGCGGGCTGTTGCCGCCGTTGCGGATGTTGGTGGCGGTGCGCGCGATCGCGCCGGTGGCGGCGAAGCCGCCGAAGAAGGGCGTGGCGAGGTTGGCGATGCCCTGGCCGACCAGCTCCTGGTTGGGATTGTGGCGGGTGCCGGTCATGCCGTCGGCGACCACCGCGCACAGCAGCGATTCGATCGCGCCGAGCATGGCGATGGTGAACGCCGGGCCGATGAGTTCCAGCACGCGGCCGAAGGTGACTTCCGGCAGTTGCAGCTCGGGCAGCCCTGACGGGATGCCGCCGAATGCGCTGCCGATGGTGGCGACGCCGTCGAACTGGAAGTAGGCCTGCGCCAGCGTGGCGGCGAGCATCGCGACGAGCGGGCTGGGAATGCGCCGGGTGACGCGGGGCATGAGTACGACGAGGACGAGCGCGCCGAGCGCGAGCAGCATGGTCGGCAGGTGCAGGCCGGGCATCGCCTCGACCAGCGCGATCAGCTTTTCGTGGAAGTGCTGGCCGGACGCTGCCGGTGCGAGGCCGAAGAAATCCTTCCACTGGCCGACGAAGATGATGACCGCGATCCCGGCGGTGAAGCCGGTGATGACCGGGGTGGGGATGAAGCGGATGATGCCGCCCAGCTTGACCAGGCCCATCGCCAGCAGGATCAGGCCGGCCATCAGGGTGGCGATCTGCAGGCCGCCGATGCCGTATTGGGCGGTGATGCCGGCGAGGATGACGATGAAGGCGCCGGTCGGGCCGCTGATCGAGACGCGCGAGCTGCCGAACAGGGACGCCAGCAGGCCGGCCACGATGCCGGTGTAGATGCCCTGCTCGGGGCGGGCGCCGCTGGCGATGGCGAAGGCCATGGCCAGCGGCAGCGCGACGACGCCGACCACCAGGCCGGCGCCGAGGTTGCGCATGAAGTGGCGCCGGCCGAACAGCCCGGCTTTCCAGGACTCCAGCGCGGCGATCATGTCAGCGGATCAGAACTCGTTGCGGATGCGCTTGTAACCCTTGACCAGCTCGTAGTTCGCCTGGGTCACGCTTTCCGAGAAGCTCGCCGCGTCGGGCGTGACGCGTTCGATCGTTTCCAGATCCTTGTCGGAGTGAATGTTGGCGGTCGAAGGGATATAGAAGCTGTGCGGCACCTCGCAGCCTTCGACCACCGAGTTGTGGCGGATCACCGAGTGGCTGCCGACCACGCAGTTGAACAGCACCGAGTTGAAGCCGACGAAGACGCTGTCGCCGACGGTGCAGGGGCCGTGCACGATCGAGCGGTGTGCGATCGAGGTGCCCTTGCCGATGTTGACGCCGCCGCCGGCCTTGCAGTGGATGACGACGCCGTCCTGGATGTTGGAGTTGGCGCCGATGACGATGGGCTCCATCTCGCCGTTCTCATCGACCTCGTCGGCGCGGATCACGGCGTAGGGGCCGATGAAGACGTTCTCTTCGACGATGACCTTGCCGCAGAGGATGGCGGTGGGGTCGACGAAGGCGGTTTCGTGCACGACGGGCACATGTCCGGAAGGATTTTTTCGAATCATGATGATGTCTCGAGCGGTACAGATGGACAGAGAGCCGGGGGGCACCCGGCTCTCTGGATAATACCACTGCCCCCGGCGGCGGCCGGGCGGCGCTTACTCGGCGACGCCGACCTGGTCGGTGTGCGCCGCGTGCTGCTTCTTGTGCTCGCGGATGCCCTTGAACAGCGCCGACAGCACGGTCCACGCGCCGACGATCAGCGCCAGCGCCAGCACGCCGTCGCCGACCCACTTGAGGATCTGCACGGTCGACTCGGGCAACGGCTCGATCATGCCGAGCTTGCCGAGGTAGCCGGGGATGTAGAAGAAGCGCGAAAACAGCACGGTCAGCATGATCACCGCCATGGTGAACTTGACCTGGTAGTCCTTCACGTAGGTGGTGCCGATAGCGCCGACCTGGATGCCGAACAGCGAGCCGAGCAGGATCAGCATGGCGAGGCGGATGTCGACCACGCCTTCGAGGCCGTAGAAGATGGTGCCGCCGAGGCCCATGATGAAGGCGATGACCAACTCGGTGGCCGAGGCCATGATCGCCGGCAGGCCGAGGATGTAGATCATCGCCGGCACGCCGATGAAGCCGCCGACCGCGATCGCCGAGGCGAGGAAGCCGGTGGCGAAGCCGATCGGCACCAGGAACAGGATCGAGATCCGGGCCTGCGCGCCCTTCGAGTAGATCATGGTGCCGGGGATGTTGACCGACTGCACCCAGCGCGCCAGCTTGGTGAGCGGGGCGGCCTGCTCGCTGCCGTCGCCGGCGTCGTCGAGCGCCTTCAGCTTCTTGTAGTCCTTCAGCACGAAGCCGCCGACGATGGCGAGCGTGACGACGAACATGCCGGACACGTAGAGGTCGGTACCGACCGCGCCGAAGGCGTTCTTGATGTTGGTCATCACGTGCTTGCCGAACAGCACGCCGGCTTCGGCGAACAGGCCGAGGATCAAGCCCAGCTTGACGTCGACCTGGCCGTACTTGTTGCGCTTGACCGCGCCGACCAGCGCCTTGGGAAACTTGTGGCAGATGTTGGAGGCGACCGCGACGATGCCGGGCGCGCCCAGGGTCATCATCGCCGGGGTCAGCACGAAGGCGCCGCCGGAGCCGATGAAGCCGGACACCATGCCGCCGACGAAGCCGACCAGGATCAGCAGGATCGCGGTCAGGGGAGTGATTTCAATGAAATTGATGAGTTCCATGATGGGTATGATCTCGTTGGGTGGATGCGCTTACTTCTTGGCCTTGAGACCGAACAGGTCCCAGAACACGCCGGTGAAGTTGCCGTGGGTATACGACAGCGCGAACGCCATCGCGATGGGCGCGAACACGTACCACCACACGCCGTTGATGAAGGTGCCGCCCTCGGCTGCGCAGAGCTCGGGCGTGGCCTTGTTGTAGTAGTCGGTGCCGGCCACGCAGGCATCGAGCGTGGTGTGCGCCAGCACTTCGAAGGAACCGGAGTACTGGAACAGCAGCCAGTACAGCACCACGGTGATGCTGCCCCACAGCAGGGCGGGGCCGAGTTTGGACTTGTCTTTGATCATGGAGAGGCTCCCTAAACGTGAAAGGTGGATGAAAGGATCAGGCTTCGTGCGGCTGGCCCGGCGAATCGGAGGCGGCGACCAGCGGACACTCCAGCCGCGCCCAGTGGTCGGTGCCGTTCTCGGTCGCCCAGGCGCCGGGGCGGCCGACGACGACCGAGACGATGCCCTCGTGGCTGCGTGCGTAATCGACGACCTGGCGGATATCGATGCCCGGCATCGGGGTCAGGCGGCAACTCACCTCGCCGCGTGACAACTGGGTGAGGCGGGTGACGATGTCTTCCCAGCGCGGATGGTCGGGATCGGCGATGACCTCGAGGTCGGCGTCCATGCGGCGCGCCAGGGCCGCACCCGCGGCGAACAGGCGTTCGACCGGCGAGACGGGGCGCAGGGCCAGCAGCACGCGACGCGACATCAGGCGGGCTCGGCGACGGCGGCAACGGGGAGTTCGGCCGGCGCTTCGCGCCCGTCCTGCGGCCGGGCCGCCGCTTCGGCGCGCTCGGGCATGGCCCAGCCGAGGCCGCGGGCGGATTGCAGGCGTTCTTCCAGATAGGTCTGGTAGGGCGTGCGCGGGGTCAGCACTTCGATACGCAGTTTTGACATGGTCTTGACTCGCTTTTGACATTGAGTTGAGCGGTCTTAAGCACCATGCGTGCCAGGGTAAATAATCTCAATAAATCAGTATGTTGACGTTTTGTCTCGGGGCGGGGCACGCTGGGGTTGTTACATTTTGCAACGTGAGGTTAGACTCTCGGGATGCGTTCCCTCCAAGCCAAGATCGCGCTGGCCTATCTCTCGCTCGCGGCGCTCGTCGTCGGCCTGTCGGCGGTCGCGTTGATCGAGCTGGCGCGCATCGAGGACAAGGTGCGCGAGGGCGGCAAGGTGACCGAGTTGTTCGACGCGACACTGGAAATGCGGCGTTTCGAGAAGAACTACTTCCTCTATGGCCAGCCGGCCGACCTCGACGACCATGCCCGCTTTCTCGCGCGCACGCGCGAGCTGGCGGGGCGCGACGCGGCGGTGATCGACGCGGTGGCCGGGCGCGGAACGGCGGCGCGGCTGGCTGGCGGGTTGGCGGGCTACGCGGAGGCCATGGCCGCGCACGTGCGCCGGCCGGCCGACGATGCGGTATCCGCGCGGGTGCGTGCCTACGGCAACCGCATCGTCACCCTGGGCGAGCAGCTCGCGCAGCGCGAGCGGCGCTCGGTCGACCTCGCGCTGCAGGCCCACCGCCGCAATTTCCTGTTTTTCCTGGGCGCAGTGGCGGCGATCCTGGTGCTGACCGGTTTTCTGCTTGCGCGCCTCGTCACGCGCCCGTTGAAGGCCATGGAGGTCCACATGGAGGCGGTCGCCAGCGGCCAGCTGGTGCGGCTCGAGCCGGATAGCCGCGACCGCGAATTCGTCTCGCTGACCGAGGCGTTCAATCACGTGCTCGACGAGCTGGAACGCCGCCAGCACACCCTGGTGCGCTCGGAAAAGCTCGCTTCGCTCGGCACGCTGCTGTCGGGGGTGGCGCACGAGCTCAACAACCCGCTGTCGAACATCTCCTCGTCGGCGCAGATTCTCAGGGAGGACCCGTCGATCGACCCGGAACTGCGTGCGCAGATGATCGAGGATATCGACGCCGAGACCCTGCGCGCGCGCCACATCGTGCGCGCGCTGCTCGACTATTCCGGCGACCGCGATTTCCGGCTGCGACCGGTGGCGCTCGCCGGGCTGGTCGAGGAGACGCTGCGCTTCCTCAAGAACAAGCGCCCGACCGGGGTCGAGGTCCGCGTCGACATCCCGGCCGGGCTCACCGTCACCGCCGACCGCCCGCGCCTGCAGCAGGTGCTGCTCAACCTCGTCGTCAACGCCTACGACGCCATGGGTAGCGCCGGCGAGCTCGCCATCGCGGCGCGCCAGCTGAGGGCAGGCGAACGCGACGACGATTTCCCGGCGCCGCTTTCCGGCGGCCGCGCCGGCGGCGCGGCGGTGGAGATCGAGGTGGCCGACAACGGTCCCGGCATCCCGCCCGAGATTCTCGAGCGCGTATTCGACCCCTTCTTCACCACCAAGGGGGTGGGCCACGGCAGCGGGCTGGGGCTCTTCATCGCCTATGAGATCATCGAGAAACACGGCGGCTGCATGGTCGCCGACAACCGTCCCGGCGGCGGCGCGCGCTTCCGCATCCGCCTGCCGGCCGACCTGAAAGAATCCGCATGAACGCACGTCTCCTGCTCGTCGACGACGAGCGCATCGCCCTCAGGAACCTCGAACACGTGCTGGCGAAGGAGGGCTACGACATCGTCGCCACCCAGAGCGGCCGTCACGCGCTTGAGCTGGTCGACACGAAGCCTTTCGACCTGGTGCTGACCGACCTCAAGATGGACAAGGTCGACGGCATGCAGCTCTTGCAGCACTGCAAGGCGCGCCATCCCGACCTCGAGGTCATCATGATCACCGGCTTCGCCACGCTGGAATCCGCGGTGGAAGCGATGAAGGTCGGCGCCTTCCACTACATCGCCAAGCCGTTCCGCCTCGACGAGGTGCGGCAGACCGTCGCCGAGGCGCTGGAGAAGGTGCGCCTGAAGCGCGAGAACCGCGCGCTGCGCGAGCAGCTCGACGCCGTCAACGGCCGCACCCGCATCGTCACCCGCGACGGCGGCATGCAGAAGCTGCTGGACATGGCGCGCCAGGTCGCCGGCACCGGCGCCAACGTGCTGATCACCGGCGAATCGGGCACCGGCAAGGAGCTGTTCGCGCGCTACCTGCACGAGCACGGCGGCCGCCCCAAGGGCCCCTTCGTCGCGGTCAACTGCGGCGCGTTCAACGAAGAACTGCTGGCCAACGAGCTGTTCGGCCACGAGAAGGGCGCGTTCACCGGCGCCGTCGGCAAGGCGGGCCTCTTGCTCGCGGCCCACGGCGGCACGCTGTTCCTCGACGAGGTCACCGAGATGTCGCCCGGCATGCAGGTCAAGCTGCTGCGGGTGATCCAGGAGCGCGAGGTGCTGCCGGTCGGCGGCACCAAGCCGGTCAAGATCGACGTGCGCTTCATCGCCGCCAGCAACCGCAACATGAAGGACTGGGTCGCCGACGGCCGCTTCCGCCAGGACCTGTATTTCCGCCTCAACGTCGTCAACCTGCACATTCCACCGCTGTCCGAGCGGCGCGACGATATCCCGCTGCTGGCGCAGTACTTCCTCGACCGCGCCGCGCCGGTGATGGGCAAGCCGGTGCGGGCGCTCTCCGACGAGGCGCTGGCGCTGCTGAAAAGCTACGATTTTCCCGGCAACGTCCGCGAACTGGAGAACATCATCGAGCGTGGCGTTGCCTTGTGCCAGGGCGACACCCTGGCGGCGGCGCACCTGCCCGACGACCTGCGCGACCTGACGATCAAGGCCTTCCGCCGCCGCGAAGGCCGTGTCGCCTCGCTCGAGGAGCAGGAACGCGAGTACATCCAGTGGGTGCTCGAGCAGGCGCACGGCAACCAGACGCTGGCGGCGCAGATGCTCGGCATCGACCGGGTGTCGCTGTGGCGCAAGCTCAAGCGCTATGGCGGGGAGGCGGGCTGAGCGAAAAGCCCTTCCGGGAGGGCGGGGTTTTTTGCTAAACTGTTGCAGTTTGAAACGCTAGCGTTTCTCTTTTCAACGTTTTCCCGCCGTCCCGCCCGCCATGAATCCGCTGCTCTATCGCCTGTTTCCGTTTCTCTACTGGTTTCCCATCAACAGCGTCATCCTGCGCGGCGACGTGATCGCGGGCATCACCGGCGCGCTGGTGCTGGTGCCCAAGGCGATGGCGTACGCGCAGCTGTCGGGCCTGCCGGTCTACTTCGGCCTCTACACCGCGCTGGTGCCGGCGATCCTCGGCGCGCTGTGGGGTTCGTCGCGCCAACTCGCCACCGGTCCGGTCGCGATCATCTCGCTGATGACCGCCGCTGCGCTGACCCCGCTGGCGGTGCCGTTCTCCGAGGAATACATCGGCCTGGCCCTGCTGCTGACCCTGATGGTCGGCGTGATCCAGTTCGGCCTCGGCGCCTTCAAGTTGGGCGCGATCGTCAACTTCGTGTCGCACCCGGTGATTCTCGGCTTCATGAACGCGGCGGCGATCATCATCGCGCTGTCGCAGCTCGACCTGCTGCTCGGCATCACCAAGGGCCGCAGCGACTCTTTCCTGGTCGACATCTGGGAGATGTTCGGCAACCTGTCGCAGGCCCACCTGCCGACGCTGGCGATGTCGGTGTTCGCGCTGGTGCTGATGCTGGTGCTGAAGAAGGTCAAGCTGTTGTCCAAGCCGAGCGTGCTGATCGCGGTGGTGATCACCACCCTGGTCAGCTACGCGATCGGCTTCGCCCACAAGACTTCGGGCACCCACGAGCACATCGCCGACCCGGCGGCGCGCGAGCTGGTGGCGTCCTACGTCGCCACCCAGCAGCAGGCCAAGACACTGCAGTCCGAGATCACGGCCAAGGGCGCCACGCTGCGCGAACTGGAGAAGTCGGGTGATCCGCGTGCGGTGACCGAGCTGCGCTACCGCATCGACCTGATGAAGCTCGAGGCGGAGAACCTCGAGAAGCAGAACAAGGAGCGCATGGGCTACCTGCGCAAGCTCGAGTTCGAGCGCCTCGACGCGCCGGAGTCGCAGACCGCGATGCTGTACGTGGCCGGCAAGGCGCCCGCTGGCGTGGCCACCGACGGCCAGAGCTGGCACATCAAGAAGATCGAGGACGGCAAGTTGAACCTCACCGGCGGCGGCGACGTCGTCGGCAACATCCCTGCCGGCCTGCCGTCGTTCCGCCTGCCGACGCTGACCTTCGACGCCATGCTGCAGCTCTTGTCGGCCGCGTTCATCATCGCGCTGGTCGCGTTCATGGAATGCATCTCGATGGCCAAGGCGCTCGCCGCCAAGACCAAGCAGCGCCTCGACCCCAACCAGGAACTGATCGGCCAGGGCATGGCCAACATGGGCGGCGCCTTCTTCCAGGCGTATCCGGCGACCGGCTCGTTCACCGGCTCGGCGATCAACCTGCAGGCCGGCGCGCAGACCGGCTTCGCCATGGTGTTCAATGGCCTGTTCGTCGCCGCGACCCTGCTGTTCCTGACGCCCTACCTGTACCACCTGCCGAAGGCCACCTTGGGCGTGATCATCCTGCTCGCGGTCACCAGCCTGGTCACCCCGGCGGCGTTGAAGCACACCTGGAAGGCCAACAAGGCCGACGGCATCGTCGCCGGCGTGACCTTCGCGGTGACGCTCTTGGCGGCGCCGCACCTCGACAAGGGCATCCTGATCGGCGCTGCGCTGGCGCTGGTGCTGTATCTCTACCGCACCATGAAGCCGCGCGTCGCCCAGCTCGGCCGCCACAGCGACGGCACCCTGCGCGACGTCAAGGTGCATCCCGGCATTCCGACCAGCGAGCACGTCGTCGCCATGCGCTTCGACGGCCAGCTCTACTTCGCCAACGTGTCGCACTTCGAGGACGCCGTGCTCGAGACCGTGGCCGCGCATCCCAAGGCCAAGTACCTGCTGGTGGTGGGCGACGGCATCAACCAGCTCGACGCCACCGGCGAGGAGGCGATCCGTGCGATCCACGAACGCCTGCGCGAGGGCGGCGTGACCCTGGTGTTCTCCGGCCTCAAGAAGCAGGTGCTCGACGTGATGCGCAACACCGGCCTGTTCGACGAGATCGGCCAGCAGCACATCTTCCCCAACGAGGACCAGGCGCTCGCCGTCATCTACGAATGGCTGGGCGAGGAGGGCCGCGACGATCTGTTCTGCCCGGTCGGCCGCAGCGAGCCGGCGCTGGCGAAATAAGCTGTTCGTCTCCAGGAAAGGCCCGGCCATGTGCCGGGCCTTTTTCTTGGGCGCGCCTTGACGCTGTCTTGACGCGGGATCGCCTACACTATTGAGACGGTCAAGTCGAGTTTGAAACCGTAAAGTGATTTACACGTCTTCCTGAGTGGGACGGTTCGTTGAGCCGTCTCAATAGAACGCCGTTTTGAATCGTTATTGATCCGGCTTCCCGCGCTGCCTCGCATTGCCTTGGCATGCTGAATCTCAGTGCCGCTTCAAACTTCATCAGGCCGAATCAATAACCTGCTCACAACCTTGCCTTGCGTCTGCCATGACATCGAGCTCGCCTCTGCACATCCTGGTCATCGAGGACAACCCTGATCTTGCCGCCAACGTCTGCGACTTCCTCGAGGCCAAGGGCCATGCCGTCGACGTCGCCGGCGACGGCCTGACCGGCCTGCACCTGGCTGTCACCCAGAATTACGACGCCATCGTGCTCGACATCGTGCTGCCCGGCATGGACGGCCTGACGCTGTGCCGCAAGTTCCGCGAAGAGGCGATGCGCACCACCCCGGTGCTGATGCTCACCGCGCGCGATGCGCTCGACGACCGCGTGGCCGGCCTCGAATGCGGTGCCGACGACTACGTGCTGAAGCCCTTTGCCCTGCGCGAGCTGGAAGCGCGCCTGAAGGCGCTGGTGCGGCGCGCGAGCAGTGCGGTGACGCCGTCGGTGCTGCGCGTGGGCGACCTCGAGTACGACCCGGCGCTGATCCGGGTGCGGCGCGGCACCCGCACGATCACGCTGCCGCCGATTCCTTTGAAGCTGCTGGAAACCCTGATGCGCGCCGCCCCCCGGGTGGTGCGGCGCGAAGAGCTGGAGCGCGCGGTGTGGGGCGATGCGCCGCCCGACTCCGACGCCCTGCGCGCGCACCTGCACGTGGTGCGCGCGGCGGTCGACGGCGCCGGCGAGCCGCCGCTGATCCACACCCTGCGCGGCGTCGGCTACCGCATGATGGCGCCCGATGCGCTTTAGCCGCAGCCTGCGCTTCCGCGTCGCGACCGCGTTCGCGACGATCGGCGGGGTGATCAGCCTGGTCGCCGCGATGGGGATCTATGTCGGCGTGCGCGACGCCGGCGAGCGCCTGATCGACGAGACGCTGACCGCGGAAATCCAGGACTACCTGTCGCGCCGCAGCCGCAACCCGCAATCGCAGCCGCCCGCCACCGCCACCCTCCTGGGCTACGTGCTGCCGGCGCGCCAGGGCGAGGCGGTGCCGCCCGCGGCCATCGCCGCCTGGCGCCCGGGGCTGCACGAGATCCGGCTGGGCGACACCTACTACCGCGTGGCGATCGCGGACCGTGCCGGCAGCCGCTATTTCCTGCTTTACAACGAAACCCTGTTCCGCCAGCAGCAGGCCAGCCTGATCCTTTATCTGGCCGGCTTCGTCGCGCTGATGACGCTGCTCTCGGGCGGGCTGGCGCTGTGGCTGGCCGAACGCGTGATCGAACCGGTGAAGGCACTGGCGCGGCGGGTGCGCGACGTGCGGCCGGACGCGCATCCGGGCCGGATCGCCGAGGATTTCCCGCCCGACGAGGTGGGTGAACTCGCCCGCGCCTTCGAGCAGACGCTTGACCGGCTGGCAGATTTCATCGACCGCGAGCGCGCTTTCACTGCCGACGTCTCGCACGAATTGCGCACGCCGATTGCCGTCATCCGCGGCGCAGCCGAAGTGCTGCTGGCCGACGATACGCGGCCGGACAAGGACCGTCAGCGCCTCGAGCGGATCGAGCGCGGTGCCGCCGACATGGCCGACCTCTCGACTGCGTTGCTGGCGATGGCGCGTGAGCGCGACGACGAACGGCGCGAGCCGGTCGACCTCGCCGCACTGCTCGAGGAATCGGTCGACAAGCACCGGCATCTGCTCGGTGGCCGCCCGGTGGAACTCGGACTGGAAATCGTGGCACAGCCGCGGGTGGCGGCCGACGCCAACCTCGTCGCCATCGTCATCGCCAACCTGCTGCGCAACAGCTTCACCTACACCGAGCGCGGCAGCGTCCGCATCCGCCTCGACGCGCGCACGCTCACCGTGGCCGACACCGGGCTCGGCATCCCGCGCGCCGCGCTCGACAAGGTGTTCCAGCGGCTCTACAAGGGTGCGCACAGCGAGGGCGCAGGCATCGGGCTATCGCTGGTGAAGAAGATCTGCGACCGCTACGGCTGGTCGATTGCGCTCGACAGCGAGGAAGGGCGGGGTACCCGCGCGGTGCTGACGTTCGACGCCGCTTGACGCCGGCTTGACGCACGGTTGACGCAGCGCCCACGCGCGCTGCGCTATATCTCGCGGAGTTGCCGAAATCCGTGAGTTCCCGCATGTCGCTTCCCGCCCCCTCCGCCCTGCCGGCCTGGCTCCGGCCCTTCACCTCCTTCCTCGGCTGGTGGCCGCGCGTCAACCGCGACACCACGCGCGCCGACCTGATGGCCGGCCTCACCGGCGCGCTGGTCGCGCTGCCGCAGGGCGTGGCCTTCGCCACCATCGCCGGCATGCCGCCCGAATACGGCCTCTACGCCGGCATGATCCCGGCCATCATCGCCGCGCTGTTCGGCTCCAGCTGGCATCTGGTGTCGGGTCCCACCACGGCGGCGTCGATCGTGCTGTTCTCGGTGCTGTCGCCGCACGCCGAACCGGGCAGCGCCCACTACGTGAGCCTGGCGCTGACGCTGACCTTCATGGTCGGCCTGATCCAGATCGTGATGGGCCTGGCCAAGCTCGGCACGCTGGTGAATTTCATTTCGCATTCGGTGGTGACCGGATTCACCGCCGGTGCCGCCATCCTCATCGCCACCAACCAGGTGAAGCACTTCACTGGACTGGCGATTCCGCGCGGGTCGTCGTTCGCGGACACCTGGACGCACGTGTTCACGCGCGCCGACGAAATCGAACTCGCGATCGTGGCGACCGGGCTCTTCACGCTGCTGCTCGGCATCGCGGTCAAGCGCTGGCTGCCGAAGCTGCCCTACATGATCGTCGCCATGCTCGGCGGCGCGCTGTTCGGCAACGTGCTCGGCATGAAGCTGGGCATCGCACTTCCCACCGTGGGCGCGCTGCCCGCCAGCCTGCCGCCGCTGTCGGCGCCGAATTTCGACGCCGGCAGCGTGCGCGCCGTCGCCTCCGGCGTGATCGCGGTGACGCTCCTGGCCCTGACCGAGGCGGTGTCGATCGCGCGCGCGCTCGCCGCGCGCTCAGGCCAGCACGTCGACGGCAACCAGGAGTTCGTCGGCCAGGGGCTGTCCAATCTCGCCGGCGCGTTCTTCTCCGGCTACGTCGCCACCGGTTCGTTCAACCGCAGCGGCGTCAACTACGCAGCCGGCGCGAAGACGCCGCTGGCGGCGATTCTGGCGGGTGTGTTCCTGCTGGTGCTGGTGCTGTTCGTCGCGCCGTGGGCACAGTACCTGCCGAACGCGGCGATGGCCGGTATCCTCTTCCTGGTGGCGTGGGGGCTGATCGATTTCGACGAGATCGTCCATACCCTCAAGAGCAGCCGCCAGGAGTCCGCGATCATGGCGGCCACCTTCGCCGCCACGCTGTTCCTCACGCTGGAAGAGGCCATTATCATCGGCGTTCTGCTGTCGCTCGCGATCTATCTGTCGCGCACTTCGAAGCCTGGCGTGCGGGTGCGTGTTCCGAATCCGCACAGCGCCAAGCGCAAATTCATGGATGCCGGCCATATTGCGCAGTGTCCTCAACTCAGATTCGTGCGCATCGATGGCTCGCTGTTCTTCGGCGCCACCTCGCACATTCGCGAGGCGCTGGCGGCGCAGGACCAGGCCGCACCGGGGCAGAAACACGTGGCGGTCGTCGCCCACGGCATCAACTTCATCGACCTCGCGGGTGCCCATTATCTGGCCGAGGAGGCCGAACGCCGGCGCGGTCTGGGAGGTGGGCTCTACTTCATCCGCACCAAGGACACGGTGCAGGAACAGCTGGCCGAAAGCGGGGCGCTGAAGGCCATCGGCGGAGGCAACCTGTTCGACTCCAAGACCGAGGCGATCGCCGCAATCACCCCACGGCTCGACCCCGAAGTGTGCCGCAGTTGCCGGGCGCGAATTTTCCGCGAATGCCAGGGCCAGGATGTGCCACAATCAGAACTACCCGACGTGATGATGCAGGTGTCCCATGCCTGAATTTCGCCCCTACCGACGGATCCTTGCCCTGATTCGCTTCGACGCCATGGACGGCGCGACGGCGGAGAAGGCGCTGATGCTCGCGCGCCTGAACCAGGCTCAACTCGATTTCCTGCACCTCATCGAACCCGACGGCACGCTCGACGGCGGCTATCCGGGCAGCACCCGGCAGGCAACGGCGTTGGACCTCGAGCGGGCCTCGCTGCGCCGACTGGATTTCCTGGCCGCGCGGCTGGGCGCTGGCGAGGCCCGCTGCCACGCGATCTACGGACCCTTGCGGCAGGGCTTCCGGCAGTATGTGCGCGACGCGCAGCCTGACCTCATCGTCACCGGGGAGCAGACGGCCTATCTGGATGGCCCGCACGACGTGCTGGTGCTGTCGGGTGCGCACCGGTCGCAGGGCGGACGCTTGCTGGCGATGCTGATGAGTCTGCTCGGCTTGCGGCAGCGGACGCACACGCGCCCGCTGGTGCGCTGAGGTTCAGCGCGCCGGGCTTTCGGGGCCGTTTCGCCGCCGCGCCTGCAGATCCAGCACGCTGGCGGGCGTATCCGGCCGCTGCCGGCCGGCGAGCAGCTGCAGTGCCTGATGGAATTCGCCGGGCAGGCGCTTCATGGTCTCGGCCGCCTGCGGCAGGTAATGCACCACTTCGAACGGCACCCGCCCGTCCAGCGAACTGCGCGCCTGCGGGCGGAAATGCTGCCACGCCAATTCGACCCAGGCGCGGTTCTGGCTGTCGACGAAAATGAACTCCTCCGCATCCAGCACCGCCATGTACTGCATGCTGCGGATCGGCACGAACAGGCAGGTGCCCGCACGCGCCAGCAGGGTGTGCGCAAGATTGTAGGTGGCAGCGGGAAGATAGTCCGGCAGCCGCACGATTTCCTTCTCACGATAGAAACGTTCTTCCATGGCGTAACGGTAGCGTCATTCGCAGCTCGTGGTAAGTACTCTCTATAACGGAGCGGAAAGCCCGGCCATTGAGGCAAAATAGGTGGCATTGCTTTTCGCGCCGTAACCGCCATGACCGACCTGCACGCCGCCCATGCACCGGGCCACATTTTCGACACCCATCTCGAGCACTTCGACCGCGACGTCATCGAGGCTTCGCACGTGCAGCCGGTCCTGGTCGATTTCTGGGCCGACTGGTGCCCGCCGTGCCGCGCGCTGACTCCAGTGCTGGAGCGCGTCATTGCGCAGCATGCCGGCAGGCTCCACATGGCCAAGGTCGAGGTCGACGAAGGCGCCAACATGAAGCTTGCCGGCCGTTACGGCCTGCGCGGCTTTCCCACCGTGCTGCTGTTCGTCAAGGGCGAAATCGTCGGGCGCTTTTCCAGCGCCAGGCCGGAACACTGGGTGCGCGAGTTCATCGCCGAGCACACCGATATTGAATAAGGTCGTTCTCGACACCAACGTCGTACTCGACCTCCTCTTCTTCGACGACGCGGCCGCGCGACCTCTGCGGCTGGCGCTGGAAGACGGCCGCATGCGCTGCGTGGTGTCGGATGCCACCTTCGACGAATGGCGGCGCGTGCTGGGGTATCCGGAGTTTGGCCTGGATGCGGCGCGGCAGGCGGCGCTGCTGGCGCGTTACCGGGCGCTGTCGGCGATGGCGGATGACGCCGGCGCAGCCACCTGGCTGCCCCCGGAGGCTACGGTCCACTGCGGGATGACGCCCGCGTGGAACCGCATGCCGCGCTGCAGCGACCCCGACGATCAGAAGTTCATCGAACTGGCGGCGATGGCCGGGGCGCAGGGACTGGTCAGCAAGGACCGCGCGCTGCTCAGGCTGCGCCGCCGCTGCGCGCCGCATTTTCGGGTCATGAGCCCGGTCGAGGCGGTGCGCTGGCTGGGCGCGATGCCTGCCTGAACAGCGCGGGCTTCAATCCGCGTCCCGCGGCTGGAACCTGCGCCGCGCCGCCTCGCTCACCGCCAGCACCGCCGGGTGGCTCAGCCGCCGCTCCACCGAAATGGCGAAAAAGCGTTCGCGGATTTCCAGCGTCTGCCCCAGCTCGATCACCTCGTACTGCCGCATCACCTCCGGCGCCGTGCTCAGCGGCACCGGGAACACCCCCGCGCCCGCCTGGCCGAAAGCGCTCATCAATGCGCTGTCGTCGAACTCGCCGACGACGCTGGGCTGGATGCCGCGACGTTCCAGCCAGCGCAGCAGCGGCGCGCGCAGCGCGCTGTCCTCGCCGGGAATCAGCAGCGGCGCGCCGTGCAGATTGGCCGGGAAGTCCGGTCCCAGCGCGCCGGCAATCGCGCGCGCGGCCAGAAAGGCGATGCCGCATTCGCCGAGAGGGTGGCTGTAGCCCTTGATGTCCATGCTCGACGGCAGCTGCCGGTCGGCCAGCACCATGTCGAGGCGGTGGATCGACAGTTCGGCGGCCAGCTGTTCCAGCCGCCCCTCCTTGCACACCAGCTTGACCGGTTCGGCCAGGGTGAGCGCGGGGGCCAGCAACTGGTAGGCAATCGCCTTCGGCACGACGTCGGCGATGCCGACGCGGAAAGGGTGGGCGCGCGCGGCGCTGCGGTTTTGCAGGGCCTCTTCGAGTTCGGCGCCGACGTGGAAGATTTCATCGGCGTAGGCCAGGGCGGTGCGTCCGGCGTCGGTCAGTTCGAGCCGGCGCCCGCTGCGGCGGAACAATGCCACGCCCAGGCGCTGCTCGAGTACACCGATCTGGCCGGACAGGGTCTGCGGCGTCAAGTGCAGCTTCTCGGCGGCGCGGTTGATGGCTCCGGTTTTTGCGACGGTGCGGAAGTAGTGCAGATGCTTGTAATTGAGCATGGCGCCGAATCTGTTCGTTAAAATCGAACAATAGCAGTAGAAAAATCGAATTTTATTGTTCGTATTCTGTCTATATTCTGTCGTGTGCCCGAGAAAATGCGGGGTTGCCGCGCCGATGCCGGCAACCCGTGCGCGGCTGGGCTTAACTGGAGAACACCATGAAGCGTATCGTTTTATTCCTGGCCACCAACCTGGCCATCGTGCTGGTGCTGTCGTTCACCATGCGTATCCTGGGCGTCGAGCCCTATCTCACCGCGAATGGGCTGAACCTTGGCTCGCTGCTGATCTTCGCCGCCGTGATGGGCTTTGGCGGCTCGCTCATTTCGCTCGCCATTTCGAAGTGGATGGCGAAGAAATCGATGGGCGTGCGGGTGATCGAGACACCGTCGAATTCGACCGAATTCTGGCTGGTCGAAACCGTGAAGAAATACGCCGCGGATGCCGGGATCGGCATGCCCGAAGTCGGGATTTTCGATTCGCCCGAAGTCAATGCCTTCGCCACCGGCATGAACAAGAACAGCGCGTTGGTCGCCGTGTCCGCGGGGCTGCTGAATACCATGACGCGGCCGGAAGCCGAGGCGGTGATCGGTCACGAAGTCGCCCACATCGCCAACGGCGACATGGTGACGCTGGCGCTGATCCAGGGGGTGGTCAACACTTTCGTGATGTTCCTCTCGCGCGTGATCGGCCATACCGTCGACCGCGTGGTGTTCAAGAACGAGAACGGCCACGGCCCGGCGTTCTTCGTCACCATGATCGTCGCCGAACTGGTGCTCGGCATCCTCGCCTCGATCATCGTCATGTGGTTCTCGCGTCAGCGCGAATTCCGCGCCGACCGTGGCGGTGCTTCCCTGGCCGGCAAGGGCGCGATGATCGCCGCGCTGGAGCGCCTGGCGAGCCTGCATCCGCACCCGCTGCCCGACAAGATGGCCGCGTTCGGCATCGCCGGCGGCGGTGCCGGCGGTCTCAAGCGCCTGTTCATGACGCACCCGCCGCTGGAAGAACGCATCGCCGCCCTGCGCGCAGTGCAGTAAACATCACCCTGTCCGAGGATGAACATGGAAACCGCACTGAATATCGGCGAACCCTGGATGTGGGCCGCCTTCGTCGGCTTCGTGCTGGTGATGCTGGCCGTCGACCTGTTCCTGGTCGGCGGCAACAAGGCGCACAAGGTCGGTTTCAAGGAGGCGGCAGCGTGGTCCTTCGTCTGGTTCACGCTCGCCATGCTGTTCAACCTCGGGTTGTGGTGGTATCTGAAGGGGAGTTACGGCAGCGAGATCGCCGACGTCAAGGCGATGGAGTTTCTCACCGGCTACCTGATCGAGAAGTCGCTCGCGGTCGATAACATCTTCGTCTTTTTGATGATTTTCAGCTTCTTCGCCGTGCCGGCGGAGTACCAGCGCCGCGTGCTGATCTACGGCGTGATCGGCGCGATCGTCATGCGTGCGATCATGATCCTCGCCGGGGCCTGGCTGGTGAAGGAGTTCCACTGGATCCTGTATCTGTTCGGCGCCTTCCTCGTCATCACCGGCGTCAAGATGCTGATGTTTGCCGAGGTCGAGCCGGATCTCGCGAAGAATCCGCTGCTCAACTGGATCAAGCGCCACATGCGGCTGACGCCGGACTACCGCGGCGAGAAGTTCTGGGTAGTCGAGAACGGCGTGCGCGTTTTCACGCCGCTGTTCCTGGTGCTGATCATGATCGAGATTTCCGACCTGATTTTTGCGGTCGACTCGATCCCGGCGATCTTCGCGATCACCACCGACCCCTTCATCGTGTTCACCTCGAACATCTTCGCCATCCTCGGCCTGCGCGCGATGTACTTCATGCTGGCCGGCATGGCCGACCGCTTCCATCTGCTCAAGTACGGCCTGGCGATGGTGCTGGTGTTCGTCGGCGCCAAGATGCTGATCGTCGACTTCTACAAGATCCCGGTGGGCTTGTCGCTCGGCATCGTCGGCCTCATCATCGCGACATTCATGTTCGCCAGCCTGTGGGTGACGCGCAAATCACCCGCTTCGCGCTGATCAAGGCGCCGCCCCGATGCCCCGCCTGCGGGGCGGCCCTCACCAGGAGTTGAAGCATCCATGCCGATCAATATCGACTCCCCGCTCGCCCGCCGCATCGCGGCATTTGCCTTCCTGGTCTCCATCTTCGGCCTCACCTTCTGGGTGCTGTCGCCCTTTCTGGCCGCGCTGGCGTGGGCCGGCATTCTCGCCTATGTCACCTGGCCGCTGCACGTGCGGCTGTGCCGCCGCCTGCCGGGGCGCGACAATCTCGCAGCGCTGCTGATGACGCTGGGCGTGGGCGCGACCCTGCTGCTGCCGATGGTGTGGGTGCTGTTCACCCTGGTCGGTGACATTGCCGCAGCCTCGGCGACCATCAAGCAGCTGTCGACCCAGGGGCTGCCACCGCTGCCGGCGGGTGTGCGTGACTGGCCCGGTGGCGAGTGGATCGCCGCCCAGTACCTGCGCGTGCAGGCCGACCCCGCCTGGGTGCAGGCGCAACTGCACGCGCTGGGGCTGACCGATGCGGGCAACGTCAAGATGGTGGTCGGCGGCGTCGGCCGCAACGTCGCCAAATTCGGCCTCGCGGTGTTCGCCCTGTTCTTCCTCTACCGGCACGGTGACAGCGTCCTGATGCAGTTCCGCAAGGTGGCGACGCGCTGGCTCGGCGAATCGGCGCGTGGCTACATCCAGGCCGTGGGCGTGACGGTGCGCGCGGTGGTGTTCGGCATCGTGCTGACCGCGCTGGCGCAAGGCACGCTTGCCGGGCTCGGCTACTGGGTGGCGGGCGTGCAGGCGCCGGCGCTGTGGGGCGTCATCACCGCGCTGGTGTCGCTGATTCCCTTTGTCGGGCCGGTGGTGTGGATCGGGCTGTCGCTCAACCTGCTGGCGCATGGCGAAACCCAGGCCGCGCTGGGACTGTTCCTGTGGGGCGCGCTGGTGGTGAGCTGGGTCGACAATCTGATCCGCCCGCTCGTCATCAGCGGACCGACGCGCATCCCCTTCCTGCTGGTTTTCCTCGGCGTGCTCGGCGGACTCAACGCCTTCGGCCTCATCGGACTCTTCCTCGGCCCGGTGCTGCTCGCGGTGTCGGTCGCCATCTGGCGCGAGTGGCTGGTGCACGCGCGTGCCGGCTGAGCGTGCCTGTTGATTCAGCGGCGCTGCAACCCCGGCCTGCCCCTTGCGGACGGAGCCCTCTGTTATCCTTGGCGCTTCTCGACCGGACGTCATCATGAATCCCGCAAAAGACCGCTTACTGTCGCGTTTCGCGCTCAGCACGCTGGGCATATTCGAAGCTCTCGGCCTGGTCGTCATCACGCTCGCTACCCTGGTCGCGGGCGTAATCGAAGTGCGGGTGATGATCGCCGCCGGCACGGTGACGCTGGCCGACCTGCTGCTGCTGTTCCTGTATCTCGAAATCCTCGCCATGGTGGGTGCGTATTTCCGTTCCGGCCAGTTGCCGGTGCGCTTCCCGATCTACATCGCCATTGTCGCGCTGGCGCGCTACCTGGTGCTCGACATGAAAAGCCTCGACGTCTGGCGCATGCTCGGCGTGACGGCGTCGATGCTGCTGCTGGCCTGCGCGGTGCTGGTGATCCGCTACGGCCACACCCGCTTCCCCTATCTGGACAACCCCAGGGGCGACGGCCAGCCCTGAGGGCGTGCACGTCGCGCCACACTTTTCGCCGATGGAACTGACTCCGCCGCTGCTGCAACTGGCCACCCAGGCGCTCGACCTGGTGCTGGATTTCAAACGACCGGCCGACGCCGTGCTGTCGGCCTTTTTCCGCGAGCACAAAAAGCTCGGTGCGCGCGACCGCGCGTTCGTCGCCGAGGCCGTGTTCGGCGTGCTGCGGCGCTACCGTTATCTCTCGGTCGTGGTGCCGGCCGCCAACCCGCGCACGCTGGTCATCGCCTGGCTGATCAAGGTGCGCGGCATGAGCGGCGCGGCGTTGGAGAAATTTGCCAAGCCCGAACTGATCCAGCACATCCGTGCGGCCGCGACCGACAATTTGCCGCTGGGTGTGGCGGCCGAACTGCCCGACTGGGTGGTCGACAAGCTGCGCGTTTCCATGAGCGAGGCCGACATCCTTGCGCTCGGCCGAGCCTTGCAGCAACCGGCGCCGCTCGACGTGCGGGTGAACGCGCACAAGGCCGGCCGCGACACGGTGCTGGCACAGCTTCAGGCGGAAGGCCATGCGGTCGAGGCGACGCCGTATTCGCCTTGGGGCATCCGCTTCCGCGACAACCCGGCGATCAACCGCCACCCGCTTTTTCTCGACGGCAGCCTCGAGGTGCAGGACGAGGGCAGCCAGTTGCTCGCGCTGCTGCTCGGCGCACGGCGCGGCGAAATGGTGTGCGACTTCTGTGCCGGTGCCGGCGGCAAGACGCTCGCCATCGGCGCGATGATGGCGTCGAGCGGGCGGCTGTATGCGTTCGACGTGGCGGAAAAGCGGCTCGCCAACCTGAAGCCGCGGCTGGCGCGCTCGGGGCTGTCCAACGTGATGCCGCAGCTGATCGCCTCGGAAAACGACACCCGGGTGAAGCGGCTGGCGGGCAAGCTCGACCGCGTGCTGGTCGATGCGCCGTGTTCGGGGCTGGGCACGCTGCGGCGCAACCCCGACCTGAAGTTCCGCCAGTCGCCCGAGTCCGTGGCGGAACTGACGCAGAAGCAGGCATCCATCCTGCGCGCGGCGGCGAAGCTGCTGAAACCCGGCGGCCGCCTGGTCTACGCGACCTGCAGCCTGCTGCCGGCGGAGAACGAAGCCATCGTCGACGGCGCGCTGGCGCAGGGCGGCTTCAGCCTACTGCCGGTGAACGAACTGCTGGCGCAAAACAAGATCGACCTCGATACCGGCGCCATGCTGAAACTGTCGCCGGCGGTGCATGGAACGGATGGCTTTTTTGCCGCCGTGCTGGTCAAGGCAGGCGACTGACCCGCCATGGTCTTGCCGTTATCAATGCGGCCTTTCCCCACGGCCGGCTCGATGACCTGAGATGACGACCGCGCCATTCCATCCCGATACCCTGGGCACGCTGTGCGGCTTGTTTCGCGCGCGCGTCGCGGCAACACCGGACCAGGTGGCCTACCGCCAGTTCGACGAGGCGCGCGACACCTGGGTGAGTTTCACCTGGGCCCAGGTGGCGGCGCAGGTGGCGCGCTGGCAGGCTGCGCTGGCGAAGGAAGGCCTGGTTCCCGGCGACCGCGTGGCGGTGATGCTGAGAAACAGCGTCGAGTGGGTGATTTTCGACCAGGCCGCGCTGGCACTGGGGCTGGTGACCGTGCCCCTGTACCTCGACGACCGCCCGGACAGCGCCGCGTATATCCTCAACCATGCCGGCGCCAAAATGCTGCTGGTCGAGGGCAAGTTCCAGCACAGGAAGCTGGCTGAAATCGCCGCATCAACCCCCGCCTTGCAGCACATCGTCAGCCTGACCGCGCCGGAAAACGGGCTGGCGAACTGGAGCACGCGTTTCGTGGTGGCGGCCGACTGGCTGGCCGCGGCGGCCGCCACGCCGGTGCCCGAGCGCCATCCGGACGCCGGGATGCTGGCCAGCATCGTCTACACCTCGGGCACCACCGGGCGCCCCAAGGGGGTGATGCTGACGCACGACAATCTGCTGTGGAACGCGTTTTATGCATCGCAATGCGCGGATTTCGGGGCGCACGAGGTGTTCCTGTCCTTTCTGCCGATGTCGCACACGCTGGAGCGTACCGGCGGCTATTACCTGCCGATGCTGATCGGCGCCGAAGTCGCCTATGCGCGTTCGATCGCCCAGCTGGCGCAGGACCTGCAGGACATCCGCCCCACCGTGCTGATCTCGGTGCCGCGCATCTACGAACGGGTGTACGGACGCATCCAGGACGGGCTGGCGAAGAAAGGCCGCTTCGCCGGGATGCTGTTCAAGCTGGCGGTGCGGGTCGGCTGGCGGCGGTTCGAGCGCGCCCAGGGACGGGCCGGCTGGCATCCCGAGCTGCTGCTGTGGCCGCTGCTGCACAAGCTGGTGGCGGGCAAGGTCGTCGCCAGGCTGGGCGGCCGGCTGAGACTGGCGATTTCCGGCGGCGCCGCGCTCTCGCCCGAGATCGCGCACGTTTTCATCGGGCTGGGCGTGCCGATCTACCAGGGCTACGGGCTTACCGAAACCAGCCCGGTGGTGTGCGTCAACCGCCCCGATTCCAACGTTCCGGCCAGCATCGGCCCACCCTTGCCCGGTATCGAGGTGAAAATCGGCGACAACGGCGAACTGCTTACGCGCAGCCGCTGCGTGATGCGCGGCTACTGGCAGGACGACGAAGCCACCCGCGCCATGATCGACGCCGACGGCTGGCTGCACAGCGGCGACCAGGCCAGCGTGGACGCCGGCGGCCACTACACGATCGTCGGGCGGCTCAAGGACATCATCGTGCTGAGCAACGGCGAGAAGGTGCCGCCCAGCGAGATGGAGGCGGCCATCCTGCTCGATCCCCTGTTCGAGCAGGTGATGATCGTCGGCGAAGGCAGGCCCTACCTGGCCGCGCTGGCCGTGCTCAACGAGGCGCACTGGGCGGATTTTGCCGCCAGCCTGAATGCCGATCCCCGGCATCCCGCCACCTTGCGCGACCCCAAGGTGGCGAAGGCGCTCGTCCAGCGCGTGGCCCGCCAGCTCAGGCATTTTCCGGGCTACGCCCAGATCCGCCGGGTGTACCCGGAGCTTGAGCCGTGGACGCTGGAAGACGGCCTGCTGACCCCCACGCTCAAGGTCAAACGCAAGCAGGTGCTCGATCGTTACCGCGCGGCGATCGAGGCGATGTATGCCGATTCCGCGCGCTGACTGCCCCTTGTTTCCGGAGACCCCCGATGTCTGCATTGCCCTTTAACCGTGTGACGCTCGGCCTGGCGCTGGCCGGATTCGCAGGGCTGAGCCACGCTGCCGGCTTCGCGCTGATCGAGCAGAACGCCAGCGGGCTGGGCAATGCCTATGCCGGCGCCGCCGCCGTGGCCGCGGACGCCAGCACGGTCTATTTCAACCCTGCGGGCATGACGCTGTTGCCGGACCGGCAGCTTGTGGTGGCGGGGCACCTGATCAAGCCCAGGGCGGCGTTTTCGGGAACCGTGAC
>VFQO010000881.1_pt1 | contig 27853 bp, 23 predicted proteins | sample 3512331 | NCBI WGS metagenome assembly VFQO01 (sample SAMN10412371, study PRJNA504923) | tailings metagenome | isolation source: Replicate 3 from Balatoc abandoned mine | place: Philippines: Itogon, Benguet | collected 2017-08-28 | reverse complement strand
ACGTCACCCGCATGGCGATCGGCGAGGGGCTGACCGGCGCGATCGCGCAGAAGGTTGAGACGCTCAACCTCGCCGAGGCCAAGGCCCACCCCGATTTCCAGTATCGCCCCGAGACGGGCGAGGAAAAGTTCCACTCCTTCGCCGGTGTCCCGATCGTCTACCGCGAACGCGCGGTGGGCGTGCTCTGCGTCCAGCACGTCGAGCCGCGCCGCTATGAAGAGGTCGAGATCGAGGCGCTCCAGACCACTGCGATGGTGCTGTCGGAGCTGATCGCCAATGCCGAACTGGTCGACGAGGAGCAGGCCCTGGGCCTCACCGCCGACCAGACCGGGCCGCAGACCCTCACCGGACTCACGCTGGTCAAGGGGCTGGGCGCGGGCGTTGCCGTCTACCATCAGCCGCGCGTCGAGATCACGCAGGTCATGGCCGAGGACACCGAGGCCGAACGCCAGCGCGTCTATCGTGCCTTCGACCGGATGCGCGAGCAGATCGACGCGCTTGCCAGTCAGGCCGAATTCGGTGTCGGCGGCGAACACGAGGAGGTGCTCGAGACCTACAAGATGTTCGCCTATGACGAGGGCTGGTCGCGGCGCATAAACGAGGCGATCGATTCCGGCCTCACCGCCGAGGCCGCGATCGAGCGCGTCCAGCAGCACACCCGGATGCGGATGCGCGAGATCGACGATCCGCTGCTCGCCGACCGGATGCACGATCTGGAGGACCTCGCGAACCGCCTGATCCGCATTGTCGCAGGCCAGGTCGGCACGGCGGCCTCGCAGGGCCTGCGCAAGGACACAATCCTGATCGCGCGCAATCTCGGCCCGGCCGAACTGCTCGAATATGACAAGCGCCGCCTCAAGGGCGTGATCCTCGAGGAAGGCTCGCTCACCGCCCATGTGGTGATCGTGGCCCGCGCGATGAATGTCCCGGTGATCGGCCGCACCAAAGCCGTGCGCGGCACGATCCGCGAGGGTGACGAGATCCTGCTCGATGCGACCGCCGGCAGCGCCATTGTCCGGCCGCTGCCGCAGGTCGCCGATGCCTTCCACGCGCGCTTTGCCAAGAGCCGCGAGAAGCAGGCGGCCTATGCCTCCCTGCGCGATGTCGAGCCCTTCACCCGCTGCGGCCAGCGCATCCAGGTGATGATGAATGCCGGCCTGCGCGACGATATGAGCGCGCTCGGCCTGACGGGTGCGGACGGGGTCGGCCTGTTCCGGACCGAGTTCCAGTTCCTCGTTTCTGCCACTCTGCCCCAGCGCGAGCGCCAGACGCGGCTCTACCGCGACGTGCTCGATGCGGCAGGCGACAAGCCGGTGATCTTCCGCACGGTCGATATCGGCGGCGACAAGTCGGTGCCCTATCTCGCCAGCGAGATCGCCGCGCAGGACGAGAACCCGGCGATGGGCTGGCGCGCGCTGCGCCTCGCGCTCGAACGCGAGGGGCTGATGAAGATCCAGGCGCGCTCGCTGCTCGAAGCGGCGGCGGGGCGCTCGCTCTATGTGATGTTCCCGATGGTCTCCGAGCCGTGGGAGTTCGACGCGGCCAAGGCCGTGTTCGACGAACAGCTCGCCTTCCTGCGCGCCCAGAAGAAGCTGCTGCCCGAGCGCATCAATTTCGGCGCGATGCTGGAAGTGCCCGCGCTCGCCGAGGTGCTCGATATGCTGCTGCCGCGCCTCAGCTTCCTGTCGATCGGCACCAATGACCTGACGCAGTTCCTGTTCGCCGCCGACCGCGCCAACCCGAAGCTCGCCGAACGCTACGACTGGCTTTCCCCTTCGATCCTGCGCTTCCTGCGCCGTGTGATGCAGGCGAGCGTGGGCAGCGGGGTCGATATCGGCGTGTGCGGCGAGATGGGCGGGCGCAGGCTCGAGGCGCTGGCGCTGATGGGCATCGGCTATCGCCGCCTCTCGATCACGCCGGCCGCGGTCGGTCCGATCAAGGAGCTGGTGCGCAAGGTCGATCTGGCCGAGCTGACCGCGGCGATGAACGGCTGGCTGGCGAGCCCGCAACGCTCGCTGCGCGAGGAACTGGCGGCCTGGGCGGATGCCCGCGACATCGAGTATGATTGAGTCCGGCCTTGCGGAGAAGCGTGGTCGGCACGCGGTAGCATGAGATGCCAACGCTTGACAGGATAGGCGGCGACAGCGACTTCCGTTCAAACGCAATTCACCACGCAACAATCAATCACAGCGTCGCATAACAAGAGGCGCGGGACCGGGTCATGGACAGCGAAGACACCAACAGCGCGGACACGGCGCCGCTGACCGGCAATGCCGGACCGGGCGCGACCTTGCGTGCCGCGCGCGAGGCGCAGCGGATCGATCTCAAGCATATCGCCGCCGAGACGCGCATTCCGCTGCGCCATCTCGAGGCGATCGAGGCCGATAACTTCGAAAGCCTGCCGAGCCGGGCCTATGCGATCGGCTTCACCCGCACCTATGCCAAGGTGCTCGGGCTGGACGATGCGGCGATGGTCGATGCGGTGCGCGCCGAGCTGGCGGACGGCTCGATGCGCCGGGCGGTGCCGTCCTCGGCTATGGAGCCGGGCGATCCGGCGCGGCTGCCCTCCTCGGGGCTGGCCTGGGCGGCGGCGGGTGCGGTGCTGATCCTGGCGATCGGGATCTTCGCCTTCTACAACAGCTATTTCGGGGCCGGGGCCGAGCCGGACACGCTGGCCCCGCCCGAGCCGGTCGCAAGCGCAACTCCTGCGCCCGCACCCGTCCCGGCGGCAGCCGCCGTGCCGAGCGGTCCGGTGGTGCTCACCGCGCTCGAGGACGGGATCTGGGTGCGGCTCTACGAGGAAGGCGGCGAGCGTCTGACCGAGCGCACGCTGAAGGCCGGCGAGACGCTCGAGGTGCCGGTCGCCGCGCGCGATCCGCGCATCAATACCGGGCGGCCCGATGCCCTCTCGGTGACGATCGGCGGGCAGCCGGTGGCCAAGCTGTCCGAGCGGCCCGCGACGATCTCGGGCGTGCCGGTCTCGGCGGCGGCACTGGCTGCGCGTGCAAGCGCGGGCGCAGCGCCCGCAGCCGCCGGCACGGCTGCCCCTGCCGCCCCGGCTCCACGCCGCGTGACCACGCCTCCGGCCACGGGAACCGCGCCCGCGCCCGTGTCCGCACCGGCAGGCGAGGCGGCTCCGTCCTCCGATACGGCCACCACCCCGACCGCCTGACGCTTTTCCGGTTGATTAGGGGGCTTGCCGCTCTCGACTTGCGCGCGGCTTGGCTTCAGGGATTCGACCTATGTTCATGTGCTGCGCGCCACCAGAGCGCCAGCCGTTCCGAGGGAGCCCGACGCGCCATGACCACCCCCCTTAAAGCCATCTCCCTGCGCCTTGCCGGAGCCGCGCTGATGGGCGCGAGTGTCGCGGGTGTCGCGACGCTCGCCGTCCCCGCCGCCGCGCAGGACAACGCCGAGGAGGCGCGCCTGCGCAAGCTCGAGGCCGAGGTTCGCGCCCTGCAGCGCAAGGTCTTCACGGGCGGCGACCCGCGCTTCTTCGAGCCGCAGATCGCGCCCGGCACCGCCGCTCCCGCGACGGCTCCGGCGACCACCAGCGCCCCGGCGGCGACGGCAGTGACCGACATCCTCGTGCGGCTCGATGCGCTCGAGGGGCAATTGCAGGCGCTGACCGCCCGTTCCGAGGAGCAGGCCAATGCCATGGCGCAGCTCGAGGTGCGGCTCGCCGCGCTCGAGACCGCTGCCACCGCGCCGGCGGTGACGGGCACAGAGGCTCCCGCTGCGGCCACGCAGCCGACCCTCGCCCCCGCGCCGACGCTCACCCCTGCGACCGTGACGGCCCCCGCCGCCACCACCGCAGCGGCTGCGCGCACCCCCACCCAGACGCCGCCGCCGCCCGCTTCCGCGCCCAAGCCCGCGCCTGCTCCGGCCACGACCGCTCCTGCGACCCCCGCCGCGACCCCGAGCGCCGCGCGCCTTGCCGCGGTGCAGGCGATCGCCAAGCCGCAGACCGCCGATGCCGGGGATGACGAATATTCCTACGGCTTCCGCCTGTGGAACGCCGGCTTCTTCCCCGAGGCGCGCCAGCAGCTCACCCGCTTTGTCGAGCAATATCCCAACCACCCGCGCATCAGCTTCGGGCGCAACCTCCTTGGCCGCGCCTTCCTCGACGACAAGATGCCCGAGGATGCCGCCCGCTGGTTCCTCAAGAACTACCAGGCCAACAAGACCGGCGAGCGCGCCCCTGACAGCCTGCTTTACCTCGGCGTCTCGATGGTCGCGCTGGGCGATACCAAGCGCGCCTGCATCGCGCTCGCCGAATTCGCCGAGACCTATCCGCTGGTCGCCGCGGGCCGCCTTGCGACCGATTACCAGACCACCCGCGCGAAGGTGAAGTGCAGCTAGAGCCTGCCGCGGCGGCCCGCTTTGCCGCCGATCTGGCGGCGCTGTGGCCCGAGGACGAGCGCACAGGGCCGCTGGGCCTTGCCGTATCGGGCGGGCCGGACAGCCTCGCGCTGCTGCTGCTCGCCCATGCCGCGCTGCCCGGGCGGATCGCCGTTTGCAGTATCGACCACGGTCTGCGCCCCGGGGCGGCGGCCGAGGTCGCGCTGACGGGGCGCATCGCGGCCGAGCGCGGTATACCCTTCACCCCGCTGGCGGTGCGGCTTGCGCCGGGCAATCTCCAGGCCGAGGCCCGTGCGGCGCGCTATGCCGCGCTCGCGCGCTGGGCGGAGGAGACGCGGCTGGGCGCCATCGCTACCGCCCACCATGCCGATGATCAGGCCGAGACCCTGCTGATGCGCCTCAACCGCGGGAGCGGGCTGGCGGGCCTTGCCGGGGTGCGTCCGCGCGGGCGCATTGAAGGCAGCGAGGCGGTGCTGCTGCGCCCGCTGCTCGGCTGGCGCAAGGCCGAACTGGCGGCGCTGGTCACGGCGGCCGGGATCACCCCTGCCCAGGACCCCTCCAACGCCAACCCCGCCTTCGACCGCGCACGGCTGCGCAGTGCAATGGCACAGGCCGACTGGCTCGACCCCGTGCAGATCGCCGCCAGCGCCGCCCATCTGGCCGAGGGCTGGCAGGCGCTCGAATGGTATGCCGAGCTTGACTGGCACGAGATGGTCATGCGCGAGGAAAGCGACACCGGAACGCCCGGCTTCAGCTATTGCGCCAATGTGCCGCGGGTGATCGCGATCGAGACGATCCTGCGCATCATCCGCGAACTCGGCGGCCATGCGACCCGCAGCGAGGCGGCGCGGGCATGGGACCGGCTATGGGCGGGCGAGAACGCCTCGCTCGGCGGCGTGCTGGCGGTGCCGGGGGTGGAGCGGGTCGAGAAGGTCGGAGTGACGATGCGCGTCTGGCGTTTCCGCCCGGAGCCCGCGCGCGGGCGGGTAAACTGACATCATCGCGGCCCCGGGCCTGAGCCGGGGCAGAAACAGATGTCCCGGCCAGGTCTTACAGGATCCTGTCGCCCACGCCGACCATCCGCCCGCGGGTGATGATCACCTTGTCCCCGCGCCCGGCGGCGGCGAACAGCTTGGCGGCGAATTCATCCGGCACGCCGACGCAGCCGTGGCTGGCATAGCCGTTCAGCACCGGCGAGCCGTGGATCGCAATCCCGTCCCATGTCAGGCGCAGCGTCCAGGGCATCGGCGCGTTGGCGTATTTCTCGGAGACGTTGTTGCGCTCCTTGGTGAGTATCGGGAAGGTGCCGAGCGGGGTCGGGTGTTCCTGCGTGCCGACCAGCACCACCGCCGTCCCGATCTCGTGCCCGTCGCGAAAGGCGCTGATGACGCGGGCTTCGAGATCGACCGTGATCACCAGCTTGCCAGTGGGCGGCGCGCCGCTCTCGTCCCAGAACCAGTCGCCATAGCGGAGCGTGCCTTCGATCGGCAGGATCGACCTGATCACGAAGCCGCCGTCGGCCGCGAGCGGCCCCGGCGGGGCTGTGGCAGACTGCGCTTGTGCCGCAAAGGGCAGGGCGCACAGGGCAAGAAGGAAGGTGAAGGCCCGGATCATCAAGGCCCATATGCCGCCTCGGGCCGATGCTTGCCAGCAATTAACCAGCCAGCGTCCCTCGCGGGGACGGCCGAGGCGCGGGGGTTAATCCCGGGGAAGGGCTGCGGGTGCGGCGCTCGCCGCGCCCTGCCGGCCGGTCAGGCGAGCGCGCCGAACAGGTCGTGGGCGTCGGCGTCCTCGATCGTCACATTGACGATATCGCCCGGCGCGAGGCTGGCGGGGACGTTGCGCAGGTAGACCGCGCCGTCGATTTCCGGAGCGTCGGCCTGGCTGCGGCCCGTTGCGCCGATGTCGCCGTCCTCGTCGGGTTCACCGACCTCGTCGATGATGACGGGGAGCGTGCGGCCGACCTTGGCGGCGAGCTTGGCGGCGCTGATGCGCTCGGTCACTTCCATGATCCGGGCGTAGCGTTCTTCCTTGACGGCCTCGGGCACCTGATCGGGCAGGGCGTTGGCGGCTGCCCCTTCGACGGGTTCGAAGCGGAAGGCGCCGACGCGGTCGAGCTGCGCTTCCTCGAGCCAGTCGAGGAGATAGCGGAAGTCTTCCTCGGTCTCGCCGGGGAAGCCGACCACGAAGGAGGAGCGGATTGCGATGTCGGGGCAGATTGCGCGCCACGACTTGAGGCGTTCGAGCACCTTGGCCTCGTTGGCCGGGCGGCGCATCAGCTTCAGCACCTTGGGGCTGGCGTGCTGGAAGGGAATGTCGAGATAGGGCGTCAGCAGGCCCTCGGCCATCAGCGGGATGACCTGGTCGACGTGCGGGTAGGGATAGACATAGTGGAGGCGCACCCAGGGCGCGTGGCCCTCGGGGGTGCGGAGCTGGCCCAGTTCGCGCGCCATGTCGGTCATGTGGGCACGCACCTCGCGGCCCTTCCACTGGCGGCTATCGTGGCGGATATCGACCCCGTAGGCGCTGGTGTCCTGCGAGATGACGAGCAGTTCCTTCGTGCCTGCCGCGACCAGCTTCTCCGCCTCGCGCAACACGGCATCGATGCGGCGGCTGGCGAGTTTGCCGCGCAGCGCCGGGATGATGCAGAAGGCGCAGGAGTGATTGCAGCCCTCGGAGATCTTGAGGTAGCTGTAATGGCGCGGGGTCAGCTTGATGTCGGGCTGCGGGATCAGGTCGACGAACGGCCCCTGGCTGGGCGGCGCGTGGGTGTGGACCGCCTCGACCACCTGCTCGTATTGATGCGCCCCCGTCACCGCGAGCACCTGCGGGTGCACGGCGCGGATCGCGTCGGCTTCCTCGCCCATGCAACCGGTGACGATCACGCGGCCGTTTTCGGCGATCGCCTCGCCGATTGCGGCAAGGCTTTCCTCCTTGGCGGAATCGAGGAAGCCGCAGGTGTTGACCAGCACCACGTCGGCGCCCGCATAGTCTTCGGCGAAGGCATAGCCGTCGGCGCGCAGGCGGGTGAGAATGCGCTCGGAATCGACCAGCGCCTTGGGGCAGCCGAGGCTGACCATGCCGATCTTCTTCTGATCGGGCAGGACGGTGGGTGCGGTGGGGGCGGATGTCATAGCGGCGCGGCCCCTACACTGTGCAGGGCGATTGCGCTAGGCTTGACCGCGGGGCGCCATGCGGGGCATTGCCAAGCCCATGATCGCAAAACTCTTCTCCGAGCACCCGCGCGCCATCGGCGAGACCTATGGCCAGCACGCCCGCACTGCGCTCAGCTTCGGCTGGCGGATGGTGGTGGGGGGGCTTGCCTGCATGGTCCACGCGGTGATCCCCGGCCTCTTCGTGAAGACCGCGAGCCGCACCGTGGTGCAGCTCGACGCCGAGATGCGCGGCCGCAAGCCTGCGCCGGGCGCCGAGGAGTTTGCCTACGTGATCTAGACCGCTGGCTAGCTATGCCTTGCCCGCGGCTTTCGCTACCATGCCGGCACGAAGCGGCCGTCATGCCAGGAGAGCGACCCGATGAGTGACTTTGCCCTGTGGCCGGTGCTGACGGGCGCTGCCGCCTTCTTCGTGGTGGGGGCCTTGTGGTACGGGTTGATTTTCGCAGTGCCCTGGCAGCGGGCGGCGGGGCTCTCGAACACCCAGCTTCGCGAGGGCAATATGGGCGTGATCTTCGCGCTCGCCTTCGCCTTCGAGCTGCTGATCGCGATGGTGCTATGGCACCTGCTCGCCCGCACCGATCCGCCGCCGCATGTGGTGATGATGATGGCGTCGGGCTTCGCGCTCGGCGTGATGATCCCGGCGATCGGGATCAACTACCTGTTCCTCAGAAAGCCGCTCGCGCTGTTCCTGATCGATGCCGGGCACTTCCTCGTCGGCATGGCGGCGATGGGCGGCGTGTTCGTCTGGTTCCGGGGCGGCTAGTCCCACTCGCTCGGGGTGGTGGGGACGATCTCGACCACGACATCGCCGGGCTGGAGGGTCTGGCACTCCGGCTCCCAGAAACCGATGGCGTGGCCGCCGCGATAGATCCGCAGGCCCTGCCCGCCGCTCTTGAGGGCATTGATCGAGCCGCCGTGCTCCTCCGGCGAGATTACCCGCTCGACCAGCTGCACCCGCCCGCCCACGCTGGCGAGGTCGGCGAGGTAATCGGCGATATGCGCGCCCTTGACGCTGCCCGCCAGCAAGAGCCCGGTAAAGCGCACCGGGTTGATGACGTTGTTGGCGCCCGCCTGCCGCGCCAGCAATTCATTGTCCTCAGCGCGCACCACCACGCTGATCGGCACCTTTGGAGCAAGGTGGCGCACGGTGAGCACGATCAGGATCGAGGTATCGTCCCGCCCGGCCGAGACCAGCACGCTCGCCGCCTCGGCGATCCGCACCGATTTGAGCGTCTCGTCCCGCGTCGCATCGGCGGCCATGACATTGACGCCGAGCTTCTCGGCCTCGGTCAGGCGCTCCTCGCTCGGGTCGATCACGACGATGCAGCGCGGATCGACCCCGCGCGCGATCAGCTCGCCCACGCTTTGCGAGCCGGAGACGCCGTAGCCGAGCACCACGACGTGCCCTGTCAGCTGTTCCTGGATGCGAGCCATGCGCCATTTCTCCCAGCTGCGCTTGATGACGAAATCGTAGGCCGCGCCCACGAAGATGAACAATACCGCGATGCGGACCGGGGTGACGATCACCGCCTCGATCAGCCGCGCCCGGTCCGAGATCGGGGCGATGTCGCCGAAGCCCGTGGTGGTGATCGAGATCATCGTGAAATAGACGACATCGAGGAAGCTGATGACCCCGTCGTGCCCGTCCTTCAGCCCCTGGCGGTCAAGCCAGTGGACGGCGATGACGAAGGCGACCAGCAGGAAGGCGAGGGTGAGCCGCAGGCCGAGGTCGCCCCACACGGGCAGCCGCACCTGCCGCCGGAGCGGCTGGAACTGGTCCGCGAGCCGCGCGCGCCGTTTGAACGGGTTGCGGCCCGGCGGGGTTGCCATCAGCCGGCGAACCGGTCGGCAAGGATGCCGATGGTCGAATAGTGGGTGAGATCGAGCTGCAAGGGCGTCACCGCGACATAGCCTTCCTCGATCGCCTCGAGATCGGTGCCGTGATCGAGCGTGTGCTCGATCTGGTCGAGGCCGAACCAGAAATAGCGGTAGCCGCGCGGATCGCGGCCCTCGACGATGGTGCCGCGGGCATAGTCATGGAAGCCCTGCCGCACGACACGGATGCCTTTCACCGCATCGGCAGCGATCGCAGGGAAGTTGACGTTGATCAGCGTGCGTTCTGCCATCGGCGCGTCGATCAGTTTTTCGAGCACCTTCGGTCCCCATTCGAGCGCCGCGCCGAAGGGCACCTCGTCGCCCATCCCCTCGCGGGCATAGACCTGGCTGAAGGCGATGGAGCGCACGCCTGCCAGCGCGCCCTCGATCGCGGCCGAGACCGTGCCGGAATAGGTGATGTCGTCGGCGAGGTTCGCGCCGCGATTGACGCCCGAGAGGATGATGTCGGGTGCATCGGGCATGACCTCGCGCAGCGCCATCATCACGGAATCGGTCGGCGTGCCGCTCACCGCGAAGCGCCGTTCGCCGTGCTTGTGCAGGCGCACGGGCCGGGTGAGGGTGAGCGAGTGGCCCGCGCCCGATTGCTCCTCGGACGGCGCGCAGATCCAGATGTCGTCGGAGAACTGGCGCGCGATTTCTTCCAGCACCTTGAGGCCGGGGGCGTTGATGCCGTCGTCATTGGTGAGGAGGATTCTCATGCGCCCGCCTCCCCGATCCGTTCATGCTGAGCTTGTCGAAGCACCGTATTTCCTTTGTCGCTGGGGAGGATGAAGAAAGTGCGGCCCTTCGACAAGTTCGGGGCGAATGGGATCGTTAGTTGGGCCTGATGACCTCGAGCCCGCCCATATAGGGGCGCAGCGCCTCAGGCACCGTCACCGAGCCGTCGGCGTTCTGGTAGTTCTCGATCACCGCCACCAGCGTGCGTCCGACCGCGAGGCCCGAGCCGTTCAAGGTGTGGACGAACTCGGTGCGCTTCTCGCCCGCCACGCGGTAGCGGGTGTTCATGCGGCGGGCCTGAAAGTCGCCGGTGTTCGAACACGAGCTGATCTCGCGATAGGCGCCTTGGCCCGGGAGCCACACTTCGAGATCATAGGTCTTGCGAGCGCCGAAGCCCATGTCGCCGGTGCACAGCAGCAGCTTGCGATAGGGCAGGGCGAGGCGCTCGAGGATGGTCTCGGCGGCGCGGGTCATGCGCTGGTGTTCGGCCTCGCTGTCCTCCGGCTTCACGATGCTGACCAGCTCGCACTTCTCGAACTGGTGCTGGCGGATGAAGCCGCGGGTGTCGCGTCCGGCGGCGCCCGCTTCCGAGCGGAAGCACAGGGTGAGCGCGGTGAGGCGCATGGGGAGCGCGCCCTCGTCGAGCAATTCGCCCATGACGCTGGCGGTGAGGGAGACTTCGGAAGTCGGGATGAGCCAGCGCCCGTTGGTGGTGCAGAAGCTGTCCTCGGCAAACTTGGGCAGCTTGTCTGTGCCATACATGGCATCGTCGCCCACCAGCACCGGCGGGTTGCATTCGGCATAGCCATGCTCGCCTGTCTGCACGTCGAGCATGAACTGGCCGAGCGCGCGGTGGAGGCGCGCCATACCACCGCGCAGGAAGGTGAAGCGTGCCCCGGACAGCCGCGTGCCAGTCTCGAAATCCATGCCGAGGGCAGGGGCGATGTCGGCGTGTTCCTTGGGCGTGAAGTCAAAGGCGCGCTTCTCGCCCCATTCTGTCTCCACCCGGTTGTCTGCCTCGTCCGCGCCGTCAGGCACGTCGGCAGCGGGGAGGTTGGGGATGATCTCGAGCGCGGCCTTCAAATCGCCCGCCAGCGCGTCGGCGCGGGCTTCGAGCGCGGGCATGGCGTCCTTCAGGGCGGCGACCTCGGCCTTGATCGCTTCGGCGCCCTCCTTGTCGCCCTTGGCCATGGCGGCGCCGATCAGCTTGCTCGCCTCGTTGCGGCGGCTCTGGGCGACCTGCACCCCGGTGGTGGCGGCGCGGCGGGCCTCGTCGAGCGCGATCAGGCTGGCGGCCTGTGCGGGAAGTCCGCGGCGGGCAAGGCCTGCGTCGAAGGCTTCGGGGTTTTCTCGGATCAGGCGGATGTCGTGCATGGCCCGAGCCTATGCCCGCTCGGCCCCCCTAAGAAAAGCGGCAATCGCGATGGAACATATGGCGGGCGAGGCAGGTTCGCTCCGTCCGAAGGAGACTTGGCAATGATGCGTAAACTGATTGGCGCCGCGATCGGCGCGAGTGTGGCGAAGAAGCATCCGGCGGCAGGCGGCGTGACCGGCGCGGTGCTCGCGAGCGCGGTGCCCTTCGTGCTCGCCCGGATGAGCCTGCCGGCGATGGTGGTGCTGGGGGCGGGCGGCTATGTCGCCAAGCGCTGGCTCGACAAGCAGCCCAAAAGCGGAGCCGGTCAGCGCAAGGCGCTCCCGGCTCCGGTGCAGCAATATCCCTGAGGACGGGGTAAGGGGCGGCGGCGGGGCTTGAGAGGCCGCCGCCCCTTGGGGAAGATCAGCCTCAGAAGTTGATCTGGCCGGTCACGAAGATCCGGCGCGGGTCGCCGTAGAAGCCGGTCAGCGTGCCTTCGCGCCCGAGCGTGGGCACGAAGGGCGCCCCGTTCACGCCGCCCGCCACGAAGTTGTAGCCGGCCACGACATATTCCTTGTCGAACAGGTTCTTGCCGTGGAGACCGAAGGAATAGCGCCCGTCGTCGGTGGTGTAGACGATGCTCGCATCGACCAGCACGAAGCCGTCCTGATCGAGGAACGGGTTGGGGACCTCGAACTGGCTCGCGTCCGACCGGAGCGAGGCAAGGCCGATGAAGTCCATCATCCCGCCGCCGACCGGCAGGCCCATGTTGAAGCCCATATGCGCGGTGATGTCGGGGGTGTTCTGGAACACGCGGCTATCCGCCACATCGACCCCGAAGGCATCGATGAAGGTGTTGAACCTGGCGTCGAGCACACCCAGCGACCAGTTGATGCTGAAGCGGCTGCCGTCGCCGGCAAAGTCCTTGCCGACGAGCGCGTTGCCCTCGAACTCGATGCCGTTGACGTCGGCATCGGCGGCGTTGGAGGTGATGCCGATGAAGCTCTCGTTGATCCCGTCACCATTGGCATCGAAGCCGACCGAGCCGGGGATCTGCACGTCCTTGTACTGCGACAGGAAGCCGGCGAGGCTGATGTTCACGCGGTTGTCGAGCAGCGAGGCCTTCCAGCCCAGTTCAAAGCTGTCGACCGTTTCGGGGTCGAACGCCATGAAGTCGAACACCTCGTCCGCGGTGCAGGCCCCGCCGCGGCTGTTGCGGCACGCGGTGGTCTGGCCGCGCGGGTCGAAGCCGCCGCCCTTGAAGCCCTGCGAATAGGTGAAATAGAGGTTGTGATCGGCATTCGGCTGCCAGCTGATCGAGGCGCGCGGGTTGAAGTCCTTGAAGGTGGCGCTGCCGTTGAAGTTGCTGGTGGTGGCAGCCGCAACCCCGGTGCCGCCGAACAGCGGCGAGAAGCCGCCGAGGAAGGTGCGGCGCAGAACCTGGCTGGTGCGCTTGTCATTGGTGTAGCGCCCGCCGACCGAGACGCTGATGGTGTCGCTCAGATCATAGGTGAAATCGCCGAACACCGACCAGGTCTTGGTGTTGACGTCGCCCAGCGTCTGCGCGGCAAGGCCGTTGACGGTGGTGAACAGTGCCACGTCGAAGGCGGTGAAGGCATTGGCGTCGAGGTAGTAGAAGCCGAGCACGCCCGACAGCTTGTCGCCTTCCAGCAGCAGTTGCAGCTCCTGGCTGAACTGGTCGTTTTCGTAGATGCCGGGAACATCGAGATCGCTCGAGGGCAGGCTGTCGAAATCGATCGGCGAAGTCGTCTTGTCCTCGCGGTAGCCGGTGATCGACTTGAAGGTGAGGGTGTCGGACAGTTCGACCGCGAGGTTGAACGCGCCGCCATAGGCCTCGACCTCCTGATCGATGATGTTGAGCCCGGCGCGGGTGTCGAACACGTCATCGAGCACCGGCGCTCCGGTCAGGCGGCCGGCGATGAAGCGGTGGCCCTGCCGCGCTTCGGAATTGTCCTTGATGTAATCGCCCGAGAGCCGGGCGGTGACGATGCCGCTCTCGAACTCGATGGTGCCGCGCGCGGCCCAGACGTCCTTGTTGTAGTTTTCGGTGCCGAGGTTGAGGTTTTCGCCGAAGCCGCCGCGTGACAGGCGCGCGCCGCTCGCGCCGATCTTGAAGTTGTCGCCGATCGGGGTCGATGCGGTGACGATCAGATCGGCCTGGTCGTAGGAGCCATAGGTGCCGCGCACCTTGAGGCTGGTCTCGTCGGGCAGCGGGGCGGTGACATATTTGATCGCGCCGCCGACGGTGTTGCGGCCATAGAGCGTGCCCTGCGGCCCGCGCAGCACTTCGATCCGCTCGACCTCGTAGATATCGAGCACGGCGGCCTGCGGGCGGTTGAGATAGACGTCATCGACATAGAGGCCGACGCCCGCTTCAAAGCCGCCGACCGGGTCCTGCTGGCCGACGCCGCGGATGAAGGCGGTGAGCGTGGTGTTGGTGCCGCGGCTCACCTCGAGCGTGACGTTGGGTACCTGCTGGGCAACGCCGACAATGTCCTGCACGCCCTGCTGGACGAGGTCCTCGCCCGAGATCGCGGTGACCGAGAGCGGCACGTCGAGCAGGCGCTCCTCGCGGCGGCGGGCGGTGACGTAGATCACGCCTTCCTCTGCGGCGGCATCGTCAGCAGCGGCGGCCATTGCCGCGGCAGCGTCATCGGCGGCGTCCTGCGCCATGGCGGGCGCAGCGAAGGTGGCGATACCGGCGCAGCCGGCGAGCAGCAGCGAGCGAGCACAAAGCGTCTTGATCATCGGAAGGTTCCTCTCCTGTCCCCTTTGGTGCCCTATCAATATTGAAATGTGAACCACCTTTCAAGTTTAGACTTGTGCCGGCCTCTTGCGCGTCCTACCGAAAGCGTGGAGGGAGGTGCGCATGGGCAACAGTCCGGTTTCAGCGACACGCGTCGACGACGCCAAGACGCCGCGCACCGAGCGCGGGCGGCGATCCTTGCGCAAGCTGCTCGATGCAGCGGCCGTGGAGTTCGGGGAGAAGGGCTTCCACGAGGCTTCGGTCAGCTCGATCACGCGCCGTGCGGGCATGGCGCTCGGCAGCTTCTACACCTATTTCGACAGCAAGGACGCGCTGTTCCGCGCGCTGGTCGTCGACATGAGCGAGCAGGTGAAGGCCAGCGCCCGCTCGGCGCTGCGCGGGGACATGGCCGGGCTCGAGATCGAACGCGCCGGCCTCCTGGCATTCCTGCGCTTCGCGGCCGAGCACAAGGAAGTCTACCGCATCATCGACGAGGCCGAGTTCGTCGATCCGGCGAGCTATCGCGAGCACTACGAAAGCATCGCGGCGCGCTTCGTCGAACGCCTGCAGGCCGGCGCGGCCAGGGGCGAGTTCCGCGACGGGCTGGGCGAGATCGAGGCCTGGGCGATGATGGGCATGAACGTGTTCGTGGGCCTGCGCTTTGCCGTCTGGGGGCTTTCCGACAGGTCGCCCGAGGAGGTGGCCGACGGGGTCAATCGCTTGCTGGCGGAAGGCCTGCTGCGCCGCTAAAGCCTCGGCGATGATCATCGCCGTCCATGCCATACCCGAGGCCGACCACCTCGCTGCCATCCATGACCGCATCGCTCTTTTGCAATGGCGCGACGGGCGCGAGACGGCGGGCGCGGTGGCGCGCGAGGTCAAGCGCAACGAGCAGGCGGCGATGGATTGCACCGCCGGGCGGTCATTGCAGGACGAGTTTTCGCATATCCTCTGGGACAACCCGGTGATCCGCGCTGCCGCCCAGCCGCGCCGATTGTCGCACCTGCTCATCAGCCGCACGGGCGAGGGCGGCGGCTACGGCGCGCATGTCGACAACGCCCTGATGGGGCGGGGCGAGCGGCGGGTGCGAACGGATCTGTCCTTCACGCTCTTTCTCACGCCACCTGAGGACTATGACGGCGGCGAGCTGGTGATCCATGCCGCCGGCGCCGAGCAATCGGTCAAGGGCGAGGCGGGGCATCTGGTGCTCTACCCCTCGGGCTCGATCCACGAGGTGCGGCCCGTCACGCGCGGACAGCGGATCGTCTGTGTCGGCTGGATCGAGAGCATGGTCGCCGATGCGGCGGCGCGCGAGATGCTGTTCGATCTGGAGAACCTGCGCGCCTCGCTGCGGGCGCGGCTGCCCGCCCAGTCGGCCGAGCTGCTGACGCTCGACAAGACCATCGCCAATCTATTGCGGATGTGGGCGCGGCCCTGAGGGTTTGGGCGCGGCGGCTTTCTTGCCCTGCACCGTGAACCAGAGGATCAGGCTCACCCCGATGACGCTCGGCCCTGCCCAGATCGCGGGGTTGAAGACGTGCTCGGGGACCATCCGGATTAGCCCGACCGAAAGGAAGGCGGTATAGGCCGAGATGCCCATGCCGATCAGCGCGCGGAAATGTTCGCCCGTGTGTGTGCCGCGCGGAAATTCCGCTCCGCGCCAGATATAGCGCTGCTGGATCAGCATGGCGACGATGCCGATGAAGGCGACCAGCATCATCAGCGGGTGGCCGACCTGCCAGCCGAAATAGCCGCACCACGCGCCCGAGACCACGACCGAGGCGATCACCGCCTGATAGCGCGCCGAGCGCAGCGCGCGCCGGTCGCGGCTGTGCTTCACCACGGCAAGGCCATAATCGACAAAGCCGATGGTGAGGATGCCGAGATAGAGCATCATCCACCCGAACAGGCCTTCATAGAGGCGGCGGTCGGTCACTTCGGGATGCCGATGCTCGGGGCCGTAGAGCGAGAGCAGCGCCATCGCGATGGCGAGCGCGCCCGCACCCAGAAAGCCATAGCACGCCGCGCGGCCCCACTTGCGGTGGTTGGCCGCGCCCTTTCTGGTGACGATCGGCCCCCAGAACGCCGTCAGCCCCACCGCTCCGGTGACGACATGGGCGACAACGAGGGCTTCGAACACCATGCCGGCGAACATGACACAATAAGTGTCAAGTTCCTAGATCAGTCTCCTACCGGCCTGCCCGCTCAGCGCACCCGCGAGGGCGCGACCAGCACGGCATTGGCGATCAGCAGGTCGAGCCCCTCGAGATAGGCGCGGGTCGAGGGATCGTGCGCGAAGCCGATCACCAGCCCGCGACCCTGCGGCTGGGCCATCAGGTAGGGCTTGTAGGCGAGTTGGCGGCGGTTCTCTTCCCACACATAGCCGCTGGCGATGAGGTTGCCGGGTGCGGCAAAGCGCATCACGTTCACACCCTTGTGGCGCCCCAGGGGAGTGAAGATCTGCGTCCCTGTCGCAAGCACCACCGCGCCACTGTCGTAGCCGGCGGAGAGGAAGTGGTCGGGCTCGCCCGCGACATTCAGAAGTGCGCCGGGCAGGGTGTCGGGCAGGGCGGCCTGATCCTTGATCGCCTCCCGATACTCGGCGTCGCTGGCGATGGCGATAGCCTCGGCGAGCGCGCCCTTGTCCTTGTCCTCCGCCGCTGCCGGATCGCGGCCCAGAGCGGCCTCGCGCTTCACCGCAAGGAGCGGATTGTCGCCGCTGCTGAAGGTCTCGAGGCTGTCGCCGATCGCCACCAGCACACCGCCGCGCTGGACGAAGCTGCGCAGATTGCGCTGTCCGCCCTCGCCGAGAACCGCGGAAGGATCGCCTTCGGGCACCAGCACCACGTCATATTCGCCGAGGTCGGCTCTTCCGAGCCGCGCGGTGCGGATCGGCGTCACCGGCAGGCCGATGCGCTGTTCGAGCACATAGCGCAGGCTCCCGGCGGAGAGCGGCGAGACGCCGTCATCCCACGCCACCGCGACCCGCGGCACGGTCAGCCGGACAAAGCGCTCGCTGCCGAGGTTGGGGCCGCTCTCCACCCAGCCGCTGTCGAGCGCGACAGTCTGTGCGCCGACTTCGCCGGCAAGCGCCATGAGCCGCGCCATCTTCTCCGGGGTGTTGGCCCCTGCGGGGAAGACCACAGTGCCGCGCGGGAACTCGCGTCCGCCGGCGGTGAAGGCGCGGTCGGTGACGCGGCCCTCGATTCCCTCGCGCAGCGCGAGCGTGACGAGGCGGGCCTGACCGCTATCGGTCCACGGCACAGCGACCGCGAAACTGCCGCTGCCTTCAGCCTTGGCGGCAATCGGCGTGTCGGCGGCCATCACATCGCCGCTCACCGCGGCATTGCAGAGCGCGACCTCGACCCCTGCCATCGGTCCCACCGACCAGGCAGTCACGTCGTAAAGCTCGTGCGGCAGATCGACCGAGCGCCGGCGCTCCTGCTCGGCGAGGAAATCGGGCGGCAGCGGCGTGTCGCGGTCGAGCAGGCTGCGGATCAGGCGTGCGGCGGGCTGGGCCTGCGGAACGGCGAGGTAGCCTGCCGGATAGGACTTGCCGCAGATGCTTGTCGCGTCCTCGCGCCGCAGCACGGTGATGCCCTGCGCTGCAAGGCGGCGGCCGAGCCGCTCGGCATTCCAGCGCCGCTTGCCGAGGTCGATCACATAGCTCCCCTTGCCCGCTGCGCCCCCGGCATTGGCGGCTCGGTAGGCGGCGAAATCGGCCAGGAACTTCTGCGGATTGTCGGCCACGGCAGCGGCTGTCGCGAGGCTTGCCGTGAAGTGGTTGGCGACTGTGTCGGCATAGGTCAGCTCGGTCCCGTCGCGGCGCTTCCACACCAGCCCGCGGGACGAGCCCTGTTCGTAGGTCGAGCCGATCGCGCCCTGATGCGCGTTCCAGGTGTCGCCGTAGCCGGGGTAGAACAGGTCATAGACCTCGCGGGTGAAATAGGGCTCGCCCCGCGCATCAAAGGCAGCGGCGTTGTAGCGGCCGATCAGTTCATAGGCGCGGATCTGGGCGGGCGTGAGGTTGGGGCTGAAGGGCTGGGCGGCGGGGCTGAAGAAATAGGTCTCGTCCCCGCCCATTTCGTGGAGGTCGACGACCACGACCGGGTTCCATTGCCGGATCGCGGCGACCTTGCCGCGGGTCTCGGGCTGCGACAGCGTGAACCAGTCGCGGTTGAGGTCGAACATGTAGTGGTTGACCCGCCCGCTCGGCCACGGCTCGTCGTGCTCGGCCGCCTGGCGGTCGGCGTCGGCGACGATCCCGGTCGAGGCGAGGAAGTTGTTCACGAAGCGCGCCCGCCCGTCGGGGTTCTGCATCGGGTCGATGACGAGGATGGTCTGCGCCATGATCTTCGCCGCCCGCGCGTCGTCCTTCGCGGCGAGGAGGTGATAGGCCGTCATCAGCGCCGCGTCGGTCGAGGAGATCTCGTTGCCGTGAACCCCGTAGGCAAGCCACGTGACCGGCAGCGCGGTGCCATTCCCCGCACGGCCGGCGGCGATGTCGGCCATGTCGGCCTTGATCGCGTCGAGCCGTGCGATGTTGGCCGGCGCCGAGAGCACCAGATAGTAAAGCGGCCGGCCCTCCCAGCTTGTCGCATATTGCACCAGCTTCGCGCGGTCGGGCGCGGCGGCGGCGAGTGCCTCGAGATAGGCATAGGCCTGGTCGGGCGAGGTGATGCGGCTGCCGGGCGCATGGCCCGCGGTAGCGGTCAGCGTCGGGATCGCGGGATCGAAGTCGCCCTGCGCGAAGGACTGGGCCTGCGCCGGCAGAGCCGCGCCTGCCAGAGCCGACAGAACGATGAGGCACCGGCCCCAGAACAATTTGCGCATGGAAAGACCTCGATTGACCGCCGGATGCCGGGAGAGCCCCAGCCTTGCCGCGAAGAGGCGGGCGCGGTCAAGCCGCGAGGGCGCTAGCGGGGCCGGGCGCCGGCGCGGAGGTGTGGCTTCCGGTCCGCACGGATGGCTTGCGCAAATACATCCTAAAGAAGTAGTCCACAAGTATATCCACCAAAAGAAGGTATACTCACTAGGTAAACGCGTTTTAACCTTTTGTTATGCGCAATTGCATAGAAGTCAGGTCTCCGGGTTGAACGGTGAAACGTTGAATAGATAGGAAGAGACCATGAAGACCATCAAAGTTATTCGCAATCTGGTCAACGATCAGACTGGCGCCACCGCAATTGAATACGGCCTGATCGCCGCGCTTATCGCCGTCGCCTGCATCACCGCGGTCCAGTCGGTGGGCCAGGGCGTCGCCGCCAGCTTCACCAAGACCTCGACCGCTCTGTCGGCCTGATTCCTGAAGTGCGTAGCGGGGCCTCGCGGCTCCGCTACGCTACTGCCGCTGCGCGGGTTCGCGCCAATTGCCGTCGGGCAACGGGAGGGAGGACCTGATCATGCGTACACCTCTTCGCGCTTTTCTTCGCAACCGGGACGGCAACGCTGTCATCGAGACGGCCATTGCCCTGCCCCTTCTGATCGTCATTCTGTCCGGCATCGTCGATTTCGGATACATGTTCTCGATCTCGAACAGCATGCAGTCCGTCTCGAGCGAGACGGCGCGGCTCGTGGCCATCAAGCGGATCACCTCCGCCGAAGCGCCGGCCTATGCGCGCAGCCGGCTGATGAGCGTCAGCGGAACCTACCAGGTCAACACGACCGTCACCGCGACCGATATCACGGTTGCGATTTCGCTCCCCCGCAGCAGCGCTGCCCTGATCGATGTCACCGGCATGTTCGCAGGCGGGAACCTGAGCGCGTCCAGCACGATGCGCGTCATATCCTGAACCAGGGGTTAGGCTGATGAAGCAGCTTGCCAGAAGCCTTGCGGGCGAGACGTCCGGTGTGACCTTGCCGATGGTCGCGATGATGATGACCGCCATCCTCGGGTTCACCGCGCTGACGGTCGATCTCGGCAACGGTTATCTTACCAGCCAGCGCCTTCAGTCCACCGCGGACGCCGCCGCCATGGCTGCGGCCGACCGGCTGGCGACGACGAATTCCGAAGGCGGCGTGGCCCTGAGCTATGCGCGCCTCAACATGCCTCAGGAAGAGCACGGGCAGGTCCTTGCCGCCAACGACGTGAGGGTCGGGCGCTGGGATCCGGACACCCGGACCTTTACCCAGACCGCCACCAGCCCCAATGCGGTGAGCGTCACCACGCGCCGGGCTGCGGCGAACGGAAACCCGCTCAGGACATTCCTCGCGGGGATCATCGGCATTGGCGAGATCGACATCTCGCGCACCGCGATCGCTGCGTTCCAGGGACAGTCGAACAATTGCATCATCGCGCTCCGGCCGTCGGGCAGCGGGATCGTGGTCGCCTCGGGCGGGGTGCTCACGGCGAACCGTTGCAGCATCCATGCAAACTCCTCGGCCAACAACAGCATGTCGATGGGTAGCAGCGGCCGGATGGTGGCGACCGAGGCGGAAATCTGCGCTGTGGGCGGCGTGACGGGCACCGGCTATTCCCCGGCCGCCCGCACGCGCTGCGCGAACGTCGCCGATCCGCTCGCAAGCCTGCCCGAGCCCACTGTGCCCGCCTGCACCTTTACCTCGACGGTGACGGTGAGCACCACCCTGACCCTGAACCCCGGCCGCTACTGCCGCGGCATCGAGTTGCGGCAGGGGGCCAACGTCTTCTTCAACCCCGGCGTCTACATCATCGAAGGCGGCGATCTGACCCTCAGCGCCGGTGCCTCGGCCAGCGGAACCGGGGTGACCCTGATCTTCCGCGACAAGAACGCGACGCTCTATGCCGCCAATGACAGCCGTCTGCGGCTGACGGCGCCGACCTCGGGTCCCTATGCCGGGGTCGCGATCTACGGCAGCCGGACGGTGACCGATCTAGTGACGCACCAGCTCAATGCCGATACCCAGAGCTTCATCAACGGAGCCGTCTATCTGCCCAGAGCGACCCTGTTCCTCAACAGCCGCGCGCAATTCTCGGCGGCCGGGAACTGCATGTCGGTCATCACCTGGGACCTCATGCTCGCCTCGAGCAGCTCGATGTTCGTGGACAGCAATTACGACGGATGCGGTGTGTCCCCGGTTGGCGGGTTCCGCAAGTCGGTGGCGCTGGTGAACTGAGGAGCCTTGCAGATGAACCCGCCTACTCCCCCGGCCGACCAGGATTCGAGCGTGCTCGGCCGGCGCAGCTCGCCGCGGTTGAGCCTGCGCATCCCCGCCAAGCTCATCAGCACGGTCGAGAGCCAGGATTGCGAACTGGTCGACGTGTCGCTCACCGGCGCGCTGCTGCGGCTGGCCCGCCCCCTGAATGTCGATGCCTGCGGCTACCTTCGCGCCGGCCCGCTGGAAGCCTTTGCCGTGACCGTGCGCGTCAACCAGCGGTTCGAGGCCGAAGCGCTCAGCGCCATGGAATTCGACCCTCCGCTGACCCGGGACCAGATCCTCGAGCTTCGCGCCTATGCGAGGCAGCACCAGATGATCGAGCGGCGGACGCACATCTCGGCAGCCCGGGATTGGGTACGCGGAGTCGGCCGCTAGCTGCGGGCTGGCAAATAAGCACCTGTTTAAGCGAGAAATTAAAATTTCTGGTTGCGGCACGGCTTCGTGACTATACCGGCAATTTCTAATTTACGTTATAAAAGTATCATATCATAATGAACACGTCCCAAAGGATGATTACTTGAGAGGCTATTCCTCGCTTATCACGTCGTGATGTCACGATTTCGCGAAAGTCCGGCGCGTGCCTGAAATTGAAGCTCAAGAAGGCCGCAATGCCTTACCGAACTTTACGGCTCCGCCAGGGGTCGGTTTGCGTGACGACCCCCTGCAGATGCAGGAGCAATTGTCGCACCTGATCGCCCAGACCACCACCGACGCCTTCGTTGCCATCGACCAGCAAAACCGGGTCATCTACTGGAACAGGGGGGCGGAGGAGGCCTTCGGCTGGTGCACCGACGAGATTGTCGGCAAGAGCCTTGATCTGATCGTCCCGCAAATCCACCGCGCGGCCCATGCCGCGGGGGTCAAGCGGCTGTCCGAGGGCGGCAAGCCCCGCCTGTCGGGCACGATGACGAATGTGACCGCCATCGCCAAGTGCGGGCGGGCGATCGCGATCGAGCTTGCGCTCACCCACTGGAAGGATCCTGTCACCGGCTTGCCGCGCGGATACGCTGCGATCATGCGCGATGTGAGCGAGCGCCGCCAGCTCGAGGCGCAGCGCGATGCCTACCAGCGCAAGCTCGAGGAGCAGTTCGCCGCGATCGAGGCGACCTCGGACGGCGTGGCGATGACCGACCCGCAGGGCTTTTTCGTTTATCTGAACCACGCCCATTGCGCCATGTTCGGCTATCCCGATCCCTCGGCGCTGATCGGACTGCACTGGTCGGTGCTGTATTCGGCCGAGGAAGCCAGGCGGATCGAAACCACTGTGGTTCCGCAGGTGTTCGAGGCCGGCAACTGGCTCGGCGAGGCTTTCGGCCTCCACCGCGAGGGGCATATCGTCGAGCAGGAAGTGGCGCTCGCCAAGAGCGCGAGCGGCGGGCTGGTCTGCACGACCCGCGACATGGGGGAACGGCGCCGGGCGATGCGGGAGCGCATCCGTGCGCGCGAACGCCTGCTGCTGGCCGAGCGCCAGGAACTGATCAGCCGTGCGGTTTCGGGCGTGGCCCATGATTTCGCCAATCTCGTGGCGGTGATCTCGGCCTCGGCCACCACCCTTGCCCAGAAGGTCGACACCCGCCTGCCCGAACTGGTGCGGATCGAGGATGCCGCAAAGCAGGCAAGCGCGATGCTGGAGCTGGTCCTCGCACCCAACCGCGCCGCCCGACAGGACCGCGCGCTCGACGCAAAGGCCGCGCTCGCCAATGTCGTCGAGCTCACCGCCGTCACGCTCAAGCCCAACCATTCCATCCAGCTCCGCGCCGCCGAGGACGGCCTTGCGCTCCAGGCCTCCGGAACCGAGTTCCAGCGGGTGATGATGAACCTGTGCAGCAATGCGCGCGATGCCCTGCCTGCCGACAGTGCCGGATCGATCGACATCACGATCGAGAAGCTCCACCCCAGCAGGCGGCTGGCCCAAAGGATGGTCGGCGGCCCGCCCGAAGGCCCCTGCGCCGTGATCACTGTAACCGATACCGGCTGCGGGATCGAGGAGGCCGATCTCGGGCGGATCTTCGAGCCTTTCCAGACGACCAAGAGCTATGGCACCGGCCTCGGGCTTGTCGTGGTCGCGGAAGTCGTCGCTGAGGTGGGCGGATCGCTCTACGTCCGCAGCAGCAGCCACGGCACCATGTTCCAGCTCGTCTGGCCGCTGGCCAAGAGCGATCTGGTCAAACCCCTGTCCGACGGCAAGGCCGCGATCCCCGACCTTGGCGATGCGCGCATCCTGATCGTCGACGACAATCCGTCGGTGCTCGATCTGATCGCGGCCGAGGTGGGCAAGACCGGGGCAAAGGTAACCACCGCCCCGAGGCCGCTGCAGGCGCTCGATATTCTCGATGGCGGCCCGTCGGGCTGGGATGCCGTCATCGTCGATTACGACATGCCCGAAATGAACGGCGCACAGCTTGCCGCCCGCATCCGCCAGCGGGTGCCGCATCTGCCGATCATCCTGTGCTCCGCGCTCAGCGAGCTCGAAGTGGACGTCGATGGCTCGCTCTTCGACGACCGTATCACCAAATCCGCCATCTCCCGCAGTCTCAATCATGCGCTGGAGCGGGTGCTCTCCGGTTCAAAGGTCAAGGTGCAGTAATGCGAATTCTTTTTGTCGACGACCACGACCTGCTCCGTGATGCGCTCAAGGCCTACCTTGAGGCAGACGGGGCATTCACGGTGCAACTCGCCTCGAACATAGGCGATGCGCTTGCCGCCATCGAGCAGGACGGCGCGTTCGATCTTGTCCTGCTCGATTTCCAGATTCCCGGCATGGACGGGCTTCTGGGCCTGCGCCAGATCGTGGCGGCCCAGGGGGCGAAACCGGTGATGCTGCTGACCGGCGTGGCGACCGAGGGCACGGCGACCGCGGCCCTTCGGTTCGGCGCCGTGGCGGTGCTCAGCAAGACGATGTCGATCGACAAGCTGAAGGCGGCCGCGGTCAGCGCCATCAACGGCACCTATGCCCCGGCCTATACGGGGAGCATGGGGCAGGCCAGCTCGTCCGATACGCCGACCCTGACGCCGCGGCAGGAGGAAGTCCTGCGCTGCATCTGCGGGGGCCTTTCGAACAAGCAGATCGCAAGGCAGCTCGAACTGACCGAGGCGACCATCAAGATGCATCTCAAGATGATCTACGCCAAATTGGGCGTGAACAGCAGGACGCAGGCGATCCTGATCTCGAAGAACTTCAATCTGGTCTGAGCCTGCACCCGGCGCGGCGCGGGTGGCAGGCGGGGGTGCAGGTTGCTCCCCGGGCCGCCCAGGCGGCAAGGCATTCCTGCCCGCCCGGCGCGGCGAGGGTAGTCGCCGCCGCGCAAGGTCGAGCTATCAGATTTCGACGGTGATCCGCACCGCCGACGGGGTAACGCCATAGGCGCGCGCGATCATTTCCCGGCCCGCGGCAAGCACGGCCGAGCGATCCTTGCCCTTGAAGGGCGTCAGCGAGAATGCCGCCTTGTTGAGCCCTTCGGCCTTGGCGGCAGAGGCGAGGATCTGCGGCGCGACGCCGAAGGTCTTGGCCAGCGCGTGCCACTTCTCGCGGGTGGGCTTGGCGCGTCCGTTTTCCCAGGCCCAGACGGAGGGCTTGGTCACGCCGACGGCGCAGGCGACCTGGTCGAGGGTCATGTCGGCCTCGGAGCGAAGCACGCGCAGCAGCGCGCCCAGCGTTTCCGGCAGATGCCCCGAAGCAAACGAGCCGTCCGCTTCGCTTTCCTCTGCATTGTCCGTGACGAGCGCCTCGTTCTGCGCCGTAGCGGCGAAGGACGAAGCAGGCTGGTCATAATCGTTCGCAACGCGGTGCGAAGTACCCCATCCGGCGTCAAGACTGTCCATTAGCTCGCACTCTCATTGTTCTATTGCTGAGTTAGTAGACATAATGAACCGGCGCGGTCCGGGACAATTCCCCTTAGGTATATGTATCTGTCTGGCGATAGGCCTGCCCGGGTGCGTTACTGCCCTTCCGCAACCATGCGGGAAGAGCGCAAAAGCAATTTATGTTGGCCTTTTGCGAAGGGTGGCTTAGCCCTCGTGCGTATTGCTATCGGAAGGGGGCGCGAATGTACCGACCGGTTGAAGACAGGGATGCAGCGGGGCAGGTCGAGGCCGGGGAGACCCGCGTGATGCCCGGGCCGGGGCGCGACGAGAGCGCGGCAGCCACCACACCGGATCACCGCCAGCCTTTGCCTGCGGCCGCTAAGGCCGCCGCCGCAAGTACCCTTGCGCTGGCGGTCGCGGCCTGCGGCGGGGGCGGGGGCGGCAGCGGCACGGGCGGCAGCGCCCCGCCGGTCGCCACGGTGCGCAAGCCCCAGACCGACGCCGAGGCGGCGCGCTTCCTGCTGCAAGCCTCGCTCTCCGTCTCGACCGGCGCGATCACCGAGCTGCGCAGCGAGGGCTACGAGCCGTGGCTCGACCGCCAGATCGGCGCCGCCAACAGCCAGACCGCCCGCGGCTATTTCACGGATCGCAACCTCGACCGGGTCGATGCCAACCGCTTCTACAACGCGGCGATCCTCGGCGACTACATGGTGTGGTCGCAACTGCTGTCGGGCGCGAACCCGGTCCGCAAGCGGATTGCCTTTGCCCTCTCGGAATTCTTCGTGGTCTCCGCGAGCGGGACCAATCTCACCTGGCGCAGCCAGGCGATGGGCGAATATTGGGACATCCTCAACCGCAACGCCTTCGGCAATTTCCGCGATCTGTTGCAGGACATCACTCTCAACCCGGCGATGGGGGTGTTCCTCAACACCCGCGGCAACCGCGCCGCCGACCCGCGCACGGGCCGCGTGCCGGACGAGAACTACGCGCGCGAGGTGATGCAGCTCTTCACCATCGGCCTGTTCGAGCTGAACCCCGACGGCACCAACAAGACCGCGAACGGCAACCCCATCGAGACCTATACGAGCGAGGACGTGAGCGGGCTGGCGCGGGTCTTTACCGGCTATGATTTCGACCTCGCCGGGCTCGCCTTCACCACCGAGGTGGGCGGCACCCGGCAGATCCCGGATGCCGAATATGTCCGCCGCCCGATGACCGCCGATCCGGCCCGCTGGGTCCCTGCGCGCACCACCGGCTTCCATTCGACCGAGGCCAAGACCTTCCTCGGCCTCACCATCCCGGCCGGCACCGGCGCGGCCGAGAGCCTGCGCCGCGCGCTCGACCACCTGTTCAACCACCCCAATGTCGGGCCGTTCTTTGCGAGGCAGATGATCCAGCGGCTGGTGACGAGCAATCCCTCGCCCGCCTATGTCGGCAGGGTCGCTGCGGTCTTTGCCAATAACGGGCAGGGACGGCGCGGCGATCTGGCGGCGGTGTTCAAGGCGATCCTGCTCGACAACGAGGCGCTCGATCCGGCGGGGTTGACCAACGCCAATTTCGGCAAGCTGCGCGAGCCGGTGCTGCGCTATGTGCAGCTCGCCCGGACCTTCGGTGCGCGCTCGAACAGCGGCAACTGGACGGTCGGCGATCTCAGCGATGCCGCCAGCGCTCTGGGGCAGAGCCCGCTGCGCTCGCCTTCGGTGTTCAACTTCTTCCGTCCGGGCTATTTCCCCGCCAACACGGAAATCGCCAATCGCGGCCTGCTCGCGCCCGAATTCCAGCTGGTCAACGAGACCTCGGTGGCAGGCTATGTCAATTTCCTCGAGCGCGCGATCACCGGGGGCCGAACGCCGGTCGCCGACATCACGCTCGATTTCGCCGCCGAGATCGCCATCGCGCAGGATGCGGCCGCGCTGCTCGACCGGCTCGATCTGCTGCTCACCGGGCGGCAGCTCAGCGCCGGCGTGCGCGACACCATTCGCACGGCGATGGAGGACGTGCCGCTGACCGCAAGTTCCACCAATGCCGAGCGGCTGCGGCGGGTGCAGATCGGCGTCATGCTGATCCTCGCCTCGACCGACTATCTGATCCAGAAATAGGCTGGGGGCGCGGACATGTTCATCGGCAAGAGCAGCGAGATCGAGCGGCGGGCGTTCCTCAGGCGCACCGGACAGCTTGCCATGATGGGGGCTGCCTCGTCCTATGCGCTCGACCTTGCGGGTCTGGCCGAGGCGGCGGCCTTCAGCAGCACCGGCGGCTACAAGGCGCTGGTCTGCGTGTTCCTCTATGGCGGTAACGACCACGGCAACACGCTGATCCCCTATGATGCGACGAACTATGCCCGCTACGCCGCGATCCGCGGGACGGCGGGATCGGAGGAGGCCTCGGGCATTGCGCTGGCCCGCAGCGCGCTCGCCAATACCGTGCTGGCGACCCCCAGCGACCAGCGCCTGACCGACGATATCACCTATGCGATCGCGCCGACCATGCCGCGCCTCAAGGGGCTGTTCGACAGCGGCGCGATGGCCCCGCTGCTCAATGTCGGCCCGCTGATCGCTCCGCTGACCCGCGCACAATATGACGCGGGCGTGGTGCCGCGCCCGGCCAAGCTGTTCTCGCACAACGACCAGCAATCGACCT
>VFQO010000880.1_pt1 | contig 27869 bp, 32 predicted proteins | sample 3512331 | NCBI WGS metagenome assembly VFQO01 (sample SAMN10412371, study PRJNA504923) | tailings metagenome | isolation source: Replicate 3 from Balatoc abandoned mine | place: Philippines: Itogon, Benguet | collected 2017-08-28 | reverse complement strand
GGGAGTTTCGTTGAGGCGGCTGATGAGCAAGATGAGTTGGCCCCAAACGCCGTGATGTCGACAAGTGGCGCTCAACTCACCTCCGGACGGTCTTCGTTCGCCCGGCGGCGCGCCGACGGCGGCCGACGCGGACACGCGATTCAGGATTTGCTCCTGAGATAGGCAAGGGGCGCGGGAGTTTCTGCGGAGTTCGGGCGGCAGCGGGCACGTGAGAGCGCCCGGCAGCGGGCAGGTGAGAGCGCCCGGGCAGCGGGCACGCGAGTTCGGGCGGCAGCGGGCACGTGCGAGCGCCGGGTAGCGGGCACGTGGCAGCGCCCGGCAGCGGCAGAGTCAGCCCCTGATCGCATTCAGCTCGGACTGTGGCGGTTCGTTTGGTCGATCGAGCTTGTGCTGTCGGCTGCGGCGAAGGGTTTCCGGCCATCGCCGATTTGATCGGTGTCGCGGCTGCGCTCCCGACCGCGTTCCTTCAATCTGGTGCGATCCCGTCGATACGTGCATCCGCTCCGATACCTGGTTAACCGTGCGCGCGGTCCACCGAGCCAAGCGGTGCGAAGGGCGCTCGACAGCGACGAAGAAACCCCATGCCACGAGCAGACAGACCGGGATGCCAAGGGCGACGACCAGCGGCCAATTCCGATCGCCGAATGCGAACGCCAGCGTCGCGATCACAGGTGCCTGCACCAGGTAGAGGCTGAACGAGACCCGGCCGAGCTGCTGTGGCACCGGCTTGCTCAGTGCACGAGCGACAGGCTGCCATCCGAGCGCGACCACAACCAGGCCCGCCGCACCCAGCGCCGCGAGTGCCCACAGCACGTCCGCGCCCGAGGACGTCTGCAACGGCCGGGTCAGCCAGCTCGCGATCAGGAGCGCGCTGGAGCTCGTCGCCAGCAGTACCCAGGTGCGCGTGCGCTGCCGCCGCGACCAGGCCAGCAGGTCATCCAGGCGAACAGCCATCAGGCTTCCGAGAAAGAACGCGGGCAGGTAGGTCAGCGCGTCCTGCTCGAGCAGACGACCAGCGATCATGATCACCGTTGCGAGCGCGGCGGCCGGGAGCCAGTACCGGCGCACAGTAAGCGCGAGCACCGCGAACAGCGGCAGCGCGAGCGAGAACACCAGCTCCCATCGCAACGACCACAGCACGTTGTTGAGGTCGTAGGAAATCCGCCACAGGCTCGCTTCGCTGAGCAACTGCGGCCAGGCAACGGCGTCGGCGTTGGCGCGGTCGGTCCACGATCCATCGCTGACGGCGTTCGCGCGTCGCGGCACGAGCGCGATCAGGGCTGCGGCAAGCAGGAGCGAACCCCACACCGGAAGGTAGAGGCGCACCAGTCGGCTCGCGAGGTAGCCGCTGGTGCGGAAGCCTTCCCGGAGCGCCGGCAGCGTCACGACGAGCCCGCTGAGCACGAAGAACACGAGCACGGCTTCTGTACCCGCGGTGAACAGCTTCAAAGGCGTCTGCGTGAGCCACCACCAGGTATCACCGTCGCTGCCGGTGTCCAGGAACGGTCGCGCGACGAGACTCATGTGGTAGATCATCACCACAACGGCGGCGACGCCACGCAGGCCGTCAAGGCTCGACAGACGAGTGGGTGGAGGCATCGTTCCACGCTATGCAGCGCGCCTGGACGGTTCCGCAACGTCTCACGGGCAAAGCCTTCGCCGGCGCAGGCTCCCTCCGCGACCGCGAGAGCCGTACAGTAAGCGCATGACCGAGCAGCAGGGTCGGGCGGCCTCGCGTCGCGACTTCCTGCGCACCGGAGCCGTGGGCCTGGGCGGCGTGGTCGCAGGCGCAGCAGCCGGGGTGGGCATCTCGGCGGCCGTCACCAGCACCCAGTATCCACCGGGGTTCGCCCCACTCGAGCCGCGCAGTCAGCCCGGTTTCGATCACGTCGTGGTGCTGATGTTCGAGAACCGTTCATTCGACAACGTGCTCGGCTACCTGTACGACGCCGACACGCTGCCTGACGGTCAGAGCTTCAACGGACTGGCGTTCGGCGACTACTCGAACACGGCTCCCGATGGCACCGTGGTGGCTGCGCACGTGTACGAAGGCGACACCGACGTGGTCATGCGGCACCCGCAGCCCGATCCCGGCGAGCATTACCCGCACGTGAACACGCAGGTCTTCGGGATCGTCGATCCCGAGACGAACGCGAGGCTGTTCGAGAACGAGTTGCGTGCCCCGTACAACGCCCCGGTGAGGGACTCGAAGCCCACGATGGAGGGCTTCGTGAAGGACTACATCATCAACTTCGAGGAACTCAAGAAAGGCAAGACCGCCACCGCCGACGACTACCGGGTCGCGATGGGCAGCTTCTCGCCGGCGATGCTGCCGGTGTTCTCCGCGCTCGCGCAGGGGTTCGCGGTGTACGACGCCTGGTACTGCGGCGTACCGTCGCAGACGTTCCCCAACCGCACGTTCTTCCACGCATCCACTTCGCATGGCTTCGTGACGAACAAGGATGGCGGCGGCTACGACAAGTGGATCGCCGCGCCCGCCGCGCCCACCATTTTCAACCGCCTCGAGGATGCCGGGCTGAGCTGGCGAGTGTACTACGACGCCCAGCAGCTCGTCTCGTTCACCGGGATGCTGCACGCCGCGGTGCTCGAGCCGTACTGGAAGTCGAACTTCCGCACGATGGAGCAGTTCCACGACGACGCGGCGAACGGCAACCTGCCGGCGTACGCGTTCATCGAGCCGCGCATGATCTTCAATCACAACGACATGCACCCGCCGTTCGGCACCCTGCGCGAGGGCGAGTACGAGGGCCAGACCGTCTACAACAGCGCCCTCAGCGATGTGCGCGCCGGCGAGGCGCTGCTGCACTCGGTCTACAACTCCATCAAGGGCGGCACGTCGGCGCAGGGCTCGAACGCGATGAACACCGCATTCCTGGTGACCTTCGACGAGCACGGCGGAACCTACGACCACGTACCGCCGCCGTCGGCGGTGCCGCCTGAGTCGAGCGCGCCCGCCGGTGAGATGGGCTTCACCTTCGACCGACTGGGATGCCGCGTGCCCGCGATCCTGGTCAGCGCCTACACCGCCGCCAACACGATCGTCCACGACGAGATGCACCACGGAGCACTCATCGCGACGCTCAACCGCCTGCACGGACTCGCGCCGCTCACCCGCCGCGACGCGACCGCCAACACCGTGTTCAACGCCGTGAACCTCACGACCCCGCGTCAGCCCTACCAGTGGCCGACGACGCATCCGTCATACCTGCCGCCGAACCCGGAGTCGGTGCCCGCGCCGCAGGAGCGGTACAAGCACCGCCCGCTCTCGACTCCGGCGCAGGGGCTCCTCGGTGTGCTGCTGGCCAAGTACGAGCCGACCGCCGACCTCCCTGACACCTACGGCGAGGCGTACGACGTGCTCGTCAAGCACGGCAAGGGGCTGTTCGGGGTTCGGGACTAGACCACACCCCACCCTCACCGTTCTCCCACCTGACGTCGAGCCGCCCGTGTGACCATGGCATCCATGTCTCGCGCGCGTGTGCTCATCAGCGTGATCGCGGCACTCTACTTCGGGGCCCTCATCGGGCTGACGTTCGTGCAGGGTTCGGTGGCGAACCGCATGTCTCCGCTCTGGTCGTTCCTGCTGTTCGTGCCCGTCGGCATCCTGCTGGTGCTGCTGCTCGGGCGTCGGCGCTGGTGGGTCGCGATCTGGTTCGGCGTGCTCGGCGCGGCGTGGGTGGAGGCGGCGCAGACGATCTGGATGCCCGTCGGCTACGCGAGCGCTTGGGACGTCGTGTGGGCGAGCAGCGGCGTCGTGGCGGGGGTCGTCGTTGTGTGGGTCACGCCGAGCAAAGGTGTGATGCATTCACATGGAACGCCCAGAATCGTCACGCACCCTGGTTCGCGGGAACTCCCTGAGGCCGAGTGAGTCTCATGCGATGCGCCGGATGGCCGCCGCTCGCTCCGGAACCCCCGACCCGACCCTGACCGATGTCGTGCCGATGTTGCACGCGTGCGCTGCTGCGCGATACCCGAAAGTCTCACCGTGTCACGACGTACCACCCATGCTGCTGCGCCCAGACGCGCCAGCCTGATCTCCTTCCTCGACTTCAACCGCAAGGTGCTGGCCATCGGCGGCGTCGCGGTGCTCGGCGGCACGACAGTGCTGCCCGTTGTGGCCACGCTGGTGCCGGAACGACTGCCGGTCGCCGCGGCTGCGCAAACCCTCGAGGTGCCGTCGTTCGCCCGCCCCGAACTGGTGAGACGTGATGCCTTCGGCATCAGCAACTTCAGTGTCGTGCAGTGGCCGGTGGCATCAGGCAGCCCGGTCAGCAGCCCGTTCGGTGTCCGTTCATGCGCCGGTTGCACGGAGAATCACACCGGGGTCGATCTGACCCCCGGCAGGGGAACCCCGGTTGCCGTCGTCGCCGATGGGGTCGTCACCGAGGCCGGATACGCGTCGGACTGGGGCGTGTACGCAATCGTCGAGCACACCATCAATGGCCAGACCCTCAGCACGCTCTATGCGCACATGGAAGAAGGGTCCCTCAAGGTGTCGGCGGGGCAGACCATCGATCGAGGTACGGTGGTGGGAGCCGTGGGCAATTCCGGCCTCTCCACCGGTCCGCACCTGCACTTCGCGGTGATGATAGGCGGGCGCGACGCCTACGTCGACCCGTACGCGTGGCTGCTGGCCAACGTGAATAGCTGAGCTCAGCGAAGCTCACGGCATCTATCAAGCCGACAGCCATACGGTGACGCCATGAGAACCGATGACGACATCGCGATCGAGCGTTACCGCTACCTGTTGCGCACTGCGCCGCCGGAGACCATCGAGCAGGTGCACGCCGAAGCGTTCGGCAAGCTGACCCCGCAGCAGCGGCACACGCTGTACGAGCAGCTCAAGCGTGACGCGCAGCCGGGTGAGGCGCCCCGCGGCGACGACCCGCAGTCGCTGGCTTCTGCGGCCACCCGCTCCGAGCTGCGTCAGCCCGGCTCGCTGGAGCGCTCGTTCCAGGGCCCGAGCTTTCTGGGGATGTTCGGCAGCTCGCTGCTGGGGACCGTCGCCGGGTTCGTGATCGCCTCGGCCCTGGTCTCGGCCTTCCTTCCGGATGTCGGCGGCGGCGACGCCGCGTCGGACGGTGGTGACGCCGGGGCAGGGTCGGGTGCCGACGGGGGCGGTGCATCGGCAGACGGGGGCGGTGCCGTCGCTGACGGCGGCGGCATGGACTTCGGCGGCGACTTCGGCGGGTTCTGAGCCGTTCGAGTCGCTACGGTTTGGCTCGCCACGGCTGACCTGCAGCGGAAACACGGCAAGCGCGAGGCGACTTCACAAGCGCAACTGCATAGCGTGAGTAACGTGTCGCGCATCCAGCTCCCCCCGGGTCGCCAGTTCGTTCTGACCTGGAGCATCCCTGATCAGTACGGCGGGATGACCCGCGCACTGCTGCATCGATCCCGCGCGTTCGTGAACCTCGCCGGCACCCCGGTCGACGTGCTCACCTTCGACCCGCGACCGGACTACGACGTCGTCGAGGCGAGGCTGCGCGAACGCGGTCACCTGATCGACGGGATGCGACTGCTCAACTTGTGGGACTGGCTCCGTGAGCATCCGGTGCAGCCGGAGCAGGTCACGCACACCGTGCAGCCACTGCCGCGCACGGCCACGACGTTGACCGAGACCCTGACCGGACCGGATTCGACGGCGTTGCAGGTCGACCACTACCGCCGCGACGGTTCACTGCTGGCCATCGATGATCGCCGCGGGTTGCGCCGCAGTCTGGTGCTCTTCGACGAGCAGGGACGCCCGGCGCGCTCGTTCGGCAGCGCCTGGGCACTGTACCGCTTCTGGCTCGACGAGTTGCGGGCGGGGGAGCGGGCCGTGCTCATCGTCGACAGCAAGACGGTGGCCAGGTTCGCGGCGACCTATCGGCGCAAGGCTGCCACGGTCATCCACGTGGTGCACAACTCGCATCTGGGTGAGGATGGCCAGCTGCGGCAGTCGCGCCGTGCGGTGTTCGAGCAACTCGACGCCTTCGACGGTGTCGTGCTGCTCAGCGAGCGGCAGCGTGCCGACGTGGAACGACTGCTCGGGCGGCACTCGAACCTCGCGGTGATCCCCAACGCCTGCGACGTGCTCGACCACACCCTGGCCCTGGACCGCGATCCGCGCCGCGGGCTCGTGGTCGCCTCGCTGGATGGCCGCAAGCGCGTCGAGCACGCGCTCCAGGCCGCGACCGCGCTGCCCGGGATCTCGCTCGACGTCTACGGCGAAGGCCCCTCCCGGTCGACGCTCGAGGGTATGGCGCCTGTGAACGCGACGCTGCACGGATACGCCGAGAACATCGGCGCCGCCTACGAGGACGCCTCCTTCCTGCTGCTGACCTCGACCGCGGAGGGCTTTCCTCTGGTGCTGCTCGAGGCGATGAACCGCGGATGCCTCCCCATCGCGTACGACGTCGCCTACGGGCCGGCCGACCTCATCCGCGACGGAGTGAACGGGTTCCTCGTGCCCGAGGGCGATGTCGAGGCGCTGGCCGACACGGTGCGACGCCTGGTCGAGCTGCCGGAGCGGAAGCGGACCAGGATGCGCCGAGCCGCCGTTCGCACCGCCGCCGAGTACTCCGTCCCGAGGATCGTGCAGCGCTGGGCCACCGAACTGAACGCGGCGAGCAGGCGCCACGACGCGACCTGGGCGCACCGCAAGGCGGGGTAGTACGGACGGTAGCACGCGGTGCTACCAGCGGCTATCCTCGTGTCATGACGACGCCGCGCGCCATCAGCCAACGCGATCTCCGCACGCGGTCGCGGGAAATCATGGACGCGGTCGAGCGCGGTGAGGTCTTCACCGTCACTCGCGACGGCCGTGAGATCGCCGAACTCGTACCTCTGCGCGCACAGCGTCGATTCGTACCGCGCGAGGACCTGGTCGCGCTTGGCCGAGGACTTCCGAGGATCGACCCTGATGCGATGCGCGCGGATATCGATGCGGTGCTCGATCCGCATCCCGACGACCCGTTCGAGCGCTGAGGTGATGTCAGACTCGGGCCTGCTCGACACAAACGTCGTGATCCTCTGGGATCAACTCGCGGTCGACGATCTGCCTCGAGCAGCGGCGATCAGTGCTGTGACGCTCGCCGAACTCGCGGCTGGTATTCACGCTGCGATCGACGCCGAAGAACGCGCTCGACGGGTAGAACTGTTGCAGCGAGTGGAGAGCTCCTTCGACCCGATTCCCTTCGACACTGCGGCTGCCCGCAGTTACGGGCGCATCGCGGCTTCGGTTCGCGCGTCGGGACGTTCGCCGCGCGCCAGGGTCGCCGATCAGATGATCGCCGCGACCGCGGCCGCTCGAGGCTTACCGCTGCACACGACGAACGTCAACGACTTCATCGGGCTCGAAGGCATCCTCACCGTCGTGTTGGTGCGGAAACCGCAGTGACAGCGCTCAGGCGTGTGTGCGGTGGGCGCTGATGACCATCGCCACGGCGACATCCCACGATAGGGATTGTCCGACCTCGTAGGCGCGCGCGAGGTCGGTGCCGTGCAGGGCGACGTAGACGTTGCCGACCCGTTCGACGAAGCCCATGGTCCGGATGTCGGTGAGTACGGCGTAGATGTCGTCCCTGACGAGAGCGATCGACGGCTCGTCGGTCGCCCGGTGTTGCGCGTGTCCGCGTCGATGCTCGGCGCGGGTCGATTGGGTAAGAGTCACTGCGCCCCCTGGTGCCTGAATCACCCCCGAAGTGGGGATGGTGTAGACATTGCACCAGTCCGCGCGAAACGCCGGTACCGGTTGACAAATCGGTCTAGTCGTGCGTGCGGACGACGCAGAAGCTGCGCGGTGCAAGCGCGACCGAGTCGCCGTGCAGCGTCGCATCCCCCGAGGCCAGCAGCACCTCAGCCGCCGACGGCACCGGCACCGCGCGCGGCTCCGCATCGAGATTCAGGATTACGCTCACCCCGGGCCGATCCCAGCGCAACCACCTGGCCGTCTCGTCCCACGATGCCGCCACGTGGGTGAACGACGGGTCGGTGATCCCGGGCACGGTGCGCCGCAGTCGGATGAGGTCGCGGTAGAGCCCGAGCCGCCGGTGGTGCCCGTTCTTCAGGCGTTCATCCCAGTTCAGCTTGGCGCGGGCGAACGTGTCGGGATCCTGCGGGTCAGGCACGACGGACGGATCCCAGCCCATCCGCTCGAACTCGGCGATACGTCCCTCGGCGGTCGCCTTGCCCAGCTCCGGTTCGGGATGCGACGTAAAGAACGGCCACGGGGTGGTGGCGCCCCACTCCTCGCCCATGAAGAGCATGGGCGTGTTCGGCGTGAGCACCGTGAGCGCGGCGGCGAGGTCGAGCCCTCCCTCATCCAGGTTGATGCTCAGCCGGTCGCCGATCGCCCGGTTGCCGATCTGGTCGTGGTTCTGCGTGTAGGTCACCAGGCGCCAGGTCGGCACGCGCTCGGCGTCGATGGGATGCCCGTGGTCGCGACCCCGGAACGACGAGAACGTCCCGTCATGGAAGAATCCGCGCTCGACCGCCTTCCCGAGTGCGGCGAGCGAGTCGAAGTCGGCGTAGTAGCCGACGGTCTCGCCGGTGAGGTTGACCCGCGCACCGTGGTGGTAGTCGTCGCTCCACTGCGCGGTCAGGCCGTAGCCGCCGTCCTCGATCGGCGTGATCAGCTTCGGGTCGTTGAGGTCGGACTCGGCGATGAGGATCAGGGGTCGATCGAGTTCGGCGGCCGTAGCATCCACTCGCTCTGCCAGTTCCTGCAGCAGGTGCTTGCCGGTCGGGTCGACCAGCGCGTGCACCGCATCGAGCCGCAGCCCGTCGACGTGGTAGTCGCGCAGCCACATCAGCGCGTTCTCGAGGATGTACTCCCGCACCTCGGGCTGCGCCAGCGCGATCGTGTCACCCCAGGTGTTGCGGTCGCCCTCGACCAGGTACGGCCCGAACCGTGGGAGCACGTTGCCGCTCGGTCCCAGGTGGTTGTAGACGACATCCTGAATAACGCCGACGCCACGCTCGTGGCAGGCGTCCACGAATCGCTGATACGCCGCGGGGCCGCCATAGCTTTCCTGCACGGCGTACCAGAGCACGCCGTCGTAGCCCCAGTTGTGGGTGCCGTTGAAGGCGTTCACCGGCAGCAATTCCACAAGGTCGATGCCGAGGTCGACAAGGTGATCGAGCTGCTCGATGGCCGAGTCGAGCGTGCCCTCGGGGGTGAACGTTCCGACGTGCAGTTCGTAGATCACGGCACCGTGCAGTTCGATGCCGGCCCAGTCGTCGTCCCGCCATTCGTGGTGGGCGTGGTCGAACGTGCGCGACAGCCCGTGTACGCCGTGCGGTTGACGGCGGGATCGAGGATCGGGTAGCGCCCGATCCTCGTCGTTGAGGAGGTATCCGTAGTCCGCGTCTGCCTCGAGCTCGATCGGGTCGGCGCGCCACCAGCCCGACTCGCTCGTCATCGCGACGATCTCACCGTCGAGGCAGAGCCTGACTCGTCGCGCATTCGGTGCCCAGACGGCGAAGTCGTTCATGATGCCAGCAGCCCGACCGGGTATCGGTGCAGCACGTCGGCCACGCGCAGGGCACCGCCCGGCAACGTCGCTCCGGTGAGCACGTCGGTGACGGGACGACCGGGCAGCAGCACGACGGTGTCGGCCCAGCCACCGCGGGCCGCGAGGCCGACGGGCAGGCGGGTGGCGAGGGTGACGGCACCGCCGCGGTCGAACGCGATGAGGTGACCGGCGGCCGGACCGACGGCGGTTAGGGCTGCGTAGCGGGTGAACAGATCTGGCCGGTCGCGTCGCAGTCGCAGCGCGCGGGTCGTCACGAGCAGCTTGGCAGCACCGGTCTCATCGATCTCGGGCAGTGCCCCGTCGTCAATGGATTGCAGGATGCGGACGCGGTCGTCGAAGTCGATCTCCCGCCGGTTGTCGGGGTCGACGAGCGAGGTCTCCCACAGCTCGCTGCCCTGGTACACGTCGGGCACCCCGGGTGCGGTCAGCTGGATGAGCTTCGCGGCGAGACTGTTGCTCCAGCCGGGCATCCTCACCACCTCGACGATGTCCTCGACCGCGTCGCGCAGCTCGCCGGGTTCGAACAGCCGGTCGATCGCCGCGTGCATGCCGGCCTCGAACTCGGTGTTCGGGGCAGCCCAGCCGGTCGCCGTGCCCGCCTCGCGGGAGGCCTTCTCCGCGTAGGCGTGCAGCCGCTGCGCCGATGCCGGCCAGGCTCCGACGACCGACTCCCACAGCAGGTTCTCGAACGGGCCGTCGCCGAGCGGCACCAGCTCGCGAATCCGTGTGATCGTCGCGAGCCACCGTTGTGGAACCTCGGAGAGCACGTCGATGCGCGCTCGCACGTCTTCGCCGCGCTTGGTGTCGTGGGTGCTCAACGCGGTCTGGGATGCCGGGAACGTACCGTGCCGTTCCTCTTGCCTGCGGTGGAACTCGCGCAGGTCGATGGAGAACTCGTCGGGGTCCGCGCCGACCTCGGTCAGCGATGCCAGACGCGAGGTGCGGTAGAACGCGGTGTCCTCGACCCCTTTGGCCATCACCATGCCGGTGGTCTGCTGCATGCGAAGGGCGGCGGGATGCCCGGGGTCGCGCAGCACATCCACGAGGGCGTCGATCGTCGGCGCGAGTTCGGGCCGCCTTCGGGCGGCGTCAGCTGCGGCCTGCTCGAGGTGCTCGACGCCGTAGGGGAGGTAGCTGCGGTAGACCGGGAAGCAGGCGCAGAGCTCCGCGATCCCGTCCCCTACTCGCTCGGCCGCCACGTCGCTTCGCGACGCGACGGAACCGGCGAGCGGGGGCCCATCCGCGGGCTCGATGTCGGGCACCAGCCGGGCGATGCGCAGCACCTCGGATCGGAGGATGCCGTCGGCGATCCCGCGTCTGGTCTCGTGGATGAGGTCGGCCCACGCCACCGCACCACCGTGCAGGCTCGCGTCGAGATCGTCGAGAGCAACCCGGCCCGCGGGGTCGACCAGGATGCGGTCGATGTCGGCGAGCGCGTCGTATCCCGTCGTTCCCGCCGCCTGCCAGTGGGCTGGGAGGCGCTCGTGCCCCTCGAGGATCTTCTCGACGAGCACGTACGCCGACCCGGTCAGCCGCGCCAGATCATCGAGGTACTCGCCGGGGTTCAGCAGGCCGTCCGGGTGATCGACCCGCAGCCCGTCGACGAGCCCCTCGGCGAACCAGCGCCCGATCTCGGTGTGCGACTGATCGAACACCCACGGCACCTCGACCCGGATCGCCGCGAGCGAGTTCACCGCGAAGAAGCGGCGGTAGTTCAGTTCCGCGTCGGCTCGGCGCCAGTCCACCAGCTCGTAGTGCTGCCGATCGTGCACCTCCTCGGGTGTACCGCCCTCGCTACCCGGTGCGATCGGAAACCTGGTCCCGAAATAGTCGAGTTCACCGTCGACCACTGTCAACGTGGCATCCGAGCCGAGCACCGGAATGCGAAGCCGCGGCGCGAACGCCCAGTCCACGTCGAACGCTTCGGCATAGCGCGACTGCTGCCCGTGCGCCAGCAGATCCCACCACCACCGGTTCTCCTTGGGCACGGCGACGCCGACGTGGTTGGGCACGATGTCGACCAGTACGCCCATGTCGGCTCCGTGCGCGGCCGTCGAGAGCGCGTCGAGTCCGGCCGGACCACCGCGGGCCGGATCGATAGTCGAGTGGTCGATGACGTCGTATCCGTGGTCCGAGCCGGCCGACGCGACCAGCAGCGGCGACAGGTACACCCAGTCGGCTCCGAGCGCGTGCAGGTATGGGACGAGGTCGGCCGCCGCGTGAAGGTCGAACCCCTCGCGGATCTGCAGCCGATAGGTCGAGCGGGGGATCACTCCGCCGCCCTGAGCACCAGTACCGAACGCGCTTGCACCGTGATGCGGTCGCCGGCCGCGAACTGCGCCTCGGGTTCCTCCGCGGTCGTGGTGTCGACGACCACGTCCCACTGCTGCCCGTACTCCTCGGCGGGCAGGTCGAAGTCGACCGGGCCGCTGTGTGCGTTGAAGTACAGCAGGAAGCTCGAGTCCACGATGGGCTGCCCGCGCCGGTCCCGAGCCCGGATCCCGTGTCCGTTGAGGAACATGCCCAGCGACTTGACGTGCGCGGCATCCCAGTCCTCAGCGGTCATCGCGCTGGCGTCCGTCGACATCCATTCGACGTCTCGCAGCGGCTCACCCTCGGCACGCCTGACCGGAAGGCCTGTGAAGAATCCTTTGCGCCTGAACACCGGATGCTCCGCCCGCAGCCGTGCGATGCGCGACGTGAATCCCATCAGTTCGGCGTCGGTCTGATCCCAGTCGATCCAGCTCAACGCGTTGTCTTGGGCGTAGGTGTTGTTGTTGCCCCGCTGGGTGCGTCCGAGTTCGTCGCCGTGCAGCAGCATCGGCACGCCCTGGGAGAGGAACAGCGTCGTGATGAAGTTGCGCTGCTGTTTGGCGCGGACGGCGAGCACCTCCGGGTCATCGGTGTCGCCTTCGGCCCCGCCGTTCCACGAGCGGTTGTGCGACTCGCCGTCGTTGCCGTCCTCGCCGTTGGCCTCGTTGCGCTTTTCGTTGTACGACACCAGATCGCGCAGGGTGAAGCCATCATGGGCGGTGACGAAATTGATGGATGCCACGGGCCGGCGTCCCGACGTCTCGTACAGGTCTGGCGACCCAGCCAGCCGGCTCACGAACTCGCCGAGCGTCGCCGGCTCGCCGCGCCAGAAGTCGCGGACGGTGTCGCGGTACTTGCCGTTCCACTCCGTCCACTGCGGCGGGAAGCCGCCGACCTGGTAGCCGCCGGAGCCGATGTCCCAGGGTTCGGCGATGAGCTTGACCTGCGACACCACCGGGTCCTGCTGCACGAGCTCGAAGAAGGTGGAGAGCTTGTCGACCTCGAAGAACTCACGCGCCAGTGTCGCGGCCAGGTCGAACCGGAACCCGTCGACGTGCATCTCGGTCACCCAGTAGCGCAGCGAGTCCATGATCAGCTGCAGCGAGTGCGGGTGGCGCACGTTGAGCGAGTTGCCGGTGCCGGTGGTGTCGAAGTAGTGCTGCTGGTCATCCTCCACCAGCCGGTAGTACGCGGCGTTGTCGATGCCGCGGAACGAGATGGTCGGGCCGAGGTGGTTGCCCTCGGCGGTGTGGTTGTACACCACGTCGAGGATCACCTCGATGCCCGCCTCGTGCATCGAGCGCACCATGCTCTTGAACTCGAGCACCTGCTGACCGCGGTCGCCGGTGGAGGAGTAGCCCGCGTGCGGCGCGAAGAACCCGATGGTGTTGTAGCCCCAGTAGTTCGACAGCCCTTTGTCCTGCAGCACGGAGTCGTTGACGAACTGGTGCACCGGCATCAGCTCGAGGGCCGTGACACCGAGGCTCTTCAGGTGCTCGATGACCGAGGGATGGGCCAGGCCCGCGTAGGTGCCGCGCTGCTCCTCGGGCACGTCGGGGTGCAGCCGCGTCATCCCCTTCACGTGCGCTTCGTAGATGACGGTGTCGTTGTAGGCGATCCGGGGCGCCGACTCTCCGGTCCAGTCGAAGTACGGGTTGATGACGACGCCGAGCATCATGTGGGGCCCGGAGTCCTCGTCGTTGCGTTCGTCGGGCGCGTCGAACTGGTACGAGAACAGCGACTGGTGCCAGTCGATCTCGCGGCTGGTGGCCTTGGCGTACGGGTCGAGCAGCAGCTTGTTCGGGTTGGCTCGCTGCCCGGACGAAGGGTCATACGGGCCGTGCACCCGATAGCCGTAGAGCTGCCCCGCCTGCACGGTGGGCAGGTAGGCGTGCCAGATGTAGGCATCCACCTCGGTCAGCTCGACGCGCGTCTCGACCCCGTCGTCATCGAACAGGCACAGTTCGACCCGCTCGGCGATCTCGCTGAACAGCGCGAAGTTCGTGCCGCTGCCGTCGAACGTCGCCCCCAGCGGGTAGGGGTTGCCCGGCCAGGTCTCCACTACTGGCGCTCGGCGATGAACGAGGCGGTGGCCGCCGACAGCGAGCCGTACTCGCCTGGCATCCTGCCGTCCACGACGTAGCGCGAGTCGTACCGCGCGATCGTGCCGAGCACCGCGCGAGTGTCATCCTCCGGTAGTCGGCGGTCGCAGACCCGCCAGCGGTTCATCCCGATGAGATCGAGGCGGATGTCCCGTTGCTGGGGGCCCTCGAACCTGTTCGCGCGCATGGTGCACCTCCGTGACCCCCATGCTAGGCACACTGCTCGCCTCGCGGGTGGGGGTTGCGACGAGCCCGCGCTGGCGGCTAGGGCGTGTCTCCCATATGGCGTAGCCAGGTGAGGATGGCACTGATGGTGACGGCGGCGCGGTAGGTGATGGCGAGTTTGTCGTAGCGGGTGGCGAGGCCCCGCCATTGCTTGGCGAGAGCGAAGGAGCGCTCGACGACGTTGCGGCCCCGGTAAGCGTCTGCGTCGAAGCCGGGTGGTCGGCCTCCGCGCGATCCTCGGCGTTTGCGGGCGCCGATCTGGTCGCTCTTCTCCGGAATGACGGCCCGAATCCCGCGGCGGCGCAGCTCGACGCGGGTCATGCCGGACGTGTAGGCGCGGTCGGCGATGAGCGCATCGGGGCGGGTTCGCGGCCGTCCCGGGCCAAGGCGGGGCACGTGGATCTCGGCGAGCACGTGGGCGAGCATGGCGCCGTCGTTACGTTGCCCGCCGGTGATCACCATCGCGAGCGGGCGGCCTCGCCCGTCGACGGCCTGGTGGATCTTGGTGGTCAGCCCGCCGCGGGACCGGCCGATTCCGTGTCCGGCCGGTTCAACCTCGTGCCAGGGCAGATTCTTGTAATTCGATCCCGCCCCCTGTGTCCTGCTCGGGGCGGGTCGTGTTCGTCGCGTGCTGATGCGCACGCGCAATCGTCGCGTCTACGGACACCGACCAGTCGATCTTCCCTGCCGCGTCGGCATCGGCGAGGATCCAGGCAAGCACCCGATCCCACGTCCCGTCCCCGGCATAACGACGATGCCGCTTCCATACCGTCTGCCATGGCCCGAACTCCTCGCGCGGCAGATCACGCCACGGGATCCCGGTCCGGTACCGGTACGCGATGCCCTCCACCACGCGGCGACTATCGCCGAACGGACGACCCCGCCGCCCCGCATTCGAGGGCAGCAACGGCCCGATCCGCTCCCACTGCTCGTCCGTGAACACCCTCAACCGCGAATCAGATCTCACCTCTCAAGATTGCCGCGAACCCCACGAACCAAATGGGAGACACGCCCTAACCCGCTGACGCCGCGCGTGAGGCATCCGGTGTGATCCATCGACGCGCCCGGTAAGTTGGTCGCCATGGCCGCGCTGCCGACCGTCTCGATCGTCATCCCCGCATACAACGAGGAGCGAACGATCGCCGCATGCGTGCTCGCGGCCCTCGATCAGACCGTTCCAGCCAACGAGATCATCGTCGTCGACAACAAGTCCACGGATGGCACGGCTGCAGCCGTGCACGCCCTGCGAGCCGCGCACCCGGCAGCTCCGATCCGCTACCTGCAGCAGAACGCCGTGCAGGGTCTGATCCCCACTCGCAACTTCGGCCTGGACGCCGCCACCAGCGAGGTGGTCGGACGCATCGACGCCGACTCCGTGCTCGAGCCGACCTGGGTCGAGGCCGTGCAGAAGGCGTTCGTCGACCCCGAGGTCGCCGGCTGCACCGGCCCGGTCATCTACTACGACATGCCCCTGCGCCGCTTCGGCCATCGTGCCGACGACCTGTTGCGCCGCACGGTCATCAAGATCACCCGCGACTACCACCTGCTGTTCGGCTCGAACATGGCCCTGCGCGCGTCGGCGTGGCGGGCGATCCGCGACGAGGTGTGCCTGGATGCCGCGGACGAACTGCACGAAGACATCGACATCTCGATCCACCTGCACGAGCACCGGTTCAAGGTCACCTACTCCAGCGACATGGTCACCGGCATGTCGGCCCGTCGGCTGGATGATTCCCCCCGCGAGTACTACAACTACGTCATGCGGTTCGAGCGCACGTACAAGCGGCACAATGTGCGCAGCCTCACGCTGCGCGCCCCGATGGCGATCTTCCTCTCGGCCTACCCGGCGCTGAAGACCATCCGCAAGAACGAGTTGCGCAAGGCCGCTCAGGCGCTCGAGTAGCCCGCTCGGCCGTGCCAGCGACGCCCCGTGCGGAGGATGACACGCCGCGCACGCCGAGCCAGCCGCCCGCTGTCGGCGTGTCGTCCTCCCGAACGGGTGTGACGACCTGCAGGTACGCGCCGTTCTGCGGCTCGGTGAAGATGCGGAAGTCCATCTCTCGAGCCTAAGCTGGGTGCGTACACGGGAGTCCGGATCACCGGGCTGAGAGGGAGCTACGGATGCTCCGACCGTCGAACCTGATCTGGATCATGCCAGCGCAGGGAGGCCTCTTTCCACCCCGTGCCCATCGAGAGGCACATCGCATGACTGCAGTTCAGACATCCACCCCTGTTCAGGCGCGCTTGACGTGGCGCGTCGTCGACATCGTTGTGGCCGCCGTGGTCGCGGTCGCCTGCGGGGTGATCTTCTTCGCCTGGGGCGCCGTCTACGAGCCGATCACCACGCCCCTGCAGCTGCTGCTGCCCGGTTCGCAGGCGCTGCTGTACGGCGTGTGGCTGCTCGCCGGGCCGTTGACGGCGCTCATCGTGCGCAGGCCGGGCGCGGCGCTGTTCGGCGAGCTGGTCGCCGCGTCGGTGTCGGCGCTGCTCGGTGCGTCGTGGGGACTGCTGACGCTGGAGTCCGGTTTGGTGCAGGGGCTCGCGGCGGAGCTGGTGTTCCTCGCCTTCCGCTATCGGGTGTGGGCGCTGCCGGTGGCCCTGCTTGCCGGTGCAGCGGCCGGTCTCGCGATGGGGCTGAACGACCTCGTGCTGTACTACCCGGGCCTCGATGACGGCTTCAAGGCCGCCTACCTGGTCGCCGGGGTGGTCGGGGGAGCGCTGATCGCCGGTGCCGGCGCCTGGCTGCTGACCCGGGCGCTCGCCGCCACCGGGGTGCTCGACCGGTTCGCGTCGGGCCGGGAGAATGCGGAGCGGGTCTGAGACCCGCGATCAGCGCTCGCGGGTGGGGCTGGCGGCACGGCGGGCGGCTGGCATGGGCGATGCGCGGCCTCGACCTGACCGTGCGACCGGGGGAGCGGATGCTCCTGCTCGGCGCCTCCGGCTCCGGCAAGTCGACCCTGTTGCGGGCTCTGGCCGGGGTGCTCGGCGACGACGAGGGGCAGCGCGAGGGGCAGCTGCAGGTGATCGGCCAACCGGGGCTCGTGCTGCAGGATCCCGACTCGCAGGTGATCGCCTCGAGGGTCGGCGACGATGTTGCGTTCGGCTGCGAGAACCTCGGCGTGACCCGCGAGCAGATCTGGCCGCGGGTGCGCGACGCGCTCGCGGCGGTGGGGCTCGACGTGCCGCTGAACCGCTCGACGAGTGCACTCTCGGGCGGGCAGCGGCAGCGGCTCGCGCTCGCCGGGGTGCTCGCCATGCGCCCCGACATGTTGCTGCTCGACGAGCCGACCGCGAACCTCGACCCCGCCGGGGTGACCGAGGTGGTGGATGCCACGGCTGCGGTACTCGACGCGACCGGCGCCACGCTCGTGGTCGTCGAACACCGGGTCGCGACCTGGCTCCCGCTCGTGAACCGCGTGGTGGTGCTCTCCCCCGAGGGGGTCGTCGCCGACGGGACACCGGGGGAGGTGCTGCACGCGAGGGGCGAGCAGCTCGCCGCGCAGGGGATCTGGGTGCCGGGGCATCCGCCCGCCCGTCCTGCTCGAACGAGCAAGCCCGGCGCGACCCTGCTGACCGCGGAGGATCTCGCGGTCGGGCGGGACCAGCCGGTCCATGAGGGCGTGAACCTGTCGGTGCGCGCGGGCGAACTGCTCGCCGTGACCGGGCCGAACGGTGCCGGCAAGTCGACCCTCGCGCTCACCCTCGGCGGGCTGCTGCCACCGGTGGCGGGGGCGTTGCGCGCTGAGGACGCTCTCGCCGACGGTGCAGACTCGCAGCCGCACCGCTGGCGGTCACGTGAGCTGCTGACCCGCATCGGCACGGTGTTCCAGAACCCCGAGCACCAGTTTCTGGCCCGCACGGTTCGCGACGAGCTCGAGCTCGGCCCGAGGGCTCTGCAGGCGGAGACCGACGTCGACGACCTGCTCGAGCGACTGCGGCTGAGCCATCTCGCCCGGGCGAACCCGTTCACGCTGTCCGGCGGTGAGCAGCGCCGACTCAGCGTGGCGACGGCCCTCGCGACCCGGCCCCGCATGCTCGTGCTCGACGAGCCGACCTTCGGCCAGGATGCCTCGACCTGGGCCCAACTCGTCGCGCTCGTCGCCGAACTGCTCGAGTCGGGCACCGCGGTGGTGGCCGCCACCCACGACCCCGACTTCGTGGATGCGCTGGCTGACACGCGGCTGGAGCTCACGTGAACCCCGTGGCGAAGCTCGGCGCCGCTGCAGTGCTCGCGCTGTGCCTCGTGCTCACGATCGACCCCGTGTCGGCGGGCGTCGCGCTCGCGCTCGAGACGGCGCTGTTCCCGTTGCTGGGCATCTCGGTCCGCACTTTCTGGCGGCGCACCTGGCCGGTGTGGGTGGCCGCCGCCCTCAGCGGCCTGACCATCGCGCTCTACGGGCGCACTTCGGGGCGGGTGTTCGTCGAGTTCGCACTGGTGCGGGTCAGCGAGGGTTCCCTTGATCTGGCCCTCTCGACGATGTTGCGCGTGCTCGCGATCGCGCTGCCGGCCGTCGTGCTGTTCCTGACCATCGACCCGACGGAACTCGCCGACGGATTGGCTCAGCGGCTGCGGCTGCCTGCGCGCTTCGTGCTGGGCGCGCTCGCCGGGCTGCGGCTGGTGTCTGCTGCGCTCGAGGACTGGCGATCGGTCGCGCTCGCGCGCCGGGCCCGCGGGGTGGCGGATCGCGGGGCGATCCGCCGGTTCGCGGGCCAGGCGTTCGCGCTGCTGGTGCTCTCGATCCGGCGGGGGAGCACGCTGGCGACCGCGATGGAGGCTCGAGGGTTCGGCGCGCCGGTTCAGCGCACCTGGGCTCGCGAGTCGCGGTGGCGGGGGCGGGACTGGCTGATACTCGGGGCCGGCGCGGCGATCGGGGTGTCCGCGATCACCGCGGCGGTACTGGCTGGAACCTGGAGGCCGATTCTTGGCTGAACGTATCCTCATCGACGGCCGGTCCGGGTCGGGGAAGACCGAGCTGGCGGCGGCCCTCATCGAAGGGTGGCCCGCCGCCTCCCCACCGCACGACCGCCCCGCGCTGACGCGCGCGTCGGAACCGGCGGCGTGGGCCCAGCTGGTGCGCCTCGACGACCTGTACCCGGGGTGGGACGGGCTGGATGCCGGGAGTGCTGCGGTGCCAGGCATCCTGCTCACCGGTGTCTGGCGCGCCTGGGACTGGGCGCGGGACCGGCCCGGGGGCGAGCACCGTCTCGATCCCGGCCGGCCGATCGTGATCGAGGGGGCAGGGGCTGCCAGCCGGGCGGCCCGGGCGCTCGCAGACATGTCGATCTGGGTCGAGCTCGATGAGTCGACGCGCAAGCGACGCGCGCTTGAGCGGGACGGCGAGTTGTACGCACCGCACTGGGAACGTTGGGCGCGCCAGGAGGCCGCGTACGTCGCGCGGGAGCGACCCGCAGAGCACGTGGATATGATCGTCGACGGCGGGGATGCCGCGCTCGACGCCGTGCTGGATGGGCTGCGGCGTTAGCCGGTCGTCCATTTCTGCACGATGCTGTCGCCGCGAGGGTGCAGCGTCATCGTCGAGGTGCTGGCGTCGCAGGTGAGTTCCCAGCCCACGGTGTCGTCGAACGCGGTCGGCGGCAGGTTGTACGGAATCGGATCGACGACGGCGCCGTCCTGCTCCGCAGTCGTCGTGACCTCGATCTCGTTCGTCCAGCGGCGGGGGATCGCGACCTCCGTGTCGATGTACGCCTTGCCCTCTGCCGTGCCCGTCTGGCGCTGCGTGAGCACCAAGCCGGTTGACGTCGTCACGATGATCGTGAGGTCGCTGTCGATGGTGGCGAAACTGCTCTCGTCCCACGTGATGGTCTTGGTGCCGGTCACCTCGATCGCCGTCACTTCAGGCCGGTCAGCCTGCAGCTGCGCCAGCAGCGATACACCGAGATCAGCCGTGTCGAGGTTCCAGGTCGGGCCGATCACGCACTGCGCGGTCGGCGACCGAGGGGCCGGAGTGGATGCGGGGGTGACAAGAGCGCAGCCGGAGAGCGTGGCGAGCACCGCAGCGGCGCCGGCGACGAGCGCCGTTGACGATCTCGAGTGCATGATCCCCCCGGGTCGTGGACGTGGCACACCGAATCCTACGTGCTCGACGCATGCGCCATGCTCAGCCCCAGCCCAGTTCGTGCAACTGTTCGTCATCGATTCCGTAGTAGTGCGCGATCTCATGCACGAGCGTGATGTGGATCTGGTTCCGCAGGTCGTCGAGGTCTTCCGCGATCGCCAGCAGCGGTTCGCGGAACAGGATGATGCGATCCGGCAGTTCTCCGAAGCCGTACTGGTCGCGGTCGGTGAGCGCGACGCCCTCGTACAGGCCGAGCAGTTCGAGCGAGCCGTCCTCGGGCCGATCCTCGGTGACGAACACCACGTTGTCGAGTCCGTCGACCATGTCGTCGGGCAGGGCGTCGAGTTCGTCGACGACGAGCTGCTCGAACTGCTGCGCGGTCAGTTGAATGTCAGGCATCGAGACACTCGATCAGGCTGCCCTGCAGCGCGCCGAGCCACTCGTAGACGCCGAGCATGGCCGCGTCGTGCTCGTCGTCGATGCGCCCGCGGTCGTCGTCGCCGACGATCTCCAGTCTCGCCGCGATCGCCAGCCGCAGATCGGTGAGGGCGCGCAACCACGATTGCACGGCGGCCGCGTCCAGTCGCACGGCCACCGGCCGTTCCGTCGGCGGCAGGGCACCTGCGACTGCGCGTGCGTTGACCACCTTGCGCTCGATGAGACTGCGCTCGGTCAGACGCCGGTGTTCGGATGCCGCACCCGCGTCGTCGAGGTAGGCGTCGGGTAGCAGACGGGCCAGCGCCGGGTCGAGCGGCGCCGACTGACCGCCGCCGATCCCGGCCTGCGCGAACACGACGGAGGCCGGATCGCTCGGTGCCTCCGCGGACCGGTCGAGCAGCATCGTCACCAGTTGGTCGCTGAGGTCGCGCAGCACTGCGGCTTCGTCGCGGGTGAATCTCGCCGTGATGGCGCCGTCGCGCTCGCGCGTGAACGGGATCACGAGTCGGCCCGGGTCAGGGTCGCCCACAGCCCGTAGTCGTGCATGGCCTCGACGTGCCGCTCCATCTGCTCGCGACCACCGGACGCTACGACCGCGCGGCCCTCGTTGTGCACCAGCAGCATGAGTCGCTGCGCCTCGGCCCGCGAGTGCCCGAAGTAGGTGCGGAACACGTAGGTCACGTATGTCATGAGGTTGACCGGGTCGTTCCAGACGATGGTGACCCATGGCGAATCACGCCCGGCGAGCTCGTTCAACTCCTCGACAGGAGCCTCGACGAGATCGACCACCGGCTACCTCCTGGGGTGATCGACGGGACTCGAACCCGCGACATCCGGCACCACAAGCCAGCGCTCTACCAACTGAGCTACGACCACCAAGCGCTGCAAGGCAGCCGGTCAAGTGTAGTACACCGCGACGGCGGATGCCTCTCACACCCGGTTCGCGAACCGCTCCACGACATCGCCCGCCACAGCCTGCACCTGCTCAGTCGTCGGTCCCGGCTCGGCCACGAACACCGCCTCGCGGTAGTACGCCAGCTCACGAATGGACTCCCGGATGTCGGCGAGCGCGCGGTGACCGCCGGACTTGAGCGGGGCATTGAAGTACACCCGCGGAAACCAGCGACGGGACAGTTCCTTGATCGACGAGACGTCGATGCTGCGGTAGTGCAGGTGCGAGTCGACCCGGGGCATGTACTTGGCCAGGAACATCCGGTCGGTGCCGATCGTGTTGCCCGCCAGCGGGGCGGTCTGAGCGGTAGGCACGAAGCGGAGGATGTACTCGTTCACGGCGAACTCGGCATCAGCCAGGGAGACGCCGTCGGGGATCTCGTCGAGCAGCCCGCTCTCGCGGTGCATGGTGCGCACGAACTCACCCATGTTGTCGTACGCCGACTGGTCGGGCTTGATGACGATCGAGAACCCGTCGTCGACCGGTCGCAGGTCGTAGTCGGTGATGACGACGGCGACCTCGACGAGCTCGTCGATGGAGACATCCAACCCGGTCATCTCGCAGTCCATCCAGACCAGCAGGTCAGAGCTTGATGCCATCCCCTCACTCTACTGGCGGGGTACGAGACCACCGCAGGGCGAGCCTACTGGCGGGGCGTGACCGCGATCAGCCCTGGCAGCTTGGGGTCGCGTCCGTCGCCGAGCGACTCGCGGCGCAAGCGCCGACCCACCCAGGGGATGGCGTGCTGCTGCACCCAGTCGATCGTGCGCAGGGGAGGCGTGGGAGTGGTCGTCGACTGCCGGGCGCCGAACTCGTAGTACGGCACGCCCAGCGCGTGCGCCGCGCGACTGGCGAGCAGGCGGTGACCGGCGGCCGTGAGGTGCACGCGATCCTGAGCCCACATCGCCGGGGCGTGCAGTTCGCGCACGCCCCAGAGGTCGAGCGTGAACGTTCCGTGAGAGCGGGCGATGCTCCACAGGTTGGCGTTGAACACCGCCGCTCGCCCGCGGAACGGCTTGAGGAAGAATGCGAACTGCGGGTCGAAGCAGGTCGCGAGCAGCACATCAGACCCGGCGGCACGAAGTTCAGCGACTCCGGACTCGAGTTCGGCGGCGAGTGCGTCCGGGTCGGACTTCGGGCTCATCAGGTCATTGCCGCCGATCAGTACCGAGGTCAGGTCGGCCTGCAGTTCGATGGCCTTCGGCACCTGCTCCTGCACGACGTGACGCACCCGCCTGCCGCGAACCCCGAGGTTGGCGTACTCGAACGGGTTGCCCCGCAGCCTGGCGTTGCCGTCGAGGATGGTCGCGAGCCGGTCGGCCCACCCGAACCAGGGCTCGCCCGATCCGACCACGGGGTCGCAGAAGCCCTCCGTGATCGAGTCGCCGAGTGCGACGTAGCGGTGCCACTGAGCGGTCACGCCATCAGTCTGAGGGCGTTGCCGCGGAGCATCCATCGTCCACGCGAGGCCGTCACCCGATGTGCACGCGAAGTTCGCGCCCGGTACACCGGCGCGGGCCACCGTAGGCTGACACCGTGTCCACCGTGCTCGGGATTCTCCTGTTGGTCAACGCCGTCTTCAACGCCGTAACCTGGCCGGCGTTCTACCGCCGGGTGGCGAAAGACCCCAGAGCCCGGGATGCCTCGGGCGCACGAACCCGATTCCTCACGGTGCACGTGGTGCTCGTGACGATCGCACTCGTGCTCGCGGTCCTGTCGGCGGTAGCAGGCATCCTCGCGCTCATCTCTGGTAGGAGTTGAGGATGAGCGAAAACCCCACCCTCAAGCACGGTGAGACGTACATGGTGTTCTACTCCGGCGGGCCGTTCGACGGTCAGAGCGAGAGCCGCATCTCCACGGACGGCACCTGGGAGAGCGAGATCACCGCGCTCGCCGCCTTCGAGGGCAACGAAACGCAGGTGGACTACGTGTCGCCGGTGGCGAGACAGGTCGGCGACCAGGTGCAGGTCACCTACACGTGGGATGCCGCGGACAGCGACCCGATTCAGGCCCTGGACGAGCGCAACGACGACTGAGCCGTCTCGGCTTCTCGACGATCGAGGCGGTATCGTGGGGCGACGCGCCCTCGTAGCTCAGCGGATAGAGCAGGAGCCTTCTAATCTCTTGGTCGCAGGTTCGATTCCTGCCGAGGGCACCGATGTGCAATCATTTTGCTAGCATCGTGCAACATGAAGACGCTGTACTTGCGGAACGTGCCCGATGAGGTTGTTCGCAGGCTCGAACGACTCGCCGATCGCGACGGAACCTCCGTCGGTGCGGTCGCAGTGCGCGAGTTGTCCGACGTCTCTCGTCGTGCTGACAATCCGGCATTGATCGGGAGCCTGCCTGACCTGGGTATCGCAGGTGCCGAGATCGTAGGGGGCGTTGAACAGGAGCGCGCCGACCGGTGATCGTGCTCGACGCCTCCGCTGCCCTCTCAGCTCTTCTCAACGCCGGACCGGCTCGAGTCGCGCTCGCAACGGAGCAGTTGCACGCGCCTCACCTCATCGATTCTGAAATCGCCAGCGGCCTCCGACGCCACGTCGCTTCAGGCCGCATGACCGCGGAAGTCGCGTGGGCTGGCCTCGACACCTGGCGCCACCTCGGCATCACGCGCTACGCCACGCAGGGCTTGCTCGGGCGAGTGTGGGAGCTCCGCGAGCACCTTTCGGCATACGACGCAGGATATGTCGCGCTCGCCGAGTCACTTGGGTGTTCCCTCCTCACCGCAGACGGGCGCATCAGCCGAGCACCAGGCATCCTCTGTCCAGTCACCGTCGTCCCCCGATAGCGCCGATCTCGCACTGGCTGACACGGATGTCCCGTGCCAAGGTGGGCGCATGCAACGGATCGTCATCGCAGCGGTGGCCGCCGCATCCGCCCTCACCCTCGTCGGGTGCACCTCGCCGCAACCGACCGTCGCGACGTTCGAGGTGGCGGGCGGACCGCAGACGTACAAAATCGAGCTGGCCACGCCGGAGCTCATCCAGCAGGTCAAGGATCTGATGGCGGGCTCCGAGGAGGGTCGCATCCCCATCGGGCGCATCGTGCGCGACGATCCGAGCGTGAACGCGCCGTGGTCGTGGCACATCGACCCGGCGACGCTCGAGTTCGCTGACGTGACGATGGAGGTGTGCGACGGCCTGCCCGAGTACGTCGAAGACGGCAGCCTGACGTCTGACTACTACTGCCCCTGGATGGCGGTCCCGATCGAGCTGACCGGGCCGGGCGCGGACTGACTCAGGCCTTCTCGGTTACCAGCGGTTCTGTGGATGTCGCGGCACCCTGCGCCGCGACCCACTCACGTTGCTTCACCTCGAGGTCGCTCTCGCCGGCGGGAGCCCCGTACTTCCACTCGGCGAGATCCTGAGCGAAGAGCTTGCGCGCCCGGCTGGGCTTGTTCTGCCAGGCGATCAAGCCGTCCTGCAGATTCGCGAGCTCCTGGTCGGCCTGAGCGCTGTAGCTGGCCGAGTTGCGTTTGATCGTGGCGAGCAGATGAGCGGCCCAGTCGGCGGCGAGCCCGGCACCGGCCACGGGCAGCAGCCGCACGCGCACCTCGGCCTCGCTGGCCTGATGATCGACGTGATCCTTCTCGGTTGCCGACAGTGATGCCCAATTCGCAGCGCGGCGACCAGCGGCGATCAGCGAAGCGACGGCCGCCGACTTGTGCTGCCGGTCTTGCTGGGCGAGGAGGCGCTTGATGGCGCCACGCGCGATGAGTCCCGCGACGACGCCGCCGAGGAGGATCGCGAGGAAGGGGAGGATCGCTGAAGTCAAGACGCGCCAGCCGTCTTCTGAGTCGAACCACCCCACGATGTCGTTCCACCAGTCCTGGATCATGTTCGCACTGTAACCCCGGGGTACAGCCGGTCGAAGCGCGACAGGCCGATGAGGAGAGTGTCAGGCCGATCGGGAGCCGAAGCACTCCATCGCATCCGTGAAGCGCCAGAACTCGCCGACCGAGAGAAAGCGGCGTTGGCGCGCCAGCATCCGCCGCGCCGTGAAGCGCTCGCCGGCGGCGGTCGGCACCCGGTCGACGTAGCCGAGTACCTCGCCGTCGCTGCGTGTCACGCGCCACAGGTCGTCATGCAGTTGCACCGCCATCACGCCGACTTGGGCGCCGGTAGCGGGTGCGAAGTCGAGTACGGTCACGGTCGATCCTCTTCTCTGTCGTCTCCACAGTAGAAGTTATGTTCGACCACCGACATTCGCGCTGTCCAGCGGCGGGGCGAGCGCCAGATCGGCGTCGACGACCCGACCCTTGCGCGCCGTCTGCGCGAGCACGATGCCGACGAGCACCACTGCCGCGCCGATCAGTTGCGTCACCGAGAGCTCCTCGCCGAGCCAGAGCCAGGCGACCACGAATGCGAAGATCACCTCGGACGACGCGACCACACCCGCGGCTGTCGCGCGAAGCCGGCCGATCGCCGCGAACGAGAGCAGGAACGGCAGGAACGACCCGAGCACGATCAGCCACCCGAGCACCGCCCAGAACGGCAGCACGACCGCCTCGAGATTGCCGGTCAGCGACACCGAGGAGACCAGGATGCCTGGATCGATCGACCACCACCCGCTGAAGAACGCCCAGAACAGGGCCGCGAAGCCCGTCGTCCAGAAGGCCACAGCGAGCGGGCTGGTCGCCGCGACCTGCCGCTCACCGACGAGGAAGTACAGCGACAGCGTCGCGGCCGCAGCCAGCGCCATCAGCACACCGAAACCGTCGAGCCGGCTCGACCAGATCTGCGCGACCACCACGAGGCCGGCGAGCACACACGCGATCGCGATCCAGAGCCGGGCTCGCACCGGCTCCTTGAACACGAAGTACGCGATCAGCGCGACCACCAGCACGGCAAGATACTCGAACAGCAGGGCGATGCCCACCGGCAGCAGCTGCACCGCGTACGCGTAGGTCACCTGCAGCAGCGCGACGCCCCCGATGCCGAGGATCGCCATCACGCCGATCTGCCGCAACGGCAGGCGGAACGCGCGACGATCCAGCACTACCAACAGCGCACCCGCGATCAGGGCGGTGCCGAGCGTGCGGAACTGCGTCGCCTGAGCCGGGCTGAGCCCGCTGTCGAGCACCACCTTGGTGACGCTGCCGTTGGCGCCGAACAGCAGGGCTGCGAGCAGCCCGAAGACGTAGCCCACCTCAGCGACGCATGCCGGTGCCGTGCACCGCGTGCGGCTCGATGGCCGCGATCTCCTCGTCGGTGAGCGGCTCGGCGGTGAGCACCTGCAGGTTGTTCTCGAGCTGAGCGACGCTGCTCGCGCCGATCAGCGCCGAGGTGACCTGCGGTACCCGCAGCACCCACGAGAGTGCGAGCTGCGCCAGCGACTGGCCCCTGCTCGATGCGATGGTCTCGAGTGCCGCGGCCCGATCCAGGTAGGTCGCATCGATGTTCTCCTCGGTCAGCCAGCGCCCCTCCGAGACGCGAGAACCCTCTGGGATGCCCCTGAGATACCGGTTGGTGAGCAGGCCCTGGGCGAGCGGCGAGAACACGATCGACCCGACCCCGAGCTCATCGAGCACGGGGAACAGTCCGTCTTCGATGTGCCGGTCGAACATGTTGTAGCGCGGCTGGTGGATGAGCAGCGGCACGCGGTGCTCGGCGAGGGCAGCGTGCGCCGCTCGGGTCTGCTCGGGTGAGTAGTTCGAGATACCCGCGTAGAGCGCCTTGCCCGAGTGCACCGCGCTCGCGAGGGCACCCATGGTCTCCTCGATGGGAGTTCTCGGGTCGGGGCGGTGCGAGTAGAAGATGTCGAAGTACTGAAGCCCTGTGCGCTTGAGGCTCGCGTCGAGGGACGAGAGCACGTACTTGCGCGATCCCCACTCCCCATAGGGTCCGTCCCACATCTCGTACCCGGCCTTGCTCGAGATGATCAGCTCGTCGCGGTACGGCGCGAGGTCCTGGGCGAAGATGGTGCCGAAGTTGCTCTCGGCCGAGCCGGGGGGCGGGCCGTAGTTGTTGGCGATGTCGATGTGCGTGACGCCGAGATCGAACGCGCGCAGGATGATCGCCCGCTGCGTGGTCAGCGGCTTGTCGTAGCCAAAGTTGTTCCAGAGACCAAGCGACACCTTGGGCAGCAGCAGACCGCTGCGTCCGGTTCTCACGTAGTCCATCGAGGCGTAGCGGTTCTCGGCAGCGTTGTAGGGCATGGTCTCAGCCTAGGTGCGCGGGTCGGAATCGGGTGACGTGAGGGGCGGCGTTGGCTCGGCGTC
>VFQO010000879.1_pt1 | contig 27873 bp, 29 predicted proteins | sample 3512331 | NCBI WGS metagenome assembly VFQO01 (sample SAMN10412371, study PRJNA504923) | tailings metagenome | isolation source: Replicate 3 from Balatoc abandoned mine | place: Philippines: Itogon, Benguet | collected 2017-08-28 | reverse complement strand
CTCACGAACATCACGTCGGGGCGGCCGGCATCGTATTCGTCAAACACCAGCGCGACCGGGTGCTGCAGCGCCCAGGGGAGCAGGCCTTCGCGGAACTCGGTGACCTGCTGGCCATCGCGCAGCACGATCGCATCGCGGCCGACGAGGTCGATACGGCTGATATGGGCATCCAGATTGACGCGGATACACGGCCATTTCAGCCGTGCAGCGACCTGTTCGATATGCGTCGATTTGCCGGTACCGTGATAGCCCTGCACCATGACCCGGCGGTTGAACTTGAAGCCCGCGAGGATCGCGAGCGTCGTGTCGCCGTCGAAGACATAGGCGGGGTCGAGGTCGGGAACGCGCTCGTCGGCCTCGCTGAACGCGGGGACCATCATGTCAATATCGACCCCGAACAGTTCGCGCGCGCTGACCTCGACATCGGGCGCCGCGAGAAGCGTCGAGCCGTGGTGATCGGGGAGGCTGTTCGGAATATCGGTCATGTCACAAGGTCCAGCGAAGGCGGTCGGGAGAGAGTCGCCGGTCGCGCGGCGCTTCGGCTAGCGCGGTATAGGCCTCGGTTTCAGCTTGCAACGCCTTTTCAGAGGAGACCGAGCGCCTTCATCACCGCCGACTGGTCATAATAGGGGCGCTCGCAGATAATCTTGGCGCTGTCCGGGGCAAATTCGAAACTGGCCGCGATGCGGATGCGGAACGCCTTGCCGGTCGGTGCGATCGTGCGCGGGCCGAGTTTCAGCGGGCCGAGGTGGGTGCCGGTCAGCCAGAATTCGACAAGCACCGTGTCGGTCGCTGCGTCGGCGGCAATCGCGATGACTTCGTTCGCCTGATCGGGGAAGGGTTCCCGCGACGCGGCGAAATAGGATCGCACCGCGGCTTCGCCGTCGAACACCGTGCCAGGACCGAGCAGTTCGTAACGGGGATGCTCGAAGGTCGCGATGACGCCGTCCCAATCATGGGTGATCTCGAGCGCCATATGGCGGCGGACGACCTCGATCCGGGCTTCGTCCAACTCGCTCATCGTCCCTCTCCCTCAGGCAAAGGCCTTGGTCTTGCGGAGCAGCTGATACGCCGCGACGACCTCGCCCAGCCGCGACTCGAAACTGCGGTCGCCGCCGTTGCGGTCGGGATGATAGCGGCGGACGAGCTCGCTGTAACGCCGTCGCAGCGCGGCGCGGTCGGCGTCGGCGGGCAAAGCGAGCAATTTCATGGCAGCATGTTCCTCGCGCGACAGTCCGGGGTTCGCTGCCTCGCGCCGCGCCTCGTCCATCCGCTGGCGGAATCTGGCGCCCAGCGCGTCGATCGGATCCTTGAAATCGGCCCAGCGCGGCGGCAGGTCGGCGCTGCCAGCGGCGCGAAAGCTGCGGCTTTCGGTTTCCCAGCCCGCGGTCGGCGACTGCGCCGCCAGGATCTGGTCGGCGCTCATCCCCTCGAAAAAATTATAGCCGGCGTTGAATTCGCGGACATGGTCGAGACACAGCCAGCGATATTGCGGCGGTCCGTCGGGCGAGCGGGTCCACGCCATCGGGGCGCGAAACTCGCCGGGCTCGCGGCATCCGGGCGCGGCGCAGGGTGCGTCGCGCGGCACGCGGCCATGGAAACGGTTGGGGCGGGGGGAAGACGACAAGCTGGGCTTTCGGGGGCTGGGCCAAAGGAGACGCGAGGCCTTATAATTTGGCGACGGAGTGCTTATGGTCAACCCCATGAGCATCAAAGGCCCCGCCCAATTAGAGATGGAAAGCCTGCTCCGCGCCGCTTTCCCCGACGCCAATTTCGTTCTGAACAACGACAGCGCCCTGCATCATGGCCATGCTGGCGACGACGGATCGGGCGAATCGCATTTCAGCCTGATCATCGAATGGTCGGGCTTTGCAGGCCAGAGCCGCGTCGCTCGCCAACGCGCCGTGAACAAGGCGCTGGGTGACCTGCCGGGGCAGCGCGTCCATGCGCTGGCGATCAAGCCAACGGCGCCGGGGGAATGACGATGGAAATCATTACCCCCTCGACCCACGACCTTGGCGCGTTCGAGGTGCGGCGCACCCTGCCGAACAAGGCGCGCACGATGGTCGGCCCCTTCATCTTCGTCGATCAGTTCGGACCCGCGCATTTCGATATTGGCGCGGGCATGGACGTGCGGCCGCACCCGCACATCAATCTGGCAACCGTGACCTATTTGTTCGAGGGCGCGATCGAGCATCGCGACAGCCTGGGCACGCTGGCGACGATCCGCCCCGGTGCGTGCAACCTGATGACCGCGGGCCGCGGCATCGTTCATTCGGAACGCACCCCGGCGGCCGAGCGCGCCACCGGGTCGGGCATTTCGGGGATGCAGACCTGGCTCGCGCTGCCTGACGGCAAGGAAGAGATCGATCCAGCGTTCGAGCATGTCGCGCGGGATGATCTGCCTTTGATCGAGGATAACGGGGTGTCGGCGCGGGTCATCATGGGCAGCCTGTGGGGCGCGACGTCGCCGATTACCCAGCACGCCGCGACGATCTATGCCGACATCCTGATGAACGCTGGGGCCAGCATCCCGATCGAAGCCGAAGCCGACGAGCGCGCGGTGCTGGTGGCGCTGGGCGATGCCAGCCTCGATGGCGAAGGGCTCGACCGCCACAGCCTCTACATCCTGAAACCCGGGCAGGCGATGACGCTTCGCGCGACCAGCGACGCGCGGGTGATGCTGCTCGGCGGCGAGGCGTTCAAAACGCCGCGCCATGTGTGGTGGAATTTCGTCAGCTCGGACCGTGAGCGCATCAATCAGGCGAAGCACGATTGGAAGGACGGCAAATTTCCGCTGGTGCCGGGCGATAGCCAGGAGTTTATCCCGATCCCCGAGGTTCCGAAGACCGTAAGCTACCCCTGATCGGCAACAATTCGATCGAGCGCCAACTGGCTGGCGATCCAATCGCCGTCGACGGGCAATCGTCCCGCGATGCATCGGTCGCCGCTGCACAGCTTCAACCGAGCAGATCGATGGCCAGTGCGGCAATCTTTTCAGGGGCCTCAATGTCGGCGAAGTGGCCTATGTTATCCCATTCGGTGTAGATCGCCTCAGGTGCGTATTTTTGAACCGACTTACGGTCGGTCGCGGCGTGCGATCTGTCGGAAAGCCCCCAAAATATTGCTGCGGGGATGCGAACATCGATCATCGGATCGTCGATTTCGGCTAGTTTTTGGACCTGAGAGGCCAACGCATAGCAGCAGCTTGCCGCCTGGATTTTACGCGCCTCTTCCTGCAGGGCCGCGACGGGGGCCGAGGGCCCCGCCGCGAACGGGATCCAGAAATCGATCGTCGTCTTGACCCGGTTAAGCCGGAATCCGACCTGGCCTGCGAAAGGTTGCGCGAGGATCGCGCCGCCGAGCGCCCCATGAATCCATTTATCCTGTGCCGCAAAATCGCCTGTCTGCCCGATGATGAGGCCGGCCAGTTCATCGCCCATGATCGTCGCGATACGCGCCGCATACAGGCCCTGAATGCACGGCCCGACCAGCACGACGCGGGGTAGGTCGAGCGACCGCAATGCGGCAGCAATGATCTGACAGCTTGGTTCAAAGGCCAACGCCTCGCTCGATACGGGAAACGAAAAGCCGAAGCCCGGCAATTCCAGGATCACGATGTTGAATCGATCTTCCAGCGTAGCGATCAGCGCGTCATAGCTTTCGATCGTTGCCGGGCCGTCGGGCAAAATCGCCAGCGTCGGTTTGTCGGCATCGCGCCCGGCGATGCGATAGCGAATGAAGGATAAATCATGCTCGAACAACCCCAGCCCGGGCCGCGACGCGATGGCGCGGGAGCGGAACGCGGCCTCGTCAAGGCCGGAAAAGGCCAGTGTGTCGAGGACGGCGGGATCGATGGCGGGCTGGGGGCTGGGCATGATGCGATTCTCCTTGTATACAGATCAGTATACCTATGACGAAACGCGATGCAATATTGTTGGCGGCCGAACGGCTGTTTTCGCGCGACGGCTTTGGCCTGACCGGCGTCGACGCGCTCGCTGCAGCGGCGGGCGTGACCAAGCGCACGCTGTACAAACAGTTCGGGTCAAAGGAGGGGTTGTTCGCCGAATGGCTGCGCGTACGCGACGTGGCGACGCGGCGATCGTTGCTGGCGGCGATCGACGCGCGCGCCGCGGCCCCGGGCGACCGGATGCTGGCGCTGTTCGACATATTGGCCCAGTTGGCAGGCAATCCTGGCTTTCACGGCTGTCCCTTTTCGCGCGCGCTGCTGGAGTTCGGAGATGCCGCCGCCCATGGCGCCAGCCGGCAGGTCGCGGCCGCACACAAGGCGGAGCTTGCCTGCTGGTTTACCGCCGAACTGGCGGCGGCAGGGGTGGCCGACCCACCGGCGGCGGCCGAGGAGCTGGCGCTGCTGTATGAAGGCGTGCTGCAACGCATCGCGGCGACGCGTTCGGCCGATGCGGCGCACGCCGCCCGGCGCATCTGGCAGGCGCGCCTGGCAGCCTTGGGCGTTGCGATGACGGAGCAATCCGGGCCATAGCAACGGCGCAGACCGATCGGGAGGGGACAGGTGATGACGGATTTCCGGCAGCAACGCGTGGCTTTGACAACGGGAATCGAACTCGACGTCGTCGACATCGGTCCGCGCGACGCGCCGACGCTTGTCTTTCTCCACGGCTTTCCCGAATCGCATCGTACCTGGCGCTATCAGTTGCCGCACTTTGCGGATCGCTTTCGCTGCATCGCGCCCGACCAGCGCGGCTATCGCGGATCGTCGAAGCCGCAGGATGTCGCATCCTATACCCCCGACAAGTTGATTGCCGACATCTTTGGGCTCGCCGATGCGCTCGGCGTCGGCGAATTTACAATTGTCGGCCACGACTGGGGCGGGGCGATCGCGTGGGGGGTGGCGCTGGGCGGCCAGCCGAACGGACTGCATCCGGCATGGTCGGGCCGGGTGACCCGCGCCGTAATCGCCAACGCGCCGCACCCGGCCATCTTTCAGCGGCTGTTGTTCACCAACCCGGAGCAGCGCGCGGCAAGCCGGTATATCAGCATTTTCCGCGATCCCGCGAGCGATGCGATCATCGAGGAACATGGCATCGCCGGAATCCTCGCCCACGCCTTCGCCGGCCGCGTCCCCAGCGGCGGGATCCAGCCGCCCGACGAGATCGCCCGATTGCTCAAGGATTGGGAGGATCGCGACACCTGCCGCGCGATGATCAACTGGTACCGGGGCTCGCCCGCGGTGGTTCCGGCGCTGGATGCGCCTTATGCCGAGCCGCCCGCGACGCCGTTTCCCAAACTTAACATCCCAACGCTCGTCATCTGGGCGCTCGACGACGTCGCGCTGCCGCCGTGCAACCTCGACGGGATCGCCGAGCTGGTTCCGGCGGTGCAGGTCGTTCCCGTCGCCGGCTGTGGTCATTTCGTACCGTGGGAGGCGCCCGACGCGGTCAACGCGGCGATGGATGAATTCCTGGGCGACACCTGATCCCGGTTACTTCCCGCCCGCCGGAAAAAGGTGGCGGGCGGCATATTTGCCGCCCGCCTGGGGGGGGTCTGGTCTGGCATGTCAAAGGACATGCGAAAGGGTCTTGCGAGCGGCAGTTTCCCCCCGTTTTCTGCCGCCTTCCGTTAAATTTGGAGGGGCGAGTTAACCATAGATTTGGCCCCGATAGCAGGCTTTCAGATTCTCCCTAACTTGCCATACTCGTGTCATGGACGTGGGGGGACTCAGGGTCGACTCGATCACCGAAAGGATCGAAGGGCCGGTGCAATGGACATCCGTACGCGATGTTCACCTTCTCTATCTGTACGAGGCGGGAAGCTATCATTGGCTTGAAACATGGCTTGATGATCAGCGCACCTCGCTGGGCGATCCATTGCCCGGCGAGATGTGGTTGGCGCCCGCCGGCCGCCGCTATCACGGCGAGGCAAAGGGGGGCGGCGTTCGCTATGTCGAGGTCGAGATTCCGGCCGCGCGGTTGACGGTGCCGCCGAACACCCGTGCACTGGCCGGCCATTATGACCTGACGCTGGCCGCGCTGGTCCGCGCGTTGCTCGCCGGCGATGCCGCCGCCGCCGACCCGCTCATCGTCATTCTGGCCAAGACGCTGGACGGCATGGTGGTGCGCCCGGAATCGCCCGCGGTCGTCCAGCGAATCAACGATCTGATGGCCTATATCCAGACCCAGCTCGAACTGTCGCTGACCGTCGAAGATATGGCCGCCGAGGTGGGGATGTCGGTCAACAGCCTGATCGTCCATTTCGCCCGCGCGACGGGATATACCCCGGCGCAATATATGCTGCGCCAGCGGCTGCGCCGCGCCTGCTGGTTCCTGATGAACCGCCCGCTGTCGGTCGCCGAAATCGCGTTTGCGACGGGCTTTTCCAGCCACGCGCATCTGTGTGCGATCTTTCGCCGCAAGCTGGGCATGTCGCCGGGCGAGTGGCGGCGGCGCCATGTATCGGCCGTACTGCCAGCTGTTTGGGAAGAATAACCCGTCGGCTTCAGTTTTCAGGGCGCAGCAGGCAGCCGCTGACCCCGGCATAGCGCGCGCTGCGCGATGCGAGCAGCGGGACGCTGCCGGTGACCGTCTTGGTCGCCGGGTCTTCGCTCAGCGACACCATCTCCATGCCGGGTTCGAAATCGCTCTGACAGCTCTCAAGACTGCGCCCCTGGACATAGCGGCACGAACAGCCGACGCGGGCTGCATAGGCTGACCCGAGCTCGGCCTGCGCCTTGAACGACGGGAATTTCCAGATCGCGAAAAGGGCGAACAGCGCCGCGACCACCAGCGCCCAAGGCAGGCAACCGCCCCAGCGGCTGGGCCTTTTGCGCGGCGTCGGCGGCGGTGCGGCGAAGTTTTCCGACGGTGGCGCCGCACTCGGCGTCTCGCCCGTTGAAGGACCGGTCGGGTTGGTGCTAGTCACTGGCCCTATGATCACGAAAAAACGGCTGCTGGCAAGTGCCGCTCTCGCGATGCTCGGCGCTTTGTCGCTGGTCCAGGCGGCGGGGCAGGGCAATATGGCGCCCGCGGCGCCAGCCCCCAAATTCGGCGCGTCGCTCGATGGAGCGGCGGCGGCCGAGACGCTGCGGCCGTTGCCGGTGCTGCCCGCGGCGATCAAGGCGCGCGCCGACGCATTGTTCGTCAACGCCGAGGATGTCGGGCAGACCCGCGCGCTGCTCGTGCTACGCGACGGCGAGCCGATCTACGAACGCTATGCCGCGGGCTTCGACCCCGAAACCAAGCTGATCAGCTGGTCGATGGCGAAAAGCATCACGGCGGTGCTGACCGGTTTCCTCGTCGCCGATGGGCAATTGGCGCTCGATGGTCCCGCCCCGGTGGCGGCGTGGCAGCGCAGCGGCGATCCGCGCGGCGCAATCACGCTCAAGCACCTCCTCCATATGTCGGCGGGGCTCGAGCATGTCGAAAATGGCGATCCGGTTTGGCGCGGCGATACGGTGGACATGCTATTCGGTCCCGGCGCTTCCGACATGGCGGGATTTGCCGAAGCGAAACCCGCGGCGGCGCAGCCGGGCGAGATTTTCAACTACAGCTCGGCGACCAGCGTCATCCTGGCGGATATCCTGGCCGACACGCTGACGCCGTCGCAAAGCCCCGCGGCGCGGCGCGACGCGATGCGCGAATTCATCGCGGGCCGCCTCGTCGAACCGCTCGGCATGACCAGCCTGACTCCTGAATTCGACGCCAGCGGCACGATGATCGGCGGGTCGATCATGCACGCAACGGCGCGCGACTATGCCCGTTTTGGCGAATTCCTGCGCAATCATGGCGTGGTCAACGGCCAGCGGCTGCTCCCCGAAAGCTGGATGGATTTCATGCTCAGCCCGTCGGCGAATGATCGCGGCTATGGCGGACATATCTGGCTCAACCGGGCGCGGCCAGCGGGCGCACAGCCCGCCTTATGGCCCGACCGCGGCCCCAACGACCTGTTCGCGTGCATCGGTCATCAGGGGCAATATATCATCGTCTCGCCGTCGCAGCGGGTCACGATCGTCCGCTTGGGGGTCACCAAGAGCGACCAGTTCCCGGCGCTGCGCCGCCACCTCGCCGACCTGACCGCGGCCCTATAACAGGAAATCGCCGACCAGCGTCGTGACGCAGCGACCGGTCAGTTCGACCATATCGCCGTCGCGGCGGCAGCCGACATGCCCGCCGCGCTGGCTGGCCTGATAGGCGGCGAACGTGTCGCGCCCCAGCCGCGCCGCCCAATAAGGGGTCAGCACGCTGTGCGCCGATCCCGTGACCGGATCTTCGTCGATCCCCGCGCCAGGCGCGAAGCAGCGGCTGACGACGTCGGCACCCGACGGATCGCCGTCGCCGGGCGCGGTCGCGATATACAGCACATCGCCGCCATCCTTGAGCGCGCGAAAATCGGGTGCCAGGGCGCGAACGCTGGCCGCATCGGCATAAGCGATGATCGCGTAGCCGCCAGGATGCCATTGCGTTTCGGCCGCATCGCCGCCGAGCGCGCTGACGATGTGGGGCATCGCCTTGGGAGCGGGCGGATAAGCGGGCAGCATCATGCGATACCCCGCATCCTCGCCATCCTCGCCAAGCACCCTCGCGACCTGCAATATGCCCGCCTTGCGGGTGCGAAAGCGCATCTCTTGGCGCCAGGGCGCTGCCGACAACAGCACATGACCGCTGGCCAGCGTTGCATGGCCGCACAGCGCGACCTCGACCGTCGGGGTAAACCAGCGCAGCTCATAATCGGCTTCGCCGCTGTCGTCGGGAACCAGAAAGGCGGTTTCGGCCAGGTTGTTCTCTGCCGCGATCGCTTGCAGCACGCCGTCGCCCAGCCATTCCTCGAGCGGCATCACCGCGGCAGGGTTGCCGGTGAACGGCCGGCTGGCAAAGGCATCGACCTGGCTGATCGGCAGGCGCCGCGCCGCGCTCATGGATAGAGCATCCCGCGCGACCAGCCATCGCCGGCGCGCGTGAATACCGTACGTTCGTGCAGCCGGTGGGCGCGGTCCTGCCAGAATTCGATCGCGGCCGGGGTCACCCGCCACCCCGACCAGCGCGGCGGACGCGGCACATCCTGTCCCGCGAACCGCGCCTGCATTTCAGCAAAACGCGCCTCGAATGTCGCGCGATCGGCCAGCGGGCGCGACTGGTCGCTGGCCCAGGCGCCGAGCTGGCTGTCGCGGCCGCGCGTTGCGAAATAGGCATCGGCGGTCGCGTCGTCGACCGGCGCTACCGGCCCTTCGATGCGAATCTGGCGCCGCAACGACTTCCAGTGAAAGAGCAGCGCGACATTCGGGTTCTCCGCCAGTTCGCCCCCTTTGCGGCTGTCGAGATTGGTGTAAAAGATAAATCCGTCGGGGCCATGTCCCTTGAGCAGCACCATGCGCAGCGAAGGACGGCCGTCGGCGGTCGCCGTCGCGAGCGCCATCGCATTGGCATCATTGGGTTCGCTGGCGCGCGCTTCGGCGAACCAGTCGTCAAACAGGGCAAAAGGATCGTCGTTCATGCCCGCGGTCATAAAGCGGCTCGCCGTAACGCGAAAGGCGGAACTTGACCGTTTGGCGACCCATCACCACATCGGCGTGTAATCAGTCCTTCCCGGCCAATCCCATATCGGGCTACAGGAACAAAATGGCAGATCCCTATTCCACCCTCGGCGTCGCAAAAGGCGCGAGCGAAGCAGAGGTCAAATCGGCCTATCGCAAGCTCGCCAAACAATTGCACCCCGACAAGAACAAGGACAATCCGAAGGCGTCGGAGAGATTTTCCGAGGTCACGCGGGCGTATGACATTTTGTCCGACAAGACCAAGCGCGCGCAATTCGACCGCGGCGAGATCGACGGCGACGGCAATCCGGCGATGCCGTTCGGCTATGGCGGGGGCGGCGGGTTTCGCGGCGATCAGCGTAGCGGGCCGGGCGGATTTAGCGGCTTCGGCAATGAGGGCGCCGATTTCGGCGATATTTTCGAAGGCCTGTTCGGGCGCGGCGGCGGTGCGGCGGGCGGCGGGTTCGGCGGCTTTGGCGGGCGCAGCGCGCCGCCGCAAAAGGGCGCGAATGTTGGCTATCGTCTGGCGGTGTCGTTCGTCGATGCCGCGACGCGGGCGCCGCAGCGGATCACGCTGGCCGATGGCGGCACCATCGACCTGAAGCTGCCTGCCGGGGTCGAAACCGGAACGCAGATGCGTCTGGCGGGCAAGGGGCAGCCGGGACCGGGGGGCAATGGCGACGGGATCGTGACGATCATGGTCAAGGACCATCCCTTTTTTGAGCGCGACGGCGCCAACATCCGGCTCGACCTGCCGATCACGCTGGACGAGGCGGTCAAGGGCGCCAAGATCAAGGTGCCGACCGTCGATGGCCCTGTCATGCTGTCGATTCCCGCCGGATCGTCGTCGGGCAAGGTCATGCGGCTGAAAGGCAAAGGGTTCAGCCAGAAGAGCGGGGGTCGCGGCGACCAGCTGGTGCGGTTGATGATCGATATTCCCGCTCACGACGACGATCTGGTCGCGCGACTGGACGGATGGACCGATCCGCGCCCGGTGCGGGCCGACCTTGGCGTGTGATGCGTGATTGAAGCGCCTGATCAAAAGGCGGCCGATGCGCTGGCCAGACAGGTCGCCGAAGAGGTCGGTAAAGAGTTTCTGGCCGAGGGCCACTCGCCCCATTCGCCCGAAGCCCGCGTCGAACGCGCCAAACGGATCAAGCTGCGCGCGCGGGCGCAGGGGGTGTTCGACGCCGGGCGCCAGCGGCTCGGTCCCGGCACCCGCGCGTTTCACATCGTCCGCCGTGTGGTTGTCGGTACCTATACCGACGGCTTCATTCACGCCGGCAATCTGGCCTATCTGGCGCTGATCGCGCTGTTCCCTTTCTTCATCCTGCTCGCCGCCGCCTTTTCGCTGATCGGCGGCAGCGTCGGGGGCGAGGCGGCGATCGAGGCGGTCTTTTCGACCATGCCGCCGTCGGTGGCCAGCGCGCTGGCGGGGCCGATCCGCGAAGTGATGAGCGCGCGCACCGGCATCTTCCTGTGGCTCGGGGCGCTCGTCGCGCTGTGGACGGTGGGCAGCCTCATCGAGACGGTGCGCGACATTTTGCGCCGCGCCTATGGCACCCATTTCAGCAAGGGCTTTTTCCATTATCGCCTGCTGTCGATCGGCATCATCACCGGCGCTGTCGTGCTGATGCTGCTGTCGTTCAGCATGCAAGTACTGATCGTCGGCGTCGAACAATTTGTCAGCCGCGTGCTGCCCGAACAATATCAGGCGGTGGGCGTCGTCGCGATTTCGCGCGGCGTGTCGGGGCTCGGCCTGTTCCTTGCCATCTACATGCTGTTCTACAGCCTGACCCCGTCGAAATACCGGCGGCTGAAGCAATGTCCGAAATGGCCGGGGGCGCTGTTCACCACCCTGTGGTGGATTGGCGTCACGCTGGCGCTCCCGCCGCTGCTCGCCAGCCTGCTCAGCTATGATGCGACCTATGGCAGCCTCGCGGGGGTGATGGTCGCGCTGTTCTTTTTCTACCTTGTCGGATTGGGTATGGTGATGGGCGCCGAGCTCAACGCTGCGCTCGTCGAGGTTGAGGATTTGGGCCACGACGCTATTGGGCGCATCGACGATGTGATGTTTGAGAAGGCCGGAGACATAAAATGACGGGTTTGATGCAGGGCAAGCGCGGGCTGATCATGGGCCTCGCCAACGACAAGTCGCTCGCCTGGGGTATCGCCAAGGCGCTGCACGCGCACGGCGCGGAGCTCGCGATTTCGTACCAGGGCGATGTGATGCTCAAGCGCGTGAAGCCGTTGGCCGAAGAACTGGGCTGCGATTTCCTGATCGATTGCGATGTCGCTGACATGGACAATTTCGACGCGGCGTTCGCGACGCTCTCGGCGCGCTGGCCGACCATCGATTTCGTCGTTCACGCGATCGGTTATACCAACAAGGAGGCGCTGCGCGGCCATTATGCCGATGTGACGCTCGACGACTTCCTGATGACGATGAACATCAGCGTCTACAGCTTTACCGCGGTGGCGAAGCGCGCCGCGTCGATGATGACGCCGTTCGACCCCGAAACCGGCACGGGCGGCGGGTCACTGCTCACGCTCAGCTATTATGGCGCCGAAAAGGTGATCCCGCATTACAACGTCATGGGCGTCGCGAAGTCGGCGCTCGAAACCAGCGTCAAATATCTCGCCAATGATTATGGCCCGCAGGGCGTGCGCGTGAACGCAATTTCGGCGGGTCCGATCAAGACGCTCGCCGCTTCGGGCATCGGCGACTTCCGCCTGATCCTGAAATGGAACGAGCATAACGCGCCACTGCGCCGCAACGTCACCATCGACGATGTCGGCGGCTCGGCGCTGTACCTGCTCAGCGATCTCGCATCGGGCGTGACGGGTGAGACGCACCATGTCGATGCCGGGTATCACACCGTCGGCATGAAGCAGGAAGACGCGCCGGATATTGCGCTTGTCTAGAACCCTCTCCCCTTGGGGGAGAGGGAGGGGCCCGTCGCGAAGCGATGGGAGGGTGAGGGTGTGACGAAGAGCCGCTTCACCTCCGACGATGGCACGACCGACCGCGCTCGCTGCCTGCGCCGCGACGCTACCCCAGCCGAAAAGAAGCTCTGGTCGGCTCTTCGCGCGGGCAATCTCGACGGCTTCAAATTCCGTCGCCAGCAACGTATCGGACCATTCGTGGCCGACTTCGCCTGTCAATCGGCGCGGCTGGTGATAGAGGTCGATGGCGATAGCCATGTCGCGCAAATCGACTATGACGCGCGGCGAACGGAATTTCTGGCGCGAGAGGGGTATCGGGTGCTGCGTTTCACGAATGCTGACGTGATGGACAATCTGGATGGCGTGTGCCGTGCGATCGAGCTTGCGCTGGCTGGTAGACCCTCACCCTCCCACGCGGCTGCGCCGCGCGGGCCCCTCCCTCTCCCCCAAGGGGAGAGGGAAGCATGAGTTTCAACAGCTTCGGACGCGTTCTTCGCTTCACCACCTGGGGGGAAAGCCATGGCCCTGCGCTCGGCGCCGTCGTCGATGGCTGTCCGCCGCGGCTGTCGCTGTCCGAGGCGGATATTCAGCCGTTCCTCGACAAGCGTCGCCCCGGCCAGTCGCGGCACACGACGCAGCGGCAGGAGCCCGATCAGGTGCGCATCCTGTCGGGGGTGTTCGAAGGCAAGACGACGGGCACGCCGATCAGCCTGATGATCGACAATGTCGACCAGCGGTCGAAAGATTATGGCGAGATCGCGCAGGCCTATCGCCCCGGCCATGCCGACTACAGCTATGATGCCAAATATGGCATCCGCGATTATCGCGGCGGCGGCCGGTCGAGCGCGCGCGAGACCGCGGCGCGGGTGGCAGCGGGCGGCGTCGCGCGGCTGGTAATCCCCGAGGTGCAGATCCACGCCTGGGTCGCCGAAATCGGCGGCGATGCGATCGACCCCGCGAACTTCGACCTCGAAGAAATTGATCGCAATCCCTTTTTCTGTCCCGATCCCGCCACCGCGCAGCGCTGGGAAGGGCTGATGGACGCCGCACGCAAGGCGGGCAGCTCGCTGGGCGCCGTTATCGAATGCGCAGCGAGCGGGGTGCCCGCGGGTTGGGGCGCGCCGATCTATGCCAAGCTCGACAGCGACCTGGCCGCCGCGATGATGGGGATCAACGCGGTAAAGGGCGTCGAGATGGGCGCCGGTTTTCACGCGGCGCGGCTGCGCGGCGAGGAAAATGCCGATCCGATGCGGCCCGCGACCGACGGCAGCAACCGTCCCGACTTCCTGTCGAACAACGCGGGCGGCATCGCGGGCGGCATTTCGACCGGGCAGCCGGTCGTCGTCCGCGTCGCGTTCAAGCCGACCAGTTCGATCCTGACCCCGGTACCGACGATCAACCAGGCGGGCGAGGCCGCCGACATCGTGACCAAGGGGCGCCACGATCCGTGCGTCGGTATCCGCGGCGCCCCGGTGGTCGAGGCGATGATGGCGCTGGTCCTCGCCGATCACAAATTGCTCCACCGCGCGCAATGCGGGTGATCGGGCGGTGATGGAGGTTATTCAGGCGTTTATCGAAGCGCATCAGGCCGTCATCTCGCTGATCATTCTGGTCGGCATCTTTGTCGGTTTCATGCTGGAACGCCTGCCCGCGACGGTGATCGCCGTCGTCGGCGCGTGTATCTATCTGGCGCTGGGCATCCTCGATTCCGATGCGATGTATTCGGTGTTTTCGAACTCGGCGCCGATCGTCATCGGCGCGATGTTCGTGCTGTCGGGAGCGCTGATCCGCACCGGGGTGATCCAGCGCGTCGCCGACGCGATCATGAAGCGCGCCGAAAAACATCCGCGCCTGGCGATCGTCGAAGTGCTGGTCGGCGCGCTGTTCGCATCGGCGTTTCTGAACAATACACCGGTCGTTGTCGTGTTGCTGCCGATCATGATGAAACTTGCCGAAGTCACCGGGGTGAGCGCGAAAAAGCTGCTGATGCCGCTATCGATCGCGGCGGTGCTCGGCGGGACGCTGACGTTGATCGGGACATCGACCAACCTGGTCGTCGACGGCATCGTGCGCGATGCGGGGATGGAGCGGTTCGGTATCTTCGAGATCACCCCGATCGGTCTGGTGACCGCGGCATCGGGCATGATCGGGCTGGCGCTGATGTGGTGGCTGCTGCCGTCGGACAAGCCGGTCCGCGGCCCGGCGGGAACCCATGATGCGCACCAATATCTGACCGAACTGGTGCTGGAAGACGATGATGACCTGATCGGAATGACGATCGAGGCGTTCCGCGACCTGCCGCGTTCGGGGCGCATCGTCGGGATTCGCCGCGCGTCGGCGGTGGTTCATGGCGGTGATCTGGAAAACTGGATCCTGGCAGCCGGCGACCGCCTGATCGTCCGCGTCGATGGCGCGACGTTAATGACCTGGCGCGAGCAAGGGCGATTCCGGCTCGGAATCGGCAGCGGCGAGCCGGCCGAGGGCGACATGGTCGTCGAAACGATGGTCGCATCGAACCATCCCGCGATCGGCCAGCGGTTGATCGACATCCCCTTTCTGCAAAAGATCCGCGCGCGCATCATCGGCCTCGACCGCCCCGCGCACCAACCCGGGCCCGATCTGGCGAGCGTCCGCATCCGCCCCGCCGACCGCTTGCTCGTCGCAGGCGGCCCGCGCGAGGTCGAGGCGCTGCGCGACAATCCGCACCTGATTGGCGCCGACCTCGCGAAAGTGCGCGCCTTTCGCCGCGGCAAGGCGTGGATCGCCATCCTGTGCATGCTCGGCGTCGTGACGCTCGCGGCGCTGGATGTACTGACGATCGGCGTCGCGGCAATCATTGCCATCGGCGTCATCCTGATCACGCGCTGTATCGATAGCGAAGAGGCGTGGGGGACGATCGACGGCGACGTGCTGATCCTGATTTTTGCGATGCTTGCCGTCGGGCTCGCGCTGGAAAACAGCGGCGCGGTGGCGATGATGGTCGGATGGGTCGAACCCTCGCTCGCCGATGCGCCGCCGTGGGTGCTCGTCTTTGGCATCTATTTCTTTGCGCTGATCCTGTCCGAACTGCTCAGCAACAATGCGGTGGCGGCGCTGATGACCCCGGTCACCCTGGCAATCGCGTCCGAATTGGGGGTCGATCCGCGGCCGCTGGTCATCGCGCTGATGATCGGCGCGTCGGCCTGCTTCGCGACCCCGATCGGCTATCAGACGAACACGATCGTCTATGCCGCGGGCGATTATCGCTTCGTCGATTTCGTCAAGATCGGCGTACCGCTCAACATCATCACCGGGGTGTCGACCTGTTTCGCCATTGTCTTTTTCATGACATGACGCGCCCTTGACGCTGCGCGCTGTGGCGGCTCAAAGGGTGCGCATAACGGGTCCGCAACGGCGCGCCATTCATTAAGAAATTCGAGGGGAACGGCCGCATGGACCGCAAGCTGACTTGGTATATATTGGTGGGCATGGCACTCGGCGTGGTGGTGGGCTACGCGGTCCACATTGGCTTGGCCGCGGATCAGCCATGGTTCGAATATCTGACCAAGACGTTCAAGCTGCTGTCCGACATCTTCCTCAACCTGATCAAGTTGCTGGTGGCGCCGCTGGTGCTGTCGACGATCGTCGTCGGCATCGCCAATATGGGCGACAGCAGCGCCCTCGGCCGCATCGGGACGCGCGCGATCATCTGGTTCATCACTGCCAGCTTCATCTCGATCGCGCTCGGCCTGATCATGGTCAACCTGTTCCAGCCCGGCATCGGCGCGCCGATCCCCGACGCGGCGGAAGCGGCCAAGATGGTGGGTGAGGTGAAGAAACTCGACGCCTGGGAATTCACCCTGTCGATCTTCCCCAAAAACGCGCTGGAGGCGTTGGCGGCGAACAACATCCTCCAGATCCTGGTCTTTTCGATCTTTGCCGGCGTCGCCTTGTCTGCGATCGGCGAAAAGGGCTCTGCTTTGGTGCGCGGCGCTGACGCGCTGGCCGAAATGATGTTGCAGATCACCGGCTATGTGATGCGCTTTGCGCCGTTCGCGGTGTTCGGCGCGATCGCCAATGTCGTCGCCAAAAGCGGACTCGGTATCCTCGCGACCTATTTTGAACTGCTGGTCGAATTCTATATCTCGCTGTTCTTGCTGTGGATCATTCTGCTGGCGATCGGGTGGGGGTTCCTACGCCAGCGCATCTGGATGCTGATCCGCTATATACGCGAGCCGTTGCTGATCGCTTTTTCGACTGCCTCGTCGGAAGCGGCGCTGCCCAAGATGTTCGAACAGCTCGACCGCTTCGGGGTGCCGCGGCGGATTTCAGGGTTCATGCTGCCCTTGGGCTACAGCTTCAACCTCGACGGTTCGATGATGTATATGAGCTTTGCGACGATCTTTATCGCGCAGGCCTATGGCATCGACCTGTCGATCAGCACCCAAGTGCTGATCCTGCTGACGCTGATGGTCAGTTCAAAGGGGATCGCCGCGGTGCCGCGCGCCAGCCTGGTGGTGATCACCGGGACGCTGGCGCAATTCGGCCTGCCGGTCGAGGGTGTCGCGATCATCCTGGCGATCGACCAGTTCCTCGACATGGGCCGCACCGCGACCAATGTCGTCGGCAACGCGGTGGCGACCAGCGTCATCACCAAGTGGGAAGGCATGCTCGAAGTGCCCGAACCCGCCGACCTCGAACGGCCGCATGCTCCGGCGCATACGCCGCATCATGGAACCCGCGGGCTCGAGCTTCGTGATGACATGGGGGACGGCGACAACAAGCTCGCGGCCGACAAGGCGTAAACCGCAGCTTCGCGCCGTCCCATGGGGGCGAGCAAGGAGCTGAGCCATGGCCGAGGCCGCCGCGATTCATGAAGCAGAGCGCGACGCATTGCGGGCGCGGCGGCTGCGATGGCGCATGCTGCTCGGTTTTCTCGCCGGGCTGACGATCGGCCTGGCGGTCCATTATGGCGCTCCTGACGCGGCGTGGGTGACGGCGATCACCACCTATGTCACCGGGCCGCTCGGCCAGATATTCCTGCGCCTGCTGTTCATGCTCGTCATCCCGCTACTGGTGTCAGCACTGATCGTCGGGGTCGCCGACATCGGGGAGATGCGCGCACTGAAATCGATCGGCGTGCGGACCCTCGTCTATACCGTCATCGTGTCGGCAATTTCGGTCGCGGTCAGCCTGCTTGTCGTCAATCTGCTGCAGCCGGGGGTGGGAGTCGATCCGGCGCTGGCGCGCAGCCTGATCGCTGAAGGTGCCGAAGGCGCGAAGGCGATCACCGAGCGGGCCGGCGAGGCCAAAACCGGGATGGATGCCGTCGTCGCGATCGTTCCCGACAATTTCTTCGCCGCGATGAGCGCCAACGATGTCCTGGCGGTGATGTTTTTTGCGCTGTTCTTTGGCGCTGGACTGATGCTGGTCAAAACGCCGCAGGCCGCAGCGTTGAAGTCGGTGGTCGAGGGGGTGTTTGCGGTGGCGATGAAGCTGATCGGGCTGGTCATCCAGCTCGCGCCGATCGCGATCTTCTGTTTCATGTTCAATTTGGCGGCGCAGTTCGGCTGGGATCTGATCATCCGGCTGTCGGCTTTTGTGGGGGTCGTGTTACTGGCGCTTGCGCTCCAGATGTTCTTGGTGTTCCCGATCCTGCTCAAGACGCTGGCGAAGAAATCGCCGGTCGCCTTTTTTCGCGAGACGCAGGAGGCCTTTGTGATGGCCTTTGCGACCGCATCGTCGAACGCGACCTTGCCGACCGCGCTGCGCGTCGCGCACGACCGGCTGCATCTCCCCGACCGGGTCGCGCGCTTTGTGCTGACCATCGGTGCGACCGCGAACCAGAATGGTACCGCAATGTTCGAAGGCGTGACGGTGATCTTCCTCGCGCAATTCTTCGGCATCGACCTGAGCTTGACCCAGCAGATTTTTGTGATGTTGATCTGCATCCTGGGCGGCATCGGTACCGCCGGGGTGCCGGCGGGATCGCTGCCGGTCATCGCGCTGATCCTGGCGTCGGTCGGCATCCCCCCCGAGGGCATCGGGCTGATTCTGGGCGTCGATCGTTTCCTCGACATGTGCCGCACGACGCTCAACGTTATCGGCGACCTTGTCGCTGCGACGGTGGTGTCGGCGGGCGTCCCCGACGATCAAGCAGCTGAGCCAGCCCCCGCCCGACCTTAGTCTTCGCGCGCGCCGATCGGCGTTTCGGGGCGGCCGATCCGCTCGACCGGCGCCGGACGGGGTTCGGGCGCCGCGGCCGGCGGCGGGCGAACCGTCGGCGCGGGCGGCTCGGCGCGCGGTGTGCGATCGGGCGCCACCGCCGGAGCGGGGCGATCAAATCGCGGGGCGCGATCAGGGCTTGCCGACGGGCGCTCGAAGCGCGGGGTGCGCCGGATTTCCGATCCGGTCCGCGGCGTCGTCGCTTCACCCTGCGGAGCCGGGCGTGGACGGGCTGTGCCCCAGTCGGGGCGCCCCGGACGCGTCCCGCGCGGACTGTCGGCATTGCCATCGCCGCGATTCCAGCCACCCGGGCGCCCCGGGCGACCGGCGTCGCCACCGGGGCGATCGGGCAAGCCTGCCGCGGGCGGCGTGGCCGGGTTGCCGTCGCCGCGGCGCGGCCGCGTTCCGCGCGGCCCGTCATTGTCGCGATCGCCGCGGTTCCAGCCCCCGGGGCGCCCGGGCCGTCCGTCGCCGGGCCGTCCGTCGCGGTCGCGGTCCCAACCGCCGGGGCGACCCGGTTGGCCGTCGCCGCGCGCGCCGTGATGCTTCCACCAGGCGCGGCGGCCACCCCAATAGTTCAGGTAGCGGTCGCGCAGCGGGTAGCGATTCCGATAAGTGTCGAACATCCACAGGCCATAGCCGGGGTAATAATAATCGTCGTACCAGCCGCCGCCAAAACCGATGTTGACGAAACCGCCGCCATAATCCGACGCATCATAGCAGTCATAGCCATAGCCGTCGTCATAGGCATAGCCGTCATAATCATAATAGGCACTGCCATAGCGCGCCGCGCAGTCGCCGCCCGAGGCATAGCTGGTGCCATAGACGTCGCCATAATAACAGCCGCCGAGCGTTGTCGTCGCAATCGCGCCGAGGGCGATCGACAGCGGTCGTTTTACACGTCTGTACATCGAGCCATTCCTTCGTCGGGTCCGGGCGGACCGGTCATCTGTCTGCCAGGCTGTACGAGTCGAGTTGAATTTGCGGTGAATAGTGATCGCACGGGCCACAGGCGTTACTTGCATCAATGTCAGTAATTCGATACGTTCCACGATGACGTAGCATGGACGAGGACCTGACCCGATGAACGCGCCGACCAATATCAAATGGCCCGAAGCCCGTTTTGGCCCCGAAACGCAGCACTGGCTGCCGCGCAATCCGGATCATGTACTCGATCATATTCCAGGCGAGGATGGTTATCCGGTCATCGGCAACACGCTCGAACAGCTGCGTGATTATCGCGGCTTTACCACGCGGATGGTCGCCAAATATGGCCGCGTCTATCGCAACAACAGCTTTGGTGGGCGCAGCGTGGCGCTGCACGGTCCCGAAGCGAACGAGTTGGTGATGTTCGACCGCGAGAAAATCTTCTCCTCCGAACAGGGCTGGGGGCCGGTGCTCAACCTGCTGTTCCCGCGCGGACTGATGCTGATGGATTTCGAAAAGCACCGCGCCGATCGCAAGATTCTGTCGGTGGCGTTCAAGCCCGAACCGATGCGCCACTATGCCGAATCGCTGAACGAGGGGATCAAGGACCGCGTTGCGTCGTGGAGCGGCCGGACGTTCCGCTTTTATCCGGCGATCAAGAAACTGACGCTCGACCTCGCCGCAACCAGCTTCCTCGGTATCCCGTTCGGGCCCGAGGCGGACAAAGTGAACAAGGCCTTTGTCGATATGGTGCAGGCGTCGATCGGCGTCGTCCGCGTGCCGATGCCGTTCACGGCGATGGGCCGCGGCGCCAAGGGCCGCGCCTATCTGGTCGACTATTTCGGCCGCATGGTTCCCGAGCGGCGCGAAGGGACGGGCGAGGATATCTTCAGCCAGATCTGCCGCGCCCGCGACGACAATGGCGAGTATATGAGCGCCGAGGCGATCGTCGATCATATGAATTTCCTGATGATGGCGGCTCACGACACGATCACCAGTTCGATCACGTCGATGGTGTGGATGCTCGCCAAGCACCCCGAATGGCAGGACAAGCTGCGCGAAGAGATGCTCGCGGTGTCGCCGGCGGGCGAGGGTGTCGGCCACAACAGCCTGGGCGAGCTGGAAATGACCGAATGGGCGTTCAAGGAATCGCTGCGGCTGGTGCCTCCCGTACCGAGCTTTCCGCGCCGTGCGCTCAAGGATTTCGAATATGGCGGCTATCGCATTCCCGCCGGCACGTCGGTCGGGGTCAGCCCCGCCTTTACGCACATGATGGAAGAGCATTGGCCCGAGCCCGAGAAGTTCGATCCGATGCGCTTCTCGCCCGAGGTCGCGCGCGAGCGGCACAAATATGCATGGGTGCCGTTCGGCGGCGGCGCGCATATGTGCCTGGGGCTGCACTTCGCCTATATGCAGGCCAAGATCTTTTTCCATCATGTCGTCACGACGCACCGCATCGTTGTCGCTGATGGCTATGCGCCGAAATGGCAGTTGCTGCCGATCCCGCGTCCGAAGGACGGCCTGATGGTCAGCTTCGTCCCGCTTGCCTGATTTGCCCATGGCTTGAACAGGCGCCGTGCCGGGATAGTGTTAGCGTTCACATATTGACTATACGTATGCCGCCTTGCTCCCTATCGATGCTGCTGGGACAAGCAGAATGCGGCAGGCGGGCAGCGACTCGGCGCTGCGGGAGGGTGAGCGATGACCGACATGCTGGACGAGCTGTGGCGCACGATCGGCGACGTGCTCGGCGCGCACGGTCCGGCGGTGAGCGCGGCGCAAAGCTATACCCCCACCGATTATAGCATCCACTTCTTCCTGCAGATCGCGGTCATCCTGCTCGTGTGCCGCATCGTCGGCTGGGCCGCGAAAAAATTCCTGGGCCAGCCGCAGGTCGTCGGCGAAATGATCGCCGGGGTGCTGCTCGGACCCTCGCTGTTCGGGCTGTTCTTCCCCGATCTCCAGGCCGCGCTGTTTCCGAAGGAAACGCGCAACATGCTTTACGTGGGCGCCCAGTTCGGGGTCGGCCTGTATATGTTTCTGGTCGGCACGACGCTGCGGCTCGATCATTTCCAATCGAAGGCGAAGAGCGCCGTCGCGGTGTCGGCGGCGGGGATCGCCGCACCTTTTCTGTTCGCGGTGCTGATCACGCCGTTCCTGCTCGACGTCCCGGGTTTGTTCACCGACGGGTTGGGTCAGGCCAGCGCGACCCTGTTCCTGGGCGCTTGCATCGCGCTGACCGCTTTCCCGATGTTGGCGCGGATCATCAACGAACGCGGGCTGGCCAACACCTCGCTCGGCACCCTGTCGCTCACCGCCGGAGCGTTTGACGATGCGGTGTCGTGGTGCGTGCTGGCGATCGTGCTCGCGACCTTTGGCGGCGGGCCGGGCATCGCCCTGATCGCGATCATCGGCGGCCTGGGCTTTGCGTTGTTCATGTTTTTTGTCGGCCGCAAGTTGCTGGTCCCGCTCGGGCGCGCGGTCCAGAGCAGCGGCGAATTGTCGCATGGTCTGCTCGCGGTCGTGTTGATGCTTTACGCGATGTCGGCGTTCTTCATGGACGCCGTAGGCATCCACGCCGTTTTCGGCGGTTTCCTGCTCGGCGCCTGCATGCCGCGCGGGCTGCTGACCGACGAGATAAAACGCAAGATCGAGCCTTTGACGGTCGTTTTCCTGTTGCCGATGTTCTTTACCTATTCGGGTCTCAACACCCAATTGACCAGCGTGAACAGCCTTTCACTGCTGGCGATCGCGCTCGGTATCCTGCTGGTATCGATCGCCGCCAAATTCGGCGCGTGCTGGCTCGCGGCGCGGCTGGCGGGCGAGGACAACCGGACGGCGCTCGGCATCGGCGCGCTGATGAACGCGCGCGGGCTGATGGAGCTGATCATCATCAACATCGGCCTGCAAAAAGGGATTATCGGGCCGACCCTGTTCGCGATCATGGTGCTGATGGCGATTGTCACCACGGTGATGGCCGGGCCGTTGTTCGAAATCGTCTATGGCCGCAAGGCGCGCGCTGCGGGTGAGCTTGGTACGCTCGGTAGCGAAGCATCGCCCGACGAAACACTGAAAATCCGCCCGGCCTGAGACCGGCCGATAGGACCGGCCATTGTGCTGTACGGTAGCGCGCGCCAATAGGGGCGCATGAAAAGCGTTCGACCCTATCTGATCTGGCTGGCCATTGCGGTGCTCCTGACCCTCGGTGCGATCCGGGGGATGCAGTGGGTGCGCGATCATCCCGAACATATCCCGACCGCGCGGTTCGAGATTGCGCATCCGCAAGGATGGGCGACGCAGCGCAAGCTTGTTGCGCTGGCGGGCGACGATGCCGCCTGTTTCGCCGCGCTAGACCGCGCCAAAGCAGGATATGAACGCCGACCAGTGGTTGGCACCGGCACCTGCCGCGCCAGCCAGCGCATGGTGCTCACCGGCAACCGCTTCGTGCCGACGATGCGCCCGGCGAATGCCGCGCCCGGTTGCGCGGTCACCGTCGCCATGGCGCTATGGAATCGCGATGTCGTCCAGCCGCTGGCGCAAAAGCATTTCGGGCAAAGGGTCGTCGCGCTCGAAAATCTGGGCAGCTACAACTGTCGGAGCATCCGCGGTGGGCAGACGCCGAGCCAGCATTCGACCGCCAACGCGATCGATATTTCGGCGTTCATCCTTGCCGATGGAACGCGTATTTCGCTGATCAACGACTGGGACGAAGCCGACGTCCGCCGCGAATTTCTGCACGAGGTTCGCGACGGATCGTGCGATCTGTTCAGTACCGTGCTGTCACCGGATTATAATGCGGCCCACGCCGACCATTTCCATTTCGACATGGCGGAGCGGACCGCGGGTTGGACGGTCTGCCGCTAGCGCCTGCACCCTAGCCGGCGCGAGGGCCGCTACCGCCCAAGCCCGGTATCAGCATCGGGGTCGTTTCGCGATAGGCCACATAATCGGGCCCGAAGATGTCGATCAGGTTCCGCTCCTCCAGCCGGATCGCGATCAGCATATAGACCGACAGGCCGGCGGCGAGCAGCAGGTGACCTGCGGTCATCGCCGGGGTGGCCCAGAAAGCGATGAAGAATCCGGCATAGAGCGGGTGGCGAACCAGCTTGTAGAACAGCGGCTGGTATAGCGCCGGTTTCGCGGCGCTGCGGGCGCGCCACGCGAACCAGGCCTGTTGCAGCCCGAACAGTTCGAAATGGTTGATCAGAAAGGTGCTGACCAGCACGACTGCCCAGCCAAGACCGAACAGTCCCCACAGGATCGCAACACCCGCCGGATGCTCGACCGTCCACACCGGCGCGGTGATCGGATGCCAGCCGAGGAACAGGATGACGAGCACCAGGTTCGTCATCATCACATAGGTGCTGCGCTCGATCGGTGACGGTACATAGCGCTGCCACACCGTCTTGAAAGCGGGCCGCGCCATCACGCTATGTTGCAGGCCGAACAAGGCAATCAGCGCGACATTGACGGGTAAAGCGGTTGCAACCGGCGCGGCGGGACCGCGATCGACCGTTAGCGGCGCGCCCGGCAGATTGCCGACAAAGGCGATAAGATACAGAAATACCGCAAGGAAAATCGCGTAAGCGATTGCGGCGTACAGCAGGTAGAAAATGCGCGTCATGGCAGACCTCCCCTGAAACAAGGGGCATAGCATATTCCGCGCAAAAAAGCGTCTTAGACGGTAAAGCTCTCGCCGCAGCCGCAGGCGCCCTTGGCATTCGGGTTTTCGAACACGAAACCCGCGGCGAAGTCATCCTCGACCCAATCCATGACGCTACCGATCAGGTAGAGTACCGACGCGCCGTCGATGTAAAAGACGCCGCCGGGGGTGACGATCTTCTCGTCGAACTTCTGTTCGTCGGTCACATAGTCGACCGAGTAGGCAAGCCCCGAACAGCCGCGGCGCGGGGTCGACAGCTTCACCCCGATCGCGTCCGCGGGCGCGGCGGCCATCAGCGCCGCGACGCGCGCTTCGGCGTTGGCGGTCAGCGTGACCGCGGCGGGACGGCTGCGGGTTTTCGTTTCGGTCATCACAGCATTCCCAACTCGAGCCGCGCTTCGTCGCTCATGTTTGCGGGCGACCATGGCGGATCCCAGACCAGATTGACTTCCGCATCGCCGACCCCCGGCACCGCGCCGACGCGCAGTTCGACTTCGGCGGGCATCGATTCGGCGACCGGACAATGCGGGGTGGTGAGCGTCATGGTGACGACCGCATGGCCCTCGTCGATCTCGACATTGTAGATCAGGCCAAGGTCATAGATGTTCACCGGAATTTCGGGATCGTAGATATCCTTGAGCGCGTTGATCACCGCCTCGTACAGGTCGCCGCCGACACCATGCGGATCGACCGCCGCGGGCTTGGCCGCCAGAAAGCCTTCCAGATAGTCGCGCTTGCGCTCCAATTTCTCGGGCGCCGTCTCGACATCCGCGACGCGCGCCTTGGGCGGCGGCTCGACGCTGGTCACTTCCTCAACCTTGATCATCCGATCCTCGCTCATCCGAAAATCCTCTCGACGCGCGACAGGCCGTCGATCAGCGCCGCCACATCATCGTCATTACTGTAAACGCCAAAACTCGCGCGCGCGGTCGCGGGTACGCCCAAATTCTCCATCAGCGGCTGTGCGCAATGGTGCCCGGCGCGGATCGCGACCCCGCTTTCGTCCAAGATAGTGCCGATGTCGTGCGGATGAACCCCCGCCATCGAAAAGCTGACGATTCCCGCGCTGTTTTCCGGGCCATAGAGGGTGATGCTGTTCCGCCGTGCGAGCGCTTCGCGCAAGCTTCCGACCAGAGCGCACTCGTGGGCATGGATCGCCTTGACGCCAATGGTTTCGACATAATCGACCGCCGCCGCCAGCCCCAGCGCTTCGATGATCGCCGGCGTACCGGCCTCGAACCGCGTCGGCGCGGGGGCATAGGTCGTCTTCGCAAAAGTCACCCGGTCGATCATGGACCCGCCGCCCTGCCACGGCGGCAGCGTATCGAGCTTGTCGCTCCACAGCACCCCGATGCCGGTGGGACCGTAAAGCTTGTGCCCCGAAAAGACATAATAATCGCAGCCGAGCGCCGCGACGTCGACGGGCAGCCGCGGCACCGCCTGGCAGCCATCGACGAGCAGCTCGGCCCCGACGCGGTGGGCCAGTTCCGCGGCGCGCGCGACGTCGAGCGGGCTGCCAAGCACGTTCGACACATGCGCGAACGCCACCATGTTGTGGTCGGGGGTCAGCAGCTTTTCGGCCGCGTCCAGATCGATGCAGCCGTCGGCTGTCAGCGGACAGACGTCGACCTGCCAGCCCGCCAGCTGCCACGGCACGATATTGCTGTGATGCTCGAGCGTGGAGAGCAGCACGCGGCCTTTGCGAGGATGGCTGTAGGCGACAAGATTGATTGCCTCGGTCGCGCCGCGCACGAACACGCATTGCTCCTCGCGCGCGCCGATAAACGCCGCGATCCGCCGCCGCGCCGCCTCATAGGCGAGGGTCATGTCGGCCGAGCGCGCGTAAACGCCGCGGTGCACCGTAGCATAGTCGCGGCCCATCGCATTGACCGTCGCGTCGATGACCGCCTGCGGCTTCTGAGCCGTCGCGGCGGTGTCGAGATAGTGCCAACCCGGGGTTAGTCCGGGGAAATCGGCTCTTATGTCCCCCTCCCGCAAGCGGGAGGGGTTAGGGGAGGGCATGTCGAGGCCGGGCGCTGACGAAACAGGCCCTTCCCCGACCCGTCCCGCAAGCGGGAGGGGAGAAGAAAGATCGGTCGGGCTCACACCAATTCCCCGAGCTTCGCCAGAGCTAGCGCCTGCAATTGTTCCTCATCCTCGGCGCCATCGAATACGCCGGCGACGAACGCCTGCAGCATCAGCTTCTTCGCCTCGCCCGGCGGAATCCCGCGCGACTGGAGGTAATAGAGCGCCATGGCGTCCAGTTCGCCGATCGCGCAGCCGTGCGCGCATTTGACGTCGTCGGCGAAGATTTCGAGTTCGGGCTTGGCGTTGGCGGTCGCGCTGCGGTTCAGCAGCATCGCCTTCACATCCTGCGCGCTGTCGGTCTGCTGTGCATCGCGCGCGACCGCGACCTTGCCCAGATAGGTACCGGTCGCGGTGCCGCCGAGAACCGAGCGCACGACCTGCCGCGACGTCGCGCCGGGTTCGGCGTGCGTGACCGTCGTGACGATCTCCAGATTCTGCGACCCGCCACCGATTTGCGCTGCGCCGAGGATGAAATCGGCGCCCTCATGCAGGATCACGTTGAGTTCAATGCGGCCATAAGCGCCGCCCATGTTCAGCACATGCAGCGACGCCACCGCGCCCTTGCCGAGCACGAGTTCGATCTGCCGGATCGCGCCCTCGTCCTGCACGATTGCGCGAGCGAAATTGCCGCGAGCGGGCACCATAATGCTCTCGGGCGCGGGCAGCGGCCACGCCGCGGTCACCGCATCGATATCGCTATAGCGCCACGCCTCGTCGCGCCGGGTGGGGACGGCTGCGGTCATGCGATCCTCCCCGCTTGCGGGGAGGGGGACCAGCGAAGCTGGTGGAGGGGTGAGGCGGCATAGCGCGACGTTGAAGGACGCAAGCGCCCTCCGTCAGCCGTTCCGGCTGCCACCTCCCCACAAGTGGGGAGGATCGGATTGTGCGTCATCACGCCGCGATCTCCGCATAGCCATGCTCTTCCAGTTCGCGTGCAAGTTCCGGCCCACCCGACTTCACAATCCGGCCTGCGGCCAGCACATGCACGAAATCGGGCTGCACATAGTCGAGCAGGCGCTGGTAATGGGTGATCAGCAGCACCGCCTTGTCGGGGCGCCGCATGATCGTGTTGATCCCGTCGCCGACGGTGCGCAGCGCGTCGATGTCGAGACCGCTGTCGGTTTCGTCGAGGATCGCGAGCTTGGGGTCGATGATGCCCATCTGCACCATCTCGTTGCGCTTTTTTTCGCCGCCCGAAAAGCCGACGTTCACCGGGCGCTTGAGCATGTCCATGTCCATCTTGAGCAGCGCGGCCTGCTCACGCGCGACCTTCAGGAATTCGCCGCCCGACAGCGGTTCCTCGCCGCGCGCGCGGCGCTGGGCGTTGAGCGCTTCGCGCAGGAACTGGACATTCGACACGCCGGGGATCTCGACCGGATATTGGAAGCCCAGGAACAGCCCTGCCGCAGCGCGCTCATGCGGTTCCATTTCGAGCAGATCGGCGCCTTCAAAGGTCGCCGACCCGTCGGTGACCTCATAACCCGGCCGTCCGCCGAGCACATAGGACAGCGTCGATTTGCCCGCGCCGTTCGGCCCCATG